>VFQS010000061.1_pt1 | contig 159247 bp, 153 predicted proteins | sample 3512361 | NCBI WGS metagenome assembly VFQS01 (sample SAMN10412375, study PRJNA504923) | tailings metagenome | isolation source: Relicate 1 Philex TSF3 active mining | place: Philippines | reverse complement strand
GTTCGATAGCAATCTGAATCTTTGCAAACTGTCCAGAACCACCAGTCTGCTTCTTATGTGTGTAGTCGTGGCGCGCAACTGACTTGCGGAGAGTTTCGCGGTAAGCAACTTGAGGCTTACCAACGTTTGCTTCAACCTTAAATTCGCGGCGCATACGATCGACGAGAATTTCAAGGTGAAGTTCACCCATACCCGCGATGATTGTCTGACCTGTCTCTTCATCGGTGTTGACGTGGAAAGTTGGGTCTTCTTCTGAAAGGCGTTGAATAGCAACACCGAGCTTCTCTTGGTCACCCTTGGTCTTTGGCTCGATTGCAACAGAGATAACTGGGGCTGGGAAGTCCATCGACTCGAGGATTACCGGCTTAGCTGGATCGCAGAGAGTTTCACCTGTTGTGGTGTCCTTAAGACCCATTACTGCAACGATCATTCCTGCACCAACATTGTCACGCTCTTCGCGCTTGTTGGCGTGCATCTGATAGATCTTTCCGATGCGCTCTTTACGGTTCTTGGTTGAGTTAAGAATTGTTGAACCGGTTTCGAGTACGCCTGAATAAACGCGGATAAAGGTGAGCTTTCCTAGGTGAGGATCGGTCATGATTTTGAATGCCAAAGCTGAGAATGGTTCTTCATTCTTTGGAAGACGTGAAAGAGGCTTCTCGGTGTCATCCATTTCAGTACCGACGATTGCGTCGATATCAAGCGGTGATGGGAGGTAACGGGTTACTGCATCGAGCATCGGCTGGACGCCCTTGTTCTTAAATGCAGAGCCTGTAAGTACTGGAGAAAGTTTTGCAGCGATTGTCGCGCGACGGATACCAGCAATGATTTCAGCTTCTGATGGTTCTTCTCCGCCGAGGTACTTTTCCATGATTTGATCATCATTTTCAGCAAGAGTTTCAATCATGTCATGGCGAGCTTGCTTTGCCTTGTCGAGCATATCCGCAGGAATTTCTTCGACTACGTAATCTTCGCCCTTCTTGGTTTCTCCGCGCCATACAAGAGCCTTCATTGCAATGAGGTCGACAACGCCAATGAAATCTGATTCGTTTCCGATTGGAAGTTGGAGAACGAGAGCAACAGCATTGAGGCGATCCTTAATCATGCCAACGCACTTATCGAATGAAGCGCCGGTACGGTCAAGCTTGTTAACAAAACAAATACGAGGAACTGAATAGCGATCTGCTTGGCGCCATACTGTTTCAGATTGTGGCTCAACTCCAGCAACGCCATCAAATACAGCAACTGCACCATCAAGAACACGGAGTGAACGTTCTACTTCAACTGTAAAGTCAACGTGGCCCGGTGTATCAATAATGTTGATGAGGTGGCCCTTCCACTGACAGGTGGTTGCAGCAGAGGTGATAGTGATACCGCGCTCTTGTTCCTGCTCCATCCAGTCCATGGTCGCTGCACCTTCGTGCACTTCACCAATCTTGTAAGAGATACCTGTGTAGAAAAGGATGCGCTCAGTTGTGGTGGTTTTGCCCGCGTCGATGTGAGCCATGATTCCGATATTGCGAACCGTAGCTAGATCGATTTTCTCTACAACTGCCACTTATTTTCCTCTTCTCGTCTTTTCAATAAATTTTCGGATGTGATTACCAGCGATAGTGAGCAAATGCCTTATTTGCTTCCGCCATTTTGTGGGTATCTTCGCGACGCTTTACCGCTGCTCCGAGACCATTTGCTGCATCGATCAGTTCATTCTGTAGACGCTCAGCCATCGACTTTTCGCGGCGATCACGTGAGTAATCAACGAGCCAACGAAGCGCAAGAGTTGAAGAGCGTGATGCCTTAACTTCAACCGGTACCTGGTAGGTAGCTCCACCTACGCGACGTGAGCGAACTTCAACTGCTGGCTTGATGTTGTCGAGCGCGCGCTTAAGAGTGATCAGTGGATCGACTTCTGTCTTCTTTCGTGTGCCTTCGAGAGCACCGTAGACAATTGCTTCTGCAGTCGAACGCTTACCGTGAAGCAGTACGCGGTTGATAAGAGCAGTGACAACTGGTGAGTTGTAGACAGGATCAGCAACTACTGGAGTCTTTACTACAGGACCTTTACGTGGCATTAGCTAGCCTTCTTCTCTCTCTTCGCACCGTAGCGTGAACGTGATTGCTTACGATTCTTTACACCTTGTGTATCAAGTGATCCACGAATAATTTTGTAACGAACACCAGGAAGATCCTTTACACGACCTCCACGTACGAGAACGATGGAGTGCTCTTGCAGATTGTGACCTTCACCTGGAATGTATGCAGTAACTTCCATACCGCTAGTAAGACGAACACGTGCAACTTTACGAAGCGCAGAGTTAGGCTTCTTTGGTGTTGTTGTGTACACACGTGTGCAAACACCGCGTCGCTGAGGTGAACCCTTAAGCGCAGGTGTTGATGTCTTCGTAGTCTTTTCTGCACGACCACGACGCACTAGCTGCTGAATTGTTGGCACTACATTTCTCCGTTTCACATCAGTGCAAAGAGGACATCTTGTGCACCATTGATTTATTTCTGAACTTTTTATTTACGCTCATGCGCCGACCCACGCGGTCGGGTGTGTTGCACCCGATTCGCATGTACCTTCCAATTAATTTCTTAACAGGAGCTCACGCAACAAGCGCGCCTAAAAAGCGCAGAGGAGAAAGGTATCGGCAGGCTGCGGGAAAGGTCAAAACGGCCCTTTTACTCCGGTGCAGGCGCTAGACCCCCGATTTTCCCCACTTTTACGCCTTCGGCGTGTCGCGCCCAGGGGGCTGCGGTTACTCTCTCCCGAACCGTAACCAGACGAGATAGAGGGCCCCGCCCATTCCGACCAGTAGGCCGATTAGCGTGAAATAGCCGGTATTGAAGAAGCGGTCAGCTGCCCAGCCAACTCCTCCCCAGAAGAGGAGCCCTGAGACCAGGTAGCCAAAAATCGACCAGAGGGCGTTCTCTTCGCGGCGGCTATTGCGTGGCTCTTGGGTCATGCGGCAATGGTAGATGAGTTTTTAACTTTAGATAACTAGCGATTTCGCCACCGAGCCAGGCAAAGGTAAGCGCAATCGCGCTGGCGCCAAAGCTCGTTCTATCGATGGTGGCACGAGAGGTATAGGCAGTGAGGGCCCAGAGAAAGGCGCCAACGAGAAGGAATTTGGCGAAATACGAGAAGAGGGCCAACGCCATGGTGCTCATCGGATCAAGGTTTCGAGAAATTTTCGAGATAAAGATATGAACGATGAAGTAAATCAGTACAACTACCTGTGCCAGTAAAGCGCCAATAAATCCAGATCTGCCTTGAGCCAGTGTGCAGGCTATAAGCGCAACTGCTCCCACAATCAAAGTTGGTTTAAGTGCGCCAACAAGAAGTGCAGACTCGTTAGTTGAACCCTTACTCATCTCATCACACTCGTTTGATGAGTTTTTCTTGCGCGAGAGAAGAATATTGTGAAACCCAGCGCTGCACCGGCGACAATTGCAGCAACCCACAAAGGTGCAAAGGCAGAGACGACAACTGGAAAAGCGATGGTTGCAGTCCATAAATACATAATCAGTGTTGTGCGCAGATGCGAATTACCAGCTCTCATAATTCGGTGATGAATATGCTCTTTGTCAGAGCTAAATGGCGATTGTCCCGCGCGAAGTCTTCGGAAAATTGCAGAAGATAAATCAATGAGAGGGATGGCCAATACTGCAAAAGGAAGAGCAAGTGGCAAAAGTGTTGGGCCTAGGTTTTCTGCAGAGATTGCATTGGGATCAACCTGACCAGTCAACGTGATTGCTGATGCTGCTAAGAGCAGACCCAAAAACATAGAGCCAGAATCCCCCATAAAAATTCGTGCGGGATGGGCGTTATGTGGAAGAAAACCAATGCATACTCCAATAATTATTGCTGTGATCAGAGAAGGTGCACCAGCCCGACTAAAACCATAAATCACAGCGAGTAGGTATGCAAAGGCGAAGAAAGCTGCACCCGAAATCGCCACAATTCCCGCCGCAAGTCCATCAAGTCCATCAATAAAATTAACTGCATTAATTGTCACTAACACAATTAGAACTGTGACTAACTGGCCAATACTGGGAGGCAGGGTAATAACACCATTGATTGGCAACCAGAGAACTTGGATTCCATAGAGTAAGAGAATTCCAGCAGCGAGCGCTTGGCCAGCTAACTTTGTCAGTGCATCCAATTCAAAGCGGTCATCAATGAGCCCAATAAATACGAGCAGAGTTGCCGCCAGAAAAATACCTAAGGTCTCTCTTCCAAAAGATTTTCCAACAAGCGATAGGTGGCTCACCATTGCAAAAGTGAGCGCCATGGCAATCCACATTGCTAGTCCGCCCCACCGTGGCGTTGGAGTCGTATGCACATCACGAGTGCGAATGTGAGCGACCGCCCCAAATTTTAAAGCCAAATTACGCACGAGCGGAGTCACCACATAGCAGAGCGCTGCTGCTAGTAACAGCGTTACTAAGTACTCACGCATTGAGCTGGCTTTCTTTACGCCTGATAAATTGGAAAACGTGCAGTTAGCGCATGAACTTCAGATTTGATTGCAGCATGTGTGGAAGCGCCATCGGTTTTAATTGCACGTGCAATTAATGAAGCGATGGTCTTCATCTCATCTGTTCCCATACCCTGAGTAGTTGTGGCAGGCGTTCCTACTCGAATTCCAGAAGTGACTGAAGGTGCCTCTGGGTCGTAAGGAATTGAATTCTTATTGAGGACAATGCCAGCTGCGCCACAGCGTTCATCCGCAACTTTGCCGTTGACCCCCGTGGAGCGAATATCTATCAGCGCCAAGTGTGTCTGTGTTCCGCCTGAAACTGCTCGCATGCCCTCGCCTTCAAGAGCTGTGCATAGTGATTGCGCATTGACGATGACATCTTTGGCGTACTTTTGATAAGCAGGTGTTGCACATTCAGCAAGAGCAATTGCTTTGCCAGCAACCGCGGACATGATCGGCCCTCCCTGCATTCCAGGAAAGACTGCCTTATCAATCGCAGCTGCGTGCTCTGCCTTTGAAAGAATCATTCCACCGCGTGGACCACGTAGGACTTTGTGAGTAGTAAATGAGACCACATCTGCGTAAGGAACTGGAGACGGAATCGCTTTTCCGGCAACCAACCCGATGAAGTGAGCTGCATCTACCCACATAATCGCACCTACTTCGTCGCAGATGGCACGAACTTTCTCAAAATCAATCAGCGATGGATAGGCGGTGGCTCCAGAGCAGATCATCTTTGGCTTATTAGCAATTGCTAAATCGCGCAGCTCGTCATAGTCAATTAATTCATTATCTTGGCGAACGCCATATGAAACTATATTGAACCATTTTCCAGAGAAGTTAACTTTTGATCCATGAGTCAGATGACCGCCATGTGGAAGAGACATTGCTAGTACGGTGTCTCCTGGTTTGGTAAATGCTTGGTACACCGCAACATTTGCACTGGCGCCAGAATGTGGTTGCACATTTGCATGTTCTGCGCCAAAGAGAGATTTGGCGCGATCTATGGCAATAGTTTCCGCCTTATCAACCTCTTCGCAGCCACCGTAATAACGTTTTCCTGGATAACCCTCGGCATACTTATTTGAGAGAGTAGAACCAAGTGCTGCTAAGACTGCGCGTGATGTGAAGTTTTCAGATGCAATCAACTGCAAATTACTTTGCTGACGCTTAAGTTCTGAGAGCAATACAGCAGCGATATCGGGATCTTGCTGCTGTAGGAGCGTGAAGTCTGGGCCATAGAAAGTTTCGGACATGGCGCCAGCCTAATAGTTACCGCCCAGAAAGGCTCGGTGCAACAGCCCCCAGCGCCGCTCGTGAGATTGCTCCCTCGCGCACAATTCGCAGACCAGATGGTGAGACTTCCACGACAGATGTGCGAGGACCTTTTTTGAGCAGCCCGTTATCGAATACAACGGCAACATCCCAATCTTTTACAGCGGCGCGATTAATTTTCAACATCGGTGGCTGTCCAGGCCTGGCTGCACTTGCCACTGCAAGAGGTCCAAATTCCTTCAAGACGGCTTTCACAAATTTAGATTTTGGAACGCGCACACTAAATAGATCAAGCTCTGCATCGTCACCGAGATCCCATGAGAGCGCCCGCATCGGTTGCATATTGAGGGAGAGAAGTCCCGGCCAAAACTCATCCATTAATTTGCCCGCTTCGGTTGGAATATCGCGTGCAATCCCCTTCACCGTATCGGCGCTATACGCCAGAACTTGTGCAGCAGTTCCATCAGCTGCACCTCGCAAAACGTGCATCGCGCGGACTGTGTACGGTGCAAATGCATCTGCCAGATAAACGTAGCCGTGTTCTAGTGGAGCAACGATGACAAAACCATCTCGCAACTCTTGTACAGCACGAGCAACATGCTTTTTATGCTCACCCTGCTTAAGGTCAACACGTGGCATGGCTATCTCCTCACTGCTGTAGTAAATCGAGGGCGATCATTGAAATCCTTGTGCAGAAGAATATCTTCGAAATCCTGGGCCAGTACCGCTGAGATTTCGGCACCTTGTGTCTCGTGGTGTTCCAGGGCAAGGAATCCCGCTGGCTTCAGAAGACGAGCGGCTGCGGCAATAAATCGCAGGGGCGCCTGCATTCCATCCCGACCCCCAAAGAGCGCACTCGCAGGTTCATGCCCGACTACATCCAGAGGAAGAGATTGGTTATCTGGAATATATGGAGGATTAGCAATAACGACATCACATTTGACGCCTTCGAGGGCTGCAACAACATCGCTTTCAACGATACGAACCTTCTCATCGATAAAAGCTACATTCTTCTTGAGCCACTCAATCGCTGCAGGGCTATTTTCCACTGCGATCACATGAGTAGTGGGCGCCTCAGTTGCTATTGCAAGCGCAAGGGCACCAGATCCCGCTCCTAAATCGACAACGCTGACTGCGCCAGATAATTTTTCAATGTGAGAGAGCGCTGCTTCAACTAAAAGTTCACTCTCTGGTCGAGGCACCAACACACCTGGTCCCACTTGTAAATCTAATCGGCGAAAATATGCAGTTCCGGTTAAATATTGGAGAGGCTCATGTGCACATCGCCTATCAAGCAATTTCCAGAAAGTCTCTTCAATAACCGCCATATCCCCAATTGCTGAAAGCGCTCCTTCAACTTTTAAAGGATTATGCAATTCCATTCGCGAGATTCCCAAGGTGTGTGCCAATAGATGCTCGGCTTCAACTCCAGCAAATCCTGCCTGTGAAAGCTGTTCTTTGCCCTGGCGCAAAAATTCTTTAAATGTGAGTTCCATTATGTGAATTATTGAGTCGAAGATAGCTTCGCAGCTTTGTCAGCATCCAAGAGCGCTTGAATCACATCATCAAGCTCGCCATTGAGAACAGCGTCTAGGTTATTTGATTTGTAATTGACCCGATGGTCACTCAAACGATTCTCAGGGAAGTTGTAAGTACGGATGCGCTCTGAACGATCCACAGTGCGCACTTGACTCTTGCGCTCGGCCATGGCTGCAGCTTCAGCTTTTTCTTGAGCATCTGCCAAAAGTCGAGCACGCAAAATACGTAGCGCAGATTCCTTATTCTGTAATTGAGATTTCTCATTCTGGCAAGAAACAACAATTCCAGTTGGGATATGGGTAAGTCTGACGGCAGAATCCGTAGTGTTTACTGATTGTCCGCCCGGACCCGAAGATCGGTAGACATCCACTCGGACATCATTCATATTGAGCTCAACATCGACTTCCTCTGCTTCTGGAAGTACTAGAACGCCCGCTGCTGAGGTATGAATTCTTCCTTGGCTTTCAGTCTCTGGAACTCGTTGTACGCGGTGCACTCCACCTTCAAACTTCAGGCGAGCATAAGGAGTTGTGCCCGGTTCGGGAGTCCCCTTTGATTTCACTGCCATTGAAATATCTTTGTAACCGCCCAAATCAGATTCAGTCATATCAATGACTTCAACTTTCCAGCCCCGCTTTTCGGCATAGCGCTGGTACATGCGTACCAAGTCACCTGCAAAGAGTGCAGATTCATCACCGCCTGCACCTGCTTTAACTTCAATAATTACATCGCGATCATCGTTGGGATCACGGGGAAGTAGTAACTCCTCTAATTTTTCCGCCGCAACTTCGACTGCTTTTTCCATCGCAGGTATTTCAGCGGCAAATGAAGCATCCTCCGCAGCCATCTCACGTGCTGCTTCGAGATCGTCGGCAGCAGATTTCCAAGAATTGAATCCCGCAACTACTGGGCCAAGTTGTGCGTAGCGACGACCTAGTTGGCGCGCTTTTCCTTGATCTTCGTGAATCGAGGGATCGGCCATCTGCTTTTCAAGCTCTTGATATTCACGCACCATTTCATGTGCGGATGCAAAGCGATCATTACTCATCTGGCCACTCCTTTCTCAATTTGCTCAATGGCTTGTCTGTAGAAAATAAAAGACCGCCCCGCAACCCAGAGGTTGCGATGCGGTCTTTGTGAAAAGCTACTTTGAGTTCTTGCCGAAACGTTCTTCGAACTTTGCAACACGTCCACCTGTATCAAGGATGCGCTGCTTACCGGTATAGAACGGGTGGCAGACTGAACAAACTTCTACGTAGATTGATCCGCTTGCAACTGTTGAGCGGGTAACAAACTTTTCTCCGCAACCACAAGTTACTTGGGTCTCTTTATATTCTGGGTGGATCTCTGGCTTCATGATGAATTCCTTCTCTATGGCTGGGTCCGCACATGCGCGGTGAACCAGGTCATCGGTAATAGGGTGAAATTCTCTCCCATCATGGGCAAAATCCAAAATCCCTGCTGAAGATTGCTTTACTTGCTGTCGTCAGGACCTGCAGTCGTCTTCTGAATCTGCATCAGGAACTCAACGTTTGATTTGGTGCCCTTCATCTTCTCAAGGAGAAGTTCCAGCGCTGCCTGTGGTTCAAGTGCATGAAGAACGCGGCGTAGCTTCCAGACAATATTGAGCTCTTCGGTTCCCATCAGAATCTCTTCTTTACGAGTTCCAGATGCAACAACGTTAACCGCTGGGAAGATGCGCTTATCGGCCATCTTGCGATCAAGGATGAGCTCCATATTTCCAGTTCCCTTGAACTCTTCGAAGATGACTTCATCCATACGTGAGCCAGTATCTACAAGCGCAGTTGCAAGGATTGTGAGAGATCCGCCATCTTCAATGTTGCGCGCTGCACCGAAGAACTTCTTTGGTGGATAAAGCGCCGCTGAATCAACACCACCAGAAAGAATTCGGCCAGATGCTGGGGCGGCAATGTTGTAAGCACGGCCTAGACGTGTAATTGAGTCAAGAAGTACGACAACATCATGTCCCATTTCTACCAAACGCTTGGCACGTTCAATTGCCAGCTCTGCAATTGAAGTGTGGTCATCTGCAGGGCGATCAAAGGTAGAGGCAATAACTTCACCTTTTACGCTTCGTTGCATATCAGTGACTTCTTCAGGACGTTCATCAACGAGCACCACCATCAAATGGCACTCAGGATTGTTTTTGGTGATTGCATTTGCAATCGATTGCAAGACCATCGTCTTACCAGCCTTTGGTGGAGAAACAATGAGTCCACGTTGACCTTTACCGATCGGCGCGATCAGATCAATCACACGAGTTGTTAAAACGTTTGGTTCTGTTTCAAGGCGAAGACGTTCTTGCGGATAAAGCGGAACTAATTTTCCAAATTCGACTCGTCCACGTGCTTCTTCGAATGGCATGCCATTGATAGTTTCGAGAGTGATAAGTGGGTTGTACTTCTGGCGTGTTTCGCCTTCGCGAGCTTGACGGACTTGTCCAGTAACTACATCGCCCTTGCGAAGACCGTACTTACGCACCTGACCTTGCGAAACATACACATCATTAGGACCTGGTAAATATCCACCGGTACGAATAAATGAATAGTTCTCCATGATGTCGACGAGTCCACCTACTGGAACGAGAACATCATCCTCGCCAATTACTGGTTCGCGTTCTTCGCGATGCCCACGATCACGGTTGCGATCACGACCACGGTTGCGATCACGACGATTGCGACCACCCCGTTCATCACGATCAAAGTTGCGATCCTGCGATCCACCGTTATCTGATGGCTCTGCATCTTCGCCATCTTCATCAGCGGAATTATTGGAATTCTTGGCGTTATTTCTCTTCGCATCTCGCGCGGCGCGACGTGCTTCGCGCTCTGCCTTGGCTGCCTCGCGGTTGGCTGCTTGTAGATCAGCAATCGCAGTGACGAGATCATCCTTCTTAAGCTTGGCCGCACCTTCAATGCCGAGTTGGGACGCAACTTCCTTCAACTTAGGAAGGGTCATGGCAGAAAGTTCAGGGCTTTGAGAACGTACAGGTTCTGTTGTTGTCATGTATTTCTTTTCAGTTTGGGGCTGCGAGGCCCGTGGTTAATATTTTTTACAAACGTTTTGAAGAATTTTTACTTACTGATTTCATCAATTCGAATCGGCCCTGTGCTTGCGGGCTGAACTGATGGCAAAACTATAGCAGGGTCGCGCCGCGGCTAGCAATTTCCAAGGATTTGCCCTCAAATTGGGCTCCCCCAGCGCGCGCTAACTGATCACTCTCTTCTTGATCTCCAGTATGGAGTGCAAGGACCGTTGGGCCGGCTCCTGAAATAAAAGCTGCAACTCCTGCTGCACGCAATTTATTCATGAGCGCGTACGAAGCCGGCATTGCTGCTTGACGATATCGTTGATGGAGAAAATCTTCTGTGGCGCGCAGCAGTAAATCTGGACGAATGGTGAGCGCATGCATCAACATCGCAGTATTAGTGCTATTTCTCTGTGCATCAGTAAATGGAATTGACTCTGGCAACATGGTGCGGGCTTTCTTTGTCGCCAGCGGAGTTGCGGGAATAAAAGCCATCACCTTAATTCGCGGATCTACCGGTAAATGAATTGAGTGAGCAACCATTTTCCCTTTAACTTCATCTTGCCAGGCGACAGTGGCCCCACCATAGAGCGCTGCAGCAACATTATCCGGATGACCTTCCATCTCATTAGCAAGATTTAAAAGCGCTTCATCACTCATTTTGTCGCTGCCTGTTAACACCAGCGAACGGGCAAGTACTAGACCGCCAATAATTGCTGATGCCGATGAGCCCAGTCCTCTGCCATGAGGTATGACATTAAGTGCGCGAACTGCAACGCCTTTTGGTTTGCCTCCCAAAAAGTCAAAACCTTTGTACATGGCTTTTACCAAAAGGTTTTTCTCGGTGCGGGGAACTTCGTCAGCACCTTCTCCGGTAACGTCGATATCTAATCCGCCTTCGTCAAGAATTTGTGCGACGTAGCGATCGTGCAATCCAAAAGCCAGACCAAAAGAATCAAAACCTGGCCCTAAATTCGCGGAGGTTGCCGGAACCTGAACCTGAATTGGATTTGCTTTAAAAGTTGGCTTCGACATAGCGGTAAGTGAACCCCTATTTCTTCACTAAGCCAAGTGCTTTTGCTGCGGCATCCGCATTAACTGGAACAACTACTGGATCGGCAGCTCCTTCGAGCGCCCAAGGAATATCTTTTAATCCGTTTCCGGTACAGGTGATAACAATTGTCTTATCTTTAGGTAACTTGCCCGCGTTTTTGTACTTAATCAATCCGGCAAGCCCCGCCGCTGACGATGGCTCGCAGAAAATTCCCTCTCGGTTAGCCAACAAGTGGTACGCGGCGAGAATTTCTTCATCGGTAACAGAATCAATCAATCCGCCTGACTCATCACGGGCTGCAATCGCTTGATCCCAAGAGGCCGGATTACCAATACGAATTGCTGTTGCAATTGTCTCTGGCTTTGCGACAGGGTTTCCTGTTACTAATGGCGCAGCACCCGCAGCCTGGAATCCCCACATCTGAGGTAATTGTGAAGACATCTTGTCATCACGATATTCCTTATAGCCCTTCCAGTACGCAGTGATATTTCCAGCATTTCCTACTGGAAGAGTGTGGATGTCAGGGGCATCGCCGAGTAAATCAACTACTTCAAAGGCTGCAGTCTTCTGTCCATCAATGCGATATGGATTAACTGAGTTCACCAAAGAAACTGGGTAATGTTCAGAGAGATCACGCGCAAGCACCAAGCAGTCATCAAAATTTCCATCTACCTGCAGGAGCTTGGCGCCATGCACAACTGCTTGTGCCAACTTACCCATCGCAATTTTTCCTTCAGGAATCAAAACGGCTGGAACCATCCCCGCTTTCACTGCATACGCTGCAGCCGATGCAGAAGTGTTACCAGTTGAGGCACAAATAACTGCCTTTGCACCTTCTTCTGCAGCTTTTGTGATGGCCATGGTCATTCCGCGATCTTTAAATGAACCAGTCGGATTGATTCCTTCAAACTTTACCCACACATTGTTGCCAAGCATTTCAGAGAGAACACAGGCGTATATAAGTGGAGTACCACCTTCGCGCAGCGTCACCACCGGAGTTTTGGAGGTAACCGGAAGACGATGACGGTACTCCTCAATAACTCCACGCCATTGGTGGGCACCACTCTTTTTGGAAAAGATGCCCATTATGCGATTGCTCCTTCGGTACGGATGACGCTAGAAATCTTCTTCACAATCTCCATTTTCTCAAGCGCTTCAACAGTTGCTTTCAGTTCACCTTCGGTGGCGCGGTGAGTAACAATGATGAGTTCAGCGTCGCCTTCGCGGCCATTTTGATCAACTGTCTGAATAGATACTCCTTGGGCGGCAAAGCATTGTGCGATGGCTGCCAGCACACCAGATTTATCCTCAACTTCGAGGCGAATTAAGAACTTTGTCTTTGTAGTCTCAATCGGAGCTATATCTCGGTCCGCGTAGTCTGTCTCGCGTTGGCCAATTGAATTTAAGGCAATATGACGCGAAACGGCAACGATATCGCCCAAGATTGCTGAGGCAGTTGGTTGTCCACCAGCGCCGCGACCATAAAACATCAACGGTCCTGCTGATTCAGCTTCGACAAATACTGCGTTAAATGCATCTCGCACTGAAGCCAAAGGATGGCTCTTGTGCAGCATGACAGGATGAACGCGCACGGATATTTCATCTGCAGGAGTTAGCTCGGAAATAGCCAACAACTTAATGACATGGTCCATTGATTTTGCAATCTGAACATCAGTAAGGGAAATTCCTGATATTCCCTCACGATAAACATCATCAACGGTAACGCGAGTATGGAAAGCCAAGCCAGAGAGAATGGCTGCTTTTGCTGCTGCATCAAAACCTTCTATATCGGCAGTGGGATCAGCTTCGGCATAACCCAACTTCTGCGCTTCCTTCAAGACATCAGAAAACTCACGATTATCTTCGTGCATCTTGGTCAAAATATAATTTGTTGTTCCGTTGACGATTCCCATCAAGCGAACCACATGGTCGCCCGCCAAAGAATCTCGTAAAGGCCTGATAATTGGAATTGCACCAGCAACTGATGCTTCGTAATAAATATCCTCGCCTTTGGCGTATGCGGCTGTGAACAAATCTGCACCATGGCTGGCTAAGAGCGCCTTGTTGGCAGTCACGATTGATTTTCGATTATTGATTGCAGTCAGTGCCAATTCACGAGCAGGTTCAATGCCACCCATGACTTCAACAATCAGATCAATTTCTGGATCGTTGACAATTGAGAATGGATCAGTCGTGAATAAGGATGGGTCCAGGCCTTCGTAGGGCTTAATTGTGCGAACGGCGATACGTGCCAGTTCAATCTTTACCCCTGCTCGCGTCGATAGCTCTTCGGTATCCGCTAAGAGAAGTCGAGCTACCTGGCTTCCAACATTCCCGCAGCCGAGCATGCCGATACGTACAGGTTTATCTGCGGGGCTCATAACCTTATTCTTTCACATCGAGGGCGAGTAAATCTTCCTCATTCTCTCGCCTCACAATTACACGGGCTTTTCCATTCTTTACTGCAACTACCGGTGGTTTTGGTACGTGGTTGTAATTGCTAGCCATGCTGCGGCCATATGCACCTGTCGCTGGTGTTGCAATGAGATCACCTGGAGCGATATCTGCCGGTAATTGAATCTCATTGATGATGATGTCCCCAGTTTCGCAATGCTTTCCAACAAGTCGAGAGAGAGTCAAAGGAGCAGAGCTCACACGTTGTGCAATTACAGCGCTATATTCCGCATCATAAAGCGCAGTACGTGCATTGTCGCTCATACCTCCATCGACTGAAACATATTTGCGAATTACATCAGGCGAAACAACCACATCTTTGACTGTTCCTACTTCATACAATGTGAACATAGTTGGTCCAACGATATTTCTGCCTGGTTCGAGTGAAACAATCGGAACATCGAGTGAATACCGCTGGCACGCCGCTTCCACCGCTTTTCGAATAGCAGGAAGCACATCTTGTGGTTCGACGGTGACCTCATCTTTCAAGTACGCAATGCCGAAGCCACCTCCCAAATCAAGTTCGGGAAGTTGAGATTGATAGTGATCACGATACTGACCTAGGAATCCTAAAAGTCGGTCGGTGGCGATTTCATGCGCCTCTGACCCAAAAATTTGCGAGCCGATATGGCAGTGCACTCCTCTGAGTTCAAGCTCTGGATATTCAAGAACTTTTTGTACAGCGATCCAAGCTGCCCCGGAAGAAATTGAGAAACCAAATTTCACATCTTCGTGAGCAGTAGAAATTTTTTCATGAGTGTGAGCCTCAATACCAGGAGTGAGGCGGAGCATGACAGCTTGGCGCTTGCCATATTTCCTTGCAGCTGTTGCAACTCGCTCGATCTCAAAGAGTGAGTCCATCACAATACTTTTAACACCAACAGAGACAGCTCGTTCTATCTCTGCTACTGATTTGTTATTTCCATGCATTTCTATCCGGTCGGGATTAATACCCCCGGCGAGAGCCACCGTTAGTTCTCCCCCTGTGCATACGTCAATCCCAATGCCGATGTCTTCAATCCACTGGGCTACTGCTGTGCATAGGAAAGATTTTGCAGCATAAAAAATAGTCCCAGCGCTCTCACCAAATTCAGCGCGCAACGCATCGTTCCAAGATTCTGCGCGTGTTCGAAAGGCGCTCTCATCCATAAAAAATGTAGGTGTTCCAAATTCTTTGGCAAGTTGTGCAGCTGGAATACCTGATAGGTGAAGTACACCTGATTCAAATGAGATGTTCTGCGACCACATAATTACATCCTCTCCGGAGCGCTCACGCCCAACAGATCAAGGCCATTTGCAATAACTTGCATCGTCGCAGCACATAACGCTGCGCGGGCAGAGTGAACTGCAGATGGAGCTTCATCGCCGAGAGGCAAGACACGACAATCTGCATAGAAGCCGTGATACACCCCAGCAAGCTCTTCGAGATAACGCGCAATGCGATGAGGTTCGCGCAATTCTGCCGCGCTTGCCACGACCCGTGGATATTCAGCAAGAGCACCCAATAATTCATTCTCGCGATCGTGAGTCAGTTGTGCGGGATCAAACGTTTCTAGCTGGCTACCAACGTTAAGTTCGTTGGCGCTGCGCAGAACGGCAGCAATACGTGCATGTGCATATTGCACATAGTAAACAGGGTTCTCATTTGTACTTCGACGCAGTACATCAATATCCATCACCATTGGAGTATCAACTGGATAACGAATGAGCGTGTACCTAGCAGCATCAACTCCTACTTTTTCAACTAACTCTTCTAAGGTAATAATTGTTCCGGCGCGCTTAGATAGCTTGAGCTCCTCGCCGCCTTCCATAATTTTGACAAGCTGCCCAATCATGATTTCAACGTTGTAATCTGGATTATCGCCTGCACACGCTGCAATTGCTTTGAGGCGATGGATGTAGCCATGATGATCTGCTCCCAACATGTAGATGCAGATATCAAAGCCCCGCTCGCGCTTATTGATGTAATAAGCAGTATCTGATGCAAAGTAGGTGAGATCTCCGTCTTCCTTAACAATCACGCGATCTTTGTCATCGCCAAAATCAGTTGTCCTCAACCACACTGCCCCGGCATCTTCAAAGACGTGTCCTTGCGAGCGCAACTTTTCTAAGCCGTGTTGTACTGCTCCAGATTCATGGAGTGAGCGTTCCGAAAACCACACATCAAATTTGGTATGAAATGTCTCAAGAACGCGTTGTTGTTGCTCCAACTGAACTTTGTAGGCAGCTTCACGAAATTCCTCAAAAGTAGAGATCTTTGGATTAGCTGCCACGACCTCTTTCGCCAAATCAGCGATGTAATCTCCTTGATAACCATCTTCGGGAATTGGTTGGCCAGTAGCAGCCGCTTGCACCGATTGACCGAAGAGATTCATCTGTCGACCACGATCGTTAATGTAAAACTCTCGGGTGACAGCAGCTCCTGCTGCACTCAACACGCGACCTAACGCGTCTCCTACTGCAGCCCAACGCGTATGTCCTAAATGAATGGGGCCAGTTGGGTTTGCGCTAATAAATTCCAAATTTATCTTGACACCTTGCAACGCCTTACCGCGTCCATAACTTTCCTTCTGTGTCAGAATTATGCGCACGAGCTCAGCTTGCGAGGCGCGATCGAGAGTGATGTTGATAAATCCCGGACCGGCGATATCAACTGAACTAACGCCAGATACTTGAGCAATCGCAGGTTGCAATACCGCAGCAATCTCTCGCGGGCTCTTGCCCGCCTCCTTCGCTAGCTGCAGCGCTATCGAAGTGGCATAGTCACCGTGATCTCGATTCTTAGGCCGTTCCAGGGAGATAGCGGCGGGAACGTTTCCTGCAAAGCCAGCCTCAGTGAACGCACGCGCAATTGCAGCCTGTACATCGGCTGCGAGTTGATCGGTGAGCGAGGCTTCCACTCGGCAAGGTTACCCGCTCACCTTCTCGCCAGGAGAGTTTGTTACTTGTGCAGAACTACCTCTAATCTTGGCCACGCCGCGGGAGTGGTGAAATGGCAGACACGCAAGTCTTAGGAACTTGTGCTTCGGCGTGCGGGTTCAAGTCCCGCCTCCCGCACCAAAATATTGATAGATAGCAGATGGAATATGGCTAAACAATCTCCAGCTAAGACCAAGAAACTTCGCGGTGAAGCGATGCGCGCCGCAGCAGAACGCAGAGCTGCAAAGGCAGCCTCTCGCTGCGAGGTAACACGTGGTGAAGTTGATCTCGATGCCTACGCCGAAGTTGATGGTCCCTGGCGTGAACTTGGATTAGCAGCGCCTGCTCGTAGAGCCCTGATTGATGAGGGGTATTACAAATTGAGCGATCTTCGAAAAACCTCTCTCGACGCCATTAGAGATCTGCACGGTATGGGACCAAATGCGATCCGTATCATCACAACAGCTATGAAAAAGGCTGATTTATCTTTTCGAAAATAGCAATGCAAATCCTTTGCAAAAACAATTGAACTGCAATTTTTCATTTGCGCCACTTCTCGATAAAGTTTTCATCGTTCACGAGTTCTACGTATTAGCCCCGGCTTAAGTAGACGGCAACCCTCCACCGCGGTGGGGTGCTCCGGGTGACGAACAGGTCAGGGATCTGGCAAGCGCGATGGCCATTTACTGACACCTACTGCGATGGAGAGAAAATGTCTAACAACTGGTCTTTTGAAACTCTGCAGATTCATGCGGGGCAAAGTGCAGATCCAACTACAGGCGCACGCGCGCTCCCGCTCTACCAAACAACTGCATATCAATTCCGCGACACAACGCATGCTGCAAATCTCTTTGGATTAGCTGAGCTTGGAAATATTTATACCCGCATCATGAATCCAACTCAGGATGCAGTTGAACAACGATTAGCTGCTCTCGAAGGTGGCGTTGCCGCGCTTCTCGTAGCTTCTGGATCTGCTGCAACCACATTTGCGATTCTTAACGTGGCCGAAGCTGGAGACCATATTGTTTCTAGCCCAAGTCTTTATGGGGGTACATATAACCTCTTCCATTACACACTTCCTAAATTCGGCGTTGAAGTTACCTTCGTAGAAGATCCAAGCGATCCGCAATCATGGAAAAAGGCAGTTAAGCCAAATACCAAGGCTTTCTTTGGTGAGACAATCGCAAATCCAAAGAACGAAATCCTTGATATTAAAGCTGTTGCAGATGTTGCCCACTCTGTAGGAGTGCCACTCATAGTTGATAACACTGTGGCAACTCCATATCTCATCAAGCCGATTGAATTCGGTGCCGATGTTGTCGTCCATTCGGCAACCAAGTTCTTATCTGGCCATGGCAATGCAGTAGTTGGAGCCATTATCGATGCTGGGAAATTTGATTTTGCGCAATACCAGGATCGCTTCCCTGGCTTTAATCAGCCAGACCCTAGCTACCACGGCTTGGTTTACTCGCAAGCACTCGGCGTAGGTTCGGCATTCGGTGCAAACCTTTCCTATATCTTCAAGATTCGTTTGCAATTACTCCGTGATGTCGGAGCGGCTGTTTCTCCATTTAACGCCTGGTTGCTTGCGCAAGGATTGGAGACACTCTCACTTCGAATAGAGCGCCATATTGAGAACGCTAAAGCTGTGGCAACGTGGTTGGAAGCGCATCCTGATGTAGAGAAGGTCAACTACGCTGCACTCAAATCTTCACCGTGGAACGCTCTCGCAACCAAATACGCACCTAAGGGGCCAGGAGCGGTTCTCTCCTTTGAACTCAAAGGTGGCGTAGAGGCAGGAAAGAAGTTTGTGGAATCACTCCAGCTATTTAGCCACGTTGCAAATATCGGAGATGTTCGATCCCTCGTCATTCATCCTGCGACAACTACACACTCTCAGTTATCTCCTGCTGAACAATTAGAGGCAGGTGTGACTCCAGGACTCGTGCGCTTGAGCTTGGGGCTGGAAAATATTGAAGATATCAAGGCTGATCTTCAGATTGGTTTTGCAGCCGCAAAAAGTTAAATACTAAGAAGCGCTACAGAATAAAACTGTAGAGAAGTAACAGGCCGCCGCCTGCGATTGTTATCGCAGCGGCGGTCTGTGTTTGTAGCCACCGTCTGCCAAATTGAGTAAAAGAAATCGCGAATAGCAATGCGCCCGGCACAATGAGTACGAGACTTTTTGTGAGATTTGAGTCTGTCCCGGTTTGGTATCGCAAATTGATTAGCCCCGCTGCGAGCGCGGCATAAGCGCCCATTCGATAATTGTTAATGCGATGCATATTCATACATTGATTCTAAAGCAGAAGGGCGCCGGTTTCCCGACGCCCTTCCGTTACTTTCTTAGCGCTTAGTGATCAGCAGCCATGCCTTCAGCATGTGACTTCATGCGTGCGATCTTCAAGATTGTAAGACCGAATACGCACTTAGCTAGAACGTCAGCGATTGTGTATCCAACCTGAACAGCAACGAATGAAGATGCTGATGCATCACCAACGATGTTGAAGATGTAAGCGATTGGATATACGCCCCATGTTGCGATAAGGAGAAGACGCAAACGTCCTACGGTATCTGCAACTCCAGCTGGCTGGCGCTCAAGAGACTTACCGAGCTCAACGAAGAGGATGTAGAGGATGTAAAGGAATGGGATGGTTGAAAGAACACCGTATAGAACCTGTGTGTTCTGATCAGATGAGATTTCGCCTGGGTAGCCAAGTGCGATCATCGCAGCTGAAGCAGGAACCAAACGTGTAATAAGTGACTTTGAAACTTCCTTTGCAAGCGCAAGCACTGCAATTACTTCTACGAGTAGAAGTGGCACGGTGAGTAGCCAGTCAACGTAGCGGTATGCCTCGTTGAATGCGCCTTGCTCGCCTGAAACGTTTACTGTCATACCTTCTGATGCTTCACCGAAGGAATTGAAAATTCTCCAGTAGTGGTAGCCAGCAATGAATGTAACCATTGATGACATCACGAGCGCATTGCGGTACTTAGGTAGAACGCGTGACTGTGACACGAGTGTGTACACGGTGCATGCGAGCATTGAAACCAAACCAAATGAAAATACGTTATAAACGAGGTTCCATTGGTTGCTATCGAGTGTTACTGACATGTAGTAAGCCTCCGTGAGAGCTGTATCAGCGTGGACCGGTTGGTCCGAGCCGTTCAGATATCTATGGAGACCTCGAGGAGCTCCAGCGATCCTGACCCGATAAGTGTGAACCTCTTGCAGCCTATTTGCACCTACAAATTGTGTTTTTCCTGTGAAATTTTTACTACTCGAGCGTAAATTTGGGGTGAAATCGGACATTTATCTAGCGTGGGTACCCTTGCCGAATGAGAGAGCAGATGCGCGAATTACGCAGCTACCCAGGTTTCTACTCCCTCGCCGCCTCCCGTTTCATCTCCAATGTTGGAAATGGAATATCACCAATCGCCCTCGCCTATGGAGTCTTAAGTCTGCCCGGGGCCACCGGTAAAGATCTTTCGATTGTGATGGCAGCGCGCTTTGTACCTCTTCTCGGCTTCATGCTCTTTGGAGGTGTTATCGCAGATCGCTTCCAACGTAACCGTCTGGTTGGAAGTAGCGACATGATTGGAAGTTTTATCGCTGGCGTGAGCGCGCTCTCGCTCATCGCTGGCTTTTCTTCCACCTGGCTGCTTGCTGTGATGGGTGGAATCTTCGGAATTCTCAATGCAATCTGGTGGCCAGCTATGTCAGGCGTACTTCCTGAAATAGTTCCGAAAGAAAAATTACAACAAGGAAATGCGGTCGTTGGTCTGCTTACCAACATCGGCTACATAGTCGGCACGCTCAGTGGCGGAGTCATAGTTTCCACTGTTGGCGCTGGATGGGGCTTAATGGCCGATGCGATTACCTTCTTCATTGCTGGAGTCATCGTCTGGTTTCTACCGATCACTGGGCACGCCAAAGATAAGAGCCCAGGAATTATTCATGATCTCAAAGTTGGTTGGCGTGAATTTGTTTCACGATCATGGGTAATCGCAATGGTCTTCACCTTCGCGCTTATCAACATGGCATTTGAATCTATGCTCTCTGTGTTGGGGCCGCTCAATTTCAACGACCCCAAAACGGGCCCGCAACACTGGTCTTATAACCTGGCTGGACTTTCTATTGGGATGTTGATTGGAGGAATTTGGATTCTCAAAGTAAAGGTCGGGCGCCCACTCTTTCTCGCGATGGTACTCATCGCCATCTCTGCAATCTGGGATTTCACCCTCGCTTTTGATGCTCCTTTGGCGATTTCGATTGCCGCATCTATCTTTTCGGGCATCAGTCTTGAGATATTTATGGTGACGTGGAATACCTCATTACAGCACCACGTTCCCGAAGAGTCATATTCGCGAGTGAGCTCATACGACACACTTGGTTCTTTTGGTATCGCACCTCTTGGAATTGTCATCGCCGGGCCATTGGCTATGCACTTTGGTGTGAATACCATTCTTATCATCACTGGGCTGACAACACTAATAGCCTCAGTTGCTTCTCTCTTCGTTCCATCCGTTCGAAACTTGCGAAACGACTTGGTTGCCAAAAACGACTAGGCTCAGGATGTGATGGTCGAACCGGTTGTAGCTCCTCCCAAACTTCGTGGTTGGCTCCATCTGGTGGCGACACCTCTAGTTATTATCGCTTCTCTCGTTCTCTTCATTCTCAGCGGAGAATCTTTAAAGCTAGCTGTTGCTCTCTATTCCATTACAGCAATCATGCTCTTTAGCGTCTCTGCCATTTATCATCGAGTTCCTTGGATCCCGGCAAAGAAAAAAATTTGGCGGCGATGGGATCATGCCAATATCAATCTTCTTATAGCCGGTTCCTACACTCCATTTGCAGTCGCACTCCTAGAAAATCGTGATCGAAATATTTTGCTGGGAGTCGTATGGGCTGGCGCACTAATTGGCGTTGCGCTAAGAGTCTTCTGGGTCGGTGCACCGCGCTGGCTCTACGTTGCAAATTATCTATTGCTTGGTTGGGTTGCCGTCATCTACACCCCGCATCTCTACCGAGAGGGTGGTTTATGGGTGTTACTGCCAATACTCTTTGGCGGATTGCTCTACTCAATCGGAGCCATCTTTTATGCACTCAAGTTACCCGGAAGAAATGCAAAGTACTTCGGCTTCCATGAGCTCTTCCATGTTTTCGTACTGGCCGCATGGATATCTCAATATCTTGCCGTCTCAATCGCCATTTACCGAAAGTAGCCAGATGCCCTAATCTTGGCACCTCCCCGCTTGAAGATTGTGAGATGTGAGAAATGGCAGAGAAGAAGTTTCGTAGTTGGGTAGGTTTTCGCGAAGAAGAAGAGCGCGCACCTATCGCCAACCCTGTCGATCGCATTCGCGAACTGGAATCACAATTAGCTGACTTACGTTCTCGGCGAGATATCACTGGGTTAAGCCGAGAAGAGTTTGAAATCCTCGCAACAGAAACTGCGATGTCGATGATCAAGTCGGCCCAAGCGCGTGAAGCAAAAGCTACAGCTGCCGCCGATCGAGTCATCAATGAAAGCAATCGCGCTGCGAAAGACGCTCTTGAAGGCGCTGAAACAAAAGCTCGTAGCATTTTGGCAGGAGCTGAAAGTCGTGGACGCAAATATATTTCTACCGCAGAGGCAGAAGCGGCCGAAATTGTCCGTGACGCAAATCGCGAAGGTGACGCTGTCATTGATTCAAAACGTCGAGAAGCCTCAGCGCTGACAACTGCGGCGCGGCGCGAAGCAGAACGAGTTATATCCGAAGCCGCTGAGCAGGTCTCTGATTACCGTGCCTGGCTTGCTGACATCATTCTCGAGTCTGAACGTCTCTACCGTAGCCAAGCTACCGCTCTTACCGCAGCCGAAGCTGCCATTGCTCAATCTCGACAAAAATTAGATTCCGCCTTCGAAAAATTAACAAAGATGCAGGCGCAAGTAGATGCCTCATTCAACGAAGACGGCACAGTCAAGAAATCTGCTCCTATCAAAGTCGAAAGTAAGAGAACTCGAGCTGCAATAGCTGCTCCAAAGAAAAAATCAGCAAAGCGTAAGTAGTTTTTATGGCTGCCAAACGCGGTATCCAATACATCCCTGCAATTGATGGGTTGCGTGCACTTGCCGTAATTGCAGTGATGTTTTACCACCTTGGCTTTACCTGGATTCCAGGTGGCTTTCTTGGCGTCGATCTCTTCTTCGTTATATCTGGATATGTCATCACAAGATTGCTCTTAGATTCCATCGCCCAAAGTGGAGGTCTTGATCTTCGCGGTTTCTATATCGCGCGTCTGCGCAGATTGCTACCAGCCCTGCTTTTCATGCTTACAACAACAATTATCGCAGTTGGAATTTGGGCTCCAGACACCATCAAGCGGCTACTGATTGATACGCCTTTCGCACTTACTGGTTCCATAAATTGGTGGCTGGTTGCAAGAGAACAGGATTACTTTGAAAGCATTGGGCGCCCACCACTTCTGCAACACACCTGGTCTTTAGCTGTCGAGGCACAGTTTTATCTTCTCTGGCCTCTCATTCTCTACTTTATTGTGAAGAAATTCGGAAAATCTCGAATCCCATTTGCTGCTCTAACAATCGCAGCAGCTTCAGGTATTGCTCTATTGCTCGTATCGTTTTCGATTGATGCTGCAAATACTTCAAAAGTGAGCCACGTGTATTTTGGAACAGATACCCATAGCATCGGGCTTTTTCTTGGAGCAGCACTAGCTGTTAGTTGGATTCCTCAAAATTTTAAAGAGAACCTTTCACGAAAAGCACAAAATTTTATTGATGGAATTGGCTTCTTTGGTTTTATTGGAATATTGGCCACATTCTTATTTATTAATGCGGCCAACCCTGCTATGTATAAGATTGCTTTTCCACTTGCAGGAGTATTTGGTGCTGCAATCATTATGTCAATTGTTCATCCTGCTTCACGATTTGCGCCTGTATTACAAAACAGAGTCCTACTCTGGATAGGTGAACGTTCTTACGCAATATATCTCTGGCATTGGGTAATCTTTCAAGTCACACGTCCAACAGTTGACCTCGCTGGTCAGGCATGGGCTTTGTACTCTCTACGTATTCTCATTGTCTTTGCACTTGCAGATATCTCGTTACGATACGTTGAACTACCGATTCGCCGGGGAGTTATCCAATATTGGATTAAGGGTAGAAAATATCGAACTAAAAAAGAACGTAATCGCCAAACTTCTCTACTCGGTGCAGTCACCGCAATCGTGGTTGTGATTGCTGCGGTGATAAGCGTTCGGGCAATATCTATTGCGAATGAGGCCCGCACCACCCTTGAAAAAACTCTGACTGATGTGGGATCTAGCCTTCCCCAAATGGATGGAACTGGAGCTAATGGGCTTTGGGTGACCGGTGATTCGGTCATTCTAGGAATCCGGGCAGTCCTTGGAGAAGAAGAAGAAATCTCGCTCGTTAATGCTCGTATTGGCCGCCAAGCTCCTGAGTTATTAGATGTGCTGGTACAAGATCAACCGCAGGTCCCCCGGTCTCCGATTGTCTTCAATCTCGGAAATAACAATGCGCTCTCGCGCGAGCAAGTTGTTCAAATTTTTGAAGCGATCAAAGAACAGCCACAAATAATCGTTGTAAATACTGCTGTACCGCGACCTTGGCGAAACGAGAACAATAGAATTATCTTGGAAGTTGCTGCGCAATACCCTCAAGCAAAGGTTGTTGATTGGAGCTCGCTTTCAGAAAATCACCCTGAATATTTTGCACCGGATGGCGTTCATCTAGTGCCTGCAGGAGTTAGCGCTTACGTCAACGCAATTCTTGAAAAATTACAAACTCAATAAAAAACCCCGCCATCTCTGACGGGGTTTTTTATCAAATAATGTTTACTCGAATTGGCCAGCAAATCCAAATGCTGGTGCAACTCCGTAAGAACCATCGGCATACATTGCGCTGACTCGGAATGATGTTGATCCCTCAGTAGAAGTCTTTGCAAATTCTGCAGCGAATGTAGTTGCAGATACTTCAGAGACAACTTTCCACTCACCCATATTTGAGCGAGTCTCAACTGTGTAACCGGTGACTTCACCAGCAGGCGCCTTCCAGGTGATTACCATGACGGATTTGGTGTTGTCTTTCCAATTTCCAATAAAACGTGATGGTGCTTCACCGGTTGCTGCGGCTGGGTCAATAGCAACTGGTGTGCTTGCTTCGGTAGATTCTTCAGTTGCTTCTGGAGCAGCTGATTCAGAGACGGCAGGTTCTGACGCTGGAGCATCATCTGAATCCTTGCCAGAATTTGAAATCACAATCGCTGCAAGAAGAACAACAGCAGCGAGTACTGCAAAGAGGGTTTTACCAGAAGAGCCTTGTCGAGGTGCTGCGCTAGGTTTACTTTGAACTGGCTTTGCTGGGGCTGGTGCAGGAGTAGTTGTCACATTCACAGGTGCAACTGGCTTGACCGCCGTTGCCTTTTTAACCGCGCTCTTCTTTGCTACCGCTTTCTTGGCTACGGCCTTCTTTGTAACAGTCTTCTTAGCTACTGCTTTCTTGGCAACACTTTTCTTCGCTACAGCTTTCTTGCTGACCGACTTTTTCTTTGCAGCGCTCTTCTTCGCCGGAGACTTCTTCACGGCCTTTTTCGCTGCGCTCTTTTTCTTAACTGCCACGGTATATCTCCTTGGGTAATTGAAAAATCTGGGGTGAAAAGGTAATGAGCAAAGTTTATCCCAGGGAAGTGAGCGCTCCAATCACATGTGGCGCTATTGCTCGGAGTGATTTTCCGCGATGACTGATCGCATCTTTCTCCTCTGCGCTCATTTGAGCGCTAGAGATGTCATATCCCTCAGGACGGAATATTGGGTCATACCCAAAACCATGTTCTCCTACGGGAGCTCGCAAAATCCAACCATCGAAATGAGCCTCTTCGCAGTGGCTTCTGCCATCGGGTAAGTAGAGTGCAGCGACGCAGGTGAAATGCGCGCGCCTATCTTTATCTGGAACATCTCTCAGTTGGGCAAGTACTTTTGCAGTATTTGCAGAATCATCACCATGAGAGCCGGCCCAACGGGCGGAGTAGATTCCGGGATCTCCATTGAGCGCATCGACACATAAACCACTGTCATCGGCTATCGCTGGAAGTCCAGTTGCTAATGACATTTCACGAGCTTTCTTTAAGGCATTCTCATGAAAAGTTTGACCGTCTTCTACAACATCATGAAGATCTGAAAATTTATCTAGCCCTAACAGTTCTATTTCTCCCGGGGCAATCGCCTCAAGAATGCGACGAAACTCTTCAATCTTTCCTTTATTACGCGTTGCTAGGAGTAATGGGTGTGCCATCTATTTGGCTAACGCACTCTTCTGTAATGCGGTGAGTTCTGCACAACCTGCCACGGCTAAATTCAGCAGCGAATCGAGAAGTTCTCGGTTAAATGGTGCTCCTTCTGCGGTTCCTTGTACTTCGATGAACCGTCCATCACCGGAACAGACCACATTCATATCGGTTTGCGCACGAACATCTTCCTCGTAGCAAAGGTCCAACATCGGTGAACCATCAATGATGCCAACGCTCACCGCTGCAACTGAATCAGCAAGCGGTTTCGCACCGGCTTTGATGTGACCCTCTTTCTGCGCCCAAGTAATTGCATCTGCAAGTGCGACATATGCGCCGGTGATGGCAGCGGTACGTGTGCCTCCATCTGCTTGCAACACATCACAATCAATGACGATTGTATTTTCGCCAAGTTCTTTCATGTCAACAATTCCACGAAGTGAGCGTCCGACTAAACGAGAGATCTCTTGGGTTCTGCCTCCCAACTTTCCTTTCACACTCTCGCGATCGGAGCGGGTATGAGTTGCGCGTGGAAGCATGGAATATTCGGATGTCACCCAACCATTTCCGGAATCTTTCAACCAACGAGGAACTCCAGGCGTAAATGAAGCAACGCAGAGAACTCGAGTCTTACCGAATTCAACGAGGACAGAACCCTCGGCGTGATCGAGCCAACCACGTGTAATTTTTATTTCACGAAGTTGATTGACTTGTCGTCCATCGTTGCGCGCCATGTATTGCTCCAGTTTCGTTATATGTCTTGATGTTTAACTGCGGTGACTTCTGGTCCAAGGAATCTGCGAGCGAGTAACTCAAAAGCGTGGGCATCTCCAGTTGCAAGAAAGGTATGTGTGGGTGGGGTGTTAGAAGAGGCTCGAAGTAAAGAGTTTTCGACGAGTACTCGATAAAGGTCTTTGGCTGTCTCTTCTGCGCTAGAAACCAGCGAGACGCCATTACCCATGACATATGAAATGACGCCCGTCAGCAACGGGTAATGCGTACAGCCGAGAACCAAGGTATCCACTTTGGCATCAATCATTGGCTGTAGATATTCGCGAGCTACCTTGGTAATCGCCTCACCGGAGGTTTCACCTCGTTCAACAAATTCAACAAAGAGCGGGCAGGCGATTGATTGGATGGTGAGTTGAGGAGCCGCAGCAAAAGCATCAAGGTAGGCCTTCGAATCTATGGTCGCACGAGTGCCTATTACTCCAACTCGACCAGTACGAGTCGCTGCAACTGCACGACGTACCGCCGGTTGAATTACTTCTATTACCGGTATCGAGTATCGCTCTCGTGCATCGCGCAGCATTGCCGCACTGGCAGTGTTGCATGCAATCACGAGCGCTTTTACTCCTTGACTTACCAAGAAATCCAAAGTCTCTAATGAAAAATCTCTTACCTCTGCAAGTGAACGTGGACCATAAGGGCCACGTGCTGTGTCTCCAATGTAGATTGTGGATTCATTAGGAAGTTGATCGAGAATTGCACGTGCAACTGTTAAGCCACCAACGCCAGAATCAAAAATTCCAATCGGCGCGTTGCTCATGGGCTTTAGTCTAACTGGGGAATTTAAGCCCACAAAGTTCCATCAAGCCCCTCAGTTGCTTCATCCACGCTTGAGCCATAAATGCCTGTAGACAAGTACTTCCAACCTGCATCACAGACAATAAATGCGATATCCGCATCTTTGCCAGCGCGAATTGCCTCTTGGCCCATAGCTAGAGCTGCGTGCACAATTGCGCCTGTCGAAATTCCCGCAAATATTCCTTCTACTTCAAGTAGTTCACGAACACGACGTACCGAATCCTCTGCGCCCACTGAAAATCGTCGAGTAAGGACGGAGGCGTCGTAGAGTTCGGGAACAAATCCTTCATCAATATTACGAAGTCCGTAGACCAATTCACCGTAACGAGGTTCAGCCGCAATAATTTGAATATCAGGATTTTGTTCGCGTAGATAACGACCAGCCCCCATGAGAGTTCCAGTAGTACCTAGGCCTGCGACGAAATGAGTAACTGTTGGTAGATCTTTGAAAATTTCTGGTCCGGTTCCTGAGTAATGTGCGAGCGTATTTGCTGGGTTTCCATACTGATACAGGAATACATAGTCCGGGTGTTGCGCTGCTAATTCTTTTGCAACGCGCACTGCTTCATTCGACCCACCTGCTGCAGGCGAGGAAATTATCTTTGCTCCCCACATTTCCAGGAGCTGTCTACGTTCGGGGCTAGTATTTTCTGGCATCACACATATCAAGTTATATCCACGTACTTTTGCTGCCATCGCAAGTGAGATACCCGTATTGCCACTTGTCGGTTCCAGAATTGTTGATCCCGGCTTCAAGAGACCATCACGCTCAGCGGCTTGAATCATGGCAATTGCGGTGCGATCTTTAATGGAGCCGGTGGGATTACGGTCTTCCATCTTCGCCCAGAGTCGAACGTTCGGTGCTGGCGATAAACGAGGTAGCCCGATAAGAGGAGTATTACCTACCGAAGCTTCTAACGATTCGTAGCGTGTCAAAATTAGCCACCAGCAACAGCAGGCAGAATAGTGACTGAGTCGCCATCTTTGATGGGCGCCTCAAGTCCTCCGAGAAATCTCACATCTTCGTCATTGATATAGACATTTATAAATCGACGTAGCGCACCATTTTCGAGCAGTCTTTCTCCAAGACCTACATAGTTTGAATCAAGATCGGTAATCACAGCAGAGAGAGTTGCGCCTTCTGCAGTTACCGCTTTTTGATCCTTTGTATATGGTCGAAGAATTGTTGGGATGCGAACTTCAATTGTCATAGCCGTATTATCGCCAAAAATCGCTCTGAACTCTAATTGAAAGCCAATTCCTACTTTTTTTAGTTAGGGGGTAATTGTCACTGGCTCTTCAGTCACAACGCCATCAATGATGCGGTATGAGCGGAATTCTGTTGCAGGTGCAATCTCTTTGCGGGTAGAGACCAATACATAGTGCGCCCCAGGCTCACCCGCATATGCGATATCGGTCCTCGATGGATAGGCCTGCGTTTCAGTGTGGGAGTGATAAATCACCACAATTTCCTCGTCGTTATCGTCTACTTCTCGATAAAGAGCCAGCAAATCTTTGGGATCAAACTCATAAAAAGTTGGTGAATGCGCTGAATTGATCATTGGCTTATGGCGAAGAGGTTTATCTGATCCGACTGGCCCAAGTATTACCCCGCAGCATTCATCTGGGTATTCATCACGTGATTGCTGAAGAATCGCGTCGACGATTTTTTGAGAAATTTCCAGAGCCATGTCGGAATACTACATGGATTAAGAATTACCTAACTGCGCCTCTTCGTCTTCGTCAGCATCATCAATCAGTGCACTCAGTAAAGTTTCCTGCAACCAACCCAACCATGTATAGACAGCGTACACACCACGTAAAGGATCATCAGGAGCCAAAAGTTCTAGCTCTTCGTGCGAATTATTCTCAACTTTCAAACGGACGCCTAGCGCAAGGCGAATGTCATTGATTGCACCCAACCAAGCGTTCGCGTTGTCGTGATCTAAATCTACAGAACCATCATCAGAAGATTTGAGGTGGATTCTCATGGAAATTGCATGAGCTTGTTTCTTCTGTCTTAGCGTTGATTCGGTATACCTTCGAAATTCAGAGGCATCGACAGAATCCGCATATGCGTTTGGCAATAAGCGGTGTAAGACCTCATCTTCAGGAGGTGTGTCATGGGATGTAATTCCTACCATGGCAGCGAGTGGGTCATCGTTTCCATGATCAGTGCGCTCGGCTAAGAGTTCAATGATCTGTTCACAGAGATTGAGAAGAACTTCTTTTTCACTATCTGAAAACTGCGCTACGTAAGAATGGTCACCGTGTCTTTTAAACCCCTCGGTAGCGGTCATATCTGATCTCCGCGTTGCAAAGTCGCCCATAATCCATATTCATGCAATCGTGCCACATCATGTTCCATCTCTTCACGGCTACCAGTTGAGACGATTGCCTTGCCATCATTATGTACTTGCAACATCAACTCTGTGGCACGAGCCTTTGAATAACCGAAGAGCTCCATAAAAACATAGACAACATACGTCTGTAGATTAACTGGGTCATCCCAGACGATGGTGACCCAGGGAGTATCGCCAGAAAAGATTGCCCGAATCTCTTCTTCGATTTTGTCGGCTGTCTTCACCATCATCGGATAATGATATTAAATGGTGAGCTATTGATTGCTCCCCAGCTCTGATCAGCAGGGACGGTCACTCGCAGCGTTGCTACTCCACGAGGTGTCGGAGTGATTGAGAATGTGAAGGACCCTTGAGCATCTGTAGTTGTTCCCGTTCCTATAAGTTTCCAATCTTTACCGAACAATCTTTCAACCTGAACAACCGTGCCTTCGGAACGAGGACGGATACTGCCAACAAGGGCTATCACTTCATTGGAGCGAGCAGTACCTGGGACTGAAACCGTAATCGTGCGATTAATGGTTATGGCAACCTCTGGCCCGATGCCTTCACTACGTTCCCAAGTGGAATCTGAGAAAACTCGAATTGAGGTAGCTTTTCCAAGAATGAGCGCTTTTTCAATGCGACCATTCACATCGGTTGTAGCGGAAGCCAAAGTACGCCACGAAACTTCATCGATGGATTTTCCTTCAATTCGTACTGGCATATTTGCAAGTGGAGATTTGTCCTTTATCGTAAAGGTGGCGATGACGATAATTGGATTTCCATAATCAATTTTTGTTTGATTTACCTCTGATGTCACAAGCACTCGATCAGGAGCAATTTGCTTGGCAATATTTCGAACATTCTCGGTTGCTAGCGGTTCCTGCATTCCCAATGTCCATGCAGTGATTCCACCAAGACGATATTTATCAACCAAAGCCGCACGCTGTTCCCAAGAGCGTGCATCTTGATACCAGGCTGTGCGGGATGCAGTGCATGAAGTTGCCAATCCTGTTGCGGTCTGACCGTTATAAGTTTTCTGATAGGTGAAAGTGCTCTCGCCAAATTGATCGTTGAAGACAGGAGTGGTCCCATACGTTGCCGCAAGTGCAATCGCATCTCGCATTACGAATGTGGCTGCCTTTGCTCCAACTTTTACTGTATTCGCAACGTTGGTTGGACAAACCCCGCTTACGGCTGTGACCCAATCTCGCCCGTAGCCCGGTACTCCAATATAAACTTTTGAAGCAGGCATAATCGAGACTGCGTACTTCAGAGTGCGCTCGGTCCAAGCTAATGGGCCAATCGGCCCGACTTTCGCTACCGAGTAGTCGTAAGTCATAATTCTTAACCTGTCTATGTAAGGCGCGATATCAGCCCAGGCGTACACGAAGTAGCCCTTCTGTTTCTCACTCGGGTTATAAACATATGGTGTAGAGACTGAGAGCACTTTATTCTCCGCCTTAAGCGCTGCACTCAACTCTTTTACTAAAGCTACCCAAAGAGGTGCCGTTGCCTTCCAGGTCGTGTTTCCATCAACGAAAGCAAATCCTTCAAAATCTAAATCAATGCCATCATAATTATTGGTGCGCACTAAATTCATAATTGCGTTGACAATTTGTGTACGCGAAGCTGGAGACTTGAGAAGCCCTGCTAACACCAATTTCGCAGTTCCATCTGTAATGGTCGGAATAATGGAAAATCCTGCATTACGTAATGCGGTGAGAGGTTGGTCAATCGGGACACTGGGATTTGCTGGTGCATAAAGATCGGTAATGACAGCAACTTTGTTCTTTCCATCAAATTTGAGTGTGTACCAAAATGGCATCACTTCTCGAATAATGTCTGCATTGTTCAGCGCATCAGGTAGAGAAGTCTTCATCGAGTAGTAGGGAATCCACCCTGTCAAAATTTTGCGAGGAGCGTTCTCTGCAAGAGCGATTGGTGATGTAGTGGCCGCAACGAGCGCTGTTGCTACAGTCACGACGAAAAATTTAACTTTTCTCAACTTTGACCCACAGGACCGTTGGGATTTCTTTTAATTTTATTTTTAATCCATTGCGTGAGGTTTCCACCATATTCACGATCTAGCGCCCACACATTGAGCAAGAAAGAGATGAATGCAATTGACTTAAGGGCAAAGGGAAATGGACCGGTAAGAAAGAAGACGCTGATAGAGATTCCGAAGAAATTCACAATTCCCATAATGAGCCGGCGCCCAATTTTGAGGACTACATGCTCTGTTGCTCTCTTGAGAAAACGTGAAGAAAGTAGCAAGGTAAGAGGTCCGCTCAGAATGCAGCTATAGACGATGATGGCCACGACAAGCGCGAGCGATTCCACGTTTTCTCCTATGGGTTTAGCGACTTCCAAGCAGTATGCGTCGTTGCAAAGAGTGCCATATCAATCTGCCGACCGTCCTCACGTGTGACCTTGTTGCGCAAGATTCCTTCCTTTTCGTAGCCGGCCTTCATGAGAACTTTCTGTGAGGCAAGATTTTCGACATCTACCAGCCCATCAATCCGGCGAAATCCCAGAGTTACAAAACCATAATCTGTAATCACCTGAACGGCACTCGTGCAGATTCCCCGCCCTCGCGTGGATTTTTCCATCCAGTAACCAACTTCAGCGGTGTGATTCTTTATGTTGATGGTGTGTAAAGAAATTACGCCAGAAAATTCTCTATTCAATCCATTACCATATTCGATAATAAAACGTAACTCCCGGCGTTCAGCAAAGCTAAATGGATCATTTCTAACAAATTCGATGGCGTGATCAATTGTGTAATGCGCGGGTACAGTCGTAAATTCAGGAATCAAAGGATCCTGGCAAGCTTGAAAAATATCTTCAATATCTGATTCGGTGCTTGGGCGTAAGGTTATGAGGCCATAAGTGAGCGTGGGTATCTCGTTCGGCCACCAAATCATAAATTATCCGACAAGTTCAATATCACGATTTTTTGAGGAATCATGGGTGCAGCTCAAATTAGAAGGCAACTCTGCGCATGAATCACAAAGCAAAATCAATTGATGGCATGAGGACGTGTTGCAATTTCTAAATGATTTAGTAGGCGCCTGGCACTTATCGCATTTACCGATGACTTTTGCCTTATCCGAAAAATCCATCGACATACGATCATCAAATATGTAGAGCGATCCTTCCCAATCGCCTTCATCGCCAAAACGTTCACCGTATTTCACGATGCCTCCATCAATCTGATAGACCTCGTTGAAGCCACGATTTTTCATCACCACTGAGAGAATTTCGCACCGGATACCACCTGTGCAATAAGTGACCACAGGCTTATCTTTGAGGTGGTCATACTTTCCACTCTCAATCTCTTTCACAAAATCCTTTGAGGTGCTGACATCAGGAACTACCGCATTTTTAAACTTACCAATTTTTGCTTCATATGCGTTACGACCATCAAAAAATACAACTTCATCGCCACGATCTTTGACAAGTTGATCAACCTGTTCTGGGCGTAGATGAATTCCTCCACCAATCACACCATCTTTATTTACTTTGATTTCTTGGGGATTTCCAAAGGCGACGAGTTCTTCTTTAACAACAACGCGAAGTCGAGGAAATTCTTCACCAGTTCCATCAGACCATTTGAAAACTGTCTTCTTAAACCCTTCATATCGACGAGTTTCACGAACATATTTTTTAACATCAGCCATCTCACCGCCAACTGTGCCATTGATGCCATGAGGTGAAATCAAAATTCGGCCTTTGAGATTGAGGCTCTCGCAGAGTTGCTTCTGCCATAGTCGCATCGCTTCTGGGTCTGCAATAGGGGTAAAGCAGTAATACAGAACCACCTTGTTGAGCTTCGGAGCGTGCTTATTCACATCTAAATTCTAACGCGACTACCTAGAGTAAGAAAAACCCTCGTCTTCGCTACATGACCTCAAAGAATTTTCTCATCTACATCAATCTGGCCTCCTTGGGGGTGGATAACGCACTTATTTGTCAGTAGTAACTCTGATGATTTCGCTATGACGACAGCACGGCTCCAAAGCGCAGAGCATTCATCTGCCCAGGTTGCGCGTCTACTCTCCGCGTTGCCGTGCGCCGAGACCATTCTCGAACTTGAAAAAATCGATCCCTTCTCGCTCTCTCCCAGCGACCGAGTCGACTTTCTCTCTGCGCTCGAACGTCAAGATGGTTGGCTCTATGCCCTTAAGCAGAGGGCAATCACAGCTGTGGCTGGGTTAACGCCCTCAAAGGGCGAAGGTCCCCTCGCTGGTGTGGATGAGGCAGAGCGCGAAGATATATCCACGGCGCTCAAACTAGCGCCAGCTACTGCACAATCCCGTATCGATATTGCACGCACTCTTGTCAACAATTTACCGCAGACTTGCTCGGCGCTAGCGACTGGCGAAATTTCATCAGCACATGCAACTGTCATCGCTCGCGAGACTGCGTTAGCTATTCGAGATGGTCTAGAACCAGAGACGCTCTCTCACATTGAAGAGCGCGCTTTAGCGTATGCAGAGTTTCACACACCAGGACAAGTGGCAAATTTACTCCGTACTCAAATTGCAAAGTTAGCCCCAGAAGAGTTTGAAGAGAGCGTTACAAAAGCTCAATCACTTCGCCGCGTATCTTGCTACAACGATGCGGATGGAATGTCGACTGTTGTGGCGATACTCCCAGCAGCTGATGCACAAATTGTCATTAACTCCATCGAGGCCTTTATTCTCCGCCAGAACCACATCGGTCAAGAGAGAGATAGAACAAAGAGCGAACTCACTGCAGATCAGAGACGCGCGGATGCGCTCACCGCAATATGTGCAACAGTATTAAGCGATCTCACACCAACTGTTGCCGCGCATCGTCGCCCCTTGACTGTAAATGTCACCATTGATCTCCCAACACTTCTTGGACTCGCTGAAAATCCTGGACAACTAGCTGGTTACGGAGCAATTCCTGCCGCAGTTGCACGTCAATTAGCTAGCGATGCTCAGTGGAAACGATTTATCACCGAACCTCAAAGTGGCAACCTCCTCGATTTTGGTCGCGAGAGTTATGAACCTCCACAAGCGCTCAAAGATTTTCTCATCGCTCGCGATCGCACCTGTCGCTTCCCAGGTTGTCGTAGATCTGCTCTCTTATCCGATCTCGATCATGCCCAAAGTTGGGAAAGCGGAGGGGCGACTTCTCCCGACAACATCGGTGCGCTCTGTCGAAGACACCATCGCCTCAAAACCCATGATGGCTGGCAGATTGAAAGCTTCGCCGATGGCTCTTGTAGTTGGACCTCCCCGCTCGGCAAGCGCTATTTCACGCCTGCCCGGCCAGCGAGCGAGCCAATTTGAAGTTGCAAGTAGTTGAAAGTTCAACTACCTTGAGGCTTACTATTTTTCAGTTAGGAGCCCTTCGGTGCCAGCAGTAACAGTTAGCGACATCACCATCTTGCCTCGCATTAGCGATGCCACACATCTACGCGCTCGTCGAGTGCAGAGCATTACTACCGCGCCACAAGGTTATGAAGGTGAAGGATTTCCTGTTCGTCGCGCATTTGCCGGAGTTGATCTATCTCTACTTGATCCATTTATCCACCTAGATCAAATGGGTGAAGTTGAATATGCACCGGGCGAACCTAAGGGCACTCCTTGGCATCCACATCGTGGTTTTGAAACCGTTACCTACATCATTGATGGAATTTTTGATCATAAAGATTCCAACGGAGGTGGTGGCACAATCTCTAACGGTGATACCCAATGGATGACTGCCGGCGGTGGAATTCTTCATATTGAAACTCCGCCAGAGCATCTGGTGATGTCGGGAGGACTTTTCCACGGGTTCCAACTCTGGGTAAATCTTCCAGCCGCGAAGAAGTGGTCGCCTCCTGCATACCAAGATGTGCGAGCCAACGATGTTGCACTTATCTCTACCCCGGATGGTGGTTCACTCATCCGAATTATTGCTGGTGAACTCGATGGACATATCGGTCCGGGATCAACTCAAACTCCCATCACATTGATTCACGCAACTGTGGCTCCAGGTGCAGAGTTGCGTTTACCTTGGCGAAAAGATTACAACGCACTTGTCTACACAATGTCTGGCCATGGATTTGTCGGTGATGAGCAGCGACCAGTATCCATGGGCCAACTCACCGTCTTTGGCGATGGCGATGCAATTGTTGTTCGCGCTGCTGCGCAACAAGAATCGCGTTCACCAAACCTTGAACTCTTTATCCTCGGCGGAGAACCCATTAAAGAACCCGTTGCCTGGATGGGGCCATTTGTTATGAATACGAAGCGTGAAGTTCTGCAGGCCTTTGAAGATTTCCAAAAGGGGTTACTCGGCTCTATCCCTGCTATCTATAAAGAGGATGCAAAGCGACCGGTTAACCGAACCGACAAACTCTCCGGAGATATTCTCGACGTCCACAACGCGCCTACTACCTTGCAAGAGGGTTAATTAAAGAGCCTTGAGCGCTGAAACAACTTTCGTCAGAGATGCCTTTGCGTCACCGAAGAGCAGCATCGTCTTAGGATCATAGAGCAACTCATTCTCAATTCCAGCAAAACCAGGGCGCATTGATCGCTTGAGGAAGATGATATTTGATGATTGATTTACCTCAAGAATCGGCATTCCATAAATTGGGCAACCTGGTGTGGTCTGCGCTGCAGGATTAACAACGTCATTAGCACCAATCACAATTGCAACATCCGTCTGGGCAAAAGTTGGATTCACTTCATCCATTTCAGCCAATTGGTCATAAGGAACATTCGCTTCAGCGAGAAGTACATTCATATGTCCGGGCATGCGACCGGCGACTGGGTGAATTCCATAGGCAACATCAATACCTTTAGAGATCATCAAATCTGCGAGTTCACGCACTGTGTGTTGCGCTTGAGCAACAGCAAGTCCAAATCCGGGAACGATTACTACCCGACGCGCATAGTTGAGCAAGATGGCAACATCGTCGGCAGAACCTGAACGCACTGGTCGTTCTTCGGCTGCGCCCGATGACTCTTGTGGCTTAGCTGTAAATGCACCGAAGAGTGTGCCGAAGAGAGAGCGACCCATCGCTTCAGCCATCAGGCGCGTAAGAATTGTTCCCGATGCACCGACGAGAGTTCCCGCAATGATGAGCAGCGTTGATGAGAGTACATATCCACTTGCTGCAACAGTTAACCCGGTAAAGGCGTTAAGGAGTGAAATCACGATCGGTACATCTGCGCCACCAACGGGTAGGACAAAGAGCACACCAAAGAGAAGTGAGAGCGCTCCTAGCGTCAGTAGCGGCGAGGTTCCAAGTGCAGTGACAACCCAGACTGATACCCCCAGCACAGCCAGGAGGTTTGCAGCAATGACAAATCGTCCTCCTGGAAATACCACAGGGCGAGTAGTCATGAGCTCTTGCAACTTTAAAAATGTAATGATTGAACCGCTGAAGGAGACGCAACCAACAACTACAGTAAAGACCGTAAAGATGACTTCAGCAGTTGTGGCTTCGTCACCTAAGTTGAGGTACTCAACAATGGCCACCAGCGCTGCAGCGCCGCCACCAACACCATTAAAGAGCGCAACCAGTTGCGGCATCTGTGTCATTTCAACTTTTCGCGCAGCTGGAACACCAATCACAAGCCCAATCGCAATCGCGCCAATAATCCATCCCAGATTATTAAGTGGCGCTCCATAGAAAAAAACGGCAAGGGTTGCAACGCTTGCGCCAAGCGCCCCGATGAGATTTCCACGCCGGGCGGTTTTTGGATGGGAAAGTCCTTTAAGCGCCAAGATAAATGCGACGCCAGCGGCAAGTCCAATCAAACTATAGAGAGTGCTATTCATTATTCGCCTCCCTTAGAACTATCGCTCTTCTTTACCTTAAACATTTCAAGCATTCTGTCGGTGACGACAAATCCGCCAACCATATTGATGGTTGCCAAAATAATCGCTGCAAGCGAGAGCCCTAGTTCAAGATTTGTCTTACTGTGATCGGCAACAATAATCGCGCCAACAAGGATGACACCGTGGATTGCATTGGCACCCGACATTAATGGTGTGTGCAGAGTTGAGGATACTTTTGAGACAACTTCAAAGCCCACAAAGACTGCGAGTACAAATATGGAGATGATTGCGATGGCATCCATGTCTTACGCACCTACATTTTCTTTAACTAATGTGTCACTCGCTCCAGGCACATGCTTGGCGCCCGCATGACAGAGAGCAGACTTATCAATGATTTCATCAGAGAAATCGATGTTGAGCGCAACGTCAGCGCCATCTTTACTTGGGGTGGTCATCAAAGTGAGGAGATTAACGACATTTCGTGAATACAAACTCGATGCGTGGAATGGGAGCTGGCTGGGTACATCTTTACCACCCCAAATTTTGACTCCCTTTGCGGTAGTCACGATTTCACCAGGCACAGAGCCTTCGACATTTCCGCCAGTCTCTGCTGCTAGATCGACGATGATGGTTCCTGCTTCCATCGCATCCACCATTGCTGATGTCATTAAACGTGGCGCAGTTCGACCCGGAACAGCGGCTGTAGTGATGACAACATGTGATTTTGCAATATAGGGAGTAAGAAGTTCGCGTTGTTTAGCCGCGCGCTCTTCAGTCATCTCACGTGCATAACCACCAGCGCCCTCAAGCGCCTCAAGTTCTAGATTGATAAATGTTGCACCCATCGATTTCACTTCATCGGCAGATGAAGGTCGTACGTCATACGCACTCACGACGCCACCCAGACGACGTGCCGTTGCAATCGCTTGTAAACCGGCAACTCCAGCGCCCAATACCAATACTTGTGCCGGCGTGACGGTTCCAGCTGCAGTCATCAACATTGGAAAGAATCGGGGTGAAAGTTCTGCGCCAACTAAAGCCGCTCTATACCCGGCGCAGAGAGCTTGTGACGTAAGTGCATCCATGGATTGAGCGCGAGAGATTCGTGGAACTAGTTCGAGAGAGAAAGCAGTTACTCCAGCTTGGGTCGCAGCATCTATGGAATCAAGCGCTGTTACTGGAGAAAGAAATGAGATTGTGACTGCGCCTTTTTTGAGGCTACTCATCTGCGTTGGAGAAAGCGATGTAACAGAGAGAATCACATCGGCATCTGTGATGACATTTCCACTTTTCACAGTGGCTCCTGCATCTGTATAAAGTTGATCGGTCGCCTGTGAATGAATCCCTGCCCCAGATTCGATGACCACCTCATAGCCAAGTCGAGTTAACTTATTGATTACATCAGGCATCAGCGCTACACGCTTTTCACCATCTCGGATTTCTCTTGGCACCGCAATTCTCATGAAGAGAAAGGTACTGGCTTGAACTGGTGCGGTCTATATGAAATTAACTCGATGTCGAGTTAATTCCCTGCTAATTCGCCTCGGGTGAGGTGATACAAGAGCGCTTGAATAGTTGTGCGACGATGATAGGCCTCGCGCCAGATGACAGACTTTGGTCCATCGATAACAGAAGCTTCGACTTCTTCTCCACGATGTGCGGGAAGACAGTGCATAAAGATTGAATCTTTTTCAGTCAGCGCCATCAATTTCTCAGTGACGGCAAATGGAGCAAGCGCCTTGATCTTCTCGGCACGTTCTGATTCTGGATCCCCCATTGACATCCAGACATCTGTGTAGAGAACCGACGCTTGATTCGCCGCAGATTCGGCATCGGTAGTTACTTCAACTACACCGCCGCTCTTTGCTGCAATCTCTTTTGCTTTTGCAACCACAGCAGCATCTGGCGCCCATTTTCCGGCAGGAGTTGCTGCAACAACATGCGCGCCCATGATTGCACCCATGATTAACCACGCATGAGTCATGTTATTGCCATCTCCGAGATATACGAATTTTCTTCCTTGAATATCTCGTCCAAAATTTTCACGGATTGTCACCCAATCAGCGAGCAACTGCGTTGGATGGTCATCATCAGTCAAACCATTAATGACAGGAATTGATGCATGTGCGCCAAGTTCATCAACATCTGACTGGCTAAAGGTGCGGATTATCAGGGCGTCACAAAATCCACTAATAATTTTGGCGGTATCGGCGATCGTTTCTCCTCGGCCTAATTGCAGATCATCACCACGGATGAAAATAGGGGTGCCACCCAAATGCGCTACCGCCGTTTCGGAGGCCAATCGTGTACGTGTAGATGGTTTAGTCATGTATATCGCTACTGTCTTATTGCTCAGAGCGGTATTGGAGCGAAGTGGCTTACTTGCAAATTCTGCAGCGGTATCGAGCAGCATCTCTACATCAGCGCGCGATAAGTGCTCTGTACGCAGTAAGTCTTTCATTGGGTGATTCTACCGTCCGTCGTAGATACTTTGCGCATGGGTATTTTTGACCGAAAGGTTCCAACGCTAGATTCTCCGCTCTCTCAACCTGGAATCGGACAGTCTGATACAGATACCTTGACTCGCCCTGTCGAACAAGAAGACGATGGTGGCCACGATCGATTTGCTCACTACATCAAGAAAGAAAAGATTGTGGAATCCGCTGTTACTGGAAAAGCGGTGCGTGCTTTATGTGGAAAGAAATGGGTCCCCTCACGTGATCCGCAGAAATATCCCATCTGCCCTATCTGTAAAGAGATTTACGAAGGTCTAAGACCAGGTCCCGATGAAGGTGGCAGCGCAGAATAAAAAAGTGGAGGTGCCGGGAATCGAACCCGGGTCCTTCAGAGCTAAAACAGGGCTTCTACGGGCGTAGTGTGTTTAGCGTTTTCTCAGTCCTGAATCTCATACACACAAGTATTCAACGAACTCAGTTGCGAAACTGTTCTCTAGAGATATTCGCAACGCTATCTCAATGAAAAGCTCTCTAGCGACGCCAGGTTCCGGGACGAGAGCGCGCCCGGGCTGACGGATTCGGGACTAGCTTATGCAGCTAGTGCGAAATCACTGCGACTGTTGTCTGCAGTTATGTGTGCACGGGTTTCATGGTTTACGAGATCATCCCGGCTTCCTCGGCCCGCTTCCCCTATCTCAACAGCTAAAGTCGAGACCGTTCACCCCCATGGGTAAAGAGAAGCTTTTACATATTTAATTGTGTTCTGAGTATAGAGAACACCGAGGACAAGTGAGAAATTCCCCAAAAGTCCCGTCTGGAACTAGATGTCTTTGCCAGATTGGCGCCGGGAAAGTTCGCGATTTACTTCGCGAGTTGCTTGTTTTTCCATCAGCGTTGATCGTTTATCGTGCGCCTTCTTACCTTTAGCGATGGCAACTTCAATCTTTGCTTTTCCATTATTGAAATACAGTTGTAGCGGAACCAAGGTGATTCCAGAATCTTTAGTACGCCCTGCAATCTTCCGTAACTCAACTTTATGAACTAGCAGTTTTCGCTTGCGCCGCGGAGTGTGATTAGTCCATGTTCCTTCTGTGTATTCGGGAATGTGAACGCCATGAAGCCACAATTCGCCATTCTCAATCATCGCAAAGCCATCAATCAGTGATGCTCTACCAGCTCGCAACGACTTTACCTCGGTGCCCGTAAGTACGATTCCACATTCGTATACATCTTCAATAGCGAAGTCGTGGCGCGCCTTCTTATTTTGGGCGATTAGCTTCTTGCCAACTTCTTTAACCACTTTATTAGACCTTGAGATAGCGGCGAAGTGTGATGAGTGATGCCAAGGTAGAGACAACGAGACCGGTAAGAAGTAGGTAGGCAGATGCTGTTGCAACTTCACCCCAGCCAAAGAATTTTGTAAATGTCAGTAGCGGAGCAACTTTTGAATCAATCACATACTTCAAGCCAGAGAGGAGTCCGGTTGCCAGTCCCCAGCCAACAATTGCAGAGATCACTCCTTCAAGAAGGAATGGCAATTGAATCGACCAAGACGATGCGCCGACAAGCTTCATGACACCGGTTTCGCGGCGGCGATTGAAGGCAGCGATTCGAAGTGTGTTGCTAATGAGAAGTGCTGCGGTGAGAACTGAAAGAAGTCCGATAGCAAGCGCACCGTTACGAAGTACTTCCAGAAGTTTAAAGAATCGCTCCAAAATTGTTCGTTGGTCCTGAACTACATCTACACCAGGTCGTCCACTGAAGGCGCTTACCACAACATCAAATTGAGTTGGGTCTTGAAGTTTTACTCGGAAGGACTCTGGAAGTTGATCTGCTGTCACGTTTTGCGCGATTGCAGAATCCTTAAATCGCTCTTTAAATCGCTCAAAAGCCTCTGTCTGGGATTCGTAATAAACAGTTTGAACAACAGGAAGCGCCTCTAAATCTGCCTTAATTGAAACTCGTTGCTCTTGTGTAACAACTCCCCCTGCACATGAAGGTGATTCTGAGAGCGTTCCACAGAGAAATACAGAAACTTCAATCTTGTCGTACCAATAATCTTTCATCGCACTTACTTGTGCATTAGAAAGCAATCCGATTCCAAGAAGAGATAACGAGATTGCAACAGTCACAATGACCGCAAAAGTCATAGTCAAGTTGCGGCGTAGTCCAATTCGGACTTCACTTAATAAAAATCCTGCGCGCATCTCTACTGCTCCATATCTCTTCTAATAATTATCCGGTGTATCCGTATACGCCACGAACTTGATCTCGAATCACATGTCCTGCGTCTAATTCAATGACTCTCTTACGCATCTGGTCCACAATGCCTGAATCGTGGGTGGCCATTAGAACTGTCGTGCCCTCGCGATTGATGCGGTCCAGTAATTTCATAATTCCAACAGAGAGCGCTGGATCTAAGTTTCCTGTGGGCTCATCAGCGATGATGATGGCTGGCTTAGTCACATATGCTCGGGCAATCGCAACGCGTTGTTGTTCTCCACCAGAAATTTCTGAAGGCAGGCGATCACCTTTATCTTCTAGGCCAACAAGTTCAAGCATCTCCGGAACTTCGCGGTTGATCTCTTTCTGAGAATAACCAAGTACATGGAGTGAAAATGCGATGTTCTCTGAAATGGTTTTATTTGGAAGAAGTCTAAAATCTTGGAAAACTGTTCCCACCTGGCGGCGCAGCTCAGGAACTTTATGGTTGGCCAAAGCTCCTAAATCTTTTCCAGCGACATGGATTGTTCCTGAGGTAGGACGTTCCTCGCGAAGAATCAGTCGCAGGAAGGTCGACTTACCCGAACCGGACATACCAACAAGGAAGACAAACTCACCTTTGGTGATTTCCAGGCTCACGCTATCGAGCGCAGGACGATCCTGGCCCGAATAAATCTTTGTTACATTTTCAAAACGAATCACTGCAGCTCCTTTGAGACCTGCCCCTAGTTTATGGTGTGAGACTGCAATTTCTCGGTTGATTCGCCCCAAATATCGCTATTCACAGGCAGAAATAAATCACAGTTGAGGCGCGGCTAAGCGTGTGCAGAACTACGACGCCAGCGAATTCCGGCTTCAATGAAATCATCAATTTCGCCATTTAATACCGCGGCGGTATTTCCTGTCTCGTGGTTATTTCGCAGATCCTTCACCATTTGATACGGAGCTAAGACATAGGAACGCATCTGATTTCCCCACGATCCTGAGTTATCACCTTTCAGAGCATTGATTTTTGCTTGCTCTTCCTGGCGGCGGCGTTCTAGCAATTTTGATTGGAGAACTGCCATGGCAGTTGCCTTATTTTGAATTTGTGAGCGTTCGTTCTGGCACGAAACCACGATTCCAGTGGGAATATGTGTCAATCGCACCGCTGAGTCTGTTGTATTTACACCTTGCCCCCCGGGGCCAGATGAGCGATATACATCCACGCGAATTTCTTTTTCATCTAAATCAATGTGGTCACTCTGTTCAACAACTGGAACAACCTCAACGCCCGCAAATGAAGTATGGCGACGAGATTGAGAATCAAAAGGTGAGATGCGAACCAATCTATGAGTACCTTGTTCTACAGAGAGAGTTCCATAGGCATATGGAGCGCTGACTCTAAATGTCGTTGATTTGATTCCTGCTTCTTCTGCGTATGAAGTTTCTAAAACGTCGACTTTAAATTCATGTCGCTCGCAATAACGTAAATACATACGCATCAACATCTCTGCCCAGTCAGCAGCCTCAACTCCACCTGCTTCAGAGCGAATTGTGATCAATGCATCCCGGTCGTCGTATTCACCATTGAGTAGCGTCGTTACTTCAAGTTCGCTAATCGCCTTCACGCTCGCATCGAGCTCTGCCTCGGCATCCTTCAGAGCTGATCCGTCGGGTTCATCAGCGGCTAATTCAAAGAGGACTGGTAAATCATCAACCCTGCGACGAAGCCCCTTAAGTCGCGCAATAGTTCCTTGCACTCTCGATAATTTGCTCGTCACGGCCTGTGCTTTTTCGGGGTCATCCCACAAATTTGGTACTCCGGCTGCAGCTTCTAACTCAACCGCTTCAGCTTCGAGTTTGGGAAGATCAAGTACCTTTTCAATAGAAGTAAGGGTCGCGCTTATCTCTGAAATTTCTGATGAGTAATCGCGAGCCATGGGGTAAGGATAGAGGATTTACTGAATATCAATACCATAGTAATTTGTAGTGATTTTTCGCTGCGCAATGCTAGAAATATGTGAAGAGATTGCAACACTCTTAAGTTCAGTAAATGGGATGACGAATGGAAGGGATACCTTTGCAGAGGTAGATATGGTCATTTCATAACCATCGCAATCAATCCGATTTATTGTGATTTCATTTAGATTGTTGCGGCCATGTGAAAAACTCCCAAGATTGCTCAACTCAATCCAGCGAGAAAGCGCTTGATAGGCATCGATCTGACCCTTTTGGCAATCAATAGGAATTCCAGGATCAATTTCACCTTCACCAAAGAGATTGCCTGCAAATTGCCACAAGTTGTACTCACTCTGGTAGTAGGTATCTAAGTCTAAATTTCTAACTCCTCTTTGAGCCGCAGCTTCACTTGCTTGAGTAAGCGCTCTCTTTGCCAAATAGACAGAAGAAATATTGGTAAGAATAGCCAGAATAATCACAATGGTCATAAATAGGCTCATGATGAGCAAGGAGATGGAACCTCTTTCATCATGGAAAAACGCTCTTATTGTTTTCACCAATTAAGCCCAAGGTGTTACATATTCAATTGCAGATACCGTTATGTCACTGGCAGGCAATTTAAGATGAACCACGACTTCAGAGTCCGGCGATATGCATGGATTTTTACTGCAGATTATTTCGGAATGGATTTCAGAAGCTGGATCCTTGAATCCCAGCAGCCTCCCACCTTCAATAATCACTGTTTGGGCTACCTGAAAAGCAGTTCTATCTTCCGATGAAGTGACGAACGCTCTCGCGGATTCTCTTGCAAGAGTTCGCAGCACTTCTTGTTGATCGCTCACTGCTGAAAAACTATTCATAAATAGAAATAGCGGTATAAACAAGGGAATTGCAAGCAAAACAAATTCAATAGAGGCGCTACCTTGATCATCAAGAAAAAATCCTTTTTTCAACGTTGATTCTCAACTATCGCAATGCCCGAAACTTCAATCTGATGTAGATCTCCAAATACCCTCGGCAGCAGCCTTCTCTTTGTGGTCACCACCAAATCCAGATTCTGATGAGGATCTGGAGAGTAGATAGGCAAGAATTGATCCGTTTCTTCAAAGTTTCCAGTAACCGCTCTCTGCGAGGCTAGATCCTGGACTGAAACTTTCTCCATATTTCTGGTGTGAATCGCCACGCTGATTTGAGTGGCGATCAGGAAGAGAGAAATCAGTGGTATCAGAACTAGAGCACTCTCAACATTTCCTCGCTCACATCGAACAAAACGCTTGAACACGTCAGCGAATTCCATTCATGGCATCAAGGGAATTCTTAAGAATCGCACTTAGTCGCGGTGCGGCGATTGTCCAAATGGCGGTGACAAGACCGGTTGTCATCAGTACAACCAAAACCCACCCAGGAACATCCCCGCGGTCATCGCTTAGTGCTCGAAAAAATCTGGAATTTTTAAAGTCGCTAATTCGTATTGCAATTTCAATCTGTAACTGCGCGATTCTTTTCTGCATTATTTCATTCATCTGCTTCTCCTTCTCTATGTTGATTACTGCTTCATGGACATGAATTGCCTTTGTTCTTTTCTTACTTGCTATTTTTCGTATTCTTTTTTCTGATTTTTTAACTCTGTGCAAATAGATTCAAATTCGTGAGTGACGGCCAGAGTGCAAACAGGATTGAGATTGGAAGAATCAGGAATACCACTGGAATCATCATCGACATCTCTGCTTTTGCTGCAATAGCCGTAATTCTGTTTCGCTGCAGACTCTGTGCCTCCTGCGCGTGGCTCTGTAAGACTTCTACTAATGGGGTACCGCGAGAGATAGCCACCACGATCGAGTCGATCAAACGACGAACACTTATTGAGTGGAGCCTTCTTCCGAGAGCATCGAGGGCATCCTCGAAGGGGGCTCCACTTGAGACTTCAAATACAAGCTGTCGCAATTGGCTAGCCAGGAAACCTGTTCCGCGCGATGAAATTCTCGAAATAGCACTGAGTGGACTCTCTCCGGCTGAAAGCGAAAGGGTGAGCATTTCTACTATCGCAGGAAATTCCTCCTCAATTCCTGAGCGGTAAGTCTTTACTTTCCTGGTAAGACGTCGTTCAAGAAAATAGATTGTTGCTGGAAATACCACCAATAAAAAAGAAATAGTTCTCAGGATGGATAAATCTTTTACAATTCCACAGAGAATTATTCCAAATCCAAGAAAACTTGAGATTATGAGCTGCTTATACCTAAAGTTTTCATAGTCTTGTTCTTTGTAATATCCCAACTCTACGAGTTTTGCTCTCACAGAAGTTCTATCACCTACACGGTGAATGGATTTAATACTTGCTCTCTCGAGAGAGAATTGATCATTAAGGATGAAAAATACGGGGATAAGAAAAAGTAGAGTGACTATCAAGGGATTATTCATTGCAATTATCCATTGTCTACACCGGCGAAAACACGAGAGGGCTCTGGAAGTTGGCTCAGGTAATTCATCCAGATGTAGGCAGATGCTGTCATCGTGAGCCCAGCCAAAAGAATGAGAGCCCCTGACTGGGATGAGAAAGCCCTCGAAGTTCCCGGCTGTGTTGAAAGTAATAACAACAAGAGCCAGGGAGCAGCCGCAGACAAATGCGCAGAATTCTTAATCCATGAATGCTTTAGCGCAATCTCTCGTCGGAGGTTGAGATCTTCTCTAATGAAGTTACCCAATAGACGGAGAATGTTGAGCAGTTCAGCGCTTCCTAGAACTTTTGCCATAGCTAGAGATTCCAAAATTTGATCGGTAGCCGGGTTCGCCAAGTCAGCCTTTGCCTGCGCGATTGCCTTTTCAAAATCGCCAGAAAGATAAATTTCGTCACGAAATTGCTTAAAACATGGCTTCAAGATTTCTGGTCCTCGGTCAGCTAGGCCGATGAGGCTTTCATTGAGCGAGAGACCCGAGTGCACACCGGCTCGTAAATGATCGATCATTTCGGGAGCGGCATTTGCCACAGCTAGCGCTCTTTTCGATGCGCCTTTTGCTCGGGCTATGCTGATAAAGATTACTAAGAATCCTGAGAAAGCAGCTGCAATATAGACGGAGTGAGATATCAAATAGGTTACTAAAAATGTCAGCGCAGCGGATAGAGAGACTGCAAGCAAATTCTTCTGAGAAATTTTATTGAACCTAATCATGTGATGGTACCTAGGCCTTTTTCGTAAGTTTGCCCGCCCCAGCGCCAGAGTGGCTCAATTTCGGCACGATCGTTCTCAAACCGTCCAGTTACTCTTGCTACTTCTCGAACTCTTCGAATTCCATCTTCAGCAAGTGAAACTTGAATAACGATATCTATGGCAGATGCCACAACGGGTGCAATAAATCTATGTGAAATATTTTCACCAGCTAAGAGCGGCAAAGTCTGTAGTTTGGTAATCGCATCTCTTGCCGAATTTGCATGGATAGTACACATGCCCGGTAAGCCCGAATTAAGCGCTAACAGTAAATCTAGAGCTTCTGCTTCTCGTACTTCTCCTACAATTATGCGAGAAGGTCTCATGCGAAGCGCCTCTTTAATCAGTTTTCTTAAGCTTACGGCTCCATCACCTTGTAGGTTTGCACCTCTAGTTTGCATCTGAATGAGATCTGGAATTTTTGGTTGTAGTTCGAATACTTCCTCAATGGTGATCACTCTTTGCGCAAGTGGAACTTCATTAACTAAAGCGTTAAGGAGCGTGGTCTTGCCCGCTTGGGTTCCTCCACTTACGAGAATATTGAGTCCACTTTTTACTGCTCGAGAAAGATCTTCGGCAATCTCATGAGAAAGCACTCCCATATCCACTAGATCAATGAGGGTTTTATGTCGCATAAGGTGTTTTCGAATATTGACTGCCCAATGTTCTGCAGTTATCTCTGGAATGACAACATGTAAGCGACTCCCGTCAGGCAATCTGGCATCGACAAAAGGTTGTGAAATATCGAGACGTCGGCCGCTCCAGATGAGTGTGCGATCTACTAATTGTCTGACCGCTTCAGAGGTGAGCACTAAATTAATGAGTTGGCTTCTGCCGTCTCGAGCGATAAAGATTCTCTCTGGTGAATTGATCCAAATCTCTTCAATCGTGGGATCTGCAATTAACCCTGCAATAGGTCCAAAGACAACCTCGGGATCCATTGTTTCCATGGGGCAGAAAGTAGAAGAGTGCTGACAAATGCATCTCTGATTTTACTCTCGATGTGGACAAGCCGGGGTTCTCAGAACGAAGAGTGCTGGGTGAATTACCCAGAGTATTTCAATCCCTTTCTCTTACAGGCGCACCATCTAATCGGTTGAGGATTTCGAGAGAACTGACGCTCCCATTTGTGCTAATTACCGAAGCCTTGCAGAAGAAGCTCGCCTCTTGCCAATTACTACAAACTCGATCTGCAATCGCTTCGGCTATCTGAATCTGACCTTTGACAATCATCGTAAATTCAAGTCGACCAAGACGTGCGCATAAGTCTTCCGAACGCGTCGCCGTTTTTATAATCTCTGCGAAGGTAATGATGGCAGCCTCATATCGAGATTCATTCTCAGGAATATTGGGCAATAATTCGAAACGAATGAGTGCCAAACGGCTCTTATTTCTTTCAGCAAAAGCCAACTCTCGTCTTAAGTTTTCATAAAAGTATGGAGGGGCTGCAAGGTACGTTAATGAGTCACGAAGCCCATCGTGGGAAAAAATCATCGGCTGCTCGCAATTCATCTCACTGATAATGTTCATCCGTGAGCGATAAGAAGAAACCCGAGTCTGCCAAGAAATACTCTGCGCGTTCCATTGTGGCAACCCTGCTTTATATTGAAGCGGCCATAGTGCTCGCCCTAGCCCTCTGGTTAATCTTTTTCAGTTTCACCCATGAGAATGAAGAGACTGCTCCTCTGCTCGGTGAAATTGGCTTTGCCCTCTTAGGTGCAGCAGGTTTATATGCAGCTGGTCGTGGTTTTGCTGAAGGCAAAAATTACGGCAGATCGCCTGCGCTACTCGCAAATTTGATTGCACTTGGCGTTGCTTACTACCAGTTTCAAGGCGCCTTCTACATCGGAGCGATAATTATCGTCTTGCTTGCTCTACCAATTATTTATTTCACGCTCTCCATTGCAAAAAATGAGAGTTCTTGATGCTAATCAGCATCAATTAAGGAAATGGTGCGGATAAGCATCACCACGGCACAACTTGTTGATCTTCCCAAAGCACTCCTGTTACCTTCTCTTGGTCAGTAGTACCGTTGGCGCTAAATGGACGGGTTGCTAGCCAAATTGCAGTCGCAGCACCTTCTTCGGCTGAACGTGGCGCATCGGGTCCGCCCATATCTGTCCGTGAATGATTAGGGCAGATTGCATCAACTAATAATCCGCGAGCGCCCATCCCTGTTTCATGAGCTAAGTTTCGAACAAGAGCATTAACTCCTGCTTTACTAATTCGATACGGTGCAAGTCCACCAGCGTTGCCCGGTCCTGACATGCGACCCAAACAAGCCGAGAAAATAACGATGCGGCCCCTTCGTGCATCAGCCATGGCTGGTGCAATTCCATTTACTAATTGAAAAACAGAGTCCAAGTTGATCGCCATAACTCGACGCCATTCTGCATCATTTGTTTTTAGAGTTTTTGACATCTTTTCACTCATCACGCCGTGGGCTAACATCAAAACTTCCGGAACCGGAAGAGTTGCAGTAATTGCTCCAATTGTTTCGCGTACCTGGTCGGGTTGCTCAAGGTCGCAGGTAAAAGTGCTGACATGTACACCGGTAATCTGCGCCGCTGCACTCGCAAGACGCGCGGAATCCTTGGCGATCAGTGCGAGATCAAAACCGCGCTCTGCCAGCGCCTTCGCGGTTTCAAATCCCAGACCTCGGCTTCCACCGGTGACTACGGCTAAGGGGCGAGTTAATGCATTCTCCATAGCGGGAAGGGTCTCAAAGAATGGATAGCGCGGCACTTTGAATTGGGGCAAGAATGTGGGCAAGAATGTGGGCAAGAATGTGCGCAATCTCGCGCTGGGGCAGCCTTTCCTGCCATTTAAGCGGTGCGCTCCCAGCCTATAGTCTTAGCCCACGCTCGAATCTGAGCGGATAAGTAGGTGAGAACGCAAAGGAGCGCTCTGTGTCGCAATCAGGTCAGGACTTCGGAGCAAACGATTGGCTCGTTGAAGAAATGTACGAGCGATATCAGGCAGATCCATCTTCCGTCCCAAGCGAATGGGTTACGTACTTTCAAAATAATCCGCAAAGCGCTTCGCCGATTGTCGCAGCACCAAAGGGTGGAATACCTCCAACTCCAAAACCTGTAACTCCTCCAAATATTTCGATTGATGGAGCACGTAGTAATCCTGCTGTAGCTCCAGCAACACCTACACCTACACCTACACCTACACCTGCACCTGCAGCGCCAGTCTCGCAACCCATCGTTCGCACGGTATCGACTTCTCCGGCTACACCTGCTCAACCCATCGCAAAACCAATACCAACTCCAGCAACGCCAACAGCAGCAACGCTCGAACCAATCCGTGGCGTTGGTGCTCGGGTTGTCTCAAGTATGGAAGCTTCGCTCTCTGTGCCTACTGCAACATCAGTGCGCGCAATTCCTGCAAAGTTAATGATTGACAACAGAATTGTGATCAACAATCACTTAAAGCGTGGACGTGGTGGAAAAGTTTCTTTCACACACATCATCGCGTATGCCATGATTAAAGCACTTCGCGCAATGCCAGAGATGAATGCTTTTTACGGCGAACTAGATGGCAAACCAGCACTTGGAAAACCTGAACATATCAATCTTGGTATTGCAATCGATTTGGCTAAACCAGATGGCACTCGCCAGTTATTGGTCCCTTCAATCAAGGGATGCGAGGCGCTTGAGTTTGGACAATTCTGGGTTGCCTATGAAGAGATTGTTAAGAAGGCGCGCGCTGGAACGCTGACTGTTGAAGACTATGCGGGAACAACAGTCTCGCTCACCAACCCAGGAACAATAGGCACCGTTCATTCAGTACCGCGGCTAGTTCAGGGCCAGGGATTGATCATTGGTGTGGGTGCGATGGATTACCCGGCAGAATTCCAAGGTGCTAGCCAAGAAACTCTTGCACGTATGGCAATTAGCAAAGTCATCACACTTACCAGTACTTACGATCACCGCGTAATTCAGGGCGCGCAATCGGGTGACTTCTTACGTCGTATCCACGAACTTCTTCTCGGTGCAGATCATTTCTACGATGAAATTTTTACCGCGCTACGTATTCCATACGAGCCAATTCGTTGGGCTGCCGATTTTGCCTTCACTAAAGATGAAGAGATCGATAAGACAGCTCGAGTTCAGCAGCTCATCCAGGCTTATCGCACCTGGGGCCACTTGATGGCTGATATCGATCCTTTGGTTTATGCCCAGCGCACACATCCAGACCTTGATGTTGTGACACATGGACTTACTCTGTGGGATCTTGATCGAGAGTTTGCGACCGGCGGATTTGGCGGAAAGAACTTCTTACCTCTGCGCAAAATTCTCGGAATCTTGCGAGATTCCTACTGCCGCTCAATCGGCGTTGAATATATGCATATTTCTAATCCCGAAGAACGTAAGTGGATGCAGCAACATATTGAAATCGGTCTACCCGCTATCGAACGGGAAGAACAACTGCGAATCCTTCGTAAACTCAACAGCGCAGAAGCATTTGAGTCTTTCTTGCAGACCAAATTTGTGGGACAGAAGCGATTCTCACTAGAAGGTGGCGAATCTGTTATTCCACTCACCGATGCCATCGTTTCATCTGCGGCAGAACGCGGTCTCGATGAAGTCTGTATTGGCATGCCCCACCGCGGACGTCTCAATATGTTGGCCAATATCGGTGGTAAATCAGTTGGCCAAATTTTCCAGGAATTCCAAGGACACTATGCTGAAAACGAAGTCCACGGTTCAGGAGATGTGAAGTACCACCTCGGTACTGAAGGTGTATTTACTGCCCAATCTGGTGCCACCACAAAGATCTATCTTGCTGCTAATCCTTCACATCTAGAAGCGGTCAACCCTGTACTCGAAGGCATTGTTCGCGCAAAGCAAGATCGTCTCAACAACAAAGGCGCGTATTCGGTTCTTCCAATTCTCCTTCATGGCGATGCATCATTTGCCGGTCAAGGGGTTAACGCTGAAACGCTACAACTTTCACAACTGCCCGGATATCGCACTGGTGGAACGATTCATATCGTTATCAATAACCAAGTTGGATTTACAACCTCTCCCCATGCATCGCGTTCTTCACGTTATTCCACCGATATCGCAAAGTTAATCGAAGCCCCGGTCTTCCACGTTAATGGAGATGATCCTGAGGCATGTGTACGCGTGGCTCACTTGGCATTTGAATATCGCCAATCATTTAATAAAGATGTCGTCATCGATATGGTCTGCTACCGCCGCCGTGGACATAACGAGGGTGACGAACCAAGCTTCACTCAGCCACTGATGTACAAGCTCATCGATGCCAAGCGCTCAACTCGTACTCTGTACACCGAAGCGTTGGTAGGTCGTGGAGACATCACACCAGAACAGGCAGAAGAGATTGCGCGGGATTATCAGACTCAATTAGAAGAAGTCTTTGCCTCCGTTGCAAATTACGAAGAAGAGCATGACCCTAACTTTGTTCCACCAATCGTTCCTAACGCCGAAGATGTCCCAACATTTATCTCAGAAGGACTCATTCGCGAGATTGCAGCAACACAGGTTGCCATCCCAGAAGGATTTAACGTCCACCCTAAATTGTTGCCGCAGCTTCAAAAGCGCGCTGAATCCATTAATGATGGAACTATTGATTGGTCAACTGGAGAAATGTTGGCATTTGGATCTCTTCTCAAAGAAGGTCGCCCAATTCGCTTAGCTGGACAGGATTCTCGTCGCGGCACTTTCTCAAATCGCCATGCTGTCATCATCGATAAGGAAAATGGCAGCGAGTGGACTCCACTTCGTTCACTCATTTCAGATGCAAATCAATTCTTTGTTGTTGACTCTTTGCTGAGCGAATATGCAGCGATGGGCTTTGAATATGGCTACTCAGTAGCGCGTGCAGAGGCTCTCGTTCTTTGGGAAGGTCAATTTGGCGATTTCGCCAACGGTGCGCAGACCATCATCGATGAATTCGTATCTTCGGCGCTGCAAAAATGGGGAGAACGTTCCTCGGTCGTGCTTCTGCTTCCACACGGATATGAAGGACAAGGTCCAGATCACTCATCCGCTCGTATTGAAAGATTCCTATCTCTCTGCGCTGAAAAGAATATGACTGTTGCACAACCATCGACTCCCGCCTCTTACTTCCATCTACTTCGCTTCCATGCAGCAAATCCAAAGCGTCGTCCAATGGTTGTCTTCACGCCAAAATCAATGTTACGTCTAAAGGCGGCTGCTTCATCCATGAGTGACTTCACCTCCGGAACCTTCTTACCTGTGATTGGGGATGTAGAAGTACAGAATGCAGCTCGATTAATTTACTGCTCTGGAAAGATTTATCATGATCTTGTTGCTGAACGTGCTCGACTTAATGACAGCAGTACCGCAATAGTTCGAGTAGAGCGTCTCTATCCACTTCCTGTTGCACAAATGGAAGTTGAAGCGAAGAAGCATCCCAACGCTAACTTGCTCTGGGTGCAAGATGAACCAGCGAACCAAGGTCCATGGCCACATATCGCGCTCAGCACAACGCAAGCGATTGGTGGCACCGCAATTGATAATCGCGTTCTACGTCGTATCTCTCGCCGTGCGTCAGCATCTCCTGCGACAGGAAATCATCACTTACATGAAGATGAGGCAAAGGCGCTATTAGTCGAAGCCTTTACCCGCTGATCGAATTCGCGCAACGATTCGAGCTCTCACGCTTGTAATCGGCAGCCAACCCCACTGTCGTGAATCAGTACCGGCAGGGTTATCGCTGCTCACATAGATGGTTGGCATATGTCCACCCGAGCTGCGCGTCTGCGTTACCCGCTTCACGTAATAGATACCCGGCTGTTCCTCTCGTTCAATCACAACGACATTTCCTACCTTGATGCGTCGAAGACCAGATAACGAATACCCAGAGAGCGAATACTTGGCCCAACGTCCCAGCAACCAATCGCCAGCGTTATAAGTGGGCTCCATTGAATCTCCATCGACGACCATGGATGCGTATTTGGCCATAAGTCGAATTCTAACGAGACCTGCAGTAGTCTCGCGCTTATGAGAAATATATTCACACCAAAAATTACTGTTCACGCACATTGCGATCTTCCATGCGGTGTTTACGACCCAGCACAGGCAAAGATTGAAGCGCTATCTGTGAAGGCATGCATGGAAAAATATGCAGCTAACCCTGATGCAGATTTCCGCGCACGTTCTGTTGCAATTAAAGAAGAGCGCTCCCATCAGGTAAAAGAGCACCTCTGGGTACTCTGGACCGACTATTTCAAGGCTCCACACTTTGAAAAATATCCACAACTTCACTCTCTCTTCAATGAAGCGACCAAACTTGCTGGTGCAGCTGGAACAAAAGGAACACAAGATGTGAAGGTTGCTGATCAACTCATTGCAAAAATTGATGAGATTGCTGAAATTTTCTGGGAGACCAAGAAGGCCTAACTAATTCTTTAGGTAATTTCGCTATTCGTTTATTAACGATTGGGCGGCAGTGCGAGCGAGGAAAGATAATCGCTCAACTGTCGCCCTTGTTATTTCTGCCTGAGCCAAATGGCGTTCCCCATCATAGACATCGCATTCGAAGGTAAGTTCTCGACCTTCAATATTGATCACGCGCGCATTGGCCCGTATCTCAACCCCAGAGGTTGCTGAACCCACTATTTCCAGGGACGAATGGGTAAGAAAGGTTGTTTCACCTGCATCTAAATATTCAGAGAGCGCAGCTACACAGGCGCTCTCCATTAATGAGAGATAGATCGAAGGCGCAACAACTGGTAGATCTGAAACGCCCATAGTTACACATGTGTCACCCGGGCGAACGGCGAGAACTGAGAAGCCCACTGCACCAAGGACTTCTTCTGCCGGTTTCATACTTGGAAGGCTAGTCCTCGTCGTCAATAAAGTGCTGGATATGAGTCTGCTCGATTTGAATTTCTCGATGCTCAACATTGCCAAATTCATCAATCTCAATCGAAATCTCAGTCATGCTGAATTGGGTAACCACCTCAGTAGCTCCCGCCATCTGCGCGCGTAATTGACGTCGAATATTCTGATGTAGATCATCGGGCGCTTGCTCATCACATGAGCGCTTAAGAACATCTTGCAACATCTGGTGCATTGCCCGCTCGTGCTCAATTTCAGCAGCGCATGGGCCACAAGTAGTGATGTGGCTGGTAATGGCATCGGCTTGTGGGATCTCTCGTAGTTCTCCTTCGATAATAAAAATCACCGATGCGAGGACATCGCCGCACTTAATTTCTACGTAACTCATTCGCTGTCCCCAACTGAATACCCAAGCTCTTTGGCATAACCCGCCAATTTTTCGCGTAACTGCTTTCGTCCGCGATGTAAACGTGACATGACAGTTCCCGCTGGAGAGCCAACGATCTCTGCAATCTCCTTATAAGAAAATCCCTCAACATCAGCAAGGTATACAACAATCCGAAACTCTTCAGGAATCTCTTGTAGCGCTCGTTTGATATCGCTATCGGGAAGATTTTCTAACGCTTGAACCTCAGCTGATTTACCTTGATCGCTAGTGTGCGATTGCGCCTCTGCTAATTGCCAATCTTCTAGCTCATTATTTGAAATCTGTGGTTGGCGCTGGCCTTTGCGATATGAATTGATAAATGTTGTCGTGAGAACTCGATAGAGCCAAGCACGTAGATTGGTACCCTCTTCAAATTGGTGAAAAGAAGCGAACGCCTTCAAATAAGTGTCTTGGACTAAATCACGAGCATCATCAGGATTTTTTGTATAGCGAAGCGCAGCCGCGTATAACTGATTTGTAAACACGAGTGCATCGCGCTCGAACCGAATAGTGCGATCGGCGGCGCTCTCGAGTACTAAATCCTTAGAAGTCATCACCAATAGCGTATAACTAAAATAGAGTTTCGGGCGCCCCAAGTTCGATGGGCGTAACAAGGTCAGGGCCGTTGTGCGCTACCTGATTGACGCGTGGTGAAACTGGAACTGCCGTAACGCCTGCTGCTGGATTTGCGTTCTCCATCAAAGAAATCAAGTGATGAATATCGCGACTTTGGAGATTGAGCCACTCGCTCCACCGATCTTCTGGCATAAAGACCGGCATACGGCTATGAATGGTGGCTAAATCGCCTACCGCTTCGCGGGTAATAATTGCAGCGCTTTGTATTACTTGACCATTATCGCTCACCCAGCTGCTCCAAATTCCAGCGATGGAAAGTGGGCGATGATCAACTCGCGTGATGTAGAAAGGTTGCTTGGGCGGATACTTACCTAAAGACGTTGCCCATTCATAATAGCCAGTTGCTGGAATTAGACATCTAGAAGTCCTAAATGCGTTACGAAATGTTGGTTTTTCGTGAATAGATTCTCTCCGGGCATTGATTGCATGTGATTGAGATGCACGTGCCTGCGCCAAATTTTTATGCCAAGGAGCAATCATTCCCCAAGATGCGCTATCAAGTATTCGAGCAGTTGCTTGATTGGTATCAGCGCTATTCCTAATTATGTAAATCTCATTTGTTGGAGCGATATTCCAGTTGAGTGGAAGTGAATGATCAAGAGTTGAGCCATCCAGATTAAAGGATTGGACAATCTCTTCGGCGCCAAGGGTCTGCGCGTATCGGCCACACATATTCAAATCCTAACTACATGCCAAGCAAGATAGACTGCGCAGATGAATAACGCAATGTGGCCCGCACCGTATCGTGGGCGTACTCCCGTGCAGGCACGCGTAACTATTCCAGGTTCAAAATCTGTAACAAACCGCGCTTTGATTTTGGCGGCTCTTGCCACAACCCCATCTGTATTGCGAAAGCCTTTAATATCTCGCGATTCGGAGCTGATGTCGGCTGGTTTAAGAGCGATGGGAACGCAGATCGAAGGCGATGGTGCTGCGTGGAGGATTACGCCAGCGCCACTCCAAGGTCCCGCTCAGGTTGATGTGGGAAATGCCGGAACGGTAATGCGTTTTCTTCCACCGTTAGCAGCGATGGCTCATGGCGATATCTCATTTGATGGCGACCCTCGCTCTTACGAACGTCCACTTGGTCCAGTAATTAAAGCGTTAGAAGAACTGGGAATCGACATTGATCATGGTGGCCGATACAGCTTGCCCATGGTGATTAAGGCGCACGGAAGCGTGCGCGGAGGTGCACTCACCATTGATGCCAGCGCCTCGAGTCAATTCTTATCTGCGCTATTACTTGTTGCCCCTGCGATGCAAGAAGGCATCACCATTGCACATCGCGGTGGTGCGTTGCCATCTATGCCGCATATTGAAATGACTGTCTCTATGCTCCGAGATTTTGGTGCAGATGTAACGGTAGATACAAAAGAGAATCGATGGAGCGTTGCTCCCGGAAATCTTCAAGGAAGAGACATCGTCATTGAACCTGATCTTTCCAATGCTTCACCATTCTTATCAATCGCAATGGTTTGCGGAGGCAGCATCACAATCTCAGATTGGCCTCGCGTTACTTCTCAACCGGGCGACCAATTACGTGAAATTTTCACACAAATGGGAGCTAACGTCTCTTTGAATGAAGATGGTTTAACACTTACTGGCGGAGGATCCATTCACGGCATTGATATAGATCTACATGATGTTGGTGAACTCACTCCATCAATTGCAGCTCTTGCAGCTCTTGCCGATTCACCATCTCATCTACGCGGTATTGGGCATTTAAGACTGCATGAGACAGATCGCCTAGCAGCACTTACCCGTGAGATTAATTCATTAGGTGGAGATGTGGTTGAAGAAGATAGCGCGCTCCACATCACTCCTGCTCCCCTGCACGCAGGTATCTTTCATACCTATGAAGATCATCGGTTAGCGACAGCTGGCGCGGTTATTGGCCTTGTGACTCCAGGGATTGAAATTGAAAATGTAGCAACAACTCGCAAGACCCTGCCTGATTTCCCAGGTCTTTGGAATAGTTTGGTTGTATGAGTCCACGCGAATACGATGAATCGGATGCTCGCATTCGCCCCTCACGAACTACGCGCCGACGAAGCAAGGATCGCCCCGCTCACTTAAATTCCATTACCGCCTTTGTCACCACAGTCGATCGTGGGCGCACTACCTGCGTTACTTCCGATGGAGTTGTGCTCACTGCCATGAAAGCGCGTGAACTAGGTCCAAAATCAGTTGTAGTTGGGGATTATGTTGAAGTTGTAGGAGATCTCAGTGGAAACGAAGGAACTTTGGCACGAATCGTCACTGTGAATGAACGAACCAATTCACTAAGTCGCACCGTAGATGATGCCGCTCGAGTCGAGCGCACTATTGTTGCAAATATTGATCAGATGCTCATTGTGGTCGCTGCAACAAATCCGGAACCGCGCAGAGGATTGATAGATAGATTTTTGGTCAGCGCTTTTCACGAATCAATCGCTCCCATTATTGTTGTGACCAAGGTAGATCTTGCTCCCCTTCCAGATTTCTTTGCAGAATATAAGGCGCTAGGTGTAAAAATAATTACCACCTCATCAAAACTCACTACTCGTGCTGCAGAGATTTCCACTATCAACTCTTTTGTGCAGAACAAGATTTCAGTTCTAGTAGGTCACTCTGGAGTAGGTAAATCCACCCTCATCAATGATTTGGTAGATAACGCAGTGCGCATCACGGGAGATGTCAACGATGTCACTGGCCGAGGACGTCACACATCTTCAAGCGCTATCGCGCTACCACTTGCAGAGGGTGGTTGGATAATCGATACACCTGGTATTCGCGCTTTCGGACTGGCCCACCTCAATAAAGCGCGAATTGTCGAATCTTTCCCTGATATTTTTCAGATAACGCAACAGTGCATGCCCAATTGTTCTCATCATGAATCAGCCTGTGCTCTGAACTCCTGGATTGAATCTGATCCATCTGCCAAGAGTGAACGATTGATGAGAGTCACTAGTCTGCAATCGCTCCTTGAAGTCAAGCCTACAGATGAGGAGCGTTAGACTAAAGGCTATGAGTAATAGTCGTGGCGAAGATCTTGCACTCGCACACCGATTAGCTGATGCAGCTGATGCCATTACCTTATTGCGTTACCAAGCTATCGATCTCACAGTTTCAACAAAACCGGATAACACTCCTGTTACCGATGCTGATAAATCTGCCGAAGATGCTATCCGTGCACTTCTCCACGCACATCGCCCAGATGATGGAATAGTGGGTGAAGAGTTTGGCGATGAAGGGTTGGAGAAGAATCGATACTGGGTAATTGATCCCATCGATGGCACAAAGAATTTTTTGCGTGGAGTTCCAACGTGGGCAACTTTGATTGCGCTCATGGAAAGAGGTGGAGATGGTTCTGAAAGAGTTGTCTTAGGAGTTGTGAGCGCTCCAGCGCTCTTTCGCCGTTGGTATGCCCACGAAGGTGGTGGCGCCTTCGTGATAGTTAATAAAGAGAGCGAGACTCGAGCTACTCCTCGAAAAATATCTGTCTCCGCGGTATCAAAGATTGAGGATGCATCTATCTCCTATTCAGATTTCATTGGTTGGGGAGCGCGGCTGCAGCCCTTTCACAGACTGCTCGAAGAAGTCTGGCGCACACGAGCTCATGGTGACTTCTGGTCACATATGTTGGTTGCCGAAGGAGCAATAGATATCGCAGTTGAGCCATCACTTGCGCTCTGGGATATGGCAGCGCTCGACATCATTGTGCGCGAAGCAGGAGGAAGATTTACCAACCTGGATGGAGTTGATGGTTGCCTGGGCGCAAACGGAGTCTCTACAAATGGATTACTACACGATGCAGTAATCGAAGCTCTCAGGCCAATACATTAAGGTATATGTCATGAAGAACATTGAGATTAATCTGACGCGACATCGTGACAAAGATTTCACATTTCAGCCAAATGTATCTGCACCGCTTATTTCGCAAACATATGCTGTCTCGGGCATGACATGTTCATCGTGCGTAAATACGATTGAGCGAACTCTCAATGATATTCCTGGGGTAAAAGCTTCGGTTAATTTTGCCTCAGAGACGGTACATATCTTGGCGCCAGCAAATATTTCATCCGATGTGATTATCAAGAGAGTTAAGGCCGCAGGTTACTCAGCAGAACTTCTTACCGACCAAGCTGATCCGGCACTTCACAGAAAAGGTGCAGCCCGCGCACTCCTCTTTGCGGCAATCTTTGCCATACCTGCTATTGCAATATCGATGGTCATGAGTTGGCATCAACCCATTAATGAATGGTTGATTCAACTCTTTAACAGCTATGAAATTCCGCTACCGCCCCATGCTCAACATTCATTTGCATCTTGGCTGGTTTTAGCGCTGACAACTCCCCTTATCCTCTTCGTCGCTTTTCCAATTCATCGTGCAGCGCTGCGAAATCTCTTGCATCCCACAATGGATACCTTGATTTCATTGGGGTCGATAAGCGCCTATATCTGGTCCATTTATGCAACTTATTCAAATGAAGGCGATGTCTACACTGAGGTGGCTGCTGGCGTTCTCCTCTTTGTCATCCTTGGTCGCTATCTCGAGGCACGCGCAAAGCGCAGCGCAAGTAGCGCTTTAGCCTCATTGCTTGCCTTAGGCGAAAAAGAGGTTGTGCTTATTCGAAACGGTACCGAAGTCACTCTTCCGATTTCTCAACTCCAAGTGGGCGATGAATTTATCGTAAAACCAGGATCGCGTATTGCTACCGATGGCATCGTTCTCTCTGGAAATAGCTCGGTAAATAACTCCATGATGACAGGTGAATCCACTCCCGTTGAAGTTTCTCCGGGAATGAAAGTGATTGGATCGGCGCTCAATAACAATGGGCGATTAATTGTGCGCGCTACTCGGGTTGGAAGCGATACTGAACTTGCCCGAATTACATCTATGGTTGTGACGGCACAAGGTAACAAGGCGCCAATTCAGGCCTACGCTGACAAAATAGCTTCGTTTTTTGTTCCACTTGTCACACTCTTGGCAATTGCGACATTTGCATTCTGGTTTTATCTCGATAATCAATCTCTTACCTTTGCAATTTCAACTGCAATAACTGTTCTTGTCATTGCCTGTCCCTGTGCGCTGGGCTTGGCTACACCTGTGGCTTTGCTTGTAGCGACGGGCCGTGGGGCGCTCCGCGGAATTGTTATACGCCAACCGCGCGTCTTGGAAGCATCACGAAGAATCGATGTTGCAATCTTCGATAAGACTGGAACTTTGACAGATGGCGTTATGAGAGTTCACTCTGCCGAAATTTCTACATCTGCAGAGAAAGTTCTTGGGCAATCTTTCTCAGCGGTCTTTTCTGAAAAAAACATTTTGTCATCAGCACTGGCGCTCGAGAGCCAAAGTGATCATCCACTTGCGCGTGCTATCTCCGCCTACTGCTTAAGTCGTGGAGCAGAAAAACTGCCCGTCACTGAACTCACCCAAACACCTGGAATGGGAATAGCTGGACGTGTTGCAATTGGCTCACAATCTCCGGTTGTCATTATTGGTGCACCAGATTCAATCGCTCGCAGCACCATTGCCTTTGATTCAACAATTAACTCCGCAATTGCAGATGCGCATGCACATGCGCGAGCCATTGCAGTACTGGCTTGGGATGGCGTAGCAATTGCCACATTTGCCGCCGCAGATTCGATAAAGAACGATGCCGCACAAACTATCTCCGAACTACAGCTCAGAGGAATCGAGAGTTGGTTGGTAACCGGCGATAACGCAGAGAGCGCAACTGATGTAGCGGCAAAAGTTGGAATTCAGAGTAATAAGGTGATGTCTGCTGCTACACCAGAGACCAAACTTGCCAAAATAGTTGAGTTGCAAGGAGCTGGAAAGAAAGTTGCGATGATTGGAGATGGCGTCAATGATGCGGCCGCGCTAGCGCAAGCAGATTTGAGTCTTGCCATGGGAACTGGCACTGATACCGCTATTTCAACTGCAGATATCACCATTATGCGACCACAGTTAATCTCCATTATTGACGCGCTGAAATTGGCCAAAACTACTCTCAAGACTATTAAAGTAAATCTCGGTTGGGCATTTATTTATAACGCAATTGGTATTCCAATTGCAGCTCTTGGCCTGATGAGCCCTATGTATGCTGCTGCAGCGATGGCTCTGAGCAGTTTATTCGTTGTAACTAATTCACTTCGGATTCGTTAACATCATCAGCGCCTTCGCGCTTGAGCGATCGGGATATTGCCAGAATTCCGATGTAGATCGGAAATGCAATCATTATCGCCTCTGAAATTGGTTGGTGGTTAATTCCGGTCTCATTTGAATAAGTCCAAGAGAGATAGAAGAGATTAACGAGATAGGCCACTCCAAAAGGAAGAGTTATCTTTCTGAGAATTTTTACTCGCACTAGGTGCGGAAATTTCAGATTAGTGAGCTGGGTGAAGCAGAGGATGACGGAAGTCACCGCCACTATATTTTCAGATAGATTGAGAACCAGGAATGTAGGAACAGCGAGGTTCCACACTGCGGGAAATCCATTGAACCAATGGTCATCAGTTTCAATATCGGTGCGAGCAAACCAGAGTGCAGACATAAAGAGAATAAATCCTGCAATCAAAGTCTGAAATTCACTTGGTAGTAGTTCGAGGCGAATCATCAGCGCAACTGGCACAACAACGCAGGTGAGGTAATCAACGATTAAATCTAAAATAAACCCATCAACGCGTGGTGCATGAATAACAACATCAATTTTTCGAGCGATGGGGCCATCTAACCCATCGAGAACTTGGCAGATAACCAGCCAGATCAGAGCGCCTCGAATATTGTTGTCGATGACTGCTTGCAGCGCGAGTAGCCCTGCCACCGCCCCGCTTGCCGTCATGACGTGGAGGGCGTAGCCGGCACGCCTATTCGACTTGCTTGATGAAGGGGTATTGCTAGATAAGGCCACGCGCAAGAATAACCTGCACCTGTTTTAGGTACTTACTTTGTAGCGGGGGCAGGATTTGAACCTACGACCTCTGGGTTATGAGCCCAGCGAGCTACCGAGCTGCTCCACCCCGCGTCGGATGCGGTAAGTGTAAGCCAGGCACGATTACTTCACCAAATCGCCCAAAGTACGTGATTAATCAGCACCTGGTTACTTAGCACGTGATTGTGCAGCTATTGCTGCAGCAATTGCAGATTTAAGTCGATCTTGTGCTCGACCATATGCTGCAAAATCTCCCTTTGCTAAAGCAGCTTGACCATCTGCAATCGCTTGCTTTGCACTTTGTAGTGCACTTGCAAGATCGGCAGATTGATTTGACGTTGTTCCACCCGATGTTGTTGTCGAGGCTGAAGTTCCAGAGTTGCCACCGAATACTTGATCCAGTGCACCTTTGAGCGAACTATCAAAACCAATAACATCACCGAAGGAGACCAACACCTTCTGGAGCAATGGATAAGCCGCAGTATTTGCAGTTGCTCGAACATAGACAGGCTGTACATACAGCAGACCATTTCCAACTGGCAATGTCAGCAGATTTCCAAGAACAACGTCTGAACCACCTTGGCGCAGAAGTGAAAGTGCATTCGCAACTTCAGGCTTTGCTTCAAAGTTTGAAGCTACCTGTGAAGGGCCTGCGATATTTGTACTTCTCGGAAGTTGAAGCACAGTAATTTTTCCGTAATCAGGTCCAGCGTTGGCGTTGACCGCTGCGAATGCCGAAAGGTTTTCACGTCCTCCTCGCGGTACAAATGGAGTTGTCAATGAGAAGGCTGGCTTTTCAGAACCTGGCATCTGCAAAGTCATGTAGTAAGGAGGTTGCGCACCTGCATTAGCTCCAAATGTCGATGGATCACGAGGTACACGCCAGAAGTCTTGTCCACCGTAATATGCCGCTGCGCTTTGTACATGGTACGAGCTCAAAATATCGCGCTGTACACGGAACATATCTTCGGGATAACGGACGTGCTCCAACAATTTCGCTGACATAGCACTCTTTGGCTTTACTGAATCCGGGAATGCCTTCATCCAGGTCTTGAGAACTGGATCCTTTGTATCCCACTGATACAGAGTGACAGTTCCATCATATGCATCTACCGTAGCTTTGACTGAGTTACGGATGTAATTCACAGAGCGATTAGCCTGCGCTGTTACCGCTGCAGAGTTTGCAGTCAGTGCATCTGCGGTTGCATCTGCAAGAGATGTTTGACGAGAGTATGGATATCCAGCGCTTGTGGTGTATCCATCAATAATCCACGTGATCTTTCCATCAACTATTGCTGGGTATGGATCTCCATCGAGAGTCAGCCAAGGAGCTACCTTCGCAACGCGCTCACGCGGTTCACGGATGAAGAGAATCTTTGATTCAGAGTTAATCAAATTAGAGAGAACAATTCTCTGTTCTCCGTATTTGACGGCAAAGATTAATTTGTTGAGAAGGCTTCCGATCGGAACGCCGCCTTTGCCGGTGTAGGTGTAATTCTTCTGACCATTAGCTGAAGAATCATCGGGATAATCGAATTCGACTGGGGAATCAGACTTTCCACCAATAATGGAGTAGTCAGGAACATTCTCACCGAAGTAGACACGTGGCTGGAATGCACCTAAGCCCTTGGTAGGAGGCAAATCGCCAACAAGGAAGTTAGGTTTTCCATCAGCGTCGACAGTATTTCCATATGCTGCTACAAATCCGAATCCGTGGGTGTAAACCAGGTGATCATTAATCCAGTTTCGGCTTGGGTTACCTTCAATATTGAGTTCGCGCACTGCAACTACGGCATCGCGAGATACCCCATTTACTGTATATCGATCAATATCGAGGGATTCTGGGAATCCGTAATAAGGCTTAATCTGTTGCAACTGGCGGAAAGTTGCAGATAGAACATTGGGATCCATCAAGCGGATATTGCCGATGGTGGCTGCATCCTTTGCTAATTGACCTGCAGCTGTAGAAATTGTTGCGTTGTAATCCTGCATTTTCACTTGCTCTAAGTCGTATGCGGATCGAGTCGCATCAATATTGCGCTGAATATACGGAGCTTCTTTTGATGACTCTGATGGTTTTACTTGGAACTGTTGAATTGCTCCTGGATAAATACCTGCAATTAATACTGAGGAAATCACCATCAAAGCAGTTCCCGCAGCTGGCAATAGCCAAGAGCGGCGCACAATGTTGGCAAAGAAGAGCAACGCACAGATCACAGCAATAGCAGAGAGAATCGCCTTTGCTGGAAGAAGTGCATTGACATCAGTGTAGGTAAGACCTGTAATCAGTCTTCCCTCTTTAAGTGCCAAGGCATATCGATCAAACCAATATGCCACTGCCTTAAGCAGTACGACTAGGCCGAGCAGGATTGAAATTTGAACACGTGCGGCCACAGTGGTGCGCTCTGTCTCTACTTGAGTACGAATTCCTCCGTACATGTAATGAACAAATGCGCTGGCAAGTGCAGCCAAAATCAAGGTAGAGATTGCCCAACCAATGAGCGCTTGATAGAGCGGTAACTTAAAGGCAAAGAAAGAAACGTCGAGACCAAATTGAGGATCTTTTACGCCGAAGCTTGTGGAGTTCTTAAAGAGCATCCACTCTTTCCAGAAAACCATTCCCGATGAGCCAGCAAAATAGATTAATGCGGCTGTAATTCCAACAAATACTAAACGGCGGATTGGTTCAATCTGTGCGCGCAGTCTTTCTAGCCCACTGACTTCAATACTGGTAGGAACATAGAGCGGGCGACGCTTAAAAGCGATGTAAATATTGGTAGCGATAATCGCGGCGGTAAGAAGACCTACCAGAAGAAATAGTTGAATCTTGGTGACAAGAACCGTGGTCCATACGCTGGTAAAACCAACGGACTTAAACCAGAGCCAATCAACGTAATAACCGCCGAAGTAAGCAAAAGCTGCACCGATTGCGAAGATGATTGCAGCCGTAATGATGAGCGGTGATCTATTTCTATTCATGCTCCTAGGTTAGTGCAACCAAATACCCCCGGAAAACTTGAATCTAGGGGCTTCTTCAGGTGATTGAGCGCCTCTTCCAAGGTGGAGACAGCGATGACAGAGATGCCGCTCACATCAGTAGGTAAATCATCGCAATTGTCGCGGGAGGCAAAGAGCATTGTTGCGCCCACCTTCTTTGCAGCGATAATTTTTTCGGTAATTCCGCCAATTGGACCAACCTTGCCTGAAACGGAAATAGTTCCGGTCGCAGCAATCTTTCGACCTTGTAATAAATTTTCTGGTGTAACTAGTTCGGCTAAACCTAAGGCAAAAATCAGACCACCGCTCGGGCCTCCAGTATTTTTTAGTGATACATCAAATGAGCGATTGCTTAAATGTGAGATATCAATCTCAGGATAACGCTTCTTGAGTAATTCCTTTGTGGCGGTAATAGCGCTGTTCTGAGAAACCTTCATCTCGGCAGTTGATTTGGCAACCTCTGTCTTGGTATCCGTACCTTTTTTATAGACGACAGAGCGCGGTAGAACGGTGCAATCCGACCTTGCCCAACATTGCACAATTTCGGCTCCCAGAACTTTTGCATCGGGGTTGGAGACCCAGATGGAGAGTAAGTACATCTGTCCATCTGGCTTATATGTAGCTATTTTCTCTTCATAACTTTTCTTCAGCTTAAGCACCTTAGGAAAGAGAGGAAGACCCTCACCAGGTTGAATGACTACAAAGTTAACTGGGGTGGCTAATGGCAAAGCAATGACAATAAAGAAGAGAACTCTTACGAGTAAGGGGGTGCGGGAAAAACGCATCGCTCAAGTACTTTGTTATTGCGAATTTTCAGATGAGGGAGAAGCTGAACCCTTATCTTCCTGGCGGAAGGATTGTTGAAATCTCTGGAAATTTCCTACAGACCGTGAGGTTTCACTCTCAAACTTGTTCTTGAATTTTGAGATCCATACAACATAGCCAATCCCACCCAATAAGCCCCCAATGGGAACTACCCACCAAATAAGGGCTGCAAATGCACTTGATCCTGCCAGGGATGAAATCACGGCGCCATCCTAGCCGCCTCGTGGTGCGTTGGCTCATCGGGAAGATTTTCACCTCGGCCAGCGTTACACCCCACAGATAGAATTCCACCTTGTTCTGCCAGACACCAAGATGTGTCATACATCTAGAGGGAGTTAGTGATGTCACCATTTGGTTTTACTCCCGACGAAAATAACGAAGAGAATTCTCAGCCAAATGATTTTGCGGCGATGATGCGCCAGATGCAGGAACAGATTCAAAAACAATTTCAAGAACTTGGCATCAATCCAGCTGGTTTTATCAATCCATTTGCACATTTGGCGCAAGGAGCTCAAGGTCAGGTTGAAGCGCTCCCATTAGCAACGGTCCGAGATACCGCCAAGAAGTTTGTACAGGCGCAGGGTTCACAACCAGTTGGAACTAAAGATGTAACTGTCGTAGATAACTCTCTTGAAATTGCAGAGATGTGGCTCAATGAAGCAACGGTCTTTCCGGCAACCAACAGTGGAACCTCACACACTTCGCTCAGTCGACTCGATTGGGTTGATGCGACACTTCCTGGTTGGCAAGCAACGATGGAGCCCCTGGCAACTGGATTAGCGGCAGCGATCTCTGGACTACTTGATCAAGCTGTCGCCGAACAGGCAAGCGCCGGTGAAGCCGATGCACTTGCTGGCTCAATGGGAGCGATTGCCGGACTTCTGCGTAGTTTTATTGGGTCACTGATTGCCACACAACTTGGTCAAGCCATCGGGGCCATTAGCTCGAACGCAACTGGTGCACACGATGTTGCTCTTCCTCTGCTTGATCCAGCACGTCCCATTTTGATTCCAGAGAATATTGAAAAATGGAGCGCAGAGCTTGAGATTCCAAAGACTGAGGTTTATCTCTTCCATGCCTTGCGAGAGGCAGCAATAGCGCGTTTATTTGCCCATAATCCATGGATAGTTTCATATATAAGAAGTGCAATTGTTGAATATGGACGAGGCATTCATATCGATATGGAAGCAATCCAACGCCAAGCCTTTGATGCAATGCAAAACAGTGAGAACTCTTTCACTATTGCCCTCGATAATGGAATCTTTACCCCCGAAGAAACTCCCGAACAGCGCGCAGCGTTATCAAAATTAGAAACTGCGCTTGCTCTTGTAGATGGTTGGGCAGATGATGTAACAACTCTGGCGGCAGGCGAACGTCTTCCGGCAATTTCGCAGTTACGTGAAATGTATCGACGTCAGCGCGCGACAAATGCACCTGCACAACAACTTTTCAAATCACTCCTTGGTCTAGAAGTTTCCCCAAAGTTAGCGCGAGAAGCATCTGCTTTCTGGCAGAAGGTGCGCGAATCCAAGGATCTTGCAGCACGTGATGCGATCTGGAGTGGAATTCTTCCTAGCGCTGATGAATTACTTGACCCAGTTGCATTTCTATCTTCGACCCAAGTCCCTGATGATTTGAGCGGTCTGCTCTAATTTCCTGCACTACGCAGAAGTTCTCGGACCAAAGAAAAGCGAAGTCCCCGGGCGCACATTTTGATATCAGCCTTCCCCTTGCTGATATCAAACGGTTATCCGAGGACTTCGTGGACGCAAAGTACGACGAAATTTGGTGAGAATCAAATAGGAATCGGTCAGACACAAAAAAATTTTTCTGTCAAGAAAAGTGGATCTTCTCAATCAATTGCACTATTTCTATTACATTTCCTCAATGACAAGTCGAGAGTTCGAAGATGTCACACTCCCCGGAATTGAAGAGGGTGAAATCATCGTTATCCGGTCGCAGCGACGGAAGAAGAGCATTTCGGCATATCGACAGGGCGGCCGGATAGTCATCTCTATTCCCGCACGGATGAGTAAGGCTAATGAGCGCACGGTAGTTCCTGAAATGATCGCCAAAATTCGCAGCCAAGAGGCGGCCCGGACACCAGGTGAGTCAGATTTGGCAGAGCGCATCAATGCGCTCCTTGCAGAACTTGCTCCAGAGATTTCCGAGCGACCAGTCTCGGTTACCTGGCGGGCGATGCGCGAGCGCTGGGGCTCGTGTACCAGCGCAGATCTGACAATTCGCATCTCTGATCGCCTCAAATTAGCCCCTGAGTACGCCCTTAACTACGTCCTCTTCCATGAAGCTATCCATCTGCGACATTTCGACCACGGTGAGGCCTTTACTGAAATTCTTGCCCGATTTGAGGAGTCAGAGCTGGCTAGCGCCTACCTAGACGGGTATGAAGCGGCCGAGCGAGCGCTTTTAGCCCCCGTAGAGCTGGATAAGTTCTGACCACAATCCGAGCGTAGATTCACAATTTTGAGCGTGTGCGGGGGTATCGTTGTTACCAGCACGCATGAGCCCAAGCCCATGTGTCGAACGGAGGAAAGAATGGCAGAGACATACAAGGGTGACGCTTACTGCGTTAAGTGCAAAGAGAAGCGTGATTTTGAGGGAACTGTAAAGGTCTCCGACTCTGGTCGTCGCATGGCACAGGGCATCTGCCCAGTCTGCGGTACCAAGGTAAATCGCATCCTCGGCAAAGCTTAATTATTCGCAGTATTGCTAACGTCACAGACGTAGTGAAAGCCCTCGCGTAAGCGGGGGCTTTCACTTTTTCACTACCGGTACACCGATCAATTCGCTCCGTAGAAGTAACAAGCCCTTACCCACATAAATTCTCGCTCCTAGACTCGCAGAAATTGAATGCGCTCCATGATCGCGCGCTATGACACGACTTAAACGCGGTGTAACGCTCTTTGCCTCAACCAACCCCGATGAATATTTCTGCGGAACGCTCAAGCGAACCATTCGCATCTCTACCGCAGAAGATAAGAGACAGATTCACCTACTGAGCGGGCCAGATTTCTCGCAGGCAGAGCCCGAACCTCACTTACTTGCTCAACTAGCAGAACTCCAACTGATCGATACCAGCGAGAGTGCACTCACTTTGACGCAACGTCATGACATTGATGGCGCTCGACACGATGCAGCCTTCACCCAACTTCGTACCCGCGTTGGCGCAGAGCTCGCGCAGAGTTCATGGATTGATGGGGTAAGAGATACCGGTGTCACCATTGTGAACTCCCGTCAAAATTTTCTCATTGAAATTTCAGGAGCTAATCGCGTTGCAACGCTCCTTTATTCACTTCTCTTAGCCAGTGGAGTTACTCAGACTCGTTACAGCGCTGCTACTCAACCGCTGGCGCGCATTAACAATCTCGATATTGCGCTCTCTGGCTTTTTGCCAAGAGATATTGGTGCACCGTTGATCAAAGAACAAGAAAAGCGCCGACAAGATTTTTCGCTCTTTCCTATTGATAAAGATTCCAACTATCTCGATGAGCTTTCCACACCGGATTTGATTATCCATTGCGGCGAAGTTGATCCAGAAAAGTATGCGCGCTGGATGACTCTTGGACAACCTTTTCTCTATCTCCCCGCGCCAATCGCAGATTGTGCAGAGATTGGACCTCTCGTAATACCGGGAAAAACTCCCTGTATTCGCTGTGCACAACTCTGGTTTCAAGAGAACACCGGAACTGTTGTGACGCCATTTCTGGCTTCGCCTTCGACTGCTAGTTATCCCATCGTTGCTGCTCATTACATCGCAGCTATCGCAGCATCACATGCCCTTGCCTTCTGCGATTCGCGCACCCTTGGCTCTGACTGTGAAGTGACAGGAAAGGTAACCATCTGCGATTACCAATCCCTATCAACTCCACAAGAGATCACTATTGCTCGCCATCCACTCTGTGGATGTAGCTTTAACGACCGCTAGCGCTCTCTAGCAAACGGGCTGCAGCAATTACTTGGCGAGGTGGACGTCCCGCGCGACGCTTACGTTCAATGATCACGCCATCTTCAATCAGTTGACCACCCCAGACGCCACATGGCTCTTGACGAGATAGCGCACCATCGAGGCACTTGTTCCGCACTGGACATGATCCACAAAGAGCCTTCGCCTCTGCAATTGCCTGATCACTCTCTGAGAAGAAGAGTTCAGGATCTGCCTGATGGCAGGGCAGGGTGAAAGCCTTGGCGTCGTCATATGTGAAAGTCACATCGTTAAGGCCAATCTTTTCGCCGGTCTGTGCCCAGCCTGGTACCTGTAGTTCACTGAAGAGAACTGTCATAGTCCTCACCTCTTCTCTCTCTTACTTTCTCTATATTGGGTTTTTTGGAGAATAAAAAAGGACCTCCAAATCCTTTATGGATTTGAGGCCCTTGTGGGTCATATCGAATTTAATCGATTAGAGCTCCTGTGGCCTCATCCACTGTATAAAAGTGGGCGTAAAACCAGCGCTTTGCGGTGGTCTTTGAGGTTGTGTGAGCAGCAGAAGGAACAGCAGCGCGTGCGCCTGCTGTACGTGTTGAAGTGAATACTGAATTCATTTCAACCCCTTCTTTCTCTAGCGTTTTAACGTGGCACAAGAGTACGCGAAATCTATTGGCTCTGGCAACCCCATTAAATGGCGCTAGGAACTGGCGAGTAACCCTGATTCACGCAGAAAGGGGCTAGGGCTGTTCTTATACGAGATATGTAAATCTGCTTTCGCACGCGTAATGCCAACATAGAAAAGTCGCCGCTCTTCATCGATCGGAGCATCGCTAACGGGAAGTTGGCCATCTGATGCGCCAATAAGAAATACTCGCTCCCATTCCAAACCTTTCGCCGCGTGCAAAGTAGCTAATGTAATGACAGGCATCGTTGGTGGATTATTTTGCTGTACGCGATCTTCAACCTCTCGTAAATATCCACGCAAACTCTTAGGGGTAAATGAGGCATCGCCATCAAGTTCTCGTGCCAAATGGAGTAGCGCAGCAATGCCATCAATAACTTCACCAGTCAGATATGGCTGTGCCAAGGAGCGAAGTTCATCAATCCATCCTTGATCTTCGGCTGGAATCACAGAGGCTTTACGTACCTCTGAGAGAAAATCGCGAACTTCTTTGCGATCAAAAAATCTCTCTGTACTGCGCACTTGATAAGGAAGGTTGAGTGTACGCATCTCTTTCTCTGCACCTTTAAGTTGTGCATTTGTTCGAGCCAAGATAGCTATCTCTTGCGGGGCTACACCTTCAGCGAGAAGTTGAGTGATATCTGCTAACACTCCTGCAATTTCACTCTCTTCATCTCGATATGCGCTCACTGTTGGCTGAGATCCATGTTCGTTCTGCGCTACAAGCTCTTGTCCCATCTGGGCATGGCGTAAAAGGGCATTGGCGGCAAAGGTAATTTCCGGGGTAGAGCGATATCCCGTGCTGAGACGAATTACCTCTGCCTCCGGAAATCTTTGGGTAAAGGAGTTGAGAAAGACAGGAGTTGCACCTGCAAATGAATAAATAGTTTGTGCGGGATCGCCCACAACGCAAATATCTTTACGGGTACCAAGCCAAGCATTAATAAGTCGCTGCTGAATCGGTGAGATATCTTGATATTCATCAACTGTGAAGTAGCGATATTGATCCTGCACGCGTTCACGTACTTCTCTCTCCTCTTCCAACATCGCAGCGCAGAGTAGAAGTACATCCTCAAAATCCAAGGCTGTTTCTTGCTTCTTTATTGACTCATACGCTGTATAGATTTGGACTAGTTGCTCAGGCAAAATCCGCGGTTTCTGACTTCGTTTGCCCACTTCATCGATGAAATCTGTAGGCGCAACCTGCGACACCTTTGCCCATTCAATTTCAGCGGCAATGTCACGCATTAACTCGCGATTGCTAGCACGTAATTGATCAGAAAGGCCAGCTCTATTGATTGCCTCAGAGAGGAAACCTGTCTTTGTAGTTACTAAATCGGGGGTGCGACCTCCAAAGACGGAGGGCCAGAAGTAGAGCAATTGTTTGAGCGCTGCCGAGTGAATTGTGCGCGCAGCAACTGTAGGAACTCCTAATGTGCGCAAGCGAGTGCGCATCTCGCCAGCTGCTTTTGCAGTAAAGGTAAGTGCTAAGACCTTGGCCGGATCCATCGTGCCAATCGCAACTGCATAGGCAATTCGATGTGTAATTGCACGAGTCTTGCCAGTTCCCGCACCGGCAATCACACAGACTGGTCCGCGAGTAGCTAAGGCAACGGCGCGTTGATCGGGATCAAGAGCTGCGAGAATCTGATCTGCTACGGCCATAGTTCTAGCGCCACATTTGCCCGCCTGGTGCACTCTGCCCCAGCCATCTCTCAATCATCTTGCGAGCTACCGACATCGCTGGCGGAAGAAGGAGTGATCCATCGCTGGCAGCTGCCAATAGTTCTGCACGAGTAAACCACTTCACATCAGTAATCTCTTGGCCATCTCCGCGCGCTACTTCAGGGTTATCTGTGATCGCTTCAAATGCAATCATGATGCTGGCTGGAAATGGCCACGGTTGTGAACCGAGATAGCTAATCTCAGTTACGGTCACACCAGATTCCTCAAAAACTTCACGAGATACGCACTGTTCAAAAGTTTCACCTGGTTCAAGGAAACCCGCAAATGTTGAGTATCGACCTTCTGGCCACACTGGTTGATGTCCCAACAGAATTCGATCGCTACGATCTCTAATCAATACGATGACAGCAGAATCGGTGCGCGGATGATGTTGCGAACCATCTGCCTCACAGAGGCGGGCAGCGCCAGCCAGATCAACTTTTGTTGGTCCGCCACAACGAGGACACATTGGGTGAGCTCGATGCCAATTACTTAATGCAATTGCATGGAGAGCAAGTTCCATCTCTTGCTCATTGAGCGTTGCACCTAATTCCCGGAGAGAAGAAAATCCCGCCTCTGTCAGGTCATTTTCAGATGTTGTATCCCAGGCAAAAAAAGGTGCCCGTGAATGCGGATCTTGACCAAGAAAGTAGCGTGCACCTTCCGCGAAATTTCCCGTGGACTGCATCTGTGCAATCTCATGTGCAGTGCTAAAGGCGAGTGCCCCATCGCGTGATGCAATACGACCATCAACACAGTGCAATATCTCCGCCTTATTCCACAGAAGCTCGAGAGTGTGTTCATTTGTGCGAAGTTCGCCAACGCGATCTATGCGGGATGGATGTTGATTAATCGCGCTCATGCTCGAAGGTTACTAGTCTGTGGGGGTGCACATCACCTCGTGGAATCTCCTGCATGGGATGGCTATTCCACCAGGTCGCAGCGACGCCACTCTCGCTGACGCGGTACGAAGACTTGGTGCTGATGTATATGGATTTCAAGAGGTAGATCACTTCCTGCCACGCTCTGGTTCACGGCCACAAATTAGAGATATTGCAGAATCAATCGGAACTCAATATTGGGCGATGGGGCCGAGTGTGATTGGTACACCTGGCGAGAGTTGGCGCAAGAAACACGAGCACGAACCAGAAATCATTACACACCAATCAACACACTCCGAATTAATGCACGAATGCTATGGAATCGGAATTGTTTCAAAGATTCCAGTCATCAGTTGGCACCGCTTAAATCTGGGTAACTCTCCTGTAGGTCTGCCACTCATTGTTCCAGGGGATGAAAGTGGAAAAGGTAAGCCGCGCTTTATCTATGTGAAGGATGAACCGCGTTTAGCTCTTGCAGCAGTTCTGGAAAATGGTTGGACAGTTGTCAATACGCATTTATCTTTTGCACCAATTCTCAATCTGATTCAACTCAAGAGAGTAAAGACCTGGGCGCTCGCATTAGCGCAACAGACAAAGACGCAACCTTTACTACTAGGTGATCTCAATCTTCCTAAAAACTTGCCGGTGGCGTTATCTACCTGGAAATCTCTGGTGAGCGCCAACACCTATCCCAGCTGGGGGGCAAAGATTCAATTCGACTACATCCTCGCGCCACAATTGCCGAAAGCTGGTTTTTCAGCGCTACCTGTCTCACAAACTGGGATTAGCGACCACCTACCTATCTCAGTGCTATTAGCCTTGCCGGCATGACTACTGAAGCAAAATGCCCATACTCTGTAAACGCTGGCAGCAAACTCAATCGCGAAGGTACTTACAACGCTGATTGGTGGCCAAATCAACTAGATCTCTCTGTTCTGCGTCAAAACTCTCCTGCATCTGATCCCATGGGAGATGACTTCGATTACACTAAAGAATTTAAGAAACTCAATCTCAAAGCAATTCAAAAAGATATTGAAAAACTTATGACAACTTCGCAGGATTGGTGGCCTGCAGATTACGGTCATTACGGTCCATTCTTTATTCGTATGGCTTGGCACAGCGCAGGTACATATCGCACTGCTGATGGACGCGGCGGTGGCGGTGCTGGCTTACAAAGATTCGCACCTCTTAACAGTTGGCCAGATAACGTCAATTTAGATAAAGCTCGTCGACTTTTATGGCCGATCAAGCAAAAATATGGAAAGAAGATTTCTTGGGCGGATTTGATGATTCTCGCCGGAAATTGCGCTCTTGAATCTATGGGGCTAAAAACTTTCGGTTTCGGTGGTGGCCGCGTAGATGTATGGGAACCAGATAACACCTACTGGGGTAAAGAATCTGAATGGTTAACCAATGAACGTTATAGCGGTGACCGTGAACTCGATAACCCACTCGCTGCAGTTCAAATGGGGCTGATTTATGTAAACCCTGAAGGTCCGGATGGCAATCCTGATGTCTTAGCTTCAGCTCGCGATATTCGTGAAACTTTTGCACGTATGGCGATGAACGATGAAGAGACAGTGGCTCTCATTGCTGGCGGACATACCTTTGGTAAAGCACATGGCGCTGCAGATCCGAGCACATATGTTGGAGCAGAACCAGAAGGTGCAGCTATCGAAGAGATGGGCCTTGGTTGGAAGAACAGTTATGGAACCGGTAACGGCGCACAAACAATCTCCAGCGGCTTAGAAGGAGCTTGGACACCAACTCCTATCAAATGGGATAACACCTACTTCAAGACGCTCTTTAAGTACGAATGGAAGCAGACGAAATCTCCAGCTGGTGCAACACAGTGGATTCCAACTGATGAATCTGCTGCAAAGGCGGTACCTGATGCACATATCGCCGGTAAAACTCATGCACCTGTCATGTTTACAACTGACCTCGCGCTTCGTATGGATCCAGCTTATGAAAAGATTTCACGTCGCTTTGCCGAAGATCTAGATGCCTTTGCAGATGCTTTTGCCCGTGCGTGGTTCAAACTCACCCACCGCGATATGGGTCCAATCGCTCGCTACCTTGGACCTCTTGTTCCAAAAGAACAGTTGATTTGGCAAGATCCGCTTCCAGCAAAACCAAAGAAGGTAATTGGTAAGGCTGAAATTGAACTTCTTAAAAAGCGTATTGCAGCAAGCGGATTAACCGTGCAGCAGATGGTTGTGACAGCATGGGCATCGGCTTCATCTTTCCGAGGCACAGATAAGCGCGGCGGAGCAAATGGTGCGCGTATTCGCCTTGAACCACAACGCAGCTGGGAAGCAAATAACCCCAAAGAATTGAAGAAGGTTCTTGCTGCTCTTGAAAAAATTCAGACCAACTTCAACAAGAAGTCTGCAAAGAAAGTATCCCTTGCAGATCTCATTGTGCTTGCAGGGTGTGTCGGCATTGAAATTGCTGCCAAGAACGCGGGCGCAAAGGTGAAGGTCCCATTTAAGCCAGGTCGCACAGATGCAACGCAAGAGCAGACAGATGTTGCCTCTTTTGCTGTTCTTGAAACTTCAGCAGATGGTTTCCGCAATTACATCAGTAAATCTGATAATCGTCCTGCCGAGATTCCACTGATCGATAAAGCGGCTCTGCTCACCTTGACTCCGCCAGAGTTGGTTGTGCTTCTGGGTGGTATGCGCGCTATCGGTGCTAATTACGATGGTTCAAATACCGGTGTATTGACCAAGAAGAAGGGGGCGCTCACCAATGACTTCTTCGTCAATATCCTCGATATCAGCTATGAATGGGCGCCTAGTGCAGATGGGCTGTACAACGCTCATGATCGCAAGAGCGGCAAGGTGAAGTGGAGCGCTTCCCGCGCTGATTTGGTGATTGGTTCAAATTCAGAGCTACGCGCACTTGCTGAAGTTTATGCAAGTGATGACGCTGATAAGAAGTTTGTGTCTGATTTTGTCGCCGCATGGAACAAGGTCATGACTTTGGATATCTTCTAACCGTCTCAGCTCACTAAAGCTTAAGTAGGCCGACGAGTTGCTCCTCTGTTAAGAGGTCAGCTCGTCGGTCTGTTTTATCTATCGGAACATAATGAAATGCAGCTGAGACTTTTTCAACAGGTACTGCCTGCAACCTAGCCCAGGCTAGACGATAGACGGCGAGCTGCACTGCTGCAGAATCGCCCAACTCTTTTGAACCTGTCTTCCAATCGATGACCTCGAAACCGTTATCAGTCTTATAAACCGCATCGATTCGACCACGTACCAGAATTCCTGCGATGACAGTTTCAAAAGGAACCTCAACTGCATACGGTTGCAGCTTTGCCCAGTCAGATGCCAACCATTTTGCCTTGAGATCTTCTAACTTCTGATCTTCGGCCAACGGCGTCAAGGTATCGAAATCTTCATCATCAAAGAGAGTTTTGGCGTTGAAATGTCCTTCAATCCAGAGATGGAAAGCTGTTCCGCGATGTGAAAATTCATCCATCGCACGAGGCATAGGTCTACGAATATTTTCTGCCAAGGTTGCTGCATCTTCATGCAGAGTAACCAACGTAGATGTAGAAAGACGTGGAGGAAGAGGTACTTCGTAAGCCCCGCGCCGGAGCTCTTGATATTCAGCGATGATGGCACGAGCATCTTCTGCCCAGCCGTGTTCGTCACCGCTAATTTCTGAAAGGTTAATTGCTGGTGCGGAGCGCACGAGTTCAACGCTGCGATCAAAAGCCGCGCGCTTATCCCCCAATGAATCCTGAGGCCAGATAGCTGTAATTTCTATATTTTCCGCTGGATTGCGATCACCATCGGCGGGAGCGGTAGCACTTGCCATCACAGTGCCGACCTTTGCCGCTACTTCTTCGACCTTTGTGTAAATCACCGATGGTGCAACTGGGCGCACGCCATCTCGCCAATAAGAAGTAGAACAGAATAGGTGCGTGCGTGCTCGCGTCATAGCAACATATCCCAGGCGAATCTCTTCGCGCTCTTTATAAGAAACGCACTCTGCTGCAAAGTTTTCGATTGCAACCTTAGCCTGCGCATTGGTGGTTGCCGAATTCCATGAGAAATTTGGAAGCAGGTCGCCATCTCCGCGAAGTGCAAATGGAATATGACGCTCGTTGGTAATCCAGTTATCGGGATCTGATTTGTTTGCCCCCGGAAAAGTTCCTTGAGCTAGCCCCGGAACAGCGACCACATCCCATTCAGCGCCCTTAGACATATGGATAGTCAGAATCTGCACAACCGTTGCATCGACTTCTGGCGTTCCAGCCTTAAGCCCACCTTCTTCTTCACTGGCCACATCGAGCCATTGCAAGAAGGATGAGAGAGAACCACCGCTACGAACAAACTTTGCTGCTTCATCCATAAATCGATCAAGGTGGCGGCGCCCATGTGTTCCGCCATCGCGCAGCATTACTTCAGCTTCGAGACCCAAGTAACGTTCGATTTCAACAATCAAATCTGTAATTGGCGCAGATGCGCGGGAACGGAGTCTGCGCAGATCTGAGGCAAAGGCAGAAAGTCGTTGATATCCGTCCTCAGAGAAGTTTTTGCGATCGCACTTTTCAATCTCATCAAGTGCGTCAATCAAACTTCCGATAAATTGATCATCTGCTTCTGCAGAATCTGGATTTCCAGCAACAATATTTTTTACGATACTGCGGCTATCAGTACTCAACTTCTCAGATCTTTTGCGCGCAAACTGACCGAGGGCTGCTATGTCGCGTGGCCCCAAATTAAGGCGGGCTCCAGCGATATGTCGCATCAACGATGCTCCTGCGTCAGGGTCGTTGAGCACCTTGAGCATCGCTACCAAATCAGCGATTTCTGGCACATGGACAAGCCCACCAAGGCCAAGGACTTCAGAAGGAATACCAGCTGAGGCAAGTGCGCTTTGAATATATGGAATCTGCGCACGCTTTCGCACCAAGACTGCAAAAGTCTTCGGAACTTTGCTCTTTGCAACATATCGCTCTGGGTTATTCCAAAGGGGTGCAAAGTACTCAGCGATTGCCACGCTTTCAGCTTCTAAATTTTCAAAGATGCCACAGGTGAGATCTCCGGCGCCCGCACCTTTGCGCGCTTTCAAACGTTCAACTTTCACACTTTCAAGTTGGCGGACGCCATCAGAAATTTCATTGGCAAGTTCAAGGATCGCTTTATCATTTCGGTAGGTCGTTAAGAGTTCGTAAACATGGGCGCCCTTAGAACCTGCAGCCTTTGGAAAATTCTTGTTAAATGCGCCGATTGTTCCGGCTGATGCACCGCGCCAGGTATAAATTGATTGGCAAGGATCCCCCACAGCTGTCACCGGATGTCCTCCACCAAAGAGCGCTGCCAACATTCGGACCTGTGATTGCGAAGTATCTTGATATTCATCCAACAAGACAACTGGATATTTACTGCGTTCGAGCGCACCTACATCCGGAAAGTTAACGGCGATATCTGCAGCTAGTGCAATTTGATCATCATAAGAAAGCTCGCCAGATTGGCGACGAGATTCAATAAACGCAGTCACCATCGGCAACATGGCAATACGTTGATTGAGAACTTTGGCTACTCGCCTGGTCTCTTCGTTGGTGGCCCCTGTCATCTGCGAGAGTTGCTGTAAGACTTCTTCATCGGCGGCGCGGATTGCATCGAGAGAAACACGATGTTCAATCACCATTGATGTCAGCCCCAGTAAATCCTTGACAACGGTGCTGACGGCATCATCTGTTGCAAATGTTCCGTTATCCCATTCGCGAACTAACTTATTGGCAGACATCCAGAGCGCTGCTTCACCGAGCGGCTGCACATCAGCATCAATTCCGTAGCGGATAGCATGTTCGCTCAAGAGGCGACCGGCATATGAGTGGTAGGTAGTAACGGCTGTTTCTAGGCTCGAGAAGGTACGTTCGATTCCCGCTTTTTCTTGTGCCTGCTGGAATTGGCGAAGGCGTTTGCGGATACGAGTATTGAGTTCGCCAGCCGCTTTGCGAGTGAAGGTAAGACCAAGTATTTGATCGGGGCGAGCAAATTTATTGGCAACGAGATAGACAACGCGAGCAGCCATTGTTTCAGTCTTGCCTGACCCAGCGCCTGCAATGACAACTGCTGGTTCGAGTGGATTGGTATCTATCGAAATGATCGGACGTTGCTCATCGCTGGGAAGATAAAAGTCAGGATCAATTGTCATGATCATCTCAGCGATGCGTTCTGGGCTATAGATCTCTTTCATTGATGCACCGCCCTTCCTTCAAGATGAAGTGGGCATAACGGTTTGACATTGCATCTAGTACACATATCGTTCTTGCGAGCAATAAAGGATGCACCACCCATACCTTCTGCAATAGTTGCGATACTTTCTTGAATCTCGGCAGCATCGATTGGTGCACGTTCGCGCGTGGTTACCTTCTGGGTGTTATTTGCCAAGAAGACGAGTTCGGAGCCAGAGACTTGGGTGCCCGTTAATTTGCCAGCAAAGCCATCGAGTATCACCCCAAGTTGGTAGCACGCTAGCTGAAGATTTTCCGCTGCATCGTTTTTAGAGATAACGTTCTTGCCTGTCTTAAAATCGATGATGTAATATTTGCCATCGCTATCTACCTCAATGCGATCGACATTTCCTTTGATGGTTGCCCTGCCAACAGTGACGGTAAAACTCATTTCGACGCCAGCAACATCGCGCTTCGATTCTCGATGATACTGCGCAAATCGCTCCAGCATACGGCGAGCCCGGTTTAATGATGCAGCACTAATCCAACCTTGGCTGTCGTCAATGAGTGGCCATGCTTCAATGAGTTTTTCTTGTAGCTGCGCATCTGTAATTCCAGGTTCTTCTACTTTGATGCGGGCAAATTCGTGAATAACAGAGCCTAATAACTGTGCTGTGGAATCACCATTTGTTCCACCACTCTTTTCCAGGAACCACTTCAGACCACAATCAGTGAAACTCTCAGCAGATGATGGTGAAACCGGTACTTGCGAGCCTGGATCGATGACAGGTGCATCAGTAGATAATGGTGTGGCACCTAACCAGTTTTCAGGTGCAGCTAAATGAATTCCCTCGCCCCCAAGCGTCTTAAGTAGCGCTGCCGCCTGTGGATCTTGACGCAAAAAAACTTCGCGGCGCAGCGTTGAAACAAGAGCTGCCGCAGTAAGAGGTCGTGGCACTTCACGTAATAGCTCTTCTGATTGATGCGCTTGTGCAAACTCTTCAAAAAAGATTGATGGTGATTCATCTTCGCGCGTAATGGCTGTGACAAGAAGCGATTGGCTAGCGCGTGTGGTTGCAACATGAAAGAGTCGCGCTTCATCTTGAGCAAGTGATTGCGCAGCGATTGCGTTGAGCGCATCTTGAGCAAGTTCATCGCCATGTCTGACGCGTTCGACTAAGCGTTCAGCACCTAAAAGTGAACTACGTTGCTTGAGATTTGGCCATGCTCCTTCTTGAACGCCGGCAACTGCAACGTAGCGCCACTGTCGTCCCTTGGCAGAGTGCACAGTGAGGATTTCGACAACATCGGGGCGGACTCCGCGTGCAGTAATGAGGTCGGCGACAATAGTTTCATTAGATATTTCAGCAAGGAAGATATCTGGGTCAGCTCCTGGAAAACGTTCGATATGTCGTGCGGCAGAATCAAAGAGCTGAATCATCGCATCGAGATCACGATCTGCTTGTGCACCACGGGAACCACCGCGAAGTGCTGCAGCTTTCCAGGCATCAGATAATGTGGCGCCATCGCTCGTTGTCGCGTTTTTCCAGATTGCCCAGAGCAGATCATGAATAGTGGCGTTCTTCTTGGCTAACGATTTCTTGGCAGCTACGAGCAGAGTATGAATACGCATTAGCTCTGCCGAATCTTCAATTGCAATATCACCAGTCAAAATGGCATCGAGAATCAATTGAGTGCCACTTCTTTTATCTTGGGTTTCATCACGAGCAGCTAAGAGCGCTGCGCGTGTACGGCGAAGTGAGACCGAAGTCGCGCCACCGAATTCGCTGGTGAGCAATTTTTCGGCAGTTTCTAAGTTAAGTGGCTGTGTGCCTGTTGCAACGCGAGCAAGGAGAAGAAATGGTGCAACGGCAGCGTTATTTGCTAGCGCCTCAACATCACCGGCAGCAGGAATACCAACTTGAGCAAAGGCGCGACGGATAGCGGATGCGACTTGGCCATGTGATCGCACAATGACGGCCATCTCTGAATATGGAACACCTTGCATCAAATGTGCGCGCTTAAATTGGTACGCGATGTATTGCGCCTCTTCAGATTCGCTGGCAAAAAGAGCCGCTTGCGAATCAGGTGTGCCACGGAAATTTTCAGTCAGAGTAATTTCTCGGCCACCTATTTCGCGATAACGATTGAGGGCCGTAGGTACACCTTCAGGATCAGCGCCACGAAAGCGACCAACAGCGCTAGCAGGGTCTGCAACGATGACTAAATCATTTGGTGCAATCAGATCAAGCAATTTACGTTGGGCTGGATCGCTCTCTTGAAATTCATCAATGATGATTGTGCTAAAGCGCTTACGAACTTCAGCCAATAACTCTGGATGGTGGTCTAAATGATTTATCGCACTATTAATGATTTCAGATGGATCAATTCGCATCTTAGAATCACCTGCCGATATCTCTTGCAAAACCATGGCACCTAAGTAACGTTGCCAGAAATCTGCAGCCGCAGGCCAATACTTTTCACCTAACTGCTTGCCGCGTTCTGCCAGCTTCTTTGGTGTTAGCCCGCGTTCATTTGCACGCATAATCAGATCACGGAGTTCGCGGATAAAACCTTGTGTAGCTAGTGGCTCTCCAAGTGATTCAGGGGTCAGATGTAAATCAACGGGCCATTCGCGATATCCCTTGGCGATATCACCTTGCAGGAGTTGCGCTATGAAGGTTTCTTGTTCAGCACCCGATAGAAGGACTAGATCACGGGCTTCATCTGTTGTGCGCATTTTAAAAATTGAATAGGCAAGTGAGTGAAAGGTGCGTGCTAGTGGTTCGTGCGCAGTCTTACCGGCGCGCGTCACAATGGCATCGCGTAGTTCAGATGCTCGTTCACGTCCGTAGGTAAGAAGCAAAATTGAATCCGGTGATTGACCGTCATTAATGCGTGAGACTGCAGCCTCAATAAGCGTTGTGGTTTTTCCAGTACCTGTTGCTCCGGTGATAATCAAAGGAGTTCCGCGATGAGCAGCAGCTTCCAGTTGTGCTGGGCTGAGCGTAAGAGAGGTTGCAGCTGGTTCGGCCCTGACGAGGCGTAGCTGCGGTTTACTCACGGTTCGTATTCAACCCTAAGCCGGTGACAACGCGCGCCAGCGGCGCAATTTAGGCGATCTTTATGGTTTGTAGGTAAAGGTGAGAGCGCCGGTGATGACATGGCCATCTGCTGACACAACCCGGTAACTCAGACGATATCTACCATTTTCTCTCTTTGCGCCAATCACGGCAGCTGTAAGAACTTCTCGCACAATAGTAGTTTTTCCGAGCGAGATGCGTCGTTGTGAAGGCGAGAACAATTGCACACGTGATGGTTCTTTACCGGCTAACTGCAAAATCTCTTCATTAAATGTTAAGGAAAGAGTTGTTGGAAAAGTTTTTACCACTGCGCCATTTCTAGGAGTCGAGGAAACCAGAGAAGAATGCCCCTGCGCTGCAGGAAGTGAAGTCATAACGACTCCAACCAAAAGCAGCGCAAGCAGCCTACGCATTAGCTCTGATTATTCTTCTTTGCTCGTGATGTAGCTCGCGCACGTTCTGCACCATCGAGAGTCACCTTACGAATACGAACAACGGCAGGAGTTACTTCGACACATTCGTCTTCACGACAGAATTCGAGAGCACCTTCCATATTCAGTTTCTTAGGCGGAATCAATTTCTCTGCTTCATCAGAACCGGATGCACGCATATTGGTCAATTTCTTTTCGCGTACACAATTGACATCCATATCTTCAGAGCGAGAATTTTCGCCAATAACCATACCTTCATAAACTTCGTCGCCAGGTTCTACGAAGATAGTGCCGCGTTCTTGAATTCCAGCAAGTGCATAAGCTGTTACAGCGCCCATGCGATCTGAAACAAGTGAACCAGTTGCACGTGTACGAAGTTCACCAAACCAAGGTTCGTAGGAATCAAAGACATGGTGGAGCATGCCCGTACCGCGTGTTTCGGTAAGAAATTCAGTACGGAAACCAATCAAGCCACGAGATGGGACTTTGTAATCAAGGCGAATCCAACCGGTGCCATGGTTAACCATCTGTTCCATGCGACCCTTACGAAGCGCCATTAGTTGCGTGAGCACACCTAAATACTCTTCTGGGGCATCAATAGATAGACGCTCCATCGGTTCATGAAGTTTGCCATCAATCATTTTGGTAACAACCTGCGGCTTTCCAACTGTTAATTCAAAGCTCTCGCGCTTCATGATTTCAACGAGAACAGCGAGCTGTAGTTCGCCACGGCCTTGAACTTCCCAGGTATCAGGTCGTTCGGTATTGAGTACGCGCAACGAGACGTTTCCAACCAACTCTTTATCAAGACGATCTTTCACCTGACGAGCGGTCAACATCTTTCCGCTCTTTCCGGCCAGCGGAGATGTGTTGATACCAATTGTCATCGAAATAGATGGTTCATCGACAGTGATGGGAGGAAGTGCGTGAGGGTTTTCTACATCAGCAAGAGTCTCGCCCAAAGTGATGGTCTCGATACCGGCGACAGCAATAATGTCACCAGGTCCTGCTTCGAGAGCTGGTACACGTTCTAGCGCTTCAGTCACGAGCAATTCAGAGATTTTTACACGCTCTTGAGTGCCATCAGTCTTAATCCAAATAACGCTCTGACCCTTTTTAATTGTTCCTTCATGAACGCGGCAGAGAGCCAAGCGACCAAGGAATGGTGATGAGTCGAGGTTCGTTACATGTGCTTGAAGTGGTGCACCCTCGTGATACACAGGTGCAGGAATAGCCGAGAAGATGGTGTCAAAGAGAACATCTAGATTCTCTTCTTCAGGAAGTGCACCATCGGCAGGTCGAGTCAGAGATGCACGTCCTGCCTTGGCTGATGCATAGACAACTGGAAAATCAATCTGGTCCTCGTTGGCATCGAGATCTAAGAAGAGTTCGTAGGCTTCATCAACAACCTCAGCGATACGTGAATCAGGACGATCGACTTTATTAATCAGCAAGATAACTGGAAGATTTTTCTGCAGCGCTTTACGTAAAACGAAACGTGTTTGTGGCAGTGGACCTTCAGAGGCATCTACCAACAAAATAACGCCATCGACCATCTCTAGTCCGCGCTCTACCTCGCCGCCAAAATCTGCGTGGCCAGGAGTATCGATAATGTTGATGATGGTGTCACCGCGCTTAACTGCAGTGTTCTTGGCAAGAATTGTGATGCCCTTTTCGCGCTCTAGATCCATGGAATCCATCATGCGATCTTGGCCTTCTTCTTGCTTCTTATGTGCTGCGAAAGCGCCGGACTGCCACAACATCGCATCTACGAGTGTAGTTTTTCCATGGTCAACGTGAGCGATGATCGCTACGTTGCGCAGGTTGTCGCGGGTCTTCTTAGGAAGGTCTTTTAGGTGTGCTTGCGTCTTAGACATTGAATCTGAACTCCACTACGTCTCCGTCTTGCATGATGTATTCCTTGCCTTCCATACGCACTTTGCCCTTTGCTTTCGCATCAGCCATCGAGCCTGCTTCTACCAAATCGGCAAAAGAAACGATTTCAGCTTTGATGAAACCCTTTTGGAAATCTGTATGTATGACCCCGGCAGCCATAGGTGCGGTATCGCCTTTATGAATTGTCCAAGCACGTGCCTCTTTTGGACCAGCTGTGAGATACGTTTGCAATCCGAGAGTTGCAAAACCCACTCGAGCAAGCGTTGCTAGCCCCGGTTCTTTCAAACCAATAGCGTGCAAGAGCTCAAGCGCATCTTCATCAGAAAGTTCTGCTAACTCAGCTTCGGTTTTGGCATCAAGAAAAATCGCTTCAGCTGGTGCAACCAAAGCAGATAATTTTGCGCGCAGCGCATCATCGGCAAGTTCTGCGGCATCGACATTAAAGACATAGAGGAATGGTTTTGCTGTTAATAGATGAAGTTCGTGCAGAAGTGCGCGATCAATCTTTGATTGTGATAACGGCTTGCCTGATTGCAACCACTCATTGGCTGCCTTGACTGCCTCGAGAACTGGCGCCTTCTCTTTAGAAACGCGCGCCTCTTTCTCAAGACGTGGGATAGCTTTTTCAATTGTCTGTAAATCTGCGAGCGCAAGTTCGGTGTTAATGGTTTCGATATCGCTAGATGGATCAATGCGTCCATCCACATGGACCACATCGCCATCGTTAAAGACTCGGATTACTTGGCAGATTGCGTCGGTTTCACGGATATTGGCCAGAAACTTATTTCCCAGGCCAGCTCCCTCGGATGCGCCTTTGACAATACCTGCGATGTCCACAAAAGAGAGCGCTGCCGGCAGGATCTTTTCGGAGCCAAAGATTTTCGCCAAGGTGGCCAACCGTTCATCGGGGACCCCTACGACGCCGACATTAGGCTCGATGGTGGCGAAGGGATAGTTGGCGGCCAATACATTGTTCTTGGTGAGCGCATTAAAAAGGGTCGACTTTCCAACATTCGGCAATCCGACGATTCCAATAGATAGGCTCATAAGTAGGACAGCCTACGCGGGATTGTCAGCGCCTCCTGCCACGATTGCCCCATGTCCAGCGCACTCGTGACCTTAATAACTCTGATTTGTGGCCTATTTATTGGCCTTGCCCTCGGTATCTGGATTTCAAAGATTAAATCCTCTGCAGCAAATGGCGCTGATAAAAATCTTGCACAAGAACTCAATGATGTGCGCGTTCTACTCAAAGCATCTGAAGAACGCCTCAAGCAAGCCGAGGCAAAGTCAGAGAATGAAACCAAGATTGCAACTCAACTTGAAGAGATGAAATCGTCGGTAGAACGTATGCGCGCACAAGCGCAAGAGGCATCTGAGAAACGCATTGCCTCCGAGGTACAACTCATCGGGACCATTGATGAGATGCGCAAAGCCTCAACCTCTTTCTTTGATGAAACCAAGAAGATTGCCGGTGCGCTCGCCAGTTCGCAGACGCGCGGTAAATTTGGAGAAGCGCAGTTACAACTATTGCTCGAACAAGCCGGCTTACGTGAAGGCCACGAATATCAGGCACAACGTTCTACCACTGACTCTGATTCTTCAGGCATACCTGACATAACAGTTGCAATGCCAGGTGGATCAAAGCTCTTTATCGATTCCAAATTTCCCTTCGATCGCTTCCTCGAGGCTTTTGCTACTGAAGACCAAGATCTGCGAGACGAACTTTTGGCAGCACACACTAAAGATTTGCTCAAGCATGTTGATGCTCTGGCAAAGCGTGGTTATCACAAATCGCAAGGTTCACCAGATTTTGTTGTCCTCTTCCTTCCCTTTGAAACTCTTCTCTCGCAATCACTTCGCATCGATCCGCTACTTCTAGAAAAATCTTTTAAGGTCGGCGTTACGTTGGCAACTCCAACTTCGATGATGGCGCTGCTGCGCACGGTGGGCCATATCTTTTCCCGCAACCAGCTCGCCGAAAATGCAGATGACATTACCAAAGTTGCCGGCACATTCCTTAAGAATCTCACTCTCTTGCATACAAAGATCGTCGCAGTTGGTAAAGCGATTAATTCAACCTCTAAAGCCTACGAAGATTTGGTGCCAACAGCTGAAAAGACTGTGCTCGCACCTGCTCGCCGAATTCATAAGTTGGGCGTTACCGGTGATAAAGATAAACTTGCAATCGAGTATCCCGAAGCCCCTGCTAGCGTACGAGAGTTACAGAACGCAGAGTTAGATGGCGATGATGGCTATATCGATGTCGAAGTTGTAGAGGAGTAGAGCATGGCAACAACTCTGAAGAAGCCGGCCATACCTGGACCAGGCTTGAAGAAAGAGGGCGTAGTTGTTCTGCAATCTTTCTTTATCTTGGTATTTGCTGGGCTAGAAATTCTTGTACGTGGTGGCGCAGGAATTCTCTCGGGGTTAGTCATAGCACTTGTGACGTATGGCGGTGTTGCCTACGGACGTCCTGGAACTCGATATGTCACAGCAGTAACTCCACCTCTTGCCTACGCAGCTACTGCGCTCTTGCTGGCGGTTCTCAGCGATGGACTTCGCCCATCGCGCGTTGGCATTGATTTCATTGCATCTCTGGCCAGCGTTGCACCTTTTCTCTTGGCCAGCGCGCTCTATGGCTGGTTTATGTTCCTCAATGAGAAGGCAAAAACCCGTCCCTCCAAACGACTACAGAGCGCTCCAGAAGTTCGCTAAAACTCGCGCTGTCTCTTCAGGTTGATCTTCGTTCGGACAATGTCCAGCGTCCTTAATAATCGTGCATGGTGCAGATAAATCTCGCGCCATCTGATCTTGTGCAGCTAACGGCCAAGCATCATCGTTCTCTCCATAAATCACATGAACAGGAAGTGCAATGGCAGCAAGGCGATCAATGAGCGATTGCGCCTGCAGCAGATGCAGCGCCATCGTTCGAGTTGAATGGGGATCCGACGCAGTCCATCGCTTTTTATACAGTTCATAACGGGGAAGCAACTTATCGGTCTCTTCCTTGTATTGATCCCATGATTGCTGCATCGTCAGAGCGCCGAGAATTTCTACACTTTTTTCTAAATCAGGTTTATCGGTAAGCGCTCCAGGTCCACTACAGAAGAGAGTCAACGAAGCCCAATTCTCTGGTGACTCAACCACTGCGCGCTGTGAGATAAGCCCACCAAATGAATGTCCCAGAAGGTGCGGTTTACTCAAGCCAACTTTGGCTACCAACTCATTGATATCTGTTGCTAAAGAGAGCGCCTCATAAGCCCCGCTACGTTGGCTATGTGGTGACTCGTGTTGTCCGCGATTATCAAAAGTGAGTACGCGATATCCCTGGTCGGCTAAAAGCGGACCAATGAGATTGAAATCTTCTTTACTTCCAGTCCAACCGTGAACCAGCACAACATCTGCCCGATGTTCTTTCGGTTGGTAGATTACAAGGGCGAGATTTTCACCTTGAACCTCTACAAAAGTAGCCACACTTACGCTTTCTTTAAATCAGCGCGAAGTTCCTTAGGCAGTGCAAAGAGCAGAGATTCTTCGGTAGCGCGCACCTCTTGGACATCGCCAAAGCCATTCTTCTCAAGGTGGCTGAGTAGATCGTTGACCAAGATTTCAGGAACTGAAGCCCCGCTGGTTACGCCAATAGTGTCAACGCCGACAAACCATTCATCTTTAACTTCATTCGCATAATCCACGAGGTAGGCAGCTTTGGCGCCATATTCGAGTGCAACTTCAACTAAACGCACAGAATTTGATGAATTTTTTGAGCCAACCACAATGACCAGATCGGCTTGTGGTGCAATCGCCTTAATCGCCTCTTGGCGATTTTGGGTGGCGTAACAGATGTCATCAGAAGGTGGGTTAGCAATTTCTGGGAAACGATCCTTGAGAATTGCAACGGATTGCATGGTCTCGTCAACAGAGAGGGTGGTCTGTGTCAGCCAGACCAACTTCTTGCCAGGCGTTGGTTGAATTGTGCGGGCTTCATCCAATCCATCAACTACTCGCACTTTGCCAGGTGCTTCACCGGCTGTGCCTTCAACTTCTTCATGGCCGTTGTGGCCAATCAATAAAATTTCAGTTTCTTCATTTGCAAAACGTTTTACTTCATTATGAACCTTAGTGACTAATGGGCAGGTAGCATCAATTGTTTTGAGGCTGCGACGTGCCGCTTCTTCATGGACAGCTGGTGAAACTCCATGCGCTGAGAAGACCACGGTAGAGCCTTCCGGGACTTCATCGGTCTCGTTGACGAAGATGACCCCACGACCTTCAAGAGTTGAGACCACATGCTTGTTGTGGACAATCTCTTTACGAACGTAGATGGGAGCGCCGTAAAGTTCTAGGGCCTTCTCGACTGTCACAACTGCGCGGTCGACGCCGGCGCAATAACCACGGGGCGCAGCTAGAAGAACTCTCTTGCTCATGAGGTTGAGTCTATTAGGCTCGCGCTATGTTCGAAACTTCAAGCGAATCACCTGCACCTGTGCGGGTGGTCTCTGAAGCGCTCAAGGAATATATCGATCGATTAGGCCCTATCTGGATTGAGGGCGAGATTTCAGAACTCAATGAACGCAGCGGCGGCATGGCCTTTATGCGATTGCGAGATACATCAGCAGATATGAGTATCTCGGTAATGTGTTACAAATCTGTTTTAGCTACTGCACAACCACTACCAGCAAATGCTCGCGTTGTGATCTATGCCAAACCATCGTGGTTCACCAAAAATGGTTCTCTCACTATGTCTGCAAAAGAGATTCGCCAAGTGGGCGTCGGTGAATTATTGGCTCGCTTGGAAGCGCTCAAAGAGAAGTTGGCAGAAGAAGGGCTCTTCAGCGCAGATCGCAAAGTGAAGCTACCGTGGTTGCCGCGCACCGTCGGACTCATCTGCGGACGGAACACCGATGCTGAAAAAGATGTCGTTGAAAATGCACGTCGACGCTGGCCCGCAGTGCAATTTGAGATTCGAGAAGTAGCGGTGCAAGGCGCAGCAGCTGTTGTTGAAGTATCACAAGCATTACAAGAACTTGAAGCTAACCCAGATGTTGATGTCATCATCATTACGCGTGGTGGAGGTTCATTTGAGGACTTATTGCCATTTAGCGATGAGTCGCTGGTTCGGTTAGCAGCATCTTGCGCTACACCGATCGTCAGTGCGATTGGGCATGAAAAAGATTCACCGCTACTTGATCTTGTTGCAGATTACCGCGCCTCTACACCTACCGATGCCGCTAAAAAGGTAGTGCCTGATATCGCAGAAGAAATTAGTGATATCGCAAAACTTCGTGATCGCGCGCTGCGCTCTCTGGTCGCCCGGGTTGATGTTGAATCTCAACTTATCTCTCAACTTCGTAATCGCCCTGTCATGAAAGATCCCATGGTCATGGTTACCACCAGAGTTGATGAATTAAAGGCTCTGCGTGATCGTGCGCTACGGGGATTTGCGGCTCTGCTGGAAATTGAAAAGAAAGAGTTAAAAGGGGTACGCGATCACCTGCGTTCTCTCTCGCCGCAATCAACGATGGACCGGGGATATGCAGTTGTTCAACTGCATGATGGAAAAATTCTCCGTGATGCCACAAAGTTAAAGATTGGCACTGCGCTAAGAATCCGAGTGGCCAAAGGAGAGACCAGCGCCACAGTCACCGCCCAGAACGATTGAGAGTAGATTGTGCCTATGGCCGCTAGCGAAAAGAAACTTTCCTACGAGCAAGCTCGTGAAGAGCTCGCCGAAATTGTTGAATCTCTCGAAGATGGCAGCGCAACGTTGGAGGAATCGCTCAAACTCTGGGAACGTGGCGAAGAGTTAGCAAAGATCTGCCAGGAATGGCTCGATGGTGCCAAGAAGAAGATTGATGCCGCCAAAAAGGGCGCACAGTGATGGCGCCAGATTTCACATATTCGGATCTCTTACCAATCGGCGAGGACTCCACCCAGTACAGATTGATCTCCCGTGAAGGCGTGAGCGTTATCAAACTAGGCGATAGAGAGTTTCTGCAGATTGAACCCACCGCTCTCACCTTGTTGACTGAGACCGCCATCCATGACATTTCACATTATTTACGGAGCGAACATTTAGAGCAGCTAGCCAAGATTCTTAAGGATCCAGAAGCCTCGGCCAATGATCGCTTTGTCGCTCTTGATCTTTTGAAGAACGCCAACATTGCAGCGGGCGGAGTTCTACCTATGTGCCAGGACACCGGAACTGCGTTGATCATGGGTAAGAAAGGTCAGCATGTACTGACCACTGCAAAAGATGAGGTCGCGCTTTCGCAAGGTGTCTATAACGCATACACAAAGTTGAACCTTCGCTATTCACAAATGGCCCCAGTAACAACGTGGGAAGAGAAGAACACCGGTAACAATTTGCCTGCCCAGATCGAGGTCTACGCCGATAGTGATCATGCCGATGAATACAATTTCCTCTTCATTGCAAAAGGTGGCGGCAGCGCCAACAAATCATTTTTATATCAAGAGACAAAGGCTGTTCTTAACCCCATCTCATTTATGAATTGGCTCGATGAGAAGTTACGTTCCATCGGAACGGCAGCCTGTCCTCCGTATCACTTAGCAATTGTCATTGGTGGCACTAGCGCTGAGCACACCGTCAAAACTGCAAAGTTAGCCAGCACTCATTACCTCGATAACTTGCCGACCCAAGGAGATGCTGCGACAGGACATGGTTTCCGCGATCTCGCTCTTGAAGCTGAGGTCTTTGCACTTACTCAGAAGCTGGGAATCGGTGCTCAGTTCGGTGGAAAATATTTCTGTCACGATGTTCGCGTTGTTCGCTTGCCCCGCCATGGCGCATCGCTACCGATTGCAATTGCAGTTTCATGTTCGGCAGACCGCCAGGCAAAGGCGAAAATCACCAGAGATGGAATCTTCCTCGAGGCGTTAGAGACGGAGCCTGCACACTTCCTACCCGAAATCACTGATGAGCACTTCAGCGCTAATTTCGAAAAGGACAATGTGGTGGCCATCGACCTCAATCAACCCATGGAAGCTATCCGTGCGCAGCTTTCCAAGCACCCTGTAAAGACCCGGGTATCGCTAACCGGAACGATTGTGGTTGCTCGCGATATTGCACATGCTCGCATCAAAGAGTTACTCGATGCCGGAAAACCAATGCCGGATTACATGAAAAATTACGCGGTCTATTACGCAGGTCCTGCGAAGACACCGACAGGTATGGCATCTGGTTCATTTGGACCAACTACCGCGGGCCGAATGGATTCCTATGTCGATTACTTCCAGGCGCATGGTGGATCTTTCGTCATGCTCGCCAAAGGCAATCGCTCAAAGGCAGTCACGGATGCCTGCGCAAAACATGGTGGTTTCTATTTGGGCTCAATCGGTGGGCCTGCTGCTCGACTTGCTCAGGATTGCATTAAGAAGGTTGAAGTTCTGGATTTTGAAGATTTAGGAATGGAAGCTGTCTGGAAGATTGATGTTGTCGACTTCCCTGCCTTTATCGTTGTTGACGATAAGGGTAATGATTTCTTTGCAGAGACTATGCGCCCGCTAAAAATTGGCGTGAAGCCAGAGAATTAGTAGAACTTACTACGCTTAAATTTTGACCACGCGTTACATGGCGAGTCATATCGGATATCGATGTAACGAAGTCCCCAACGAATCTGAGTAACTGGGTTGGTACGCCAATCGGTTCCGACTACATCCATCTTGTCAGCAGGTAGCGCCTGCGGAATTCCGTGAGCTCCGGTGCGTTTATTACGCGCTTTGTAATTCCAGTTGCTCTCTTTAGTCCAGAGGCTATTAAGGCAGGAGTACTGCTCATCGCCCCAGGCATATTCGGTAGACATAATCGCCTTCGCCACCTTCTTGGCGCCGAGCTCTTCACGGGCTTGATCGACCTGCGCAATGGCATAGGCAACCAAGGCCATCTCGGAGGTTTGGCTAATCAACGCCGCCGAAGGCATGGTGCCGGCTGCGGTGAGATTCTTGGAGGCCGGCAGAGCCAGGCGAGTTGTCATAGGAAATTCCAGACCATACGCAGTTGTCTGGGAGGTTGCGATAAAGAGCATCGAAGCGACCATCGTCCAGAGAGCTGGTTTGAAATGGCGAGAAGTTTTAAGGCAGGCAAGAGCGGTGAAGAAGTCGCGGATATGTCGCGCCATCGTCTTACCTCCTCTACCTGCGTGCCAATGTGGCCTCAAAATGGTTAAAGATCGAGGCCCTCGTTATTGGGGAATGGGAAAAGGGTGGCAAGGCAGAGGACATGTCGCAAATTAATCCACGCGTGAGTCGGAAATTCTCAGAAAAGGGGTGCGCTGTGGATGAAGAAAAGCGCAGGTCAGTTAGGGCAAAGTCTTAAATGTCCGATTTGTGACTGTGAGATTTAAGGGCTACGTGAAAGGGTTAGGCCGAAGGCCCTTCCAGCATCTCCGTAACCAACGCCGCGATCGGCGAGCGCTCGGAGCGCGTCAGGGTCACGTGGGCAAAGAGTGGATGCCCCTTGAGAGTCTCAACTACGGCGACAACTCCATCATGGCGCCCGACCCGCAAGTTATCGCGCTGGGCGACATCATGGGTCAGCACCACTCGAGATCCTTGGCCGATGCGCGAGAGAACGGTGAGGAGGACGCCGCGTTCGAGCGACTGCGCCTCATCGACAATGACAAAGGCATCGTGGAGCGAGCGCCCACGGATATGGGTAAGTGGAAGAACTTCGATGAGACCGCGATCGATGACCTCGTCGATGACCGCTTGGCTCACCAGCGCTCCCAAAGTATCAAAGACTGCTTGGGCCCAAGGCGACATCTTTTCGCCTTCACTACCTGGAAGGTAGCCAAGCTCTTGTCCTCCCACCGGATAGAGCGGGCGGAAGATCACTACCTTCTTATGGAGTCGCTTCTCCATCACCGCTTCCAACCCAGCGCAGAGAGCGAGCGCTGATTTTCCAGTACCGGCGCGACCACCGAGAGAGACGATGCCGATGCTCTCATCAAGGAGAAGATCGAGGGCAATCCGTTGCTCGGCAGATCGACCATGAAGTCCAAATGCCTGGCGATCTCCACGTACCAACTGCAACTGCTTATCTGCTGTGACGCGAGCGAGTGCGCTGCCTTTTTCAGAGTGAAGAACGATTCCAGTATGAACTGGGTTTTGATGAGCGCACTCATGATCTGCGCGATCCGATGAATAGAGCTCATCGATGATGGAGTGGCCCACCGAAATTTCTTCAATGCCAGTCCAGCCGCTATTAGAGACAAGTTCAGCTAAATATTCTTGTGCTTCTACTCCGACCGATGAAGCCTTTACTCGAAGTGGTAAGTCTTTGGTAACGAGAACTACATGCTTTCCATCGGACATTAGATTCTTCGAGATAGCCAGGATGCGTGAATCATTGGTGCCATCTCGCAAAAATCCGTGAGGCAGAGTGCTTAGATCTGTGTGGTTAAGTTCAACAGAGAGAGTGCCGCCCTCTGGCGTCACCACAAGTGGTGAATCAAGCCGACCATGTTCGATACGCAAATCATCAAGGGCGCGTAGAGCAGCGCGAGCAAAATAGCCAAGTTCCGGATGGTCACGCTTTGTCTCAAGTTCGCCGATAACGGCTATGGGGATGATGACTTCATGCTCTTCAAATCGAGCAATCGCCCCGGGATCTGCCAGAAGGACTGAGGTATCTAAAACATAAGTTTTACGCGCTGAATTGTTCTTGCCTGATGCTGCTGACTTTGAAGTAGCCAAGGCCTAACCATTCTCTTTAGTTTTATTCGACTGCACGAGTGCAGTGGGGTGAGAAGTGCTTCTGACTCGTAAAAGATAGAACTAAAGAATCGGACTTTTGGTGCGACACGCCACCAAAAGATTAAAGGTAATGAAAAGTTAACTTAGCCGAATCTACGCATCATCCGGCGCTCAGCCACAAAGGAAGCAATCGGCAGGGTACCTGCCAAAGTCAGCCCCAGAATTGCAATGAGCGACATCTTCTTCTGAACGCCGATCTGCAGCGCGGTCAAGATGTAGACGATGTAGAGGTAGCCGTGTGCAATAGGAATGGCAATCAACCACTGATTGCTCTCGAGCGCATCAAAGAGGTACTTAGCGGGCATGTAGCCAAGAATGAGGAGTAAGAGATTTACCCCGCAGACAATTGCCATCACGCGGAATCGAAGTAACGCCCCTGTTGCTCTCTCTGCCATAACGCTAAGCCTAATCCCTGCGGCGGTAGAAGGGAGCCCAGACCACCAGCGCCGCTAAGAACCACCAGACAACGACATAGGAAATATGTTGCCAGTAATAACCAGGTACTCCAGGCGTTAACTCTGGCGGAGAAATTCTGGTCCGATCATCTTTTTCGCCATTTCGCTCTTCACTGGTAGCCAGAATAAATCCGTCGTAGAGCTGACCGGCATAGGTAGAGACAAGAAGAGCGCTATCAATGCGCGATACCTGTCCATCACGATTGAGCGCACGATCTTCATTCTGCTTAGGCAATAACTTTCCCGTCACAGTTACCTGCTCCGTCAAAGCATCTGCAGAGTCGGTAGCTCGTTCTGCCCACAAACCTCTCACCACCAGAATCGCTCCGCCACCGCTATCTTCTTCCAGTAATCCAACTTCCCAATCGGCGAGGGCGCCAGCGCCATCTTTCTGGTTAGGTGCTTTATATGTGGCGATAAATCGTCCGGTGGTCTGTGCCACCTTCAAAATATTTTCGGCCGGAATCGAACCAGTTGCCGACGCCAATTGAGCAAGCGGGTAGATAGTTCTATCTACAACCACATTCTTAGCCTCTTGTAACTCTTGCGCTCTCTGTAATTGCCAGATCCCAAGTGCGATAAAGATTGCAGCAAAGACGAGTACCGTGACTGCTTGCAGCGGCTTTTTAATCTTTATCCTCATTCTCCAAAAGGGGAGCTGGATTATCTTCTAGGCGATTGAAGCGTTTATAAAAATTGCGAAGCAGAAAATAGACTGATGAGAATAAAACAATCATCGTCAACGAGCCAACTACACCTACTTCAACATCTCTAGCCATGACATGATTCTCCCATGAGTTACAACGAGAGCCAATTCGATTTCAATGATCGTTACGGCATCAAGCCACAACGTACTTGGGTGAAGTACGCCGCCGCTTTTCTCGTGGCCGGAATTGCATGGGTGATATGGGCAGGACTACACCATGCTCGCCCAGAACTTTCACAACAGCTGATCTCATTTGAAAATAGCGACCCGCGCAACCCCACCATTCGCTACTCCATCGAACGTCGTGATAAGAGCGCCGTTGTTATCTGCACCTTGACTGCGCGCGATTTTGATAAAAATATTGTGGGCCAGATCGATGATCTCATCGCCGCTGGCGGTGCAAATTCGGTCGAGCGCACCGTCGCGATTCCAACCCGCGCAGATGCGGTTAATGTGGGTATCGCACGCTGCCGAATTCGCTAACTAATGGCAATCGTCTAGCATTAGCTCTTATGAGTTCACAACAGACCTGGCTTACCCAAGAAGCAGCAGATCGTCTTGCTGCTGAACTCGCGCACCTCGAAGGTCCAGGGCGTAAAGAAATTACCGCCAAAATCGAAGCGGCACGCGCCGAAGGTGACCTCAAAGAAAATGGCGGTTATCACGCAGCGCGAGATGAACAAGGAAAGATGGAAGCACGCATCCGTCAGTTAAAGCAGATGCTCGAGAACGCACATATTGGAACTCCGCCAGCCAGCGCTGATGGCAAAGTGGGTGCAGGAATGGTTGTTACGGCAGTTATTGCAGGCGACGAGATGAAGTTCCTACTGGGTTCTCGCGAAATCGCCTCAGGTGATCTTGATGTTTACTCCGAAAAATCTCCACTTGGTTCAGCGGTACTGGGCGCAGAAATTGGCGCAACGGTTTCATACACAGCGCCAAATGGCCGCGAAATTAAGGTCGAAATTAAAGCTGCGGAGTTTTACGCTTAACCAGCAGCTTTACGATATTTGCGAACGCTGAGCGGCACAAATATCACCATAATCAAAACCATGTAAAAGAGTGATGTCACCAATGGATGCTCACTAGGAAATGATCCTGCGGTGGCACCAAATTGATTCTCTAACCCAAAGAGTTCGCGGCAAGCGGCAACCATCGTTGAAACTGGATTCCATTCTGCAAAGTACTGCAGAGGTCGTGGCATACCTGTTGTTGGTGCAAAGGCATTCGATAAAAATGTTAATGGGAATGTGACGAGGAAGCTCACGTTCTGCACGACTCGAAAATCTTTTGCAGAGAGCCCTACAAAGGCACCAATCCATGACAAGGAATAGCCAAAGCCCAATAAGAATGCGAAGCCGAGAAAGACATTAAACGCTCCACCCGATGGACGCCATCCGACTAACCAACCGGTAATTCCCATGGCAAAGAGAACGACGATATTAAGAAGAGAGTCACCCAAAGTTCGCCCAACAACGAGCGCAGATTGTGAAATGGGAAGAGATCTAAAGCGATCGATGAGACCTTTCTTCATATCCTCAGCCAGGCCAGATGCAGTGCCAGCCAAGGTAAAGGCAACGGTCTGCACAAATATTCCGGGCATCAGCAGTTGCACATAACCACCAGGTTGACCAGTATCGATTGAACCGCCGAAGACATATCTAAAGAGCAGTACAAACATAATTGGTTGAATCGTGGAGAAGAGCAGTACTTCAGGAACGCGTGTCAGTAATCGTAATTGGCGTTGTGTAATCACCATTGTGTCTTGAAAGGCGCTCATTACTTCTTCTCCCTGGATCGCTTGGCAGGTGTGGTTTCTTCAACTTTCTTCTCTTCGGCAACGTGTCCAGTAAGCGCTAAGAACACATCATCGAGCGATGGACGCTTTAGTCCAACATCAAGGGCATGAATACCGGCAGCATCAAGAGCTTTCAGTACTTCAAAGAGCGCTGCCGATCCCGTTGATACTGGAGAGGCAATCAAACGTAAACCTTCGTCCAGTGATGCGCTATGTCCGCTCACTTTTTCAACAATCTCGAGCGCCTTGGGAACAAATGCTTCTTCGACAACTACCTCGAGTCTCTCGCCCCCTACTTGCTTCTTGAGCGCATCAGAGGTTCCTCGAGCAATCACCTTTCCAGTATCGATCACAGCAATTTCATCTGCCAATTGATCTGCTTCTTCCAAGTACTGAGTAGTGAGCAAAAGCGTCACTCCACCTTTTACCAATTCTTGAATTACTCCCCACATCTCTTGGCGACCACGTGGGTCAAGGCCAGTGGTGGGTTCATCGAGAAAGAGCACCTTGGGCTTGACTATGAGCGATGCCGCCAAATCGAGGCGACGACGCATTCCACCTGAATAAGTTTTGATTGGGCGCTTGGCAGCCTCTGTTAATGAGAATCTCTCGAGAAGTTCATGCGCACGAACTACTGCTTGCTTCTTTCCTAAGTGATAGAGCTGACCAAACATCACTAAGTTGTCATAGCCCGTCAAAATTTCATCGACAGCTGCGTATTGGCCCGAAAGCCCGATAATTTCGCGAACTTTATCTGGATTCTTAATGACATCAATTCCAGCTACTGTTGCGCGTCCAGAATCAGGTCGCAGCAGTGTCGACAATATGCGTACTGTTGTTGTTTTTCCCGCGCCGTTTGGTCCAAGAACTCCTAAGACTGTTCCTTCTTCAACATCAAGGCTCAAGTGATCGAGCGCTTTAACGTTACCTTTGTCATAGGTCTTCACTAAATCTTCAGCTATTACAGATTTCACGCAGTAAACTTACCTCCTATGACAAAAAATGCGCCAGTAAGAGAACATAGCCACCGCGAAATCATGATAATTCTTAGCGGATTGATGACGGGAATGCTCCTCGCAGCCCTCGATCAAACCATAGTTTCAACAGCCCTAAAGAGCATTGTCGAAGACTTCAATGGACTTAACCATTACACCTGGGTGGTTACGGCCTATCTTTTAACTTCAACAGCATCAACACCGCTCTACGGAAAAATTTCTGATTTATATGGGCGAAGGATTGTCTTTCAATTCGCGATAGTCACTTTTTTGCTCGGCTCTATTCTTGCCGGCGCATCCCAAAACATGGAGCAATTGATCGCCACTCGTGCTTTGCAGGGTCTTGGAGCCGGCGGATTAATGGCACTTACATTCGTCATCATCGGAGATATCGTGCCTCCGCGCGAACGTGGACGCTATCAGGGCTATTTCGGAGCGGTGTGGGGGCTTTCCTCTGTAGCGGGGCCACTTCTCGGTGGTTTCTTCTCTGACCGCAGCAGCATTTTAGGTGTCACTGGCTGGCGATGGATTTTCTATATCAATATTCCATTTGCGATTGCCGCTCTCATTATCACTTCAGCTGTGCTTCATATTCCGAAGATTAAGCGTGAACATAAGATTGATTATTTGGGAGCACTTCTACTTGTTGCAGGTGTGACCACAACACTTCTTGCAGTCTCTATTTATGGTCCGCAAGATGGCTGGACTCACTCCAAGACACTCTCTAATTTAGGTGCTGGCATACTTCTAACTACGCTCTTCTTGAAATGGGAAGCAAAAGCGGTTGAGCCGATCATTCCACTGAAGCTCTTTAAAAATCACACCTTTACATTGACTTCAATACTGGGAGCAATTATCGGTGCCGGAATGTTTGGCGCAATCGTGATGCTGCCTCTGTATATGCAGGTTGTAAAAGGTTATTCAGCAACTGATGCTGGATTAAAGCTTATTCCGCTCATGCTCGGAATCGTGTCAACATCCATCTTAAGTGGAAAATTAATCACCAAACATGGCCATTACAAACGTTATCCAATTATGGGAACAGCAATTATGTCCCTGGGAATTCTCGCCATGGTTCGATTAGGTATTGATACTCCATATTGGGAGCTCAGCATCTACGCCATCATGGTTGGCGCGGGGCTGGGTCTTTCTATGCAAACTATTGTGATTGCCCTCCAAAATGCCGTTGAATTTAAAGATATGGGTGTTGCCACAAGCTCCAATACATTCTTTAGATCTCTTGGTTCGGTCTTCGGAACTGCAGCATTTGGCACTATCTTGACCAACCGACTTGGTCATTACCTATCTGAATCAGGTTTTGACTCTTTACAAGTTGACCAGATACAAGATAACACCGCAGCAATCATAGCTTTGCCACCGGAAGGAAAAATTGCGGCTCTTGGTGCATTTGTAGATTCATTCCAAGTTGTATTTTTGGTAGCAGCTCCTGTCATTGCCGTGGGCTTCGTAGTTGCGCTCTTCCTGCGCGAAACTCCCCTTCGCACAAGCGCTGATTACGCAAGTGCGCGCAATGAATCTGCAGGCGAGGCGCTCGGTTAACACCGAGTCCACGAGAAATTCTCACGTGAAGATAAAGTTCTCAAACCCGTTCGCGCAATATCAGCGCGAGGTTGGCGTCATTGTCTTCGCATCATTCTTTGTGGCAGTGGGATTTGGAATCATCTCTCCCACTCTGCCGCTCTTTGCCAGATCATTTGGAGTTACCAATGCACAAGTAGGTGCAATTCTGGCTGCCTTTGCCTTCGCTCGCTTTGCTACCGGCCTAATCTCTGGAAAATTGGTAGATCATTTCGGTGAAAGATGGGTCTACTCCTTTGGAATTGGTTTTGTCTCAATCACCTCATTTGCTGCAGGCTTTGCTCAAAGTTACGAGCAGTTACTGATTTTTCGTGCGGTAGGTGGATTTGGGTCCTCAATGTTCTCTGTGGCAGCAGGATCTATTCTGATGAGAGCAGTTGATGATGACCATCGCGCCCGAGTGCAATCGCTCTACAACGGTTCTTTCTTAGTTGGCATGATGGCAGGCCCCGTTGTCGGAGGTGCGCTCTCCGGGTTTTCATTACGTGCTCCACTGATTATCTACGGCTTCTTGCTCATCGGAGCCAGTGCATCCGGCGCAATCTTGCTACGCAATTCAACCCTTGCCGCCAAACCAACAGTGCAACAAGAGCGTGCCACCATCACTTTAAAGTCTGCGCTTGCAATGAAGCCGTATCGCAGCGCACTTATCATCTCGTTTATTACATCATGGGTGCTCTTTGGTATGAGCCGTTCGATTTTGCCGCTCTTTATGGTGGAAGAGATCAAGGTCAGTCCAAGTTATATGGGACTTGGATTTACTATTACAACAATTATCAACGGCGCATTCATGCTCCGTGCAGGTAAGTTATCTGATAGCAACGGGCGAAGATATTCAGCCGTTATCGGAACATCACTCGTTACTCTTTTTATTCTTGCAATAGCTTTCACAACGCAACCATGGATGTTTTTGGCCGCCAGTGTGATTGTTGGCTTTGGCGGAGCGTTCTTATCTACTACCCCATCAGCAATTGTGGGAGATGTACTGGAAGGAAAAGGCGGGCAAGTGATTGGCCTCTTCCAGATGGCTGGAGATGCCGGTGCCATGGTGGCGCCTATTATTTTGGGAGCAATTGCAGATGGGTATGGCTATCGCCCTGCATTTATTGCATCTGCAGTTCTGATGCTCGTTGCTGTACTTGTCTCAACAAAATTGCCCGAGACGCGTAGTTCGCATCTCGGGCAATCGAGTAATAACTAGCCTAATTAATCCTGGCTTCGAAGAATTGAGATAAGACGCAATACTTCTAGGTAGAGCCATACAAGTGTGACCATCAAGCCAAAGCCCATACGCCATGCTTCTTCTTGTGGAACACGTGCTGCTACTGCTTTTTCAATCTGATCAAAGTCCATCACGATAAATAGTGTGGCAAGACCCACTGCAGCAACTGCGACAAGGAATCCAAGTCCACCTGTTGGGCGACCTGTAAAAAGTGTGACAAGTGAAAATACCAAGTACCCAATTAGTGCACCCATCATGATGCGTGTGAACTTAGGAGTCACTCGAATTCTGCCGCTGCGGTATGCAAGGAGCACGCCACCGAATGCACATGCAGTACCAATTACTGCTTGGCTGACGATTCCATCGTACTGAGATTCATAGAGCGCACTAATTGTTCCGAGTGCAAGACCTTGGCATGCTGCATAAGCAATGACCAAAGCTGGACGAACCTTCTTGGAAAAAGTATTTACCATCGCAAGGATAAATCCTCCGATGAAACCAATGAGTGCAAGTCCTGGGCTATTTGCTTGCCATGCAAAAGTTCCTACTGCAACGAGTACAGCAAATAAACCAGCTGTCTTGATGACAACATCGTCAATGGACATTGGTGCAGATGATGGGCGGCTCTCGATTGAATTGAGATCGCGTGTGTCAGTTCCGCGATTGCCTAGTGCATCTGGGTTGATACGAGCGAAACCGCGGCCTGTAAGGACTGGGTTAGAACTGCGCATTAATTTCTCCTTATATAGGTACGGGAAGGGGCTTCCCGTGCACTACATAACGTACGGCAACGTCAGAAAATTTCCACATTTACCCGAGCGTAGAACTATAGAAATCTATGTGACCTGCGCTGTAGAGGGGTGGTTCAAGATTGATTAGTATCTGCGTACCGGGGCGTAGCGCAGCTTGGTAGCGCGTCAGGCTGGGGGTCTGAAGGCCATGGGTTCGAATCCCGTCGTCCCGACAGAAAAAGTATTTGGAGCCCTCGGTCGGGATCGAACCGACGATCTGCTCGTTACGAATGAGCTGCTCTACCACTGAGCCACGAGGGCGAAATAAGTTATGAAGTTGTTTTTTTTTGAGTTGTAGTGCCCCCGGTCGGACTCGAACCGACACTGGAAGGATTTTAAGTCCTCTGTCTCTGCCATTGGACTACGGGGGCCAATAGAAGGCGAATACTACTGTGTTAAGAGTTCTATGAGAAAAGTTAGAGAATTCCCGCGAACTTGGCGCCTTTTTTGAGCACCGCATCGAGCATCGGTTTGGTGAGTTTGCCAGTAAAAGTGTTCTGCTGACTTGGATGATAACTACCTAAAATCAAATAGTTGACGCCATCATGTGAATATTTAAGAGTTTGACCATGACCAAATTTTCCAGCTGGAATTTTATGGCCTTGCGCCTTTAACCCCTTAATCAATACTTGCCAACCGAAATTTCCTAGCGCAACAAAAGATCTCACAGTCGGTGCAATCAAAGTGAGTTCATTGTTAAAAAACGGTGCGCAGCAATCTCGCTCTTGCGTGGTTGGTTTATTCTCTGGTGGTGCACAGCGCACTGCCATTGATATGCGAGTTTCACGTAACTCTTGTCCATCATCGCGCGATGTTGATGTAGGAATCTTGGCGATACCAATGCGATAGAGCGAGCCATACAACCAATCACCTGATGAATCTCCGGTAAATATTCGACCAGTGCGATTAGCACCGTGCGCCCCAGGCGCTAACCCAACGATCAGCATCTTGGGTTGGGTAGAACCAAAACTTGGTACTGGTTTACCCCAATACTCTTGATCTTCATAGGATTTTCTTTTGGTGACTGCTACCTCTTCGCGCCACTCAACGAGGCGAGGACATTGTCGGCATTTCACAATCGCTTTATCGAGAAGGTCGAGCGATTTATACAAGCGACCAGGCCATTCCATCGAGAATGTCAGATTCAGAAGCTACAAATTCGGTGGCGCCGGTAGCTAACATGATGCGAGATAAAACGAGTGATCCAGCGCCGATGACATCAACACGACCGGGGTGCATATAACCAAGAGCCTCGCGTTGAGAGCGATTCATCGAGAGAAACATTTTTGAAATTGCATGAGTCTTTTCGGCAGAGATTCGAGAAAGATGAATGGCATAACGATCGTAGGCAGGTAGCTCTAGCGCTGCCGCAGCCACAGTCGTTGCTGTCCCAGCCACGGCAATGAGTGTCTTTGCACTCGTTATCGGAACAACTTTGGCAGCTTGTGCAATTGCGTGATCGATATCTTCGATGGCCGCTGCTATCTGTCCGGGCTCTGGTTCCCCGCCAGTGAAGTGTCGCTCGGACATTCGGACACAACCAATATTCATGCTCTTTGCGAACTCGACTTTTTCGGTTCCGAAGACAAACTCGGTAGAGCCTCCACCAATATCGATAACGAGAAATGGGCCTTCGTTCTTATTGAAATCTTTAGTTGCGCCTTGAAAAGAGAGGGCAGCCTCAACTTCACCGGGAATCACTTCAGGTTCAATGCCTAGGCGAGCTTTGACTCCATTGATAAATAGATCTCGATTAGCGGCATCACGAGTCGCGCTGGTTGCGCAGAAGCGGATCTTTTCAACACCTTTAGCAGCAATCTGCAATGCATATTTATCTACCGCCGCTAAGGTGCGTGCGATGGCATCAGGATGAAATTCTCCAGTTTTATCAACACCTTGCCCTAATCGGACGATCTCCATATCGCGAACTATTTCGCGAAAATTATTTCCATCAACATCAGCAATTAATAGGCGAATTGAATTGGTGCCGCAATCAATCGCTGCTACTCGCATGGCATGTGCTTCCACCACTCAGGAAGTTCAGCAAGTGCTTCATCACCCAGTGGATTTACACCTGGTCCGGCAGATAGTGAGTGGGCAATCAAGGCGTGCAGACATTTCACTCGATGAGGCATCCCGCCGGCAGAGATATTTTCAATCTCTGGTACCTCAACCTTGAGGGCAGAACGTGCTGCAATGTAGTCATCATGAGCTGCTGCATACGCTCCGGCTAGCTCTGCATCAGTTTCTAAACGCTTAGACATGGTCTCCATCATCCCAGTTGTCTCGAGCGTGGAAATTGCAGCAGTTAATCGTGGACACGTTGCATAGTAAAAGGTTGGAAATGGCTCTCCGTTAGAAAGTCGAGGAGGGGTTTCAACTACAGCTGGCTTTCCGCAGGGACAGCGATATGAAATTGCGTGCACATCGCGTGGTGTACGGCCTAATTGGCTCTCAATCGTATTGAGATCTGCCTCAGTTGCGCTTCGATCTGTGCTCACTGCTTACCAGCTTCTGTAATCGAAGCAATCATGCGGGTGTACCAAGGTTGGCCTTCAGGAAGATTGGAAACTACTTCATTTTCAATTGGTTGATCCGGATTAGTTCCATCTCCACCAGTAACGATGTATTGGCGTTCACCGGGCATCACAAAGTGAAGCCGTTCACGAGCTTGCGACTTCACGTAATCAGGATCCTGCCAAAGCGTAAGTTCTTTGCGAGCCGCTTCTAGCGCTGCACGATCACTTGATAGTTGTGACTGTAAGGCGCTGATCTGTGCGCGTTGCACAAAGTAACTCTTAATGGGTGGCGCCAAGAAAAGCGCCAACATAAAGAAGATGGCAGCTACAGCAAAAACTCTTCCAGATCCTTGATTGCGATTGAAGTTGAGATTACGCGAACGGTAACCCTTACTTCGCTTGCGGCTTGGGGATCTGCGAGCCATAGCTTTTATCCCTTAAAGCGAGGGAATGCTTGGCGACCTGCATAAACCGCGCCATCAGAGAGCTCTTCTTCAATGCGAAGAAGTTGGTTGTATTTTGCAACTCGCTCTGTTCGCGATGGAGCTCCAGTCTTGATTTGGCCGCAATTAGTTGCAACTGCAAGATCTGCAATTGTTGTATCTTCAGTTTCACCAGAACGGTGAGACATCATGCTGCGGTAATTTGCGCGGTGTGCAAGATCAACCGCATCAAGTGTCTCTGTCAAAGTACCAATCTGATTTACCTTCACAAGAAGTGCATTAGCAGTTTCAGTTTCAATGCCCTTTGCCAAGCGAATTGGGTTGGTAACAAAGAGATCGTCGCCCACAATTTGAATCTTTGAGCCAAGTGAAGAGGTCATCGACTTCCAGCCTGCCCAATCTTCTTCGTTGAGTGGATCTTCGATTGAAACAATTGGATACGCGCTGACAAGTTCTGCGTAATAGGCAATCATTTCATCCGAAGTGCGAAGTGAACCTTCAAATTTGTACTTTCCATTGTCATGGAATTCAGTTGCAGCAACATCCATGGCAAGTGCGATTTCCGAACCTGGCTTAAAGCCTGCTGCAGTAATTGCTTCAATAATAAGATCCAGAGCAGCGCGGTTGCTATCTAGGTTTGGTGCAAAACCGCCTTCATCTCCAACAGAGGTGGCAAGTCCACGCTTTTTAAGTACTGCCTTAAGTGCATGATAAATCTCAGCGCCCCAACGGAGTGATTCACGGAATGAATCTGCACCAATAGGAGCAATCATAAATTCCTGAATATCAACATTTGTATCTGCGTGAGCGCCACCATTGAGAATATTCATCATCGGGACTGGAAGTACGTGAGCGTTTGGTCCGCCTACATAGCGGAAGAGAGAAAGATCGGAGGATTCTGCAGAGGCTTTAGCTACAGCTAGTGAAACTCCGAGAATAGCGTTTGCACCGAGTCGAGATTTATTTGGTGTCCCATCGAGGGTGATCATCTCTGAATCAATCAAACGTTGATCTTGTGAGTCGTAACCTTCAATTGCAGGAGCAATCTCATCGTTGACAAATGCAACGGCCTTTTGAACGCCTTTACCTAGATAACGTCCCTTGTCACCATCACGGAGTTCAGAAGCCTCAAATGCGCCAGTCGATGCGCCACTAGGTACAGCAGCGCGAGCTTGAGTTCCATCTTCGAGTTGAACTTCTACTTCAACAGTTGGATTTCCGCGGGAATCAAGAATTTCGCGAGCGTAGATTGCGTCGATAATGGCCATGAAGAGCCTCCTAGATGAGAAATATTTTTAGCGCTCAACGCTGAACGTCAGGTGGTAATTGTATCGCGAGAATCAGCCTGCTTTTTATGCACTTTCAATTGCGCGGATCATCTCTCGCGCCTTGGCACGAAGGGCGTTTTCTGGGTCAATCCCATTTTCTTGAGCCCAAGCAATCACAGAAGCAAGTGCGGCTCCCACCGATTCCTCAGTAGCTTTGACCGTAGTTGGATAATCATCTACATCAACTTCCACTCCGAACTTTTCTGCACGGTAAAGTATTTTTGCAACAAGTGGAAGTGCCGGTTGCGACATAGCGATTCCATCAACTGGCGATGTGCGACCCTTTTCTCGGGCCTTAATTGCTTCCCAGTTTTCAATAATCTCATCAGTTCCACTTACTTCAAGATTTTCAAATACATGAGGATGGCGACTGATTAATTTATCTGCGATTGCTCCAGCGACATCATCTATCGTAAAAGGATCTGTCGGATGATCCTGGGCGATGCGAGAGTGGAAGTAAACCTGAAGTAGTACATCTCCTAATTCTTCACGCATTCCGGCACGGTCATTAGTTTCGATTGCATCGATGAATTCATAAGATTCTTCAAGCAAATACTTAATCAGCGACTGATGCGTCTGCTCGGCATCCCAGGGACAACCACCAGGTGAACGAAGGCGATCCATTACTTCTACAAGACGGAGAAGTTGTGAACCTGCCATGGGAGAAAATTACTTACCAGATGGAACTACTGCAGATCCTGCTGAATCTTTAGCAACGATGTCACCTTGTTCAAAATCCCAAACGCCATAGCGAGGATTTACAGTGACTTTTAGTTCTTTCGCTTTTGCAGTTACTAACTGACCGATTCGTGTAGATAGTTCGTCCTCTACAACACCTGATTCACGTAGCGCCTGCGCAATTGCATCTGAAGTAAGAATTGCCTTTACATACTTTTCAAAATTTGAAGGTGCTATGTTGGCTGAAACCAGAGCCTGAGAAAGTTCAACTTCCCCACCAACTTGTGTAAGTAGCGCTGCCTTCTTCTGAGCAATCTCTGTTGGAGAAATTTCTATCTTGAGCTCTTTTGCAATCTTCTCAAACAAAATGGTGATAAGCGTAAAGCGAAGTTGTCCCCGGTTGAGTTCTGCACCTGTAGTTAACTGCAACTGGGAAGTGTCGATCTTGGATCGTTCAGCGAGTACCTCGTCAACTACCGCTTGAGCATCTGCCTGCGAGATAGTGATATCGCCGACTGTTGCAGCGTTATCTAATCTGCCGCAACCGGTCAGTGCCAAAACTGAGACAATACCGAGGAGTGCCAAGAACTTCTTCACTTAAAGCTCGCTTTCATTCGCTCTTACTCTGTTAACTGATGCAGGGAGGCTGATGCCCATTCCAGAAGAGAAGTATCCCCTAAAACCTTCGATCCCTCTGCCGTTGGAGTCCAAGCGGCCGCACGGGGAATTGCAATCATCACAGTATTTGTCGCAGATTTATAGAGCGATCCGGGGAAGAGTCGGTTGAGGCGAAGCTGCTTCGATTCAGGAAGGGTTAAGGGAGAAATGCGTAAATACTTTCCTGCAGCTACTACCTCGGTTATTCCGAGAGATTTCGCAAAAGCGCGCAACTGTGCGACCACCAATAGTGATTGCGCCTCCGGAGGAAGTTCACCAAATCTATCGACCAACTCTTCGCGAATGGCTTCCACATCTTCCGTGCTTCCCACATCAGCTAATCGTCGATAGAGATCAAGTCGAAGTCGTTCGCCTGGAACATACTCTTGCGATAAGTGGGCATTAACGGGTAACTCCACTTTACATTCATGGTTACGTTCTTCAGTTTCGATAATTCCTGATTTGTAATCGTGGACTGCTTCTCCCACCATGCGCATGTATAAATCAAATCCAACATCTGCAATGTGACCAGACTGTTCGCCACCGAGTAAATTTCCAGCGCCACGGATTTCTAGATCCTTGAGCGCAACCCGCATACCAGAACCTAAATCAGTATTTGTAGCGATTGTTTTAAGACGATCAAGTGCTAACTCTGATAGCGGTTGATCTGCCGGATAAAGGAAGTAGGCATAAGCTCGCTCGCGTCCCCGACCGACGCGTCCCCGGAGTTGATGCAACTGTGAGAGCCCAAAATTATCGGCGCGTTCAACAATTAAGGTATTGGCATTGGCGATATCAAGACCGCTCTCAACAATCGTGGTGCAAACCAAAATATCAAAATCGCGATTCCAAAATGCCAAAATAACATCCTCGAGCGCAGCCTCACTCATTTGGCCATGAGCAATCCTAATTCGGGCCTCTGGAACTAACTCTTGCAGTTTCGCTGCAGCGCGGTCGATGGATTCAACTCGATTATGCAGATAAAAAATCTGTCCATCACGCAGAAGTTCTCGGTGAATCGCCGCCTTGATTTGCGCATCATCAGCTGCTCCAACATAGGTCAGGATGGGATGGCGCTCTTCTGGTGGAGTAGTAATCGTGGACATTTCGCGAATTCCCGTAACAGCCATCTCGAGCGTGCGCGGAATCGGTGTCGCTGACATGGCCAGCACGTCCACGGTCGTGCGCATCTTTTTGAGCGACTCTTTCTGTTCGACGCCAAATCGTTGTTCTTCGTCAACAATAACCAGGCCCAAGTCTTTAAATTGAACATCTTGTGAGAGCAATCGATGTGTGCCAACGATGACATCAACCGAGCCTGCAGCTAGCTCTTGCAGAATCTCCTTACTCTCTTTCGCAGTATTAAATCGCGATAAGCCAGCAACTCGAATGGGAAAGCCGGAGTAGCGTTCTGCAAAAGTCTTTGAGTGTTGTTGCACCAATAAAGTTGTGGGAACAAGCACGGCTACTTGCTTACCGTCTTGCACCGCCTTAAACGCGGCTCGAATCGCAATTTCAGTCTTTCCATATCCCACATCGCCACAAATAATGCGATCCATAGGATAGGGACGTTCCATATCCCGCTTTACCTCTTCAATAGTCGAAAGTTGATCGGGGGTTTCGATATATGAAAATGCATCCTCTAATTCGCGTTGCCACGGTGTATCTGGAGAGAAAGCAAAGCCAGGTGAACTCGTGCGGGCAGCATAAAGACGGATAAGTTCTCCAGCAATTTGACGTACCGCTTTACGGGCACGGCCTTTTGCTTTCTGCCATTCACCGCTACCAATGCGATGAATAGTTGGTGTTTCCCCACCTATATATTTACTAACCTGCTCCAAAGTATCGGTGGGAACAAAGATGCGATCACCGGGTTGACCACGTTTAGCTGGCGCATATTCGATGACGAGATACTCTCTCGTTACTCCGCCGACTGTACGTTGGATTAGTTCGACATATCTACCAATACCGTGTTGCTCATGGACGACAAAGTCTCCGCTTCGCAATTCAAGAGGATCAATAGCCTGCTTTCGCTTTGATGGCATACGTGCATCTTTTGTTGTTGTCTTACTTCCCGATAAATCTCGCTCTGTCACCAACAAGATGCCGGCGTGCTCGCTATGGAATCCAAACCCCAAAGTTGATTGGGTGATGTGGATAGATCCTTTCGTGGGAGCAGCGCTAAGAGCCCGCGACATCTGCACAGGCAGATCTGCATCGCGGAAAATACCGGCATAGCGCTCAGCCATACCGTGGCCAACAGTCGAGAAAACAACGCTTTCGTGCGCTTCCAACCCAGTGCGTAAGAGTTCACAGAGTGCTTCAATGTTTCCACGCATTGGATCAATTGCCGCGATATCAAGAAAATGTGCGTTGGTATCTAGGTCGCTGCCAAAAGGGTTAAGTGCAGCAGTGCTTAATCCAAGAGAATTCATCTCTTCGTGCAATTGATCCCAGGCTAAATATGTACTTTTTTCAACGGGTAAAGGGGCGTTTGCGCCCAGGGCTGCATGCGACCAAGAGGCTTCCAAAAACTCTTGGTTAGTTTCAATTAAATCTGCAGTGCGAGAGCGAATACGTTCGTCATCTATAAAGATAACTTCAGTCTGACCTGGCATGCGACTCGCAATTGTGCTGAAGTCATCAACAAGTAATGGGATCAGAGATTCCATGCCGTCGACGGTAATGCCATCTGCTAACTTACCCAACATTTCTAAAGCGCTGGGATATTGCTCCTTAATCTTCTCAGCCCGCTGGCAAATATCTGCATCCAAGAGAAATTCACGACAAGGTAATATCGATAATTTTCCAACAACGGCTTCATGCGTGCGCTGATCAGAGACATCAAAGTAGCGCAGCTCCTCAATTTCGTCACCAAAAAAATCAATACGGACTGGATGCGCGGCAAGGGGCAAGAAGACATCAACGATTCCACCACGAACCGCAAACTCTCCTCGTTTTTCTACTAAGTCAGTTCGTGTGAAAGCTAAATGTGTTAAATGTGAAACCAAATCCGTCAGACCAATTTCTTGTCCTATCTCTAAAGTCCAGAGAGGTTGGGTAGCCAGAGTTGCGATGAAGCGATGAATTACTGCACGAATTGGTGCCACAACCACAGGGTGATGCGAACTGCTCTCTTGCAATGCATGCAGTGTTTCAATTCTCTGTGCCACTGTGTCGCTTCGTGGACTTAACCTCTCATGAGGCAAGGTTTCCCACGCCGGAAATTCATAGACTCGTGAATGCAAATCGCGCAGGCTTTCTGCAATATCTTCTGCCGAACGCGATGAGCTAGTCACCACCAAAACTGGTCGCTGCTGTGCTTTGAGAGCAATCAAAAATGGATAGCTGGCAGGGGCTGCAATAATCTTGCTTGAATCGGATTCGAGCGCGGCAAGGATTTCAGTATCACTATGTAATACCGAAAGAATCCCTCTCATCGCAAGAACCTCCAAACGTCTGCCGGCAAATGACCAAAGGCCCCGCTTCACAAAGTGAGGGGGGCTAACAATCACAGTCTATCGACCTCGCTACACCTGCGATAATTCGCGGGTGACTCAGGCGCCATCGCAAAATCTCGAAGCCAAGAGCATCGTCGAATCTGACGATGCCACCATGCGCCGCGATGTGCGACGACTTGGCGATCTTTTAGGCCAATCATTAGTGCGTCAGGAAGGCCAGCAACTCCTTGATCTTGTAGAAAGCGTGCGCAAAAGCGTGCGCGAAGGTAGTGGCACTGAAATTCTCGACAAGTTAACTGTCGATGAATCAGTGCAGTTGGTGCGCGCATTTAGTACTTACTTTCATTTAGCAAATGTGGCTGAACAAGTTCACCGCTCACGCGTTCTTGCCGAAGTTCGTGATCGTGGTGGTTCTTGGATTACCCGCGCCATCGACAAAATTGAAGATGCGCTCAACAATCCAGTTTCTGGCCATGAAATTAGCCATGAAGATTTGGTGAAGTGGATTAGCGATCTCAATGTTCGCCCAGTATTTACTGCCCATCCTACTGAAGCAGCGCGCCGCTCTATTCTCAATAAATTGGGTGAGATCGCTTCACTCCTTGATACTCCAAAAACTGTGACACAAGAAGAGCGACTAGCGGAAACAGTTGATTTACTCTGGCAGACCGATGAGCTTCGATTAAATCGCCCCGAACCGCTCGATGAAGCGATGAATGCTCTCTACTATTTAGATGATCTCTCGACCAACACAGTCCCAGAAGTTCTTAATGACTTTGCTCGCGAACTTAAGCGACTCAAAATTGATCTGCCTGTCTCTGCACGTCCATTGACGTTTGGAACGTGGATTGGTGGCGACCGTGATGGCAATCCGAATATCACTCCGCAAGTGACAGAGGATGCAGTCGAACTACAAGTAAGCCATGCCATCCGTACGACGATGGCAACTATGAATCGACTTCGTCAGATGCTCTCGGTTTCAACTCGTATCGCTGGTGCAACCCCTGAATTAAGTGCATCTGTTGAAGCAGATCTCAAGAACATTCCTGAATTTGAGCCACGCTTTTTACGCCTCAACGCGCAAGAGCCTTACCGTCTTAAGGCCACTGCGATTGTGCACCGTTTGGCATTTACGCGAAATCGCCACGCTGCTCGCGGACCTCATGTGCCAGGACGCGATTACAAAAATACAGCAGAACTTCTTGCAGATCTGACCTTGATGCGTGATTCACTCTTTGCCCATCGCGGCGAATTGCTCGCGACCGGCTTACTCGAGCGCACCATTCGCACAGTTGCCGCGTTTGGATTAACCCATGCAACGCTGGATGTCCGCGAACATTCAGATGCCCATCACCATGCGCTACAGCAGCTCATCGGTGGTAACTATAAAGAACTTTCACACGAAGAAAAATTCCCGGTTTTAATCAGCCATCTTGCTGATCAAAAACGTTTTGACGTCTCGAAATTAGATGAAGCTGCAGAAAAAACCCTCAATACCTTCGTAGCAATCGATCAACTCATCGAAAGATTTGGGCCAGAAGTTATCGAAACTTACATAGTCTCAATGACCAAAGGTGCAGATGATTTGATCGCCGCAACTTTGCTAGGCAAGCAGGCTGGACTGATTGATCTGCATCTAGGGGTTGCCAAGATTGGTTTTGCTCCGCTGCTTGAGACAGTGGCGGAACTTCGCGCTGCTGGCGAAATTCTCGAAAAGCTACTGAGTGACTCCACTTATCGCAAAGTTGTTGAACTGCGCGGGAATCTGCAAGAAGTCATGCTCGGTTATTCCGATTCCAATAAAGATGCCGGAATCGCGACATCACAATGGGAAATTCATCGTGCCCAAAGAACGTTGCGCGATGTAGCCATGAAACATGGCGTCAGATTGCGACTCTTTCATGGACGTGGAGGATCAGTCGGTCGTGGTGGTGGACCTACCTACGACGCGCTAGTTGCGCTTCCCTGGGGATCAGTTGATGGCCATATCAAGATGACTGAACAAGGCGAAGTTATCTCAGATAAATATGCTCTTCCTGCGTTGGCGCGTGAAAATGTTGAGCTCACTCTTGCTGCATCTCTTGAGGCCACCATTCTGAACCGAGGTCCTCGTCAGAGCAAAGAAGACTTGGCAAAATGGAATGAGTGCATGAACTTGATTAGCGAAAATTCATTCAAGTCATATCGCACACTTGTTGATCATCCTGATCTGCCTGCATATTTCTATGCATCAACTCCAGTTGAACAGCTGGGAAATCTCTTCTTAGGTTCTCGTCCATCACGTAGGCCAGATGCATCTGGTGGGCTTGGCTCTCTCCGCGCAATTCCTTGGGTCTTTGGTTGGACACAATCACGTCAGATTGTTCCCGGCTGGTTTGGAGTTGGTTCAGGTCTTAAGGCAGCGCGCATCGCTGGAAAGAGCGATGTCTTGCAACAGATGCTGCGTGAATGGCACTTCTTCTCAACCTTTATCAGCAACGTCGAAATGACGTTGGCTAAGACAGATTTAAAGACAGCCAAGCGTTATGTGGAAACTTTGGTTCCAAAAGATTTGCACCATTTCTTAGATACGATCACAGCTGAATTCCAACTTACCGTTGATGAAATTCTTACCTTGACTGGAAAAAGTTCGCTCCTTGGCGATCAAGCTGTTCTTGCTCGCACCTTGCAGGTGCGCGATACCTACCTTGCGCCTTTACAACTGCTTCAGGTGACCTTGCTCCATCGCGTTCGCGAAGAGGGCGCTGCTGCCGATCCAACGCTTATTCGCGCCTTGCTGTTGACCATCAATGGAATTGCTGCCGGCTTACGCAATACCGGTTGATGAGGCCAGCACCCCGCGCAGATAAACCTGTAAAACTTTAATTTCAGCCACTTTCTTTGGGGCAATATCCAGCGGGTTCTGATCCAGCACCACAAAGTCAGCATCTGCGCCTACTGCAATAACTCCCTTATTCCAAAAGTTTGAATAGGCCGCATCATGAGTGTAATGAACAAGTGAATCTTCAAGTGAAATAGATTCTTGCGGGCTCCACGCATGCGAACTTCCCGGTGCACTGCGGTGCGTGGGAACAGCGAGTGCGCGTAGAGGAAGATGGCTAGTCACTGGCCAGTCGCTGCCATAACTGATTCGTGCGCCACTTTTTTGAAGAGATGCCAATTGATACTGCTGATTATTTCTCTCTTTTCCGATACGTGGCTCAATTAATTCTGCATTCATTGGATCCAAGTAAGTCCACAATGGTTGAATGTTTGCAATTACATTAAGAGACGCAAATCGTGGCAAGTCATCGGGATGAATCAATTGGGCATGTGCGATCACAGGTCGTCGATCCCACTGAGGATTGGTTGCAATTACAGCCTCAATGGCGCTCAGCGCTTGGCGGATTGCGGCATCACCTATGGCATGGGCATGAATCTGAAAACCAAGTGCATCAAAGTGAACCATCGCATCAATGAGTTCATCTTGATCCCAAATAAGTAACCCTTGAGATTGATTATCATCGAGATAAGGCTCAAGCAGCGCTGCGGTTCCTGCTGAAAGTGCACCATCACAAATAAATTTGATGGTCTTTGCGCTTAAATGCGAAGTACTTGGTAGAGCTTCAATGTCGCTGCGAAAAGCTACGAACTCTTTGCTGTAGCTGCGCCATGTATCCGGTTGCGCCAAGAAGAAGAGATTGGTGTCGATAGTAAGTGCTCCACGCTGATCTGCAGCGAGATAGGCCTCAGGCATTCCTGGTTCTACCCAGGCATCAGTGGTGCTGGTAACGCCAGATTCGATATAGCGCTGGCATGCCCATGCGATTGCAGCGATGTCATCTTCAAGAGTGCGTTGTGGCGCAGCCTGCATCACTAAATCAATAGCTGATGGCTCACGTAAAGTCCCTTTCGGAGATCCATCGGGCTTGCGAGCAATTGTTCCACCCTCTGGATCAACTGTTGCAGCCGAAATTCCAGCAACTGCCAACGCCTTTGAATTAACCCAAATCGTGTGGTGATCAACTGCATGCAGCACGATGGGGATGTCAGCAGATGCTTGATCTAACGTGGCTGCTTCAAAATCTCCTCCAGGAACTAGTGATGCTTCATATGCACCTCCAATAATCCACGTTGCATGCGGATTTGCATCAATGTAGCGCCGGACTACATCCACAATGTCAGAGACGCTCTGCAACCCGTTGACATTAGGTCCTTGGCTTTCACGACCAGCGAAGAGTGGATGCGCATGCGCGTCAATAAATCCGGGAGCTAAAAACTTACCTGCTAAATCTACTTTCTCATCATGTGCTAAACGCTTGGCTGCATCACCAAGTGCAGCAACTTTTCCCGAATCCACAAGAACTGCATCTGTATAGAGACTTCGACTGCACCATATCTGGCCATTGGTAAAAAGGGTTTTCATATGGGTCAAGAATTGAACTTAGATTGAGTGAGGTCAAGCCCTTTTTCTATCAGAAACTCAACGCAATCTGCGCCGCGATCTATGAACTCTTCTAGATTCTTCTTCTCTTCTTTACTAAATTGCTTAAGTACAAAATCACCAGGGTCTTGCTGACCCATAGGACGACCAATTCCTAATCGCACTCGAAAATAATCGGCCGTTCCCAGAGAAGAAGTCAGTGATTTCAAGCCATTATGGCCGTTATCTCCCCCGGCAATTTTGCTACGAATAGCTGCGTAGGGGATATCGAGTTCATCATGTAAAACGATAATTTTTTCAGGTTTCACTGAGTAGAAACTTGCTAGCGCCTTGATGGGGCCACCGGATTCATTCATGTAACTCTTTGATTTAGCAAGAATGATTGAATGTGCATCCACACCTACGCCCAATTTATAAGCTGCGATTTCGGTGCGGGATTTATGTGTCGATAGTTTTACATTGTGGCGCTTGGCAAGATGGTCAATAACCATCTGCCCCACGTTATGACGGGTGGCAGCGTATTCATCCCCGGGATTACCGAGGCCCACTACCAACCACGTCATAAGCGAAAGGGTAGAGCTTGTTAGTCCTTCTTCTCTGCATCTGCAGCAGGAGCCGCAGCAGCATCTGCAGCAGGTGCTGCTGCAGGAGTTTCTTCAACCGCAGTTGATCGCTCTGAAAGGTGAACGATTACTGTGTTTGCAGGGCTGACCAGAGTTGTTCCTGCTGGAAGAACGACATCTGAAGCATATTTAGAAGTTCCAGCTGCCATACCTTCGATATCTAGAACGAGGAACTTAGGAATAGAAGTTGCTTCTGCTTCGATCTCAATGGTGTTGTGCTGATGCTCAAGAATTCCATCTGGATCATGCTTTCCTTCGGTGTGAACTGGAACAGCAACAGTAACTTTTTCACCGCGACGGACTAGAACGAGATCGATGTGCTCAAGAATTTGCTTAAGTGGATGGCGCACAACTGATTTAGGAAGAGTGAGTTCGGTCTTGCCATCGATATCGATATTAAGAAGAACGTTTGACTCCTTGAGAGCTACGCCAAGTTCGCGAGCTGGAAGAGTGATATGAAGTGGCTTTTCGCCATGTCCGTAGATAACTGCAGGAACAAGACCAGCAACACGTGCACGACGTGAAGCACCTTTACCGAATTCGGTACGTGTTACGCCCTTGATTGATACTTCTGCCATGAAAAAACTCCTAGTCCGAGGGTAAATCTGACTAGGAGTTGGATACCTTGCCGTCGATAACGGTTTCGATAGAAACCCTCGCCAGAATGAGGTGAAGGTTAGCCTAGATTAGCTGTGGCCGTCAAAAAGGCTTGTGACAGAGCCATCTTCAAAGACTTCGCGGATGGCGCGAGCTAGCAGCGGCGCAATGCTTAAAACAGTCAATTTTTCAAACTTTTGATCATCTGTAAGCGGTAGCGAATTAGTTACTACGACTTCGACTGCCCGTGAATCGCGTAACCGTTCGACTGCTGGTCCTGAGAAGACCGCATGCGTTGCTGCGATGATGACATCTTTTGCGCCTGCTTCAAAGAGCGCATCTACCGCTTTTGTAATTGTTCCTGCAGTATCAATCATGTCATCAATCACGACGCAAGTGCGACCTTCAACTTCGCCGACAACTTTTCCAACAACTGCCTCGTTAGGAATCAAGGGATCGCGAGTTTTATGGATAAAGGCAATCGGACATCCGCCGAGTAGTTCAGACCAACGTTCGGCAACGCGAACTCGTCCTGAATCAGGAGAAACAATGGTGAGCTTAGAGCGATCCACCTTGCTTCCAACATAATTTGCCAACATCGGTAGGGCAAAGAGGTGGTCCACTGGGCCGTCAAAGAATCCTTGAATCTGTGATGTATGTAAATCAACAACCATCAAGCGATCTGCACCAGCTGCCTTAAACAAATCTGCCATCAATCGCGCTGTGATTGGTTCACGACCACGGCTCTTCTTATCTTGGCGAGCGTAGGCATAGAAAGGTGCAACTACGGTGATTCGCTTTGCTGATGCGCGCTTGAGGGCATCAATCATGATGAGCTGTTCCATGATTTGCTTATTGATAGGTGCTGCATGCGATTGAATAACAAATGCATCGCAGCCACGAACTGATTCTTCGAAACGGACAAAGATTTCGCCGTTTGCAAAGTCGTAGGCAGAAGTTGGAGTAAGTGGAATACCGAGTTCGGTTGCTACTGATTCTGCTAACTCAGGAAATCCGCGGCCGGAAAAAAGTCGAAGTTTTTTCTCTGACGATAACCGGATCTCGCTCAAGGAAGTTAGCCCTTCTGCTCGTCGTTGCTGTGGCGCGCTGCCGCCTCGGCTGATTTGGTGCCAGGTCGTTTGCGCAGAACCCAACCTAGTACATTTCGTTGTTTTGCCCTACCGACACCAATGGCACCGGCTGGAACATCTTCGGTAATGACAGAACCAGCGGCGGTATATGCGCCATCTCCAATTGTCACCGGCGCCACCAGCATCGAATCACTGCCGATGCGAACATGGTCACCCACCACTGAATAATGCTTTTCGACGCCGTCGTAATTTACAAAGATAGTTGCGGCTCCAATATTGGTACCTTCTCCAATAATTGCATCACCCACATAGGAAAGGTGGGGAACTTTTGAACCTTCACCGACTGTTGCATTCTTAATTTCTACATAAGCGCCAACTTTGGAACCATTTAACAATTTGGTGCCGGCGCGAAGAAATGCGAATGGACCAACGTTAACTCCTTCACCAATAAGAGCCTCTGTACATTGCGATTCCACGACCTGTGCACCTGCTCCAACTGTGCAATTCATCAACGTTGTTCGAGGCCCAATCACTGCACCTGAAGCGATGGTCGTTGAACCACTCACAGCGCTTCCGGGGGCAAGAACTACATCGGGCGCAATACTGGCGGTGGCATCTACCCACGTCGTAAGCGGATCGATAATCGTGACACCGGATTTCATTAAATCTTCATTAATACGATCGCGTAACAAAGCTGCAGACTCTGCCAACTGCACGCGATCATTGACGCCCAGAATCTCAATGAAATCATCGATGAGGACCGCTGCAATTTTTCCACCTTCATTGCGCAAAATCTCAATGACGTCGGTGAGATAGAGCTCGCCTTGCGAATTATTGTTCTTCAACTTTCCGATAGCGCTAGCAAGTTTGCCGGCATCAAAGGCATAGACACCTGAGTTCACCTCAATAATGTCGCGCTCTTCTTGATTGGCATCGCGTTCTTCAACGATGCGCAGAAGCGATGCATCATCACCACGAATGATGCGTCCATACCCAGTCGGATCGGGATGTTCTGCAGTCATTACCGAGGCGGTAAATCCTCCTGCGTGATGTTCGGCGAGCAATTGCGATAACGAAGCGCCGGTGAGCATGGGAGTATCGCCAGCGAGCACCAAGATGGTGCCCTTTGGATCAAGATCTGCGAGCGCAAGTTGTGTTGCATGGCCAGTTCCACCACGAGTCTGCTGAAATACAGTGGTTGCTGCTGGAGCAATTTCAGCAATATGTGCTTCTACTTTTTCACGACCAGCACCAACGACAACTCGAACGTTCTTTGGATTAAGCGTTTCTACAGCGCTTAGAACATGGCCGACCAAAGTTCGTCCTGCAATCGGATGTAAGACCTTTGGAGTGCTCGACTTCATGCGAGTTCCTTCACCAGCAGCGAGAATCACTACGGTTTCAAGGCTCATGTGTGAAGTCTACCTGTGGCTCCGCTCTTTACTACTGCGGAGCAATTGCTCCGCTGAGTCTTTCGCGGATTCACTTCGTTGCTCCGCCACCAGGTATCGATCCTGGACCCTGGGCTTCAAAGGCCCATGTGCTAGCCACTACACAATGGCGGAACCTATATTCTCCCTTATCTTCGGCAGTGCTCGCGACCACTAAACTCATTTCTTATGGGAAACCAATCACATGAGCGCGATGAAGTAGACCGTCTCATTGCGGCTTGGAAGCGGGAACGCCCTGACCTTGACCTTTCTCCCCTTGCAGTGCTCAGTCGCATTACCCGAATCGCGCGCCACCTAGATATCGCGCGCCGTGATGCATTTGGTGAACTTGAAAATTGGGGCTTCGATGTATTGGCAGCGCTGCGCAGAGCAGGTCAACCACATCAACTTTCACCAGGGCAACTTATGCAAGAAACGCTTGTGACCAGTGGAACGATGACTAATCGTCTTGATCGCTTAGAAGAATTGCAGCTCATTACTCGCGAACCTGATCCACACGATGGCCGTGGCTCACTGGTAACTCTTACTCGAGCAGGAATGCGCGCAGTTGATTCGGCGATGGAGGATCTCTTGCAGAATGAGAGAAAACTTCTTCAGAATCTCAGTGCAAAAGATAGAGAAGTAATGGCAGAGTTATTGAGTAAACTTGTTACGAAATTTGATGAGAATTAATGCGTAATCACTTTGGCACCATGGACTGGTCCATAAGCTCTTGCAACGCTTCCAACAACGCCACTTGCGGTTAAGGCAACAGCCAAATCCAAACCAGAGTCTTCATCTGCAACTAAGAATGCAACTGTTGGGCCCGAGCCAGAGACAATCGCTCCGAGGGCCCCATAATCTCGCCCCACTTCAAGTACCAAACTAAGCGCCGGGCGCAGTGAACAGGCAGCGCTCTGCAAATCATTGGTTAGCGCGCGTCCGACAGATTCAGCATCTGCGGCCAAGAGCGATTGCATCAACACATCAGATACTTGTGGTGGTGCAATATCGAGCTCAGCACGCATTCGATCGCACTCGGCATAAACGGCAGGAGTTGATAATCCAACGCTGGATAGCGCTAATACCCAGTGATAGGTACCGCGCGAAAGCGCTGCTGTGAGCTGATCGCCATGTCCTTGCCCGATAGCAGTTCCACCCGAAATCATAAATGGCACATCGCTACCAAGTTGTGAACCTAATTCATGGAGCTCTTCACGTGACATTTCAAGTTGGAAAAGGGCATCCATGGCGACCAATGTGCCAGCAGCATCGGCGCTACCGCCAGCCATTCCACCAGCTACGGGAATAGATTTTTTAATTTCGATATGAACATCTGTAGGGCAATCAAATTTTTCGCCAATGAGGTGCACGGCTTTCACTGCCAAATTGGAGTGATCTTCCGGGACTCCATGCGTATGTTCGCCTGTCACAGCGATGGTAACTCCACTGCCAGGCTTACTTTTAGTGAGAGTGACATCATCAAATATTGATATCGCTTGAAAGACTGAGACGAGATTGTGATATCCATCAGCTTCTTTCGGACCCACAGAAAGTTGCAAATTTACCTTTGCAGGTACGCGCACTGTTACTGAGTGAGATGCCACGATAAAACTCTACCCAAGTTTCGCAATTGCGCAGAAGCTGTTGATATCGAGAGATTCTCCACGCAATGTGGGATCTATTCCCGCCTTGGTCAACACTGCCTCGGCAGCAGCGGAGCTGCCGTACGTGGATGACAACGCGGAGCGCAACATCTTGCGCCGTTGCGCAAAGGCGATATCGATAATGGCAAAGACTTTTTTACGAAGTTCTTCTCCACCAGGAGTTGCACGACGAGTAAAGGAGACCAATTTAGAATCTACATTTGGCTGCGGCCAGAAAATGCTCCGTGAGACCGAACCAGCACCTTTAACATCTGCCCACCAGGCAGCTTTCACACTCGGGATTCCATACTCTTTTGAATTTGGTTGTGCAGCCAACCGGTCAGCAACTTCTGCCTGCACCATGACGACGCCGCTACGCAGCGAAGGAAATATCTCAAGCAGATGCAAGAAAACTGGAACAGAAACGTTATACGGAAGATTGGCTACCAGAACCGTGGGGTCAGCTGGCAACTCTGTCAGCGTGAGAGCATCCTGCTCAATAACAGTCAATAATTGAGCTCGTTCTGAATGCAATTGTGCAGTGACGGGAAGTTGTTTTGCTAATCGCGGATCAATTTCGACTGCAATAACTGATGCAGCTTCTTCCAACATCGCCAAAGTCAATGAACCAAGACCCGGACCAATCTCAAGTGCAATATCTTCTGCCGTCACACCAGCAGTGCGCACAATTTTTCTGCACACATTGGCGTCGTGCACAAAGTTTTGCCCTAGGGATTTAGAAGGTTTGAGATCAAGAGTTGCTGCCAGCTCACGAATTTCTGCCGCGCCTAACAAGCTCATGCAAAAGACCCAAAGATTCGCTCAGCATTAATTGATAACGCCGTAGCAAGCTCTGCAACATCTTCATTACGTTCGGCTGCCATGGCGCGCACGATATTGGCGATTTGAGCTGGCGTATTGAGCGCACCACGATGAGGAGAAGGTGCCAAGAATGGTGAATCTGTTTCAACAAGTAGTTGATCGTGAGGAACAAGCTTTACTGCATCCCTTAGAGCTGGTGCATTCTTAAAGGTGAGGGTTCCTGCAAATGAGAGTATGTAGCCACGATCTATGCAAATTTTTGCCATCTCAACGTCACCCGAGAAACAGTGAAAGATGGTTTTCTCGGGCGCACCGACCTCTTGCAGTACCGATAAAACATCGTCATGAGAATCTCTATCATGAATAACAAGCGCCTTATTGGTGCGTTTTGCTAATTCAATATGCCACTTAAAGGATTCTTGTTGGCGCTTACGCAATTCTGGTGGAGTTCGGAAATAATCAAGTCCAGTCTCACCAATAGCACGAACACGTGGCTGTTTAGCCAGCTCCGCAATCACCGCCCAATCTGCCTCAAGATCTGCAACAACTGGGGCTTCATTCGGGTGAAGTGCAACTGCTGCCAAAACTCTGCCCGGAAAAGCATTTGCCATATCAACGCACCATTGCGATTGCTCAGCTGAATATCCCACTTGCACTATTCGATCCACATTGACAGAACGAGCGTCATCAAGCACTTTCTTCACTGCATCAGAATCTGGCGCTTCGTTTGTGACTATCTCTATATGCGCATGTGCATCAACCGTGGGAACAGGAAGTGGTTCTGGATGAGGGGCTAACTCACGATCAATATCGCGATTGTGGCGATCTGCCATAGAGAATTACTCTTTTACTTCAAGACGGGGAAAGAGAACTGGCGTCTTTGTCACAGTCGCACCCGGAGGAAGTTGTCCCCACTGCGCTACATTGCTAATGAGTTGCTTTCCAATCTCACCCAATGCATCTTTTGCGCCGAGTGATTCCCACAGAATTTCAGTCGTCGCTGGCATTACTGGATGTAGCAAAACAGCAAGTGCGCGAAGTGATTCAGCCGTGTTGTATAAAACTTCTTCAAGAATCCTCTGATTAGCTGGGTCTTTAGCCAGAATCCATGGCTGTTTTTCGGTGACATAGCCATTTACTCGCTTACAGAACTCCATGGCAGCATTGATGCCGCCTTGAAAATCGAGCGCCACCATAGCGGCATCACACTTTGCTACTGCCTCGGTCAAGGCAGCAGAGAGCGTCACATCCTGAGCGACTGCCGGAACTTTTCCGCCGCAATATTTTTCAATCATGGCAGCAGATCGTGAAGCTAGATTGCCGAAGTCATTAGCAAGTTCAGATGTGTAGCGCGCAGTCATATCTTCCCAAGAAAATGATCCATCAGAACCAAATGGAATAGCGCGTAAGAAGTAATAACGAAATGCATCCACACCAAAGTGATCCGTTATCTCAGAAGGAGCAATTTTATTTGCTTTTGATTTCGACATCTTCTCGCCACCGACTAAGAGCCAGCCGTGAGCGAAAACTTTCTTGGGAACAGGGATGCCTGCAGCCATCAACATCGCCGGCCAAATCACTGCATGGAATCGGAGAATATCTTTTCCAACTAGATGGACATCTGCAGGCCAGGTCTGTGAAAACTTCTTACCACCTTCGGATGCCGGATCATCATCGAGACCCACAGCTGTGGCGTAATTGAGTAGCGCATCAAACCAAACATAGATAACTTGCTTGGTATCCCAAGGAACGGGAATTCCCCAGTCAAAAGTTGATCGTGAAATCGACAAATCTTGGACGTCATCTCGCAGAAAAGAGAGGACTTCATTTCGTGCTGAAGCCGGTTCACAAGCATCCGGATTTTTCTCGTAGTGCTCAATTAACTGTGGGACAAAGCTAGAGAGTTTGAAGAACCAGTTCTCTTCGCTAAGAATTTCGCATGGTTTAGAGTGAGTAGGGCAGAGATTTCCTTCTAAGAGATCACCTGGCAATTTAAATTCTTCGCACCCGATGCAATAGGGGCCTTCATATTTACCTGAGTAGATATGGCCCTGATCTTTGAGTCTTGATAAGAATCTCTGTACTCGCTCCGTGTGGCGTGGTTCAGTGGTGCGGATAAAGTCATCGTTGGCGATATTCAGGTTCTTCCACACGGGAATCCATGAATCTGTTACCAATGTGTCGCACCAATCTTGCGGTGCAACTCCATTACTTTCTGCAGCGCTTAAAACCTTTTGACCGTGCTCATCTGTGCCGGTAAGAAACCAGACAGATTCACCTCGCTGACGATGCCAACGGGTGAGGACATCCCCTGCGACCGTTGTATACGCGGTACCGATATGTGGAGCATCGTTCACATAGTAGATAGGCGTCGTCAGGTAGAAGGATTTCATCTGCTCATCTTATTAGCATCAACTACCGCTGCATAAACGATCTTCTTGGGTAGGTTAAATTCATCAGCAACAGTGGCGATTGCCGTCTTGCGGTCCATGCCAGCTTGCTCATATTCACGAACCCGCGCCAGTGCATCGGCTGCGCTTTTATTGTGGCTATCTTCTTCACTGCCAGCAATCACCAAAGTGATTTCACCTAACACTTCATGGGACTGCGCCCATTGGATGAGATCTGCCAGCGTTCCACGAATCGTCTCTTCGTACGTCTTTGTCATCTCGCGGCAGATTGCGCCTCTGCGATCGGTTCCCAATATTTCTGCTGCGGTTTCTAGAGATTCGAGGAGGCGATGAGGTGCTTCAAATATCACCATGGTGCGCTCTTCGAAGCGTAACTTTTCATAGAAAGTATGACGAGCGCCTTGCGCACGTGGTGCAAATCCTTCAAAGGTAAAGCGATCTGTTGGTAATCCAGAGAGTGCAATGGCCATGGTTGGTGCGCTAGGCCCAGGAATTACATGGGTTGGAATATTTTCTGCAATTGCATCACGCATCAAGCGAAAACCAGGATCACTGATAGTAGGCATTCCTGCATCTGTAACAACCAAAACTTCTTTTCCTTCTCGCAAAAGTTCAAGAATTTCTTGAGTGCGCTCTTTTTCATTGCCTTCAAAGAAAGAGATTATGCGTGCACTAAATGTCACCTCTAGATCAGATGCCAGACGATGAAATCGACGAGAATCTTCGGCAGCAACAATTTCTGCACTTTCTATCGCATTCTTCAGACGTGTGCTGGCATCGAGCGGATTTCCCAGCGGAGTCGCAGCGAGCACTAGTGTCATACGAGCATCTTCCCATATTCTGTACTCATGGTTGCTGGTATCGCTCCGATACTTATTGCACTAGTTTCATTCTTTCTCCGCATTTTTCATCTGGGAGATATCAAGACCTTTATCTTTGACGAGGTCTATTACGTTGACGGCGCTCGTGATCTTCTCAAGTTTGGTGTTGAAGTCACAGGAAATAACCCCGAATTTGTTGTGCATCCACCAATTGGAAAATGGCTGATTGCCCTTGGCATTCAACTCTTTGGGGATAGCGCTTTTGGCTGGCGATTTACGACAGCTGTGGCCGGTTCAGTCATGATTTTGCTGATTGCTCTGATTGCTCATCGACTTTTCAGAAACCCTCTTCTTACCGGGCTTGCCAGCGCACTGATGGCAGTTGATGGTCTGGCGCTAGTGCATTCACGTACAGCGCTTTTAGATAATTTTCTGGCGCTCTTTATTCTAATCGCCACCTATTTCTTTATTCGCCGCCAATATTGGTGGACTGCAATTGCACTTGGAATAGCACTGGGAATTAAATGGAGCGCCATCTACTTCATTCTCGTCTTCGGTGTTATTGCTCTGTACCGAGCATTTACTCATCACACAGGTAAGGCGTTAATACGGCCAACGCTAGAACGTATTGGTCAGTTTGTTCTGTTGCCAACAGGCATCTATCTAATTTCTTGGATCGGCTGGTTTAATTCTCAACGAGGTTGGGCACGGGACTATTCAGCAAATGTATTTACATCATTTGTCCACTATCACCAACAAATTTTGAACTTTCATACATCGCTGACAGAGAAGCACACATATCAAGCAAATCCATGGAGTTGGTTAATTATGGGAAGACCAACTTCTTTCTTTTACCAATCACCTAAGGGATGCGGCGCAGATACTTGTTCACAAGAAATTTTGGCGCTGGGCACTCCCCTTCTCTGGTGGTCTGCCACCATCGCACTTTCTGTAGTCGTTGGATTATGGATTCGTGCTGCTTTAATGCGTCGAATTGAACCTGCGCTCACCATTATCGTGGCTGGAATGACAGCCGGTTATCTACCCTGGTTCTTCTACCAATCGCGCACAGTATTTACTTTCTACGCCATTGTTTTTCAACCATTTCTTATCTTGGCCTTGGTCTATTGCGCACAGCTCATTCGCAGTAGATATGGTCGACGAGGCGAAATTGTTATCGCTGCAGGAATTCTGCTGATTGCTTTAAATTTCATCTATTTCTTACCGATTTATATGGGAGATGTCATCACTTACGAGGCATGGCGAGACCGGATGTGGTTCCCGAGCTGGATTTAACTAAATTAATTATTCGTTGGCAGCGCGGCTATCACGTAAGCGACGCACGGCCTCTTCGGCAAGCTGTTGATCAAAGATTTCATCTTGCGATGGCGCAGCTGCAGCGAGCGCTTCACGTTCAAGTCGTTGCTGCTCCTCACTCCACTTGCCTGGCTCAGTAAGGTCAATGATGCGCTTGGCAGGTACCGCCTTAGGCGCATTGACATAGGTTGGCAGCGGAACATCATTTGGTTGCCATTGTGCACGCGCTTGAGCAGTTCCCTTAGGAAGGAGTGTGACCCCTGAAAGCTCACGCTCTGAAAGTGGCACCCAGTGCTCTTGCGGAATCACGGGTGCGTGAGCGCTATGAGAAGTCAGAACGTCAGCAAGATTTGTATGAGAAACACCATCGGTGGTGCGATGCAATTGATCTACACGACGTCGCTGAATTCTTTCGTTATTCACTTGGCGGCGAACATGCGCAACATAAATTAAAAGCGCAGTTACAGGGATTGCAATTGAGATGTAAGCAAGAGATTGCATGATGGCACCCACAATCGTAAGGATTAACGTTGTTGTGATGAGTGAAAAAATAATTCTGCGACGTAATAATTGCTGTGCGACTCGACCGGAACGATCTACATCTGTATAAATAACTCCTGATTCATTTACCGAACCAGGATTTGTGCTCGCGACCACGCGAAGAGCGCTCTTATATTTTTCAACGCTCTTTCCAGAGAATTCATTCTTGTTATGTATCCAGCGTGGCAGAAAATAGGCAACCCACATGCCAATAATTGCTAGATAGATAATTCCTGAGGCCATGATGGGTAAAGATTAAGGGTGAGCCCCCGTAACCCTGTGGATTTCAAGGGGGATTTATTGAATTATTTCGTTGTACTTTACATAGCAACTGTGGTCTCGCCATGCCCCATCAATATGTAGAAAAGCTTTGCGATGGCCCTCAAAAATAAATCCTGCCTTCTCGGCGACCTTGCATGATGCAGCATTTTCAGGGCGCACATTGATTTCAATGCGATGCAAACCTAATTCGGAGAATCCAAAACTCGAGACCAGTACAACTGCTTGGGTTGTATAGCCGCGGTTGGCATAATTTCGATCAATCCAATACCCAATATGCCCCGCACGCAGCGCCCCATAAATCACCCCACCCAATGTGATCTGCCCAATCAGGTTCTCGCCTTTCCACATGAGGAATGAGTAAGAACGCCCAGCTCGAGCTTCTCGATTAAGTGAGCGCACCATGTCGAAATAAGAAGGGCGACGAGAGATAAATTCACTAGCCGGTGACCCTGCCGGAACTTGTGGGAGCGTGGCCTCCCAGGGGCTTAGCCAATCTTTATTTTCGGCACGAACGTCGCGCCACTTATTTCTGTCACGAAAGCGCGCTGGACGGAGAAATATCTCGTCGCCGTAGAGCGCTATTGGCCACATCTTTATAAGTAGCGGCGCTCGAGAACTACGACTGTAACGAGTGCACCGACTGCAAGATTAGTTTCGCCTTCTGCAACAGCGATAAAGCAGTTGGCATCAGAGAGAGTGGCCTGCTCGTCCTGAGAGCTAAGCGGTACCACCGATTTTCCATCTTCACTCAAAATTGCACGAACATAGGAGCGCGCTCCGCCTGATGATGTCAGCGCTTTCTCTAACTTTGCTTTCACTGACGGGCGGTGAATGGTGGCGGTACCAAGCATGGTGCGAATCATCGGGCGAATCAGGAGTTCAAAAGAGATATAGGCGGCGATCGGATCGCCAGGAAGTGTGACAACGGGGGTCTTATCTGGACCAATCGTGCCAAAGTTGTGGCGGCCACTAGATTCAATTGCGACTTCTACCGTCTTAATGTCACCAATTTTTTGCAATGTACGAGTAATCAAATCAAAAGAGTCGTCATGGCGTTCACCAGAAATGATAATCAAATCTGCGCGTACTAATTGGTCTTCAATCACGCTCTGCAGTTCGTCTTCATCATCAGGGATAGAGTGAACGCGATACGCCACAGCGCCAACTTCGCGCACTGCAGTCGTTAAAAGCCAAGAATTTGTTTCATACTCTTCTTCCGATTTCAGCGGCGAACCTGGTTCAACTAAATCAGGTCCAGCAGAGATCACAACGACACGTGGATGTGGTCGAGTAGGTAGATGGTCTAAGCCAATCGACGCTGCCAAGCCGATCTGAGTTGAACGAATGCGGCTGCCCGCTTTCATCACCAATCGTTCTCCGGCATATACATCTTCAGCAAGAGTGGCATCGTGGGCGTCGAGCAGTGGCATATCAAAAGGCTCAAGTGGTTGGCACAACTCTAGAAGAGAGGTAAGTAGTTCATCTACGCGTACACGTTCTGACATAATCACCAACCTTACTTGCAGAGTACATACTTCGAGGGGATTTCCATGGGTATCAGCGAAGAAAAGGTTGCGCTACGTACCCGTTATCGCCAAGAACGTAACGCGCGTTACATCGAACATAGCTTTGAACATTTGGCAGATATTCCTGAAATCCAGAGCGCGCAAGTAATAGCAAGCTATATGTCTTATGGAGACGAACCAAGCACAAAAGAACTCAATCAAAAATTATTGACAAAGGGCAAACTCCTATTGCTACCTCGAATAAGTGGTAAAGATTTGGAATGGGTGCAGTGGTCCGGAGATCAGTCATCACTTCTAGAAAAACGTAAAATCTTTGAACCAAAAGGTGAAGTTTTCGAAGATTTACAGAAAGTTGAAGTCGTTATCGTTCCTGCACTCCGTATCGACAGGAATGGTTATCGCCTGGGTCAAGGCGGAGGGTATTACGACCGTGCTCTTCCGCATTTTGCAGCTTGGACTATCGGCTTGATACATCCCGATGAGATCTCTTCAACTGATCTACCGCGAGAAGAATGGGATTTCCCACTATTTGCAGCAGCTACCCCTGATTTGGTCTTGCGCTTTACAAAATAGGGTTTAGAAGAATTAATAACCATATTTGAAGGCGGCAACTAAATGTGGTGCAGCCTTGCTGTACAACTCTTCAACGCTAATTCCAAGTGAGAGTTGAATATTTTCTGCAAAAGAATCTACTTTTATTTGATTTTGAATGATTCTCCGATAACCATCAAATCCATATTCTGCAATAACCCATTCATACAAAATTTGTCCGATTGCATAGGATGCTTCATGAACATCTTGGCGATTATTATTGTTTTCCATTATCTTCAAGGCCGTAATGACTTGTGCGGGAGTACTTAGTTCATCAAAAAACTTGACTTCTTTTTGATTCTTTTTCTCGCCAATAAAGTAACGGTATAAAGATAGATATTCTTTTGTATTTTTGGACGCTAATGCAAATGAAATTGTGTTGGCAGATCCTTCTCGAAATGTTGGAGGTGAATAGATGGCATACGCATCGTAACTAGGCCAAGAAAATCCTCTGTCTTTATTTAAGTAATAGTCTTGAACAACGTGAAAATATTCATGAGGCAAAACTTGGATTGCATACCTGCGCAAAGATTTCGCATTGGCTCCGCTATAGGCAATTAGTCCAGCATGGCCTTGCCAACCCGCAGAACTTTGGGTGTACCACGCTGCAAGTCCCAGATTATGCTCCCTGCCTATCCCTTGTTTCCACTCATCAAACCATCTTTGAAAAGATCCTGCGTCTCTACTCAATACTTCATGTTTTGCTATTTTCGACGCATCTTTCTCTGTGTAAAGATAAATATTTATTACTTCATTTTCTGGCAAAAAAGTGGCGACTAATTTGGAAGTGTACCGAGCCTGAGACACATAGATTTTTCGTAAATCTGCTGGGAAAGAAGGTGAAATCTCGTAGTTCAATTTGAGATTCTTTGCGCTTCCGCTCTCTGTAGCTTTTCTTATCTCATTAAATGCTTTAACTTTCGTAGCCTCGTAGGACTTTAAAGATGTTGTAGCGAATGCAACTGGTTGAGAAGTGCCAATCAGGGCAAATACAAATATTAAGATACTTATCCTGATGAGGTGACTCAGCTTCACATTACTAGTCCTTCCAATTTTTTTGAAAAAGAAGCGCGTACGAATTCTCTAATTCAGGGCAAATTTCGTGCGATTACGATTCGTTGAATCTGATTGGTTCCCTCATAGATCTGCGTCAATTTAGCATCACGCATCATTCTTTCAACAGGGTAATCCGATACATAGCCATATCCACCAAGAATCTGAACAGCATCTGTTGTGACTTTCATTGCCACATCTGTTGCGTAGGTCTTACTTGCCGCTGAGAAGAATTTGAGATCTTTATCCATTCGTTCACTCTTAGCTGCTGCAGCATAGGTAATCTGACGTGCGGTTTCGACGGCAATAGCCATATCTGCCAACATAAATTGCACGCCTTGGAAGTCAAAGATCTCTTTGCCAAATTGTTTACGTTCGTGTGAATATTTTTTAGCAAAATCAAGAGCGCCTTGTGCAATACCAAGAGCTTGCGCTGCAATGGTGATACGAGTGTGATCAAGGGTATCCATCGCTAACGCAAAACCTTTACCCACTTCACTGATTCTGCGATCATCGCCGATTTCAACGTTATCAAAATAAACTTCGCGTGTAGGCGAGCCTCTAAATCCCATCTTCTTTTCAGGTGCTCCAAAAGAAACGCCTGGGTCAGACTTTTCTAGGACAAAGGCGGTTATTCCTTTTGAGCCAAGCGAAGGATCAGTTTGTGCAATAACGGTATAAAACTCGGACTCACCGGCATTTGATATCCACTTTTTACTGCCATTGATTACCCAGCCATCGCCTTTACGTTCTGCCTTTGTTTTGAGAGCTGATGCATCCGAACCTGCTTCAGATTCAGAGAGACAGTATGAAAATCCTTTTCCTTGCGCCAATGGACGCAACCAACGCTCTTTCTGTTCTTTGCTCCCACTGAGAATCAATGGAAGAGAACCTAATTTATTTACAGCGGGGATCAATGAAGCCGATGCACATACTCGCGCTACTTCTTCAATGATGAGACAAGCAGCAAGAGCATCTGCTCCGTCACCGCCGAATTCGGTAGGAACATGCGCTGCAAAGAGACCTGCCTTAGTAAGCGCGTTATGTGCTTCTTGTGGGTAGCGATGATCTGCATCAACTGCTTGAGCAAATGGTGCAATCTCTTTTTCAGAGAGCGCGCGAACACTGGCACGCAGCTCGTTATATTCAGCAGGAAGGGTAAAGAGTTCTTCCAGGCTCATGAGTTGCCTTCTTTCTCACTGCGTCTTTGCAGCTGGCTCAGATAATTATTGTATTGGGCGAGTTCATCTGGCTCTCCCATCGCTGCTAAGCGTGCTTCATTCCGGTCAATTCGTTTGGTTTCACGTTTATCCTCGCGCATCCATTGAATAAAGGTGGCGATGAGGGCGAGGATGATGGGGATTTCACCCATAGCCCAACCAACTGATCCACCTGCGTTTTGATCAGCGAGTAAATCCGTGAGCCAAGGCGTCTGCAGTGATGCGTAATATCCACCATCAACAAGTGTTGACGATGAAATCAGTGCAATAGAGAAGAAAGCGTGGATACTCATCGCTGCAAAGAGAATGACGATGCGAACAATGTAAGGAATTTTTTTGGGGTTGGGATCAATTCCGATAATGACATGGAAAAAGAGAAAGCCCGCTAGAAAGAAATGTAGGTTCATCGCTAGATGACCAACATGTGACTGCATTAAATTTCCAAAAAGGTCAGTGAAGTAAAGAACAAATAGAGAGCCATCAAAGAGAGCTAGCGCTGTCAATGGATTTGTAAGCACCTTCGAATAACGTGAATGAAGCAGCGCAATCAAAGTTCCACGAACTCCTCGTTCATCTGGAGTCCTGCCTTGGGGCAATGTGCGCAGTGCCAAGGTAATAGGTGCGCTAAGCACCAAACCAATTGGTGCAATCATTCCAATCACCATGTGGGCAATCATGTGATATTCAAAAGAGAAGAGCGCATAAACGCCCAGTCCACCACTTGTGGCGAAATCAATTGCTGAAATTGCCAACGCAAAAGAGATTGTTCGCCCCACCGGCCATTTGTCACCACGTCGAGCAAGTATCACAACACCTTTGATGTAGAGCGCTACTAATGTAATAAGTACGCCCATTACGAGCGCATCTGGCTGGTAGAGAAACAAAATTCGCATCAAAGTTGGGGCTTCTGGAGTTGCAAATCCAACAATAGAAAGTGCTGGCGAAATACTGAGATCTCCCCGCGCAGGTGGTTCAGATTGCGATAGCCAGCTTCCGATAATAAGAAGCGCTGCCATGATCACAGCCTCAACGCCGATAAAGCGTGTAAGAAGTTTCCAACCTTGGGTTGCACCGATTGCCATAGCGCGACGATTGCGATAACCCAAATAGAGAAGTACGAAAGTGAGTACCACCTTTGCGATAACAATGCGGGCGTAACTAGAGGACCAAGCTTCTACAAAATTTAGCCGCGCCCAAGCGTTCGTCAATCCACTTAAGGTAACTGCAATTGCAGCCCATAGCGCCATCTGGCTAAAGCGCGGAATCGCCACCTTACGGTCACTATCTGGCAACGTCACTATTGCAAAAATTCCACCGACCCAAAGAGAGAGTGCACATACATGCACAACCAGTGATCCAATTGCTAATTGATGTGAGCCACTTGCGGCGCTATGGCTTTGAAAAACCGGAATAATCAAAGCCACCAGAGATAAAAATAGAAAAGCTGTTGCGGCTATGGTGGTTGTAACAAATCTTATTCCTAAAAGAATCACAGCGATAAGAATTGTTTGAACGCCTAAATACTGGCCCAGGTCTACCTGGGTAAGAAACGATTGCAAAGTATTTTGTTCAAGCGCATCAGAAATACTGGTTCCGAGAATATTGGCCAAGGTAATTACTATCTGAAAGACACTTGCCACCAACCAGAGTCCAGCGAAGCCGATCGCCCGCTGACGCACCTTGAGCGCACTTTCCTGCAGTTTGCCTTGGCTTTCTACCAAGAGAAAAGCCATCGCCAATAAAGCGCCAATCAACCCAAGTGCTGCGAAGTACGTGAGGGATTTATTGAGTAGCGCCAGTTCGCTCATCGATCGCGATAGAGCTTTCGGGCATATAGCGAGAGCGCAATCGTGACAATAATTGCTGCCGCTAATAGACCTAATACAAAGATAGTTGTTCCTAAATCATTACCCGATGGTGTTGGTGTCATGGTTGGTTCAGGTGCAGGGGTGGCGATAACTGTTGGCTCTAGAAAATTAAAAGTGTAACTGCCAACTAACGGAACATCATTTTCTGCAAGTAAAGAATAATTAACGGTATAAATTCCGGTTTTTACTAATTGCTTCAGCCCAATAACTGCATTGACTCCATCAACCATCAGGGCGCCATCGTCCACGCGCACACCAGATGGATCTGTCACGGTTATTTCATTTCCTAAATCTAACAATGGAATTTCAGTTGTGATGGTGATGGCGCTGGGTGCGCTCTCAAGTGAAGCACCAGGTATTGGAGATGTTGCCACCAAGGTATTGGCGGCTGCAGGTGAGATAGTGAGAAGGATCAATCCAAAAAGTACTGTGATGAAGTTGGCCCGCTTCATTTTCTCCTCTTTCTTCTCTTCTTTCGCTGCTCAGGAGCCCCGTGGATTCGCGCCTATCGTCTCACTTCTTTAGACTTAGGGGTAGATAAACCTCACGAGAAAGGTCACACACTTTGCCTACATATCAATATGCATGCATCGCATGCGACCACGCCTTTGAGGCCTTCCAGTCATTTTCAGATGCGCCTCTGACGCAGTGCCCACAATGCAAAGGTGAAGTTCGAAAGGTGTACTCCACAGTCGGAGTTGTCTTCAAGGGTTCTGGTTTTTACAAAACTGATTCGGTGGCAAAACCCGCACCCGCAGCACCCAAGACTGAATCTTCTAGCAGCTAATCAACCGTGATGTGGGGGCTTATCGCCCTGTATCTCTGCAATCCGCTTAGCATCTTCACTCTGATCTTCGCGGGGATCGCGTTCATCTTCAGTTGTTGCAGGAAACACATCGCTCATGCGCATGAACTCCTCTTCTGAATTAGAACCGCTACGGGCAATCCTACATACTTACCCTCATGTTTGAATCATTGGGCCACGTACTCGTTAAATATCGTAAAGCAGCTACCGCACTTTTTGTGATTGGAATTCTTGTTGCTGGTGCAGTGGGATCCCTAATCTTTTCACGCCTTGATTCGGGCGGATACTCAAACCCAAATAGTGATTCATACAAAGTTTATGAATATCTCACCGATGAACTTAAGGTGGAAGATCCAGCAGTAGCAGTTGTCATCGATGCTGGCACACGAAGCGTGGATGATTCTGACGTTCAAGCAGGAGCGTTAGCGCTGGAAAAGAAGATGGCGCAAGAAAAGGGCGTTAACAAAACACTTTCCTACTGGAGTTCTGGCGGGGAACAGACGCTCAAATCTGCGGATGGAAAAGCTGGTTTCGTTCTTATCTACGGAGATGGTGAAGCATTTACACCGGAAAATCAGAACCTTGGAAAGTTATTTCTCGAAAAATACAACGGTGATGTTGCCGGATTCACGCTCTATGCCGGGGGCGTGGGCGTAGTTGGTCATTCGATTACAAAGAAAATTTCCGATGATCTCAAGATTGCCGAAGCTATCTCTATCCCGCTGACATTTATCTTGCTCGCCTTTGTTTTTGGAGCTCTTGCTGCATCAGCCATGCCACTCATTGTTGGCGTTGCTGCAATTCTAGGTGCCTTCTTTATTCTCTATCTCTTCTCGCTTTTCACCGAAGTAAGTGTCTACGCGCTCAATCTGACGACTGGTATGGGGCTCGGACTTGGAATTGATTACGCCCTCTTGATGGTAAATCGTTTCCGCGAAGAAATTCATCATGGAAAATCAGTTGAAGATTCAGTGGTCACCACTATGGCAACTGCTGGCAAGACTGTCTTCTACTCCGGCATGACCGTTCTTGTCACAATGGTTTCGTTGACCTTCTTCCCACTCCCATTCTTAAAGTCTTTTGGATATGCCGGTGTCTCAGTAGTTGCGCTAGCTGTTGTTGGCGCAATCTTTGGACTGCCGCCAATTTTGGCGATGATGGGTAAGCGCGTTGATAAAGGTGTTATTCGCAAATCTGCAATTACACCGAAAGAAGATGGGCGTTGGGCGGATACAGCACGCTTTGTCATGAAGCGACCAATACCTGTTGTTGTTGTGAGTTTGATTGCTCTTGGAATTATGGCTGCCCCAATCAGCGCGATTAAATTTTCGCAAGGTGATGCACGAATGTTGCCAGCAGATAATCCTGCAGCAATCGCCACTATGGTTCAGGCCGAGAGATTCCCTGGTCAGACCGGAACTCCGATCGAAATTATTATCTTTGATGGTGCGCAAAAGACAGATGAGATTGCACAGTATGCACAGCGCATCGCTGCTATCGATGGAATTGTTGGAGTAGTCCCACCTCAAGTTATCGGAAGCGATGTGCGCGTTGTGGCATATCAAGAGATGTTGCCTCGCACGCCTGAATCACAGAAGTTGATTCACGATATTCGTGGTGTAAAGGCGCCCGCGGGAACGTTAGTGGGTGGAGTTGCAGCTGATTACACAGATTCACAAGATGGAATTGCAGATACGCTGCCATGGGCATTTGGATGGATCGCGCTGAGCGTTTTGATTCTGGTATTTGTCTTTACCGGTTCCATCATTCTGCCGATAAAGGCGGTCTTGCTCAACGTTCTCTCACTTGGAGCAACCATGGGAGTTCTCACTTGGGTATTTATCGAAGGAAATCTGCAATGGCTAGTTGGTTCATTTACCGTAACCGGAAGTCTTGATACCTCTATTGTGATCTTGATTGCTGTCGTCGTCTTTGGTCTATCAATGGACTACGAACTCTTCTTGCTCTCTCGAATCCGCGAAGAACATCTACAGGGCCGATCAAATGTGGAATCTGTTGCAACGGGTCTACAGCGCTCTGCACGAATCATCACTGCAGCTGCAGTCTTATTGGCCGTTGTCTTCGCCGCATTTGTCACGAGTGGAGTTACTTCGATAAAAACTATGGGATTTGGTGTTGCACTAGCTGTCATTCTTGATGCAACGCTTATTCGTGCGCTATTGGTTCCTGCCTTGATGCGCCTCTTCGGTGAACGCAATTGGTGGGCGCCAAAGAGTATGCAGCGATTTACCTTAAAGCACTAGATTCCTTTAGAATCGCCAAATGGATCTCATCGCTTCCCTGCAATGCGCTGATCAGCCCGGCATTGTCCATGCGATGACTTCTGCTGTTTTGCACTGCGGTGGAAACATCATCGAAAACCAGCAATTCACCGATCACACCACCAATACCTTTGTGATGCGTACTCGCTTCGAAACTTCACAAGGGCTAGCAGCTGCACAAAAGAGTTTGAGTGATGGGCTCGGAAAATTCTCGCCAGCGCTTCATATCCGTCCGACTGCCGAAAAGCCTCGTGCCCTAGTTATGGTGACCAAAGAGAGCCACTGTCTTCGCGACTTGATGTACCTACTCGAACTGGGCGAACTTCCGATTGAAATCCCGCTTGTGATTTCTAATCGCGAAGAACTTAAAACCCTCGTGGAATCACATGGCATTCCCTTTCTCTATCTTCCTGTGACATCTGCAAATAAAGCAGATCAAGAAAAGGTTGCGCTTGCAAAGATTGCCGAGCTAAAGATTGATTTCGTAGTTTTGGCTCGCTACATGCAGATTCTCTCTTCAGATTTCTGTGCAGCTATGCCTGGCAAAATCATCAATATTCATCACTCATTCTTGCCTGGATTTAAAGGGGCTAAGCCTTATCACCAAGCACATGATCGTGGAGTAAAGATCATCGGAGCCACTGCTCACTTTGTGACTGCAGATTTAGATGAAGGTCCCATCATTGAACAGGATGTTGCTCACGTAAACCATTCAGCAACTCCAGAAGAGATGATTGCTCTTGGCCGTGATATCGAACGCCGCGTATTAGCGCGTGCTGTAAAACTTTTTGCTGAAGATCGAATCTTTATCGTCGGTCATCGCACCGTCGTTTTTGCTTGATTTTCACAATCTATCGGCATCTCAATAGGTTTAAAGGTTCGTTCGGGAACTTTGGCGAGGTTATTGATAACAAAAGGCAAGAATTTATAGGTGATTTTCTTCTCTTTACTAATTCGAATTTTGAGGATTCCGGTCGAGCGATTTTCGATTTTTGATGAATAGAAGATGAAATTACCTAATGAATATGCCACCAACTTGTTTTTATCAAGGGTAATTGGTTGCACGGTATGAGTATGGCTACCCACGATGACATCAGCTCCAAGTGCAAGCCATTTCTTTGCGCTGGATGTTTCAAAATTGCGTGGACAGAAAGAACCTTCTTCGCCCCAATGAGCCAAGATAATTAAGACATCGCTGAGCTTGCGCAAGTGCGTGATTGCACTTTCAGTGGAACGAACATCGTAGCCATCAGTTGTCCCTGGTTTATCTAGCTTGGCAATCGAATCTGGCCCACCATTTACTTTGGCAAAGCCCAGAATTCCAACTTTCGTGCCTCTAATATTGTAGACGCGTCCATGGTAGGCGCTCTTACTATCTTTTCCGCCACCGACATAACTGATTCCAACTGTTCTTAGATTGCGCAAAGTGTCCAGAAAACCTGTCATTCCATAGTCATAGCTATGGTTATTGGCAACGGTTGCAACGTTAAAACCAATTCCTTTAAGAGCTTTTAAAAATGCCAGATCAGTCTTGAAGTTGTATTCCTTCTCTTCTTTCGCACTCTCTTGTGTTACTGCTGTCTCTAAATTGAAGATATTGAGATCACCCGATTTAAAATATTTTTTCAGCCCTGGTAGTGCTGAGCGCTTATTTGCCGATTCGCCATGCACATCACCCACCACATGGATAACGATGTCCTTCTTAGAATTTTGATGAGCGTTGGCTGGTGTATTTCCAATAAATGATTGAAGTGAGATTGCAATCAAAGTACCAATTGCAATCACAGATTTCATTACGCAATATTAGGTGAGTGTCCCCGGCGGGAGTTGAACCTGCGACCTACCGCTTAGGAGGCGGTTGCTCTATCCACTGAGCTACGGGGACCTATTGGTTTTTATGCGTTAACTTGGCAAAGGTTATCTCTATGGATAGCCTTGGGCGAACACGTTCAACAACGGTCGTGTGAAATAAAGAATGAAAGGCCACCCATGAAAGCGCTCGTTATCGGCGCAGGCGGAGTTGGCAGTGCAATCGCAAATATCGCATCACGTCGATCATTTATTACTGAAATGGTCATTGCAGATCGCAATCTGTCACGCGCAGAAGCAGCCGTAACCAAGTTAAAAGACTCTCGATTCTCCGCAGCGGAGGTGAACGCCGCAGAACTTGAAGATGTCCGAGCTCTCATTCGTAAGGCAAACCCAGATATTGTCGTTAACGCGGTAGATCCGCGTTATGTAATGCCCATCTTTTTGGCATGTGAAATTGAGAATGTGAACTATATGGATATGGCGATGTCACTTTCGCGCCCACATCCCCATTACCCAAATAGTGAAACTGGCGTAAAGCTTGGTGATGAACAATTTGCACGCGACTGGAACTGGTGCGAACGTGGCATCTACGCCGTCGTAGGTATGGGAATTGAACCTGGCATGAGCGATGTCTTTGCGCGTTATGCATCTGACGAGTTATTTTCACGTCTAGATGAGGTCACTGTCTTTGATGGTTCTAACCTGACCGTTGAAGGAGCTGACTTTGCTCCTTCATTTTCAATCTGGACCACTATCGAAGAGTGTCTCAATCCTCCTCTGGTTTGGGAAGATGGTCGCGGTTGGTACACCACCGAACCATTTAGCGAACTTGAGGTCTTTGATTTTCCTGAAGGAATTGGACCAGTTGAGTGCGTCAATGTAGAGCACGAGGAAGTTGTGCTTATTCCACAGAAAGTTGATGCTAAGAAAGTTAAGTTTAAGTATGGACTTGGCTCTGAATTTATCTCTACCTTAAAGACAATTCATATGCTCGGTATGGATCGCAAGGAACATATCAACGTACAAGGCGTTGAGGTCTCTCCTCGTGATATCTTGGCTGCATCTTTACCAGATCCAGCAACGCTGGGCGAACGAATGCGCGGAAAGACATGTGCTGGAACGTTGGTCAAAGGGCTTGATAAAGAAGGTAAGCCGAAGGCTGTTTACATTTACAACGTTGTCGATAATTCTTGGTCGATGGAAAATTACGGCGATCAAGCAGTTGTATGGCAGACGGCTATCAACCCAGTGATTGCTATGGAATTAATTCATAAAGGCGTTTGGCAACCAGAAGGCGTCAATGGCCCTGAATGGTTTGCACCTAAGCCATTTTTGGATTTAATTGCTGAGTACGGTTCTTCTTGGCATATTCGAGAAGAAGATACAAAGGGGATTGTGGTCTGATGACTTCACAAGGGTGGGCTCTCGTCACTGGCGCAACTGCTGGCATTGGCGAGAGTTTCACCCGCCTCTTAGCCGCTAAGGGATACAACATCGCGCTGGTAGCTCGCGATGAAGCGCGATTGCATGAACGTGCCGCAACTTTGCGCGAAAAATTTGGAATTCAAACCTTTATGCTGCCAGCTGATCTTTCTACAGAAGAAGGATGCAAAGCTGTTGAAGATTACATCGCCACTTATCCCATTGAAGTACTTATCAATAACGCTGGATTTGGTATCAAGTACTCATTCACTACAAGTGAGCTGGTTGCAGAGCAAGAGCTTTTGGATGTCTTGGTACGGACACCTATGCGCTTGATGCATGTGATCTTGCCGGGAATGAAGAAGCGTAACTCTGGAACGATTATTAATGTTTCATCCGTTGCCAGCTTTATTGCCGGAGGCACATATAGCGCAGCGAAGTCTTATCTCACTGTTCTTACTGAAGCAGTGAATACTGAATTGAAGAACACCAATATCAAAGTGTCGGCTCTCTGCCCTGGCTTTACCCGAACCGAATTTCATCAGCGCGGCAAAATGAAGATGAGCGGTCTTCCCAACTTTATGTGGCTGAACGCAGATAAATTAGTAGAGCAATCTTGGAAGGATGCTCAAGCTAATAAGCCAGTCAGTATTCCAGGTTGGCAATACAAATTACTTGTTGCAGTAATTTCACTGGCACCAAGAAAATTTGTTCGCAATATCGGAATGAATATCCGCAAGAAGCAGCGAACTTAACGCCCGCGGCGGCTGGCACCACCACGGTATCCACCGCGACGGCCTCCGCCAGAACGTTGTGGAGCTTTACGTTCAACGATGGGTGCGACATATGGAATTCCCGATGGCTCTTGTGCGCCGGTAATGGCCATGAGCTTCTCATCCAATGGGCGAACATCATGAAACTTCGGCGTTACTCCTGCGCGCGAGAGCAGACCTGTGACAGCGCGCTGACTCTTTGCGGAAGAGAGAGTGACAACAGTTCCTGATTCACCAGCGCGCGCTGTTCGACCAGAGCGGTGGAGATAATCCTTATGATCTTGCGGAAGATCAACATGTACGACGAGTGAAATTCCGTCAACGTGGATTCCGCGGGCTGCCACATCTGTTGCTACAAGTGCTGAATTTTCTTGTTCCTTAAAGAGAGCCAAGGTGCGGGTACGGACCGCTTGTGACTTTCCTCCGTGTAGCGCACCAACAGGAACACCTGCATGAGCAAGTTTGTCGGCGAGACGATCTGCACCACGTTGCGTCTTGACGAAGAGAATTGTCTTTCCGTTACGTGCAGCAATTTGTGAAGTGATGTCATCTTTATCGCCAGGATGCATCTGCAAAACATGGTGCTCCATCGTAGAAACCGAGGCACGATCATTTTGCAATGAGTGAGTTTTTGGATTCTTGAGATATTGACGCACCAATGAATCGACTCCACGATCAAGAGTTGCCGAGAAGAGCAGACGTTGTCCACCTAGTTGCGCTTGATCAAGAATCTCTTTTACTACGGGGAGAAATCCCATATCTGCCATCTGATCTGCTTCATCAAGAACAGTGATTTGCAACTGATCAAGTTGAACTTCATTCTTATTCAATAAATCAATGAGACGTCCTGGGGTTGCTACCAAGATCGCTGTTGCTCGACGCATCGCCGTAATCTGCTTGGCATAAGGCATTCCACCTGCAATCACGACAGATTCGTGGCCAACTGCACGTGCAAGAGGCCGTAGAACTTCGTCAATCTGTTGTGCCAATTCGCGAGTAGGAGTTAAAACCAACGCCAATGGCTTATGTGGGCGGGCTTCTTTATTTGCAATATTTGTCAGCAGTGCCAGGCTAAACGCCAAAGTTTTTCCTGAACCGGTCTGTCCGCGACCCAAAATATCGTGGCCAGCGAGCGCATCAGGAAGAGTTGCAATCTGAATAGGGAATGGATGTGTGATGCCTTGCGCACTAAGTGCATTAGCCAGTGCCGGCGTAACTCCTAGTTCGCGGAATGTTGTTGTTACTTCTGTGCGTGGTGTGGCTTCGACAAGATTGGCATCAGCCAAATTGACGGAGATGTAATTATCATCAGCACCGAAATCTGTTGCGACATTTGAGCGAGTCTTAACAAAGGACTCACGTCGATCACGAACCGGAGCAGTGCGAGCAGAATCGGCTCGACGTGGCGCACCTGGTTTAAATTTTTCGCGCTTCTGCGGAACAAAATTGGGGCGAGGGGTACGTTCAGGACGAGCTGCACGCTCTGCGCGTTCTGCGACAAATTTGGCAGCGCGGCTGGGAGCTTTGCGAGGGGCCTTTGCAAAGGTGCGTTCTTCGCGGCTCTGCTTTGGATTTCCTTTTGGAGCGCCTTCAATATTCTTTGACTTTGAAGCAGTGCGCTCTTGAAAACGTTGGGCGCGCAACTTTGAGCGATCAGCTAAGCGAACTTCTTTCTTGCTTACGGTTTCGCGATCTGAGTAACGCTTTGTCGAAGGAGCGGCCTTCTTCGCCGCCTTCTGGGCTGCGGTATGACGGGGCTTACCCTTAGCGGCGCGACGAGCCTTTCCGGGCGCGGCGGTACGAGTTTGTAGAGACATGAAAAATGACACCAATCGAGACGACAAGCGCGTCTCGGTTAGATGGCCTCACTAGTGAAACTAGCGCCATCAGGGTCTAGATAAGACTCGCATGTAAGTGGCCATCTGGCTCACTTTGGGGGGAAGTACATCGATGCGGTTGCTTCGATGGCTTAATCATACAGGGTGAATAAAGGACTATTTACCATTGATAATTCACATGAAATTCAATGGCTACCCCGCCAAGTTACGCTCAATTTTGAAATCTTGCTCTGTACCATAGCCATGTATCTAATGGAGGTTTTCATGTTTGGCAAAATATCGGTCGTGGTTCTCTCTTCGCTCGTCATACTCAGCGGAGTCAATGCACCTGCAGCATCTGCTGCGACCAAAATTAGCAATGGCGTCGCATGCTCTAAAGCCAATTCTGTAAAGAGCGTCAATGGTTACAAGTATCGCTGCGCCAAGAATCCATTAGTCAAGAATTCAAAGTTGACCTGGCTATCTTTTGAATGTCTCACTGCAGTAACACAGTTCCAAGCTGCAACTAAGGCACAGAAGGATCTTGCAAACGTATCCGAGCAGACAGCAGCACTTGATACTGAATATGTTGCCGCAACTACAGCGCTAAACACGACAACAGAGGCGCTTGAAAAAGCTCGCGCGCAAGTCACTCAGTTCCAAGCGCAGATGAACGCTGCGACCAATGCCGCTGAAAAGCAGAAGTTAGCAACAGCAGTTTCGAAGCTAGCCAACGCAGTGCTCGTTCTGAGCGGTTCCCGTTCAAAGCTAGCCGCACAGGTAAAAGATCTTGAGGCGAAAAAGGCGCTCTTGCAATCTGCACCAGAGCAGTTGAAGTCAAATGCAACTGATGCTCGCGCATCCGCAAACTTGCTCTGCGCAAAAGGCTTCTAAATCAGAGAGTAAATCCTTCTGACGTAAGGCTTCCCCTATTTATAGGTGGAGGCCTTACCTATTTAATCGCTAGATGTACCGTGCGCTCAAGTGGCTTCCTGCTGCGCTGCTGACCATACATATTGCAGCAAAAATCTATCTGCCGCAGCAATCGCTACTTCTTGATCTACTTCTCTATAACCTCATCTGGATTTTCGCGGTCCTCGCGATTGCACAAGCCCCGCTCACCAATGATCCCTTCGCAATAGCTGGCACCTGTTTGGCCATTACCTTTTGGGGAATTGGCTCCGTCATCAATAGCTACAGTAACTTCTATACCGTTACTGAAAATTCAGAGTTAGTTGCACAAATTTGTTACTCGCTCTTCTATCCCTGCGCGCTATTTGCACTTCCAAGAGTGGTTGCCCGAGGACGCAAACTCAATCCTCTTGAAATTTTGGATGCAGCAATTTTTGCTCTAGGTATCTCATCGATTGCTACCGCGCTCTTTATCTCCAAAGTTTTCCCTAGCTCATTGATAGATAGAGAAGATCAATTTTTTGCGCTCTTGTTTCCGATTGCAGATTTGTTGCTGCTGACTCTCTCGATTGTTGCTGCAATCACCCATCGCCTCCATCCGCGAGCACTCTTTCTCTTTCTCGGTTTTGCTCTCTTTAGTCTCTCTGATCTTCTCTTTCTATGGTTGGCACTTGCAGATACCTATCAATTCGGACAACTTTCCGATGATGGCTGGCTACTAGGAATAGTTCTTATCGCTCTGGCTCTCTGGTCTGCTCCAACTCACGATGGTAGAGAGATCGCTATCCATCCCATCTTTATTGCAATCTCAGTCTTTATTAGCCCATCACTTCTTGCCTTCTCTGCGCTCAGACCAGGTTACTTTCCAATTTTTATCATCGCCCCCACGATTGCAACTTTGTTCTTGGCATTTATTCGCATGACAATAGTCATTCGACAAGCGCGCAATCTTGGTGAAGAGAAAGTTTTGGCGCGCACCGATGAGCTCACAGGTCTTCCTAATCGCCGTAGGTTGATTGCAGATCTTGATTCTTTTTCCAAGAGTGAAGGTGCCCTCTTACTTCTAGATCTCAATCAATTTAAACCGGTCAATGACCAATATGGACACGAGTTTGGGAATCTAGTACTGCAACAGGTCGCGCAGCGCTTTAGTCGCTCGTTGCCCACCGGCGCCATTCTCGCCCGCTTAGGTGGTGATGAATTTGGAGTTTTGGTCAGCGGTACCTACGAGCAGACGCTCGAAGCGGCCTATGCGCTAGAAGCAACTCTCAGTTATCCACTACTCATTGAAGGTCGCGCCATCAAAATTGGAGTCAGTATCGGACATGTGCAGAACGATGGTTCACATAATGCGTTAGAGCGAGCCGATGCAGCTATGTATGAAGCAAAGCGCAGTGGGGTTGGTGTTGTGCGAGCTCAACCTGTCTTATGAAGTCTTAACTTGATTCCAGTAAACGCACCAAGAAAGACAAAGATAAAGAAGACCCATCCTGAAACTGCAAAAGCTTGTGTTCCAGATAAAAGTACACCGATAGTGCAACCAAGCGAAGTCATTGAGCCCCAGCCCAGCGCAACTCCTCCAAGAAGTGCAGTGCCGGTATTGGTAAGAGTTAAACGAGATGGCTTAAAGCGCCCTCCTGCAAAGGCTGCTGCAAAAGAAGATCCAACGATGCCGATAATGAGCCAGCCATTATTGGTAAGTGTTTGTGTAACAACGGCAATACATCCGGCCATGCGATCTAAGCCCGTTAAAGATTCAGGACCAATCCCTTGCGAATCCATAAATGTGCGCGCAGTTGTGCTCAGCTGACGGGTAACACCGAGCGGTTCAACGCGTAGATAGGCCACCGTTCCGACCACACCAACAAGTAAACCGGTAGTGATTGGACTCCAGCGTTCAAAAATTAATTTCTTTGCAGTCTGACTCAATGACAGAGTGCTAGCAGAACTTCTAATTGGTTCTGCATTGACGCCTTTGCGAATAACGAAGATTGCTAAAGCCAATAAAACTGCCAAAGTAAGAATCAAAGATCCGGAATATCCCAAGTAGTGCGGCAACCACATCGTTGGTGCATCAGATATTGCGTTGAGATAGAGCCAATTCCACGTCAGAAATGCCAGAACAAATCCGCCCAAGGTTCCAACCAGAGCTGGAATTGCGCGCAAATAGCCCTGACCCAATCGATAGAGATGGCCACTAATACATGCACCAGAGAGCGCCATACCGATTCCAAAGGTAAAAGCTGAAAGCGCTAGTACCCAACTGACTGGACCGATGTGCGCAACCGGAGGAAGTCGATCAGTGGTTGTATCTGGCAGAAATTGTCCAAATATCAAGGCATAACCGACTGATCCGGTGGCGATGGCAACTAGAACAGAGAGAAATGGAGTTGTGTTCTTATCTTCAATCCCGTCCCGGAAAATACAGAAGAAACAGAAACGCCCGCGTTCTAGCAACAGACCCAAACTAATTCCGATTAAGAGCGAAATAGGCGCAGTGGAATTACTGGTATTTGAAGAGAGAATAAATGCAGTTAATAAGAGTGCGGCGATAATGCCAAAAGAAATTGCCGTGCGGATTTTCTCTGCACGAGTCCAGGCAGAAGCAGCAACCCCGATGGTGCTGGGGCTGCTGCTCTGCTGTGGATGAGTAGAAATTACGCTGCTCCCCAAATAGTGCCAGCGTTATTCTGGATTGGAACTCCTACAGAGTTTCCGTACTCAGTCCATGAACCGTCATAGTTCTTGACTTCGTAACCCAGGATTTCACTTAGTACAAACCAGGTAAGTGATGAACGTTCACCAATACGGCAATAGGTAATGATGTTCTGCTTTCCATCGATTCCCTTATCTGCATAGAGCTTCTTAAGTTCAGCTACCGTCTTAAAGGTTCCATCTGCATTGACATTCTGACCCCATGGAACGTTGATTGCACCTGGGATATGGCCAGCACGAACTGCTAGCTCTTGGAATCCGGCTGGAGCAAAGACCTTTCCGTTGTATTCATCAGCAGAACGAATATCGATCAAGGTTGCCTTCGCACGCTTCTTCGCAACAGGAAGAACGTCATTAATCAAGGTTGCGCGTAGGGTCTTGTCACCCTTTGATGCAGAGAAGTTACCAGGAGCAAAAGTTGGAACAGCGGTTGTTAGTGCGCGGCCATCTTTCTCCCACTTCACGCGGCCACCATCGAGGACGCGAACATCCTTCTGACCGTAGATATTAAAGATCCAAGCGCCCCAGGCAGCGAACCAGTTGTTCTTATCGCCATAGAGAACCACGGTGGTGTCATCGCTGATTCCAGCTTTCTGAACCAACTTGCTGAAGTTCTTTGCGTTGATGATGTCGCGATTGACTGTGTCAACGAGATCAGTGTGCCAAACAAATTTGATGGCATTCTTAATGTGACCACGCTCGTAGATTCCTGGTTCAGTGCTTACTTCGATAATACGTACCTTTGGATTATCGAGGTTCGCCTCTAACCAATCTGGTTGTGCAACTGCGCGTGCTTGATTCTTTGGTGCAGCTTCTGCTGGAACGATTCCAACAGTTGAAACAAGTCCAGCAACTACTGCTGCTGAGAATACTTTCTTTACGATAGACATAGTTTTCCTTTGATATGAGTTAGATAAATTTAGAAAAGATTTAAAACTTTGAAGGTATCGCTTAAAGACAGCAACTGGTGCTGTTGATACGGCAGTAGTCAATAACGCGACGTTTGATAAATGACATCGTGACTTCCTCCCGTTGATATGACTAGGTGAGAAAGATAAGGAAGAAAATCTACTTTGTAAAAACGCTAACTATTTGCAAATGCAAAAATGAGCTATTTTTTCTTGGTTTTTGGCGCTTCATCCTTAACTATTTTGATTTCTTTTAGCCTTTCGAGTGACTCAATTCTCTCGAGGGCATGGTCAACAATCCGCTCTGGGTAGCCATGTGAGTAGCCATCTAGATAGAGCCATGGTTCATGAATTTCTGCTGCGCTTAAGTGAGCCAGTTCTGCAACATATTTGCGAATATAGTCGCCTGAGCTATCGAAACGTTTTCCTTGATCGACCGGATTAAAGACTCGGTAATACGGAGATGCATCTGTACCCGTACCCGCCGTCCATTGCCATCCATGTGCATTAGATGCCACGTCATAATCAACTAAATGCTGAGCAAAGAATCTTTCACCTAGTTGCCACTCCAGATGAAGGTCTTTTACTAAGAATGAAGCAACCACCATACGAGTACGGTTATGCATCCAACCTTCCAGCAGTAATTGGCGCATAGCAGCGTCTACAAATGGATATCCCGTCTTTCCTTCGCACCATGCTTGAAAATGTTTACCAGGCTTGTCATAGCGCATCGCTTTAAACTGCTTTGCGTAATACTCAGTATCGGTATCAGGATTGTGAAAGAGAACGTCAGCATAAAATTCGCGCCACGCAATCTCTTTGCGGAAAGTATCGTGCGCCGTGCTCTCACCCAACCCGGCAAGCAAAGTGCGCGGATGGATTTCTCCAAACTTAAGATAAGTACTCATCTTTGAAGTTCCATCAATCGCAGCCAAATTTCGGTTCTCGTCATAATTGGCTAAACCTTTTTTACTAAATTCTTTAAAGCGCGCAAGTGCAGCTTTCTCACCTGCGGTAGCCACTTTGACGCCTGGCGGCATTGGAAAGTCAGGAAAGGCGCGGTATTTGGCTGGAGGCTTCACTGCGGGAATAACAGTTGGAGCCTTTGCGGGAGCGCGCCAACCATGTGCGCACCAGGCTCGATAGAACGGCGTGTACACGCGATACGGGGTTCCATCACTTGGCTTTACAACTCTGCCAGGGGCTACTGCATATGGACTTCCGGTGCGCACCAATGGAATTCCCGCTGCTGCAACGCGAGCATCGCGCGCTGCACCGTAGCGTTCATATTCATCCGAGATATGAACTTCAGATGCGCCGTACATTTCAATGAGCTCTTGCAATACTTCCACTTGATCACCTTCGATGATGTGTAGGCAATTGCCTAGCGATTCATCGAGTGCGCGCAGAGATTGACCCATGTAGGCAAGTAACTTCTCACCAGCTTCAGCGATTTGAGTCTTATCCAAAATAAAGACTGGAACAATTTCATCACTTGCTGCTATCGCTGCATTGAGAGCAGGATGATCACCGACGCGCAGATCTCTGCGAAACCAAACGATATTTCGCCGAGCCATAGAAACTACTTGTGAAGCTGCTCGACGGTTGCGTCCCAACCCTTAACATCTTCAGGCTTACGTGGACCTTTGCCAACGTAGCGTGCAGATGGGCGAATTAAGCGACCAGTGCGCTTCTGTTCGAGGATGTGCGCTGACCATCCCGCGGTACGGGCTGCAGTAAACATAGAGGTAAAGAGTGGTGCTGGAACTTGGGCGAAGTCCAAAATAATTGCTGCCCAGAATTCCACGTTGGTTTCTAGAACACGATCAGGTTGACGTTCACGAAGTTCCTTGAGCGCTGCCTTTTCGAGAGCTTCTGCAACTTCATAACGTGGTGCATTGAGCTCTTTAGCAGTGCGACGAAGTGTGCGCGCACGTGGATCTTCTGCGCGATAGACGCGGTGTCCAAAGCCCATCAGGCGCTCTTTACGATCTAGCAAATCTTTTACATAACCTTCTGCGTTGCCAGTCTTTTCAACTTCTTCAATCATGTGAAGAACGCGTGAAGGTGCACCACCATGGAGTGGGCCAGACATCGCGCCGATTGCGCCAGAGAGGGCAGCGCACACATCAGCGCCAGTCGATGCAATGACGCGGCCGGTAAATGTTGATGCATTCATTCCATGTTCTGCTGCTGAAACAAAGTAGGCATCAATAGCGCGAACGTGAAGTGGATCAGGTTCTCCGCGCCAGCGAATCATCATGCGCTCAACAACTGTGTGCGCCTTATCAACTTCTGATTCAGGAACCATGGGATTGAAGAGTCCACGTGCAGCCTGTGCCAAATATGAAAGAACCATCACCGAAGTACGTGCCAAATTGCTGCGCGCTTCTTCGTCAGAAATATCTAGAAGTGGCTTAAAGCCCCAAGCTGGCGCCAACATTGCAATCGCAGATTGGATATCTACACGAACATCACCTGAGTGAACCGGAAGTGGAAATGGTTCTGCGTTAGGAAGGCCCGGATTAAATTCATCATCAACGAGTAAGCCCCACACATTTCCAAATGAGACGCGACCTACGAGATCTTCGATATCAACGCCGCGATAACGTAGCGCGCTACCTTCTTTATCTGGCTCGGCAATTTCAGATTCAAATGCAATTACACCTTCAAGACCTGGCTTGAAATCATCTGACACGGTGCGCTCCTTAGGCTGTTACTCGTTCCGCGGGCAATTCTGCACCTCCCGCGGGGGTGCTGACCACCAGAGGCTGCGAGGATGCACTCATACCGAAAGTGAGGTTCGATACACCCATGAGCAACGACGACCTCACTCGCGATTCCATCAGAGCGATGCGTCGTTCTTACGGTGAAGTTGGCTTGGAATCACTACCAGATGATCCCTTTGCAGCTTTCTCGAGCTGGCTGAAAGAGGCGGCTGACAATCCTGTTATCGTCGAAGCCAATGCCATGGTGCTCACAACTTTGGGCGCAGATAACAATGGCAATGATGCACTTTCAACTCGCACCGTATTGCTTAAAGATATTTCGCAAGGTGGATTTACATTCTTTACAAATTACTCATCACGTAAAGGACAAGCTCTAGAACTAAATCCGCAAGTCACGCTGCTCTTTCCTTGGTATGCCATGGAGCGACAAGTTTCTATCAACGGATTTGCAGAAAAAATTGCGCGCGCAGAATCTGAAGATTACTTTGCAACACGACCATGGTCTTCACAGATCGGCGCGTGGGCATCTGCACAATCTGCACCGCTTGCTACTCGCGAAGAGTTAGAGCAACGATTTGCTGGCGCTGCGCAGAAATGGCCCGAAGGAACAACCGTTCCTTGCCCACCACACTGGGGTGGTTATCGTGTAGCTCCCATCAGCATTGAATTTTGGCAAGGCCGTTACTCGCGTCTACATGATCGGTTGCGGTATGAGCGGGTTAACACCGAATCCGATTGGGAAGTACATAGGTACTACCCGTAGTCTTGCCCCATGAGCGAAGTCATTGTTATCCCAGAAAATATCAAGCCACGTGATGGACGTTTTGGTTGTGGTCCATCAAAGATTCGCCCTGAATCGTTAGCTGCGCTGACTGCGCCCGGAAGTAATTACATTCTCGGAACATCACATCGCCAGAAGCCAGTCAAGAACGTTGTAAAGAGCGTACGCGAAGGCCTCACTTCTCTATTTTCGCTTCCAGAAGGTTATGAAGTTGTCCTTGGTAATGGTGGTTCCACTGCGTTCTGGGATATCGCCTCCTTTGGTCTGATTGAAAATCGCTCACAACACTTAGTTTTCGGTGAATTTTCATCCAAGTTTGCTGCCGCTGCGAAGGAAGCGCCATTTCTTGGTGACCCATCAGTTATCAAATCTGAACCAGGAACTCATCCAGTAGCAACTGCTGAAGCTGGCATCGATGTCTATGCGCTCACCCATAATGAAACTTCCACTGGCGTTGCTATGAATATCCAGCGCCCTGCTGGCACTGACGGTGCTCTTGTACTCGTTGATGCCACATCTGCAGCTGGTGGACTCGAAGTAAGCGCAAAGGAATTCGATACTTACTACTTTGCACCACAGAAATCTTTTGCATCAGATGGTGGTTTATGGCTTGCGCTCATGAGCCCTGCTGCAATCGAGCGAGCTGAAAAAATTAAGGGCAGCGGTCGTTGGATTCCTGCCTTCTTCGATTTGATGACTGCCATCGAAAACTCTCGTCTTGATCAGACTTACAACACTCCAGCGCTTGTAACTTTGATGTTGTTGGACGAGCAGATTAAATGGATGAATGCCAATGGTGGACTTTCTTTTGCTGTAGGTCGCAGCGCAGATTCCGCTTCTCGCCTCTATGCCTGGGCTGAAAAGACCGAGTACACAACTCCATTTGTGACCGACCCAGCGCAACGTTCTAAAGTTGTTGGAACCATTAACTTTGATGATGCTATCGATGCCACAAAGGTTGCAGCAGCGCTGCGCGCAAATGGCATCGTAGATACTGAGCCTTACCGCAAACTCGGTAAGAACCAACTTCGTATCGGAATGTTTCCTGCTATCGACCCAGCTGATATCGATGCCTTAACTGCATCTATCGACTATGTCGTGGCTAATCTGAAGTAGTGACAGCTACTTTTAAGCGCGACCGCTATTTCTGGGCGGTTGCCATGCAAACAGTCTGCGTCAATATCTTTCTTGGCAGCTTCGGGCCTGCACAACCTCTACTGCGAGCAGATCAAGGAACTTCTCTGACTATCGCGGGGTTGCACGGAACAGCAATTGGTCTAGCTTCAGTCTTGGCAGGATTAGCCAATCCACGTTTGGCGCATCGCTTTGGCCGCGCCACAACTGGCTGGATAGGTCTTTCTATCTTCTGTGTAGGACTCATTGCATTTGTTGCATCGCCTTCAGTGCTCTTTTCAATTCCTACTGCACTTCTTACCGGCTTTGGTGTATCGATTACTATTAATAACGCGCTGACCTCTATCACCTCACACTTTAATGAAATGTCTCCGATGGCTCTCACGCAATCCAACGCGATTGGTTCTTGCGGATATATTTCTGGAACTCTTATTGTTGGAACAATTGCAAATAGCTATCGTGACTTATGGCGCCTCGGAATGTTGATTGCCATTCCACTTGCCCTTCTCCTCTTTTTGATGCGTGATAAAGCTCCTGATCTACATGTACCAGATGAAGCAGGACCACAATCTGGAAAATTATCTCGCCAGTATTGGATTTCTTACTTTGGATTCTTGGCTTGTATTGCGAGTGAATTCGCCATCTCTTTCTGGGCTGCAGCGCTCATCATTGATCGCACGGGAGCATCTCCTGCGATTTCAACCCTTACAGTGGCTGCGCTTGGAACCGGTATGTTCCTTGGACGATGGTATGGCGGAAGGGTTTTGAAGCATTATCCACTTGATACACAACTTATTATTTTCATCGCAATTCAAGCGGTAGGTTTTGCCATTCTTTGGTTCTCTCATAGCCTCATCATTAGTTTTGTCGGTGTACTTATCGCTGGACTTGGTGTCTCTAATCAATTTGCACTGGCATCACTGCGCATGATTGATTTCAGTGATAACCGCCCTGATTTGGCTATCGGTGGAAGTTCTACCGCAGCAGGTCTAGCGATAGCAGGTTCGCCGTTCTTACTCGGAGTTCTGGGAGATCTCTTTGGTATCTCGCGCGCCTATTTGATGGTTCCCGTTTTGATATTGATTTCGTACGCAACGGTGAAGCTAGTGCCATCACATGTTCCACAGAAAGTGCTAGAAGATAATGAACTTTAAGAGCCGCCGCTTAATCACCATTCTGACTCTGGTCGGACTGGTAGCCCTTATTCTTTTAGGACAGTAGACACCCGCAAATCTTCGGGTTTTCCCACCTTATCCTTGAAGAAAACCCAGAGCAGAATCGCCGCTACTAATGGGATGACGCCGCAAATAAAGATTGTTTGGCGCACACCTACTGTTTCACTCAAGTAACCGATAAAGAGCGAACCAAAAGGAGTTCCTCCCATAAAAATCAAAAGATAGATTCCCATGACGCGACCACGCACTGCTGGATCGCTATTTACTTGAACATACGAATTAGCGCTGATTAACATCGTCAGCGCTGATATTCCACCGATCGGTAACCAAATGGAATAGACCCAATAAGTCGGCATAAAGGCGGTTGCAATTACTATTAATGAAAAGAGAACTCCAAGCCGTACCACCATGAGGCTATCTCTAAATCTTTCAAGTCGCGCACTGAGCAGAGCGCCAGCCAAAGAACCGATTGCGACATAAGTTCCTAATAATCCAAACTCAGCAGGTCCTTTACCAAATTCTTTGCTTGCCATTAGCGCATTGAAGATTTGAAAGTTAAGTCCAAATGTAGATGCAAAGAAAATCAACGCCATCACTACATACAAGTCGGGTCGAGCCTTGGCATACCGAAGTCCCTCACGCACTGTGCCCAGGGTCTGCTCTTTCTTCTGCTCAAAGAAATCTGCAGCGCGCATAAAGAAGAGCGAGGTGATGACAAAGAGATAAGAAGTAGCGTTTACGAGAAAAGATGGACCAGTACCGAAGTTTGCAATCAATATGCCAGATAGTGCTGGTCCTACCAAGCGACCAACATTGAAATTAGCTGAGTTAAGGCTGACTGCATTGGCAACATCAGAGTGGCCCACAATCTCTGCGGTAAAACTCTGCCGAATCGGAGCATCAATAGCCGATGCAATTCCTAGGACGGCAGCACAGAGAAATACATGCCAAAGTTCAATGACATCAGCAACTACCAATATGCCCAGGGCATAACAAGCCAGCGCTGCTAAGGAATTGGTGGCAATCAATAGCTTTCGTTTATCAACGCGATCGGCCAAAACTCCACCGTGCAGACTCAGAAGCATTACGGGAACAAATTGAATTGCAGTCACGAGCCCAAGATAGAAACCGTTATTGTCGGTGAGCTCTAGAACCAGCCAGTCTTGCGCCACAATCTGCGCCCAAGTTCCGATATTGGAAAGCGCATTAGCAGGAAAGAGAATGCGAAAATTTCGGTGGCGGAAAGAACGCCAATTTCCATTCTCATCCACTCGCATTCGCATTACTCTACTCGTATGAGCACTCAAGGCAGTTCAAATATCAAAACAGTGGTCGTTCTAATTACGCTCGGGAGTATCGCCTGGCTTGCCGCTGGTGTTGTTGCAATTGCTATGGGAGCTGAAGCTAAAATCATTTGGACATGCGTTGTCGGCGCTAGCCTTGGCGTAATCGGAATTCGCTACTCAATCCGACGATCTCGTCGATCTGGAATTTAGTAAGTACGTTTTTTAACTACTGCTCGAGTTGAGCAGCAATTCCGCGAAGTACTCGACCAAGGCGTTCTGCTTCTGGTCCTGAAGGATGGCGACCATGGCGTAAGCCATTTCCGACGCGATCAAGAATCTTGATGGTGTCTTCAATCATCGCTGCCAGATCGTCATTATTTCCACGTGCACCTTCGGCAAGTGATACCGGTGCTTCAACAATATGCACTGACATCGCTTGTGGTCCCTTGCGTGAATCAATTACAGAGAACTCAAGCTTGGTGCCAGGCTTTACTGTGGCAACGCCTTCTGGAAGAGCAGAGGAAGCAAGATAAACATCTTCGCCTTCATCAGATGCGATAAAACCAAAACCTTTTTCAAGTGAGAACCATTTGACGCGACCTGTAGGCATAACAGTTACTCCTTAATTGTGCGGTACTCGTGTAGTGATGCGAGCCGGGGGTTTCGGACAGGGGGCTAATTTATCGCACTTAGAGATAGCCGTGCTACCCGGTTTTACGCTTAGAAGGAGTTACAAGGTCGCTTCGCTATTCCTATTTGCTCGGCTTCACAAGGTCGCTTCGCTGTGAGCCCCGCAGCCGTGGTCGACTGAAACCACGCGTGCATCATCAGGTGCAATCGCATTGGCGCAGACACCAAATGCAGATCGAAGTGAACCAGCAATAGGAATAAAGAAGCCGCATGATGCACATGGTTTTGGAGCAGCTTGTGCAAGCGGTGAATGTGGTCCGCGATCACCTGTGTACCAACGCTTACTTGCTTGGTCGCGGCCTTCGATTGATAAAACGCGCGGACGCATCAGCCCTAAATCAAATACTTCAGTTGCATCGAGGCCTTCATCTTGCGCAAGTGCATGAATACCAGGAACTAGACGAGTATCTTCAAGAACGCTTGGGACAATTACACCTGGCTGGATATCTTCGGGTTGGATGCGATCGCGATATGGAATGTGATCCGGTGCCAGAAGTGAATCTGGTCCAGGCAGAATTACCACATCGCAGACAGTTGGAGTGGCATCTTCGTCAACTTTTGCGACGGTGATGCACCAACGCCATCCACGATAGCCAGCAATCTCAGCAGCAAATAAATAGGTAGCGACGCGATTTTCATCGTCATATTCAACCGAGACAAAGTCGCCGACCTGTGATGCAAATTCCGCATCAGCTAGGGCAGCCTCGCGCGCAATATTCTGCGCATCAAATGTCTTCATGACGCAATCGTAAAGCAGAAGGCCCTCGAGACGTTAATCCCGAGGGCCTTTCTACATTTTTAAGGCTTTAAAAATCCATATCCCCGCCGCCTTGTGGCATTGGCGCCGCAGACTTTGGTTCTGGCTTATCTGTAATCACTGCCTCTGTTGTAATAAAGAGAGCTGCAATTGATGCTGCATTCTGGAGTGCAGAACGTGTCACCTTAGCTGGATCAATAATGCCAGCCTTGATCATGTCTACATATTCACCAGTTGCAGCATTGAGTCCGTGACCGGCTTCAAGGTTGCGAACTTTCTCTACGATAACTCCGCCTTCCAGACCAGCGTTTACTGCAATCTGCTTGAGTGGAGCTTCGATGGAAACTTCAACAATCTTTGCACCAGTTGCTTCATCTCCTTCGAGCTTAAGCTTCTTAAACGCTGCAGTTGCTGCCTGAAGAAGAGCAACGCCACCACCGGCAACGATTCCTTCTTCAACTGCTGCCTTTGCATTTCGAACTGCATCTTCGATGCGGTGCTTGCGCTCTTTCAGTTCAACTTCTGTTGCAGCTCCGGCCTTGATAACCGCAACTCCACCAGCAAGCTTGGCTAGGCGCTCTTGCAACTTCTCCTTGTCGTAATCTGAATCAGACTTCTCGATTTCAGAGCGGATCTGAGCAACGCGGCCCTTGAGCTGTGCCTCATCACCAAGTCCTTCGATGATGGTGGTCTCTTCCTTCGAGATGACAACCTTGCGAGCGCGACCAAGAAGTTCAAGTCCAGCTGTCTCTAGCTTGAGACCGACTTCATCTGAGATAACGGTGGCGCCGGTAAGGATCGCAATATCTTGCAACATCGCCTTACGACGATCTCCGAATCCAGGTGCCTTCACAGCTGCAGAGCGAAATGTTCCCTTGATCTTATTGACCACGAGAGTTGCTAGCGCTTCTCCTTCAATATCTTCAGCAAGGATTGCCAGTGGCTTACCTGACTGCATTACCTTTTCAAGAACTGGTACGAGCTCTTTGATATTTGCAATCTTGCCGCTGGTGATCAGGATGTACGCATCTTCGAGAACTGCTTCCATGCGATCTGTATCAGTGACGAAATATGGTGAGACATAACCCTTGTCAAAGCGCATACCTTCGGTGAGCTCGAGTTCGAGACCAAAAGTATTTGACTCTTCAACGGTGATAACGCCTTCTTTACCGACCTTATCCATCGCTTCAGCAATCATCTCGCCGATAGTTACATCAGCAGCAGAGATTGATGCAGTTGCTGCAATCTGTTCCTTTGAATCAACGCTCTTAGCCATTGCGCTGAGTTCAGCGACAACAGCTGCTACCGCCTTTTCGATTCCGCGCTTGAGCGCCATTGGGTTTGAGCCGGCTGCAACGTTGCGAAGACCTTCGCGAACGAGCGCCTGAGCCAATACTGTTGCAGTTGTTGTTCCATCGCCTGCGACATCATCTGTCTTCTTGGCAACTTCCTTAACGAGTTCTGCACCAATTTTTTCCCATGGATCATCGAGTTCAATATCTTTTGCGATTGAGACACCATCATTGGTAATTGTTGGCGCGCCCCACTTCTTTTCAAGTACGACGTTACGTCCGCGAGGTCCAAGGGTTACCTTGACGGCATCAGCGAGGACGTTCATTCCGCGCTCTAGACCGCGGCGGGCTTCTTCATTAAAGGCAATCTGCTTTGCCATAGTTGTTAGCTCCTATGTCTTTACCTAATCGGGTCAGCCGGGTTTTAGTTAACGAAACGCCAGGGGCGCCGTTATCACTCTCGGCCTGCGAGTGCTAACGCCAAATCTACGGCCTTCTATTCCCGCTCGCAAAACGAGCGGGCGAGGTTGGGCTTTTAGCGAGAGGTGCGAGCGGCCATGCGGGCTTCACGCAGGCGCCGCAGGCGTTTGACCAGCATGGGCGAGGCCTCGAGGGCATCCTCGCGGTCGATGAGGTCATTGAGCAGTTGGTAATAGCGAGGGGCGGTCAGATCAAAGAGATCCTTGATTGCGCTCTCTTTCGCTCCAGCAAAGCGCCACCAATTACGCTCGAATTCAAGGATGCGAATTTCGAGATCGGTCAAGGTTGAGCCTTTACTCTCTGGATTTTCCAACGCGGACATATTCGAATCTTAGATTGGAAAGCGGCGCAACTGTGGGATTTACGAGCGCCTTGCAGCCTTTTCAATATTGCGCAGCATCGTTGGGAAGATAAAGAAGTGAAAAGGCGAGACTAGATACCAATAGAGCTGGCCACCTAGACCGCGCGGTGCAAAGAGCGCATCTTGTGTGACTACTACTTTGCCATCTCGTTCCTCTAGATGAAATTCCAACCAGGCCTTACCGGGCAGAATCATTTCAGCATAGAGTCGAAGATGTTTGCCATGTTCTAAACCTTCGACTCGCCAGAAATCAACGGTGTCACCGATACGAAGATGCAATGGATCGCGACGACCAC
>VFQS010000060.1_pt1 | contig 160297 bp, 150 predicted proteins | sample 3512361 | NCBI WGS metagenome assembly VFQS01 (sample SAMN10412375, study PRJNA504923) | tailings metagenome | isolation source: Relicate 1 Philex TSF3 active mining | place: Philippines | reverse complement strand
AAGCCCCGGCTAACTGGACGGCAACCCTCCACCGCGGTGGGGTGCTCCGGGTGAAGACCAGGCGCAATGAACGTCATTGCGCAAGCGCGGGTCTGTCACAACGAAGTCAGGCCCCCTTCACTACAAGGAGGTCCTTGATGTCATCCCGTAAACCCTTTGATGTCTCCGATGCAGCGTTTGAAACTCGTCAGATCCATGCTGGTCAACAGCCAGATCCGGTCACTGGTTCACGAGCGCTGCCGCTCTACCAAACCACGGCCTATCAATTCCGCGATACCGATCATGCTGCGAACCTCTTTGGTCTTGCGGAGCTTGGAAACATCTACACCCGCATCATGAACCCAACGCAGGATGCGGTAGAACAACGAATCGCATCCCTTGAAGGGGGAGTCGCAGCGCTACTTGTGGCTTCAGGTTCGGCTGCGACGACATTTGCCATCCTCAACGTGGCAGAAGCGGGCGATCACATCGTCTCCTCGCCTTCGCTCTATGGCGGGACATATAACCTCTTTCATTACACACTTCCAAAGTTCGGAATCAAGGTCACCTTCGTCGATGACCCAACCAACCCAGAGAGTTGGAAGAAGGCGATCCAGCCCAATACCAAAGCACTCTTCGGCGAGACCATCGCCAATCCAAAGAATGACCTGCTCGATATCGAGACAATCGCAGGTGTTGCTCATGCTGCAGGCATTCCATTGATCGTGGATAACACTGTTGCGACGCCATTCTTGATCCGCCCTATAGAACATGGTGCAGATGTCGTCGTCCACTCAGCAACGAAGTTCCTCTCAGGTCATGGAAATGCAGTCGTTGGTGCGATCGTCGATGCGGGCAATTTCGACTACGCCAAGCATCCAGAACGATTCCCGCAATTCAATCAACCGGATCCGAGCTATCACGGTCTCGTCTACGCAGAAGCGCTTGGAGTCGGCTCACCATTCGGTGCGAATCTCTCGTACATCTTCAAGATTCGATTGACCTCGCTGCGCGATATCGGCGCGGCGGTAAGCCCCTTCAACGCTTGGCTCTTGGCACAAGGATTAGAGACACTCTCACTTCGCATGGAACGCCATATTTCGAACGCATCTGCTGTGGCGAAGTGGCTTGAGAGTCAACCGGAGGTCGAGCGAGTCAATTACGCATCGTTACCTTCTTCGCCGTGGCATACCCTTGCAAAGAAATATGCGCCTAAGGGCTCTGGATCCGTTCTCTCTTTCGAGATCAAGGGTGGCGTTGAGGCTGGAAAGAAGTTCATCGAAGCGCTCAGACTCTTCTCTCATGTCGCCAATATCGGTGACGTGCGATCTTTGGCGATTCATCCCGCATCGACGACCCACTCACAACTCACTGCTGAGGAACAACAAGATGCTGGCGTCAACCCAGGACTAGTTCGACTGAGTCTCGGACTCGAGAATATCGATGACATCATCGCTGACCTTCAGAGAGGTTTCGAAGCGGCGGGCGCAAAGTAGATGTCACCTGACCCTTCCAATGCAACAGTGGTAACTGGAGCATGGTTAGAACATCATGATCCGGGGGAGCGTCAATTCTTAACGCTTGAAAGGTTGCCACTGGAGAATGGCGCAGTCCTCTCGCCTGTCACCATTGCGTATCAGAGTTGGGGAAGACTCAACTCTGATCGATCGAATGCGATTCTCATCAATCACGCTCTGACGGGCTGGTCTGATGTGAATGGTTGGTGGCCGAACATGGTCGGCCCAGGAAAGCCATTCGATACCGATAGATACTTCGTCCTCTGCCCCAATGTGGTTGGCGGATGCCAGGGGAGCACTGGGCCCTCATCCCTTGCTCCCGACGGTCGTCGATATGGATCGCGTTTCCCCGAAATCACCATTCGAGACATGGTCTTGGCTGAGCGACTCTTTGCCGAGAAGCTTGGAATCTCACGTTTTCTTCTCGCAGTAGGACCTTCGCTTGGTGGCATGAGATCACTTGAATGGGCAATCACCTACCCTGATGCAGTCGCTGCCATCTGCACCATCGGTTCTTCTGCGATTGCGACTGGCGATCAGATTGGAACCGCTTCGATCCAACTTCGCGCCATTCTGAACGATCCCCACTTTTACGGCGGTGACTACTATGAAAGTGAGAAGGGGCCGGAAGAAGGGATGGGAATCGCACGGCGCATTGCACACCTGACCTATCGCACCGAGCTTGAGATGGATATGCGTTTTGGTGCACTGGATCAAGGTGATGGCAGGTTCCAAGTCGAGTCCTACCTCGATCATCATGCCTTAAAACTCAACAAGCGATTCGATGCTAACACCTACATTGCCCTCACCAGAGCGATGATGACCCACGATGTCGGTCGAGGGCGAGGTGGCGTTGCAACGGCTCTAGCTCGGGTTGAGGCAAAGACAACAGTCGTCTCGATCGATACCGATCGCCTCTTTCCGCCACGGCTACAGCGAGATATAGCCGAGGCGGTACTCGGTCTTGCTGAAGTTGAGGTCATTTCCTCGCCATTCGGTCACGATGGCTTCTTGATCGAGGTCGATCGGGTCGGAGAGATCATCAGAAAGGCCCTGAAAGCGCTTCCATAACGGCGATTCTGGCTCGCGGTGGGCTGTGGATAATTTATAATATGCCTGCACCCAAAAGGATTACGACCAACGGAATCGATCCGAAGGCGAAAAAACCAAAGGACTCATCTTGCCTGTAGCTCGTGCGCCCAAAAAGCAGCCAAAGAAGAAAGTGGCGGCTGCGAAAGCTAAGAGTAATAAGCCAAGCAAGAAGAAGAGCGCGCCAGCCAAGTCGAGCACATCGAAGTTCGCTCCGATTCGCACCATTGCTAAACCTGCTCCAAAGCCGAAGGCCAAGAAAGCGGCGAAGAAGGCTGCCGCTCCAAAGCGATTCCTAACCAAAGCAGAGCTTGAAGCACTCAAGGCGGCAAAAGCTTCAGATGCCACGGCAGTAAAGAGTGGTCCGCGCCGATTCCCCACCAAGGCTGAACTTGAGGCGATGAAGGCAGCGAAGAATCCAGTCGCGGCTGCAAGCAAGGAGACAGCCCCGAAGAAAGTAGTCGTCGATGGCGAAGAGGTCGAACTTGAAGAAGTCGAACTCGATGATCTTGAGTCACTAACGACCGAAACAACCGAGGGCGAAGAGGGCGAAGATAAGGGTGATGTTCGCGTCGTCAATCTCACCGAAGAGTCCCAAAAGGAAGAGGGTGAATTCACCCTCAAGGATTCCGAAGAGGATGATGCTCCGCCTCAGACCGTCCTTACCGCTGGTGCTACAGCAGATCCAGTCAAGGATTACCTGAAGCAAATCGGTCGAGTCGCTCTTCTCAACGCTGAACTTGAAGTCGAACTTGCAATGCGCATCGAAGCAGGTCTCTTTGCTGAAGAGAAGCTCTCGAAGGATAAGAAGATGGATCGCGCTCTCAAGCGCGAACTTGAGTGGATCGCTGAAGATGGCCGTCGCGCGAAGAACCATCTCCTTGAGGCAAACCTTCGTCTCGTCGTCTCGCTAGCGAAGCGATACACCGGACGCGGCATGCTCTTCTTGGATCTGATTCAAGAAGGAAATCTCGGCCTCATCCGCGCGGTTGAGAAGTTCGATTACACCAAGGGTTACAAGTTCTCGACCTACGCAACCTGGTGGATTCGTCAGGCGATCACTCGCGCCATGGCCGATCAGGCGCGAACCATTCGTATTCCTGTCCATATGGTCGAGGTGATCAACAAGCTCGCTCGAGTGCAAAGACAGATGCTCCAGGATCTCGGTCGTGAGCCAACGCCAGAAGAGTTGGCTAAGGAACTCGACATGACTCCTGAGAAGGTCGTTGAGGTTCAGAAATATGGCCGCGAACCGATTTCACTTCACACCCCACTCGGTGAAGAAGGCGATAGCGAGTTCGGCGATCTCATCGAAGACTCTGAAGCGATCGTCCCTGCTGAAGCGGTTTCATTCACCATCTTGCAAGAGGAGCTCCATAAAGTCCTCGACACTATGTCTGAGCGTGAAGCAGGGGTAGTGAAGATGCGCTTCGGTCTTACTGACGGGCAGCCCAAGACCCTCGATGAGATTGGCAAGGTCTATGGAGTGACTCGTGAGCGTATCCGTCAGATCGAATCGAAGACTATGTCCAAGCTTCGTCACCCATCCAGGTCTCAATCCCTACGAGATTACCTCGATTAATCCATAGCTTGCTGAAAAGGGGAGAGAACGATGTCTGATCGCGTCACTATGAGAGTGAAACCGAATGGCTCAGTTCGCGTCACTGGAACCGTCGATTTCGTTGATGCTGAAGGCAATGTCATTGAGACGAAGACTGATTTCTCGTTATGTCGCTGTGGCCACTCTAAAGAGAAGCCCTACTGCGATGGCTCACATCGCGAGGCTGGATTTCAAGCCGAGTAGAACTTATTCGCTTGCTAGGCGATGGGTTTCGTCGTGAATGTGTACTGATTGCGCTTTAAGACCTTCAGCGTAGGTCTTAGCGTGATGTGCGCAAAAGAAGAGGTGGAGACCGGAGAGCAAGGTGGCTCGGACATAGGCCTGGGCTCCACAACGATCACAGCGATCGACGGAGTTAAGAGGCGCTTGTTCTAGCACTACCTGATCAGCCATTGAGAGTCCCTCCTTAAGGCCTCGCATTTAGTTCGCAATCTTATGGTGTCAACATCGTTTCGTGTCGACTCTATTCCCTTCTCAACCTGAGAGATTTGAGCCACTAGAGAAGTGAGACACAAGGGCGTGTCTGGCATCTCATATATCGGAAATCCCCACCGGCAATAGTTAGAGTGCCCACCTGTGAAAAAAGCGAACATTGCCGGGGATTCGACAGAGACTCAGGTCGAAGACAGTTACACCGCGAAGGATCTTGCAGTCCTTGAGGGGTTAGAGGCTGTCCGTAAGCGACCCGGAATGTATATCGGTTCGACCGATTCACGGGGCCTCATGCATTGTCTCTGGGAGATCATCGACAATGCCGTCGATGAATCACTTGCCGGCCATTGTAAGAAAATCATCGTCAACCTTGAGAAGGATGGTTCGGTCGAAGTCCACGATGATGGACGAGGAATCCCCATCGACAAGGAACCGCGAACCGGTCTGACCGGTGTCGAAGTCGTCATGACCAAACTCCATGCTGGTGGAAAGTTCGGAGGCAGCTCGTACTCTGCAACCGGAGGTCTTCACGGTGTTGGTGCATCGGTGGTCAATGCTCTCTCGTCAAGACTTGATGTCGAAGTCGATCGCGAAGGAAAGATCCACTGGATGTCCTTCAAGAGAGGAACACCAGGTATCTTCGATGGTGACGGTCCGAATGCAACCTTTACCGAGCATTCGGGATTGCGCACCTTAGGACGCATCTCTGCCAAGGTGACCGGAACACGGGTCAAGTGGTGGGCTGATAAACAGATCTTCCTCAAGGATGCTGATTATGAATTGAGTGAGATCCACGAACGAGCACGGCAAACTTCTTACCTCGTCCCAGGGTTGACCATCACGATCAATGACAATCGAGGGAAGAGCCCCAATACCGAGACCTTCTTTCATAAGGGTGGAATCTCTGAGTACTGCGCCTTCATCCAGAGCGATGAGCCGATCGGTGAAGTTATTAGGCTGACGGGCAGCGGCCATTATCAGGAGACGGTGCCAGTCCTTGATGATCAGGGCCATATGAACCCGACCGATGTCGAGCGGGATATGGGAGTGGATATCGCGCTCCGCTGGGGCAACGGCTATGACACGACCATCCGATCCTTCGTCAACATCATCTCTACCCCTAAGGGTGGAACCCACGTACAAGGATTCGAAAGAGCACTGACCAAGGTTTTCAATGAGCAACTCCGCTCATCGTCAACGCTGAAGAAGAACGAGGCAGATGTCATCAAAGACGACATCTTGGAAGGCATGACGGCTGTGGTCACAGTCCGAATGCAGGAGCCACAGTTCGAAGGTCAGACAAAAGAGGTCCTTGGTACCCCTGCAGTGGTCAAGATCGTCTCCCAAGTCGTCAACGACGAGCTCAAGCGATTCTTCTCATCGAGTAAGCGAGTCGATAAGGCCACTGCCAAAGCAGTGCTCGAGAAGGTGGCTGGTGCATCACGAACCCGTATCAGCGCGCGGGCACACAAGGAGTTGCAGCGAAGGAAGAATGCCCTTGAGAGTTCTTCACTACCGGCAAAACTCTCAGATTGTCGCTCTGAAGATGTCGATCGCACCGAACTCTTCATCGTCGAGGGTGAATCTGCACTGGGAACGACTAAGGCGGCCCGTAATTCTGAATTTCAAGCGATCCTGCCGATTCGAGGAAAGATCCTCAATGTTCAAAAAGCTTCACTTTCTCAGATGCTCGATAACGCAGAATGCGCTTCGATCATTCAAGTCATTGGCGCTGGTTCTGGAAAGTCCTTCAACATAGAAGATGCCAGGTACGGCCGAATCATCTTGATGTCTGATGCTGATGTCGATGGCGCTCATATTCGTTGCTTGCTCCTAACACTCCTTCATCGCTACATGCATCCGCTCATCGAAGCTGGACGTGTCTTCGCAGCAATCCCGCCTCTACATAGGATCGATGTCCTTGGAAGTGGTGGCAAGAAGGGTGAAGTCTTCTACACCTACTCCGATGATGAGATGAAGAAGAAGTTGGCAGAACTTGCTAAAGCGGGGAAGAAGTGGAAAGAGCCGATCCAGCGCTATAAAGGCCTTGGTGAGATGGATGCGGATCAGCTTCGTGAAACGACGATGGATCCAGAACATAGGACGCTGCGCCGAATCACGATCTCAGATACAGCTGCAGCGGAATCAGTCTTTGAATTGCTCATGGGTAATGAAGTCGCCCCTCGCAAAGAGTTCATCTCTAACGCGGAGATCAGCCGCGAGCGAATCGACGCCTAGCCCTACCAACCTGGGGCGGAGTTGAAACCCCCGTCAAAGTCAATGGTTGATCCGGTGGCCCACTGAAAGTCATCTGAAGCCAGACGTTCCACCATCCGTGCAACCTCAAGGGGTGTACCCATTCGCTTCAATGGAGCAGTTGAATTCCAAGAGTTAACTCCTTCTGGCCAAGCTTCCTCGAGCCCAGGTCTTGCAATCAGCCCTAGGCGAAGGGCAAGCACACGCATTGGCGCTAGTTCTAGCGCTGCAGTACGCGTTAGAGATTCGAGGGCGGCCTTACTCGCTCCATAAATGGCATGTCCTGGACGTGCTCGCAGTGCTTCGATGGAAGAGATGTTGATGCAAATTCTTGCTCCATGACGTGACGCTGCGCTCATGATCTCCATCGGCGCAAGAAGATTGACACGCATGAGGTCGGATGCTCTTCTGCTCGATTCAGAGCTGCGCAATTCAAAGACCTCTTGATCTGCTGCACAGTTGATAACTACGTGGGGTCTGACAGCATCAATGAGTTCTTCACCAGAATCCTCGACAAGCAGATTCTTCTTGATACTTGTTATTCCGAGGAGATCAGGCTCATGGCTCCAATACTGACCGAAGACTTCCCATTCCAGATCTCGATAGTGAGTTGCGATCGCTGATCCGATGCCACCACTTGCGCCAGTGACCAAGATTCTCTTCTTTCGGGAGAGGTCAATCATGGAAGAGCCTCGCTATCTCTTCTGTGAGGACGCCCTCAGAGATCCAATTCTTGGTTTCACTGCGATCTGCCAGTTCCATCGCAGTGAATGCTGGGGAGAGGGTGCAGATGACAAGGGACCAAGGTCCCATAGATCGCGCTGCCATCCATTGACCAGGTTTGACGATCGATTGATAACTGCCTGAAGAACTATCAAGCACCAGTTTCTCTGCGACATTGTGTGAGTTGATGGTGTAGAGGGCCGTCGGCGATCCTGCGACGTGGATCCACATCTCCTGCTCGGGAATCCGATGCCAGGCTGAGAAGTCAGGATCTGCCATAAGAAAGTAGATGGCGCTAGCTGCTCCATTGTTGAAGATCGGTGCCCACATCCCACCCTCGCCAGAGAGTGGTTGGAGGTTGAGATCTGAGATGAGTTGATCGAGAGAGGTCATCGCAAACCTTCAAGCGCTTTCACACGTGAATGAACTCTGGAGAGAAGTTCATCGACCTTCACTCTTACGGAACTACCCGCTTGGATGACTCTTTCACCATCGACCCACACATCCGTCACATCACCACGGCCCGCGGCGAAGACGAGGAGAGCGAAGATGTCGTGAATCGGCGACAAGTGTGGCTTCTTGAGATCGATCGCAATCAGGTCTGCCTGCTTTCCGACTTCGATACTTCCAATTCTCTCTTCCATACCCAGTGCTTTCGCAGCTTCAATCGTCGCTGCAGAAAAGATCCTCTTGGCATCAACATTCGCTGGGGAGGAGGTCATTGCTTGGACATGGGCAGCCATGCGCATCGCCTGCCACATATCAAGGTCGTTACTTGAGGAACAGCCATCGGTTCCGATTCCAACTGGAATTCCCGATTGATGGAGCCTTGTGAGATCGATCATTCCGCTGCCGAGTTTCATGTTGCTCCCAGGGCAGTGGGCGATCGCAGCGCCGGCTCCTCGCGTCAATTCGAGATCGTGATCATTGAGATGGATGCCATGACCATAGACGGTATGGCGAGTAAGGATTCTCGTATCAGCGAGAACTTCGACGGGAGTCTTTCCATAGCGCGCCTTGACATCGTCATTCTCTGCGACATTCTCTGAAACATGAAGGTGGATCGAGGCATTGATCTCTTCTGCCAGTTGTGCAACATCACGAAGATGTTCGGGTGAATCTGTGTAGGTGCTATGGGGCATCAAGTAGAGCGGCACTTCAGGTCCGCCCAGAGAATGCAGCTTCTCTGGCCACCCTCTCGCGTAAGCAATTCTCTCGTTCCACTCCATCCCATCGAGCCCCGGAAAATCGAAGAAGATGGGACCAGCTATATGACGAAGTCCCACCTTGACAGCAGCTCTATGGGTGGATTCTGGATTGAAGTACATGTCGAGTGCGGTTGTGGTTCCTCCTAGAAGTGCCTCGAGCGCACCAAGTTCTGTTCCAAGTTCGCAGGTCGGCGCATCCATGATCGCGCCCTCTGCTGCCCAGACCCGCTCCAAGAAGCCTTGTAGATCGACTCCTTCAGCCCAGCCTCGAAGGAGCGACATTGCAAGATGGGTGTGACAGTTGATCAATCCTGGAGCGAGAAGTCTTCCCGTCAGGTCGATCACTTCATCGCCGGTCAGAGAACCTGCGCTGGAGATCTCAAAGATCTTCCCATCTTCAACGGCGAGAGCGGCATTGCGAAGGACTCGCTGCTCGCTATCGACCGTAACCAACCACTCGATGTTCTCGAGGATGAAGCGTTTGGCCATCGATGGAACTACTTCGTTGAATCGAGGAGTGGAAGAGCTCCTTCAATGATGGAGACCACTTTCTGACTTGCCTCGTTGATGACGCGACCGATCTCCTCGGTTGTGATCGGCTCACTCGATAGACCAGCAGCAGGATTGGCGACAACCGCGATCGCTCCGTAGCGAAGCTCCGCTTCTTTCGCAAGACTCACCTCAGGGCAACCGGTCATGCCAACAACTGTGGATCCCGCGAGTGCCGCAAGTCGAATCTCAGCAGGGGTTTCAAAGCGAGGGCCATTGAAACCGGCATAGACGCCACCTTCTCGCAGTGCGATACCAAGTGCCGAAGCGCTCTTTCGCATCGCGTCCTTTACGGCAGTGTCATAACAATCCATCACATCGACATGTTTGACGCCTTCTGGTTGAACACCGTCGAAAAAGGTGTGTTCTCTACCGGAGGTGAAATCGACGAAGTCATCAATGAGTTGAAGATCCCCGGGCTTGAGGGTCGGATCGACTCCTCCAACGACATTGACTGCGATGACACATTCGACATCGAGATCCTTGAGAGCTCGAATGTTGGCTCGGTAATTCACGCGCTGTGGTGGAACTGAGTGATCACTGCCATGGCGGGTGAGGAAGGCGATCTCGACGCCATTCCACGTACCTCGAGTGATCTTGGCCTTTCCGAATTGATTGGTTATCTCCTCGCTCGGCTTACCTTGTAGGGCTGGCAGGTTGTAAAAGCCCGTGCCTGCGATGATTCCGATCAATTGATTGACTTCCTTTCTAGGTCTAGTTGCTCAAGCCGGCCATAAGGCGGCCGATGTAATTGCGGTCAGCTCCTTCAGAATCGACTGTAGCTACGATCTTTCCGCCGGATATGACCGCGACTCGATCTGCCAGCGAAAGCACCTCATCGAGTTCTGCGGATACTAGGAGTACGGCCGCACCGTTATCTCGAGCGTTGACGAGTTGTTGGTGGATGAATTCGATCGAGCCGACATCGACGCCACGAGTTGGTTGTGCAGCAACGATGACTTTCAGCCCTTGGCTCAACTCCCTAGCAACGATGACTTTCTGCTTATTTCCACCAGAGAGTGAACTCGCAGGATTCTGAGCTGAAGGAGTCCTCACATCGAATTTCTTGACCAACTCATCTGCGTTGGCATCCACGGCATCGAGATGGCGAATGAAAGAGGAGGCAAAGGGCTCTTGGTCATAACGGTTGAGAATCAGGTTGTCGGCTATCGAGTAACTCGCTACCAGTCCGTGCTTCTCTCGATCCTCTGGCACATGAGCGACTCCAGCTTGATGTACCGAATGCGGGTTGAGATTCTTAGTGGCCCGGCCATCGACTTGAACTTCGCCGCTCTCGCGATCACGCATCCCGCAGATCGCCTCGACGAGCTCGCGCTGTCCATTGCCTTCCACGCCAGCGATTCCCAAGATCTCACCTTCACGAACCTCGAAGTCCGCGCCCTTCACAGCCAAGAGTCCTCGATCGTCCTTGACCGCCAGACCTTTGACGGTAAGCGCTGGTTTGCCAGGTTTCGCTAGCGATTTCTTCACATCGAGGATGACCGTTCTTCCGACCATCAACTGGGCAAGTCCAGCTTCATCTGTCTCACGAGGCGATGTGGTGCCGACGACCTTGCCGTTTCGAAGAACCACGACTCGATCCGCAACCGCCATCACTTCACGTAGTTTGTGTGTGATCAAGATGATGCCGACACCTTGTTGTGCGAGGCCTTTGATCACCTCGAGTAGCTCGTCAGTCTCTTGAGGAGTCAAGACCGCAGATGGCTCATCCAAGATCAGGAGGCGAACGTTCTTACGGAGAGCTTTCAGGATCTCAACTCGTTGCTGGGTCCCAACTGGAAGGTCTTCAACAGGAGTATCGGGATCGACTTCGAGGCCGAATTGCTTGGAAAGTCGGAGCACCTCTTCCCTCGCTGCCTTTCGGTCGATGAAGAGGCCTTTCCGGGGCTCATCACCGAGGAAGATGTTCTCTGTGACCGTCATGACCGGAACAAGTTGGAAGTGTTGGTGAACCATACCGACACCTCGTTCGATGATGCCGCCAGTATCTCCGAAGACGATCTCTTCACCATCGATGAGGATCTCACCGGAATCGGGTTTTAAGATTCCAAAGACTGCTTTGACGAGCGTTGACTTGCCTGCACCATTCTCACCGAGGAGGGCGACGATCTCGCCAGGTTGGACCGAGAGCGAGATATTCTCATTTGCGACGACAGAACCGAATGTCTTTGTGACATTACGAATCTCAAGGATCGGCTTCATGAGTTCTCCTTTTCATAAGGACGTCCAGCTGCGGCAGGTGGTCTGACTTTTCCGGCCGAGATGGCAAGAACTGCGATGGTGAGAACATACGGCAACATATTGATGAAAGGTTGCGGGATATTGACGACTCCTGTGATCATCAATTGGTTGGCGACAGCTTGAGCGGTTCCAAAGAAGAGCGCTGCGCCGAGAGCACCAAGCGGATTCCAGCGACCGAAGATCATCAGTGCAAGTGCAGTGAAGCCCTTGCCTGCTGAGAAGCCACGGTCGAAGGAACCGACCAACTCCAGCGCAAGGTATGCGCCGGTGAGTCCACCAAATCCTCCAGCAAGCATCAGATTGAAGTACTTGAGGCGATTGACTTTGATTCCAGCGGCATCGGCGCTACTGGGGTATTCACCGATCGATCGTGATCGGAGCCCCCAACGAGTGTGGAAGAGGCCCACCCAGAGCGCGACGATCAAGATCAATCCCGCATAGGTGAGTGGTCCATGGGTGAAGAAGACTGGACCGATAAAGGGGATATCAGAGAGCAATGGAACTTCCCACCGAGGCAAGATCGATGGAAGTGCATAGCCCTGCTTGTAGAAGAAAGAGGTGAGGCCCGCAGCCAGGATGTTGATAATGGTTCCGGCAATGATCTGATCCATCTTCCAATTGACGGTCAACAGAGCAAGGAGCAGGCTCATGATGACGCCACCGATGAGTGCCGATGCAAGTCCGATCAATAGGTTCTTGCTGATGGCGCCGATGAAGAAGCCGAGGAACGCGGAGAAGAGGAGGGTGCCTTCGATTCCGATATTGACCACTCCTGTCCGTTCACAAAGGATTCCCACCATTGCAGCCATAGCCAGTGGCAGACCGAAGAGAAGTGCAGAGCCAGCAACAGAGGTCGTAACGAGCGAGTCACGGAAGTAGAAGTATCCGATTGCGAGGATGACGGCGTAGGTAGAGAGAAGACTCTTTGAGAAGATGCGCTTCATTTAGTTACCCCATCCGCTCGTTACAGAGACTTGATTACCTTGTTTGATACGGAACCACTTCGCGATCAAAGGAGCAGTCACGAAGAAGAGCACCAGAGCGAGAATCAATTCGATGATGTCTGGACTTACTCCAGCATCAAATTGCATGTTGGGGCCAGCGCCACGCAGGCCGCCGAAGAGAATGGCTCCAGGAATCACGCCCAATGGATTGGCACGCCCTAGAAGTGCGATCGTGATGCCATCGAAGCCAAGACCTGCATTGAAGGCCGGTTCGAATTTCCCTACGACTCCTTGAGTTTCGATTGCGCCGCCGAGGCCGGCAAGTCCACCGCTAATCAGCATGGCTGCGACGGTTACCTTCTTGACCGAGATTCCGGCGTACCAGGCGGCATTCTTATTCCGACCCACCGTCTCAAAGGAGAAACCCATCGTGGTGTTCTTGGCGATCCACCAGACGATCAGGGTGACCGCGATTCCTATGAAGAATCCCAGTGGGAGATCGAAGACCTTTGGAATCACAGCAGTCTCTTGAATCGGCGCTGTGCGAGCGATGATCTGGCCAGGTTCTTTGAGGGGACCATTTGAGAGGTATTCCGCCAACTGCAAGACGATCGAGTTGAGCATGATGGTGGTGATCACTTCATGCACGCCGCGGTAAGCCTTGAGCGCTCCGGCGATCGCTCCCACGAGAGCACCGAAGGTGATGCCAAAGAGGAGCGATAGTGGCAGGTGAATGATGGTCGGAAGTTCAGTGAATCGATGGCCAGCCCACGCCGCTGCAAGAGCTCCAGAGATCAACTGCCCTTGCGCACCGATGTTGAAGAGTCCAGCGCGAATACCTACTGTCACCGCGAGTCCACTGAAGATCAAAGGCGTCGCCTTGCCTAAGGATTCTGCGATTCCTTCAGCTGTGCCGAAGGCGTTATAGAAGAGTGATTGGTAGGCGAGAAGTGGGTTTGCTCCCTGCAAGAACATCAGTACGCCACCGATGAGGAAGGCGATGATGAGCGCAATGAGTGGCGTGAGCGCGCTCTTGAGGTTCTTCATGGATTTCTCCTTCTGGCTTTCTCGGGTTGCACCAGGACCTGAGCAAAACGTACCGAGCAGGGGTGAGTTGTCAATGAACGATCGGGAGTGAAACTTGGCACGACTCACACCCTCTTTCTCATAAAGTCGAAGCGCGCACGCCATATTGATCTGGAGAGTTCTGCTTCCGGAGCGAAGAGTTCGCAGGCGTGATAAGCCCCCGGGTAGCAATGGAATTCCACGCTATTGCCAGCCTCGATCAATCGGGCAACCATCTGGATATCCTCATCGACGAAGAGATCGGCGTCACCAACATCGATGAAGATCTCTGGAAGTCCAGTGAGATCCTTCGCGTGCAGCGGCGAGGCGTAAGGGTGCACCTCTTGCGACGAATGGTCTTCGCCGAGGTACCAACGCCAACTCTCGATGTTCGCAGAGCGGTCCCATGCACCAAGGTCGAGGATGCGATGTGTCGAGGGGAGTGAGTTGCGGTGATCGAGCATCGGATACGGGGCGATCACCGCTGAGAAGTTTCGCATCGATCGATCCCTTAAGGCCAGCGCGGTCGCAATGGCAAGTCCACCACCTGCACTTCCGCCGTAGATCAAGGACTTATTGATGTCGATACCGATTTCGCGAGCATTGTCGAGTATCCACGAAGCGACGGAGAAACAATCCTCTACTGGTAGTGGGAATGGGTGCTCTGGAGCAAGTCGGTAGTCGAGGGCAATGACAGTGATACCAAGTTCCAAGCAGAGTCTTGCTGCGTTTCCATCGTCATCGGCGATGCTCCCCATCACCATTCCACCGCCATGGATGGAGAAGATGACTCCCTCACTGCGGATGCCGGTCAGAGGTCGATAGATGCGGATCGGAATGCGAAAATCGTCGTATCTGCTCTCAACGACGTCGTCGAGACGAGTGACTTGATCATTGAGTGGAAATTGCTGGAGATAATCACTCATCAATCTCCGGCGATCTGCGAGTTTTTCAGGCGCATTGAAACCACCTGGGTAGAGCTTGAGGACTTCTACGAGCGCAGCCTTCACTTCATCATCGAGCGCGTATCTCTCGATTGCCGCATGATTCTCAGAAGTCATCTCTCTCCAGAACTACGTTTTAGAAGACCGCAGAAAAAAATCAGAGGGACCAAATTGCTTTGATCCCTCTGATTCATTGGATTGCTTACGGAGCTACGTTGGTTGGGATAGTTCCCTTGATAACCTTCTTAGTAACGTCTGCAACCTTCTTCTTTACAGAAGCGGAGATCTTCTTATCGAAGTCATGGTAAGGAGCTGCAGCAACCTTTCCAAGGTAGTAACCACCAGGGAACTTGTTTGCCTTCGCTGCCTTGACCAAGGTGATGACACCTTGTGGGATCAACTTCATTGCTGAAGTGACCAAGCAGTTCTGTGCCTCAGGAACGGTGTCCCATTGATCGGTATCAACACCGATGCAATAAGCACCCTTCTGCTGAGCAACACGTGCGAGGCCACCGTTACCGGTCTTTCCACCTGCAGAGAAGATGACGTCATAACCCTGAGTCAGGTACTGAGCTGCTGTTGAAGCACCCCATGCTGGGTCATTGAACGCATTCGCGCCGGTGTAATAGACGGTTGATGCGGCTGGATATGACTTGCCCTGCTCCTTAGCAGCGTAAGCGACACCCTCGCGGAAACCTTCGATGAACTTACGAACTGGTGGGATGGAATCTGGGCCACCAGCGATAGCAGCTGTCTTGCCGGACTTGGTGAGGTAACCACCGAGGTATCCGACGATGAAGCCTGCCTTATCTTCTGGGAATCCAAGACCGGTGTAGTTCTTTAGATCGCCACCATAGAACTGGTCAACACCAATGAAGAGAACGTTTGGATATTGAGCAGCCGCTGCAGCGGTCGCATCTGCCATCAAGAATCCGACGGTGACGATGATGTCGTACTTCTTGTTAGCAAAGAGGCCGATGTTTGTTGCGTAATCCTTTGGATCCTGAGTCTCTACATACTTAGCGAGTCCATTGAGCTGCTTTGCAGCCTTCTTGGCTCCTTCCCATGCTGACTGGTTGAAGGACTTGTCATCTACCTTGCCGATATCGGTGACAAGACCAACACACCAAACAGCCTTCTTTGCGCAATCCTTCTCGCTCGCAGCTTGTGATGGAGCTACGAAACCGAGGGTTGCAAGTGCGACTGCAGCCATGACAGCTGTAATGCGCTTGATCATCTTTCTCCTCTCAAAGGTCTCGCGTGAAGATACGCAAGACCGGCTCATCGATCGATTAACAATCAAGAAGGGAAGGCGTCGTGAGAGCGACGCGATTGATTGTGTAACGGAATCCTAAGCGGAAGGGGTGAAGTTTCTCGCTCGCGCCGTATTACAGATTGATTACGGAAATCGAAGAGCTAAGCCTCAACATTAGGTTGAGGCTTACGCGATGCAACGAGTTCGTCGGGGTGTGGCGTACTTCTTAGAGATTTCTTCAAGTTCGCTGGAGACTTGTGTTCGAATCGCGGATTCGCTTTCGAGGAGTGCGGTCAAGGTCTTGATCGAAGATTTCAATTCCGCGGATTCCTTGTCGAGTTCGATCTTCGAGACCTTGGTAAGTCGACGGAGTGGCATATCAAGGATGTAGGTCGCCTGCTCGTCATCCAACTTGAATGATTTGATCAAGGCTGCCTTTGCCTCCGCGGCGTCTTCGCTCGATCGAATGATCTTGACTACCTTGTCGATATCGATGATCGCCTTGAGCAGACCTTCGACCAAGTTGAGTCGTTCCTCTGCTCTGCGTTTGCGATAGATGGATCGTCGCCTTACGACCTCAATGCGGTGACCGATGAAGACATCGAGTAGTTCTTTCAGTCCCAAGGTTCGTGGTTTTCCATCCACGAGTGCAACAGCATTGATCGAGAATTGGTCTTCGAGAGGGGAGAGTTTGTAGAGCTGCTCAAGGACTTTCTCTGGCTCATAGCCATTCTTGATCTCGATGACGACACGGGTGCCATTTTGACCATCGGATAGGTCAATGATGTCCGAGATGCCTTGGACTTTCTTGGATTTGACCAGTGCGGAGATCTTCTCGACCACCTTCTCTGGACCGATGGTGAAAGGAAGCTCCGTGATCGTGATGCCTTGCTTGCGACTGGTGACCTTTCCAATCTCGACAGTAGCTCGAAGTTGAAACGAACCTTTTCCGCTTTGATAGGCATCAGTGACACCTTCAAGGCCATGGATCTCACCGCCTGTTGGAAAGTCAGGACCGGGGATGTACTTCATCAATTGCTTGAGCGTCGCCTTCGGATTCTCAATCAGGAATCTCGTGGCTGCTATGACCTCACCGAGGTTATGCGGCGCCATATTGGTTGCCATGCCGACTGCGATACCGCTTCCACCATTGACGAGGAGATTGGGAAAGGCCGCTGGTAGGACGAGTGGCTCAAGGAGCTGCCCGTCATAGTTGGGCCCGAAGTCGACCGTATCTTCATCCGCCTCATCGACCATCGACATCGCAGCCGATGCCAAACGTGCTTCGGTGTAACGCATCGCTGCAGGACCTGCATCGAGTGATCCGAAGTTTCCATGTCCATCGATGAGCGGCAAACGCATAGAGAAGCCTTGTGCCATACGAACCAACGCGTCATAGATCGCACCATCACCGTGCGGATGTAACTTTCCCATCACCTCGCCGACGACTCGGGCACTCTTGACATGGCCCTTTTCAGGTCGCAATCCCATTTCAACCATCTGATGCAGGATGCGACGATGTACTGGTTTGAGACCGTCCCTGGCGTCTGGAAGAGCGCGCGAATAGATGACCGAGTAGGCGTACTCCAAGAATGAGTCAGACATCTCGGATGCGACGTCGATATCGACGATCTTGCCCGCGACTTCTCCTGGCTTAGGTCCCTGGTTCTTCGTCTTCTTCGATGGCTGTTTTGTTGATTGATTCGGCACGGGGTGGATTCTGCCGTGAAGGAGTGGCAATTACTGGGATTTGAGCGGGCGTGCGCCGATGACTTCGACACAACGCCCTGCCATCAGGTTTCCACTCTTGAGAGCAGCCGTGACATCACGTTCCTTGATCCACTCCGCTATGAATCCAGCGGCAAAACTATCTCCTGCACCCGTTGTGTCGATCGGTTCACGTCGCGGCTGTCGATCCTCGAATCTCTTACCGCTCTCTGAATCCATCGCAAGGGCGCCATGCTCGTTGCGTTTGATGATCACCATTCTGGCGAATCGCGTGAGGGAGGAGAGAACTTCATCGAGAGGTTCTTGCGGTAGGTCAGTGAGGAAACGCGCCTCTGACTCGTTGAGCAGCATCACATCACTCAAGGGCATCGCATCGATGATTGTCGAGCGATCAGCGAAAGTGGACATGGTCCCAACTGAAGCGGGATCGAAGAAGATCGGAATCTTCACGTCCCGTAACTTCGAGAAGATCTCCAGGACGCCCTCGTGTGACTTCTTATTGAAGAGGGCATAGCCAGAGATGTATGCAGCTTGGTAGCCATGAAGTTCAGGTAGGTCGTTCGCGTTCAATCCCGCATTCGCCCCTGAATCCGGCAGCATGGTTCGTTCGCCGCTCTTATCGACGAGGACGACGACTGTCCCGGTGGCAAGGTCATCGATGACTCGCCGATGACAATGGATTCCCTGATCCTCAAGTTCACTGACCAGAGCTTCTCCGACAGAATCTTTCCCAATGCGAACGAGAAGTTCCGGCGCCGCGTCAACGGTAGCCAACCATGAGGCTACATTGGCAGCAGCTCCGCCACCGCGAGTGATCACCTGCGATGGCGTATCACTTCCATATCGCAGTGATGAAAACCCCTTCTCGCCACCATCGATATCAAGTTTGACGATGACATCGAGTGCGATGTCTCCAATGCAGAGCACGCGATGCGCTTGATTATTCACACTCATGCGCGTGAGTAGCTCACTGCAATCTCTGCGGCAAGACGCGAATTCTCCTTGATGATCTCGGTATTGACGCGCAAGGATTCACCCTTGATCTCACGGTGGAAGAACTCGAGTAGGAATGGAGTGACCGCCTTTCCAACAATTCCTTTTGCTGCGGCTTCCTTCATTCCATCCGCTAGTAGTTGATCGTGAACCGATTGATCCATGGGAGTAGTCGTCGGTTGAGCAACAATCAAGGCCGCGTCGTGAGTCCTCTTCTTCATCACAGCTGCGATCTCATCGCTACTCTCCAACCGATACTCAAGCGGGAAGCCGCTATCGCGAAGGTAGAAACCGGGAAAGCGATCGGTTCTATAACCGAGAAGTGAGATCCCCAAGGTCTCGAGTCGTTCAAGGGTCGCTGGGATGTCGAGAATTGATTTCACTCCTGCGCAGACCACAGTGATCGGAGTGCGGGAAAGGGTTGTCAGATCAGCGGACTCATCGAAGCTCTCCGATGCACCTCTATGGACACCACCCAATCCGCCGGTTGCGAACGTGGAAATTCCTGCGCGCCATGCAAGGTGCGCAGTCGATGCGACAGTGGTGGCAGCGGACCGTTCTGCGGCAAGCAAGATGGGAAGGTCGCGGGTTGAGGCTTTCGTAAAGTCATCACCGTTGGCGAGTTGGACCAGTTCTTCCTCGGTCAATCCGATATGAATTCGGCCCTTAATGATCGCGATGGTGGCGGGTGTCGCGCCTACGCTCCGAACGATCTGCTCAACCTCGCGCGCGACGTCGAGATTGCTCGGCCTGGGAAGTCCATGAGCGATGATCGTCGACTCGAGCGCAACGATCGGCGCCTTCTCCTTGAGTGCAGTTGCAACTTCAGGTGAGGTGACGAATTCCATCGACATTCCTTTCACGGCGTTTTGCTCAGACGAGCAGGTTGATCCGAGCATGAAGTCTTCCATGAGTGCGAGGGTGGCAAGATAGCGATGTGACGATGAACCCGGGACCAGCTGAGGTAACCCGCTCGATCTTCGCCAGCTTGGGACTTGAGGTGGATAACCCACTGGAGATCACTCCGTCCCAGGGTCCTGAAGTCTTGCTCCTCATCGATGGTTTTGGAAGTTTCATTCTCGATCAATATGACTCTCTCGCTCCCGTGATCAGTCGAGGATCGGTGGATGTCGCCCCATTGAAGTCACACTTTCCAACGACCACGGTGACCAACCTGACCAGTCTTGGTACCGGAGAACTCCCGAGCAGGCACGGGATGGTCGGGTACACCATGCGCATTCCCTTCGCATCGGAGGGCACGCCTCAATTGCTCAATGGTTTGAAATGGGATCCACGTATCGACCCTCTGACCTGGCAGCGACACCCGACTCTCTTTGAAAGAGGCGCGAAGATTGGAATCGAATCGCACCACGTCGCGTCAAAGCGCTATGAGGGAAGTGGCTTCACGCTCGCAGCGCTGAGAGGGGCGTCTTACCTTCCGGCGCATAGCGACGATGAGATCCTCGCTGCGATCGAGTCGTCGACTTCGAAGAAGGGTTCTTTCACCTACATCTATCTCAATGACGTCGATGATGCCGGTCATGGATATGGAGTCGGTTCTTCCAAGTGGATCGGTGCAGTGCAGCGCGTCGATGATCTCGTAAAGAAGATGCTTGCCATCTTGCCGAAGGGTTCGAGGCTATGGCTGACAGCAGATCACGGCATGGTCAACGCAGGTGAGAAGGTGGTTCTTGGCGAAGGGAATCGACTCCTTGAAGAGGTGAATCTCTTGGGTGGTGAACCGAGAGCTCGCCATCTCTATCTCACTGGCGAAGGTATCGTGGAGCGAAAGGAGAGAATCAGGGAGAACTGGAGAGAGTTCTTCGGTGATCGGATCGAACTCCTCGATGCCCATGATGCCTTTGGCGTGGATGTTGATGCAACGGTATTCGATCGGATAGGCAACATCATCGCCGTACCTAAAGATGAGACCGTACTGCTAGAACTTGAACGAAAGGAAGCTCAATCGCGGATGGTGGGACACCACGGGGCTCGCACCGAGATTGAACTTGCCATTCCGCTACGCCTCTTTACGCCCTAGAGATCCTCGCGAAGCGATCGCGTGAGTAACGCGATGAGAGCCGTGGCAGAGAGCGTGATGGCAAGTGCAAGATATGTCTCGTTCAATCCCCACGATTCGATAGACCATCCCGCTAGGACCATTCCAAGCGGCGGAGCTGCATAGAAGACAGACATCTGCGCGCCGAAGACCCGACCTTGTTCATGGTGAGCAATCCGCTCTTGGATCAAGGAAGTCACCATCGGATTGAAGGGCCCCCAGAAGAAGCCAAGGGCGAATGCAGAGATCGAAAGGATCCCAATGGAAGGAAGGGTTGCCATCGGCAAGATGCTGATCGCCGTTCCAATCATGATGATGCGAATGAGATTCTTACGACTGATTCGACTACTCAACCAGCCATAGCCGAATGCTCCAATCGTTGAACCGCCAGCAAGGAGTGAGATCACGATTCCGAGTGTGACTGGAGTGTCGAGTTCTTCGAAGTAGGTGGGCAATACGATCGATTCCGTCGGTAGATAGACAGCGGCGATGATGAGAATTGAAATGGTCAGCGTTCGTAACAATCGATCTCGCCAGAGCAGCTTGAAGCCTTGAGTGAAGGAGAGGTCAACCGCATCCTCTTCATCGCGCGACTGCTGACCAAGGTCCCCAACGCGAAGCAGGGTGATACAGAGCGCTGAGAAGGTGAAGAGTGCAGCAGCGACCCAGAATGAGTTGATCGCGCCGAAGCCTGCGATCATCCAAGCACCTAATGCGGGACCCAGGATCCAACCGACACCGAAGACGCCATCGTGGATTCCATTGAGTTGATCCTGGTCAACGCCTGAGGCGCGGGAGACATCGGTGAGAAGAGTCTTTCGAGCCGTGTATCCAGCGGGATCAAAGAGCGCACCGAAGAGGGCGAGCAGAAGGATGCTCCATTCGGTCAATCCGAAGCTAAACGCGACCAATGGAAAGGCGATCACGGAGAGAGTTGAGAGCAGGTCAGAGACGATGCTGACCCATCTGCGACCGAGGGTATCGATCAACCACCCCGCGAATGGTGAGATCAATAGTGGCGGAAGAGAGGAGATCGCCACCACGAGACCAGCGAGAGCAGGGGAATCGAAGTTCTCAAGGATCAGCCACGGTATGGCAATGGTGACCATCGCATTTCCGACCCCAGAGGCAAGGTTCGCGCCCTGCAGCAAGAGGATCGGAAGTTTGCGAATCACAAAGAACTTGTTGCTAGTACTCCAGCGAAGATCTGCCATGCAAGTGCAGATTTCGCGACGAAGGAGAGTGTGATGTACGTCCGCTCACCAACGAGGTAATCAGAAAACTTTCCGACCTTCTTGTATTGCAACCATTGAACGACTGCAAAGGAATTGAAGAAGAGGAAGAGCGAGAAGACGACACCGTAGACGAATCCTGGCGCTTCAGATGAACTGCCAGGAGAGAAGAGAAGCCAGAACATTGCGAGCCAAGGAATGATCCCTGCGATACAGCCAAACCAGAATGGCAAGAGACTCCCGGTACCGGGTTCTTCATATCTCTCCTGCAGCCAACCAAAGAGGATCATCGCGACATTGACGCCAGCGATTGCGATCAGCGCAACGACATCCCAGACGGCATTGATCAAGGAGATCAAGACGATCATCAATGTCGAGGAGATGGCATATTCGATCCAGCGCGCGATGTTCCTCTGATTGCTCAAGTCCTTGCGATAACCCTTGAATCCTGGTCCGACGATCCAAAAATGCGCTATTGCGCTGAGCAGCGAGAATGCAGCGACGCCGAGGGCGATGGGAAAGTCGAAGAGCTCGACGCTCTCAAAATCCGCGCCTGGAACCGGAGCATCCTTGAGGTAGTTGACCGAGACGGGGAGAGCGAAGTCATTGGCAAGCGCCAGGATGGCGATCGCTTGGATGAGATGGAATGCACCGGCAATCGCGTTGTAGCGGCGAAGTTTCTTCAATCTAGTTTCGGGAATCGAGATCGGAGTTGAAGCGGCCATTACTGCCTCCCTATGGGATTGGATCTAGGTCGCGAGTCTAGTTTTCAGAAGAAGAGTCGTCTCTTCTAACGCCAAACATGATGTCATCCCATGAAGGAATCGAGACCTTCTTGGTGACGCCATCTCGACGCGCATCAGATGGGATCTCAACCGGATCATCAAGCTCCATCTGTAGTTCGAACTCGCCGTCATCATCCATATCTTCTGATTCGAGATCATCTACGCGGGGCATCGAAGTCAGAGTCGGCGTAACGGAATCAGGCGTACTTCTAATCGAGACAAGACGTGGAGCGCTCTCTTCATACCTACCTTCAGGGCGAATGGATCGGATCGTCGCTTCGATGGGCGCACTCTCTTCGCCAAGGATCCAACGAGCGCCATCATCATCACTCTCTAGACGACGCTTCGTCACTTCAAATCTCCACTCGGCAGAACCTCGACCATCTCGCGTCGGGTACTCAAGGAGGAGTTGCCACGTTCCATCGTCGTTGCGGTAGGTGTTCCATTCGCAGTTCTTCATCTCCACGCCACGAGGAGCTAGTTTCTCTGTGACTGCATCGAGGAGTGAGAGTTTCAATTTCTTGAGCTCTGCTCTCTGAGCGAGCGAGATGATGTAGGAGCGCTCTTGAAGGATTGGATGTGAATACCGCTCTACCTTCTCCAATGAGACATGACCGGAGGTTGCGATGCTCTCCATGGATTCACCTGCGCGTAGTCGTGACTGAATCTCTTTGATGGTGATCTCATCGCCAGCGCTCGCACTGACTGGACGGAGCGCTGAGGGGGATGGTTGATTGACCAAGCTCTTGAGATGGTCGGTGATCCGCAATGAGAACTCATTGCCATCAAGGTCATGGAGCTCAAGCGATTCACCGTCTTCGCTTCGGCCGACTGTTCGTAGGTCTTTCATCGGGGCTTAGATTGCCACAAAGACCACCCTTTCTCGGTGAAGGCCACTGTCAGGGTCACATATCCCTGCACCATGAGTTGGAAGCGAAGGAAAATGAGGGATGATGGTCTTGGGATCAAGAAGTGTTGGACTTGGGAGCCGGGATGGCGGAGAGGGTTGAGAGATGACGATCGCTACAGAGCTTCTCGACGTGGCATTCAAGGTTGCAATCGAGGCTGGAAAGTTCTTGCGCTCTCGCCCCAAGAGTTTCGAGATCGACACCAAGTCCTCGGCGATCGATATCGCCACTCAAATGGACAAGCAAGCCGAGGAGATGATCGTCGCAACGATCCTTGCCACACGACCGGATGATGGAATCATCGCTGAAGAAGGTGCGGCGAGAGAGAGTCGATCAGGCTTGACCTGGGTCATTGATCCACTCGATGGAACCGTCAACTATCTCTACGACCTCCCCGGTTGGTCGGTATCGATCGCTTGCAAGGATGGCGATGGAGCGATTGTGGGAGTTGTCCATGCTCCAACGTTGGAGAACGCGACATGGCATGCGATGCGCGGTGGTGGGGCCTTCAAGAACGGAGATCCGATTCGAGTTGGTATTGAGGAGGATCTCAATCGTGCGCTCATCGCAACCGGATTCGCGTATTCGATGGAGACTCGCAAAGACCAAGTGAAAGTCATCAATGATCTTCTTCCCAACTGTCGGGATATTCGCCGATTGGGATCTGCGGCAGTCGACCTCTGCCATGTCGCGGCAGGAACTCTCGATGCCTACTTTGAAATTGGATTGAAAGAGTGGGATAAGGCTGCAGGAGCGTTGATCGTCTCCGAAGCAGGTGGTCTGGTCTCAGGAGGAGAGAGTGAGAGCTCGCGGCTGGTCGCCGGCAATGAGGCCATCCACGGGGCCCTGGTGGAATTCCTCTCGAAGTACAAGTAGGCCATTGAGCGCATAAATTGAGCGGATTCGCCCTCTCACCCTCTCCTGTGGCAAGATACGACGTCTTGTAAAACGTTCTCCACTGAGATCTATTGAGTGAAACTTCGAGGTTGCCATGAATGTCCTAGATTCCGTTGATGTCGCGTCCATCCGCAAGGACATCCCTGCATTCCGCCCTGGCGATGAGCTCAAAGTCCACGTTCGAGTCATCGAAGGCAATAAGAGCCGTGTCCAGGTCTTCCAAGGAGTCGTCATCGCTCGCCAAGGTTCTGGTGTGCGCGAGACCTTCACAGTCCGCAAGATCTCCTATGGCGTTGGTGTTGAGCGAATCTTCCCAGTGCATGCACCTGTGATCGAGAAGATCGAAGTTGTGCGACGTGGCGAAGTCCGTCGCGCGAAGCTCTACTTCCTACGCGACCTACGAGGTAAGGCTGCCAAGATCCGCGAGCGACGTGTTGCTGATGAATTAGTTCCAAGCACTGGTGCCGCCGTGACTGAGGCTGAGGTTGCTGCGGTCCTCGATGAGGTCCCTGCAATCGTCGAGGAGACTCCAGCAGAAGTTGAAGCGAGTGTTGCAACTGAAGCCGAAGGTAGCGAAGAGAATAAGGCTTAAGGCGCTCGCGCTTTCCTTCACCTCGCATCATGAGCACTGATCGTCGGGGTTCGCTTCTCAAAGAACTGCCGATGCTTGTGGTGGTGGCAGTTATCGTCTCCATCATCATCAAGACCTTCCTGGTGCAGTTCTTCTATATTCCATCTGGGTCTATGGAGAACACCCTGCTCATCAATGATCGCGTGGCCGTCAATAAGTTGGGAAACTTCTTCTCCGAGATCGATCGGGGCGATGTCGTAGTCTTCCGAGACACTGCTGGCTGGCTTCCAGAGGAATCTTCTGATTTTGGAAGTGGCGCTATCAATCGGATCAAGGAAGGGCTGGTCTTCGTCGGCATCCTCCCAGATCCCGCAAAGCAATACTTGATCAAACGGGTGATCGGGGTATCCGGCGATCGAGTGGTCTGTTGCGAGAAGGACTCGAAACTGACTATCAACGGCGTTCCTATCGATGAGCCATACATCTATCCCGGAGATTCGGCGAGCGAATCGGAATTTGATGTCACGGTTCCCGAAGGATTCATCTGGGTGATGGGCGATCATCGAGGTGCAAGTGCTGATTCCAGGTTCCACCGAGATGATGCAAACCAGGGATTCGTCCCACTCTCGGCAGTGACGGGAAGGGCATTCGCCATCGTCTGGCCGGTTAAGAACATTTCATTCCTATCACGGTATCAAGGACTGGTCACGGGAGATGGCAGCGAGTAAGCGGATCGAAGATACAGTCTTCGCTCATGGACTCACGGTCATCGCAGGCGCAGATGAAGCGGGTCGAGGATCGTGCGCTGGCCCTTTGGTCGCAGCAGCCGTTGCAATCGATCAAGAATCCATATCAAGGATCGCTTCCTCATGGGACATCACTCGCGGGCTTGATAGCAAGAAGTTCGATGAGGCGCGAAGAGAAGAGATCTTCGAGGTTCTGATTCGTAACGTCGTCGCCCACGAGATAGTCGAGGTGAGTGCAGAAGAGATCGATAGGAATGGATTGCAGGAGATGAATCTCAGCGCAATGCGTCGAGCGATCTCTCAGTTGAAGGCGCCTCTGGATTACGTCCTTACTGATGGATACCCGATCAAAGGTCTTGGAATTCCCTCACTTGCAGTGTGGAAAGGTGATGCCGTCTCACTGGCAGTAGGAGCCGCATCCATCATCGCAAAAGTCACGAGGGATCGCATCATGATCGACCTCGATGCTCAATATCCAGGCTACGGTTTCGCTCAACACAAGGGTTACTCATCACAGGGGCATATGGAAGCGATAGAACGTTTAGGTGTCACTGCGGTACATCGTCGCAGTTACGCCAATATCGCTCGGCTGATCTCTTAGAGGTTCACTGCACCTCTCGGATTCACAGCACCGCCTTCTTCACAGGCGAACTTTCACGTTGAAGCAGATCACGCGAAAAAATATCAGGATCTCGCCATGGCACAGAGTGAAAATGCTCGACTCATCGGAATGATCGGCGAAGCCGTTGCGGAGCGTTATCTCATTGACGCTGGCTTGATACTGATCGAACGGAATTGGAGATGTGACGAAGGGGAGATCGACCTCATCTTCAAGGATCGCGATGGAGAGAACTCCGGCGAGATTGTCTTCGTTGAAGTAAAGAGTAGGTCGACCGCTCGTTTCGGGGTGGGCAGTGAAGCGATCACGGCAGAGAAGTATCGACGGTTGCATCGCTTGGCAATGAGATGGTGTCGCTCTCGAGGTGTCGCTGCCCATTATCGAATTGATGTGATCTCCATCGATTCGCTAGTGCTGCCAGAGCTGACACATCTGAAGAGAGTGATCTTGTGATCGGTCGGACTCAATCGATTGCGCTGACTGGAGTCGATGGTGAGATCGTCATCATCGAAGTGGACATCTCACCGGGGATTCCGGCATTCACCCTGCTCGGATTACCTGATTCCGCGCTACAAGAATCTCGTGATCGAGTACGCAGTGCTCTAACCAATTCAGGATTCCTCTGGCCGCAGGCGAGAATCACAGTCTCGCTCTCGCCAGCCTGGCTTCCGAAGACCGGATCCGGATTTGACCTTGGAATCGCATTGGCAATCTTGATAGCCGATGGGAAGGTCGATCAAAGTTTGGTCGATGACCTTGTCATCCTCGGTGAGTTATCGCTCGATGGTCGATTGCGACCATCGCGGGGAGTCGTACCAGCACTCCTTGCCGCACATAGACATGGAATCAGCAGGGCGCTGATCCCCAGCGGAAATAGCGGATCGGCGAAGCTGATGAGTGAGATCACTTCTTCGACAGCTAAGACCCTTCGCGAGGCACTCGCTTTGTTGCGCGGCGAAGGTCCAGAGCCGCTCTTCGAGATGGAAGAAGAGAGCGAAGAAGGTAGGGAAATGATCTCGACCTTGGATTTCTCGGATGTAGCTGGACAGAGTCAAGCGATTGAGTTCCTGACTGCAGCAGCTGTCGGTCGACATCACATCCTGATGATTGGCCCACCAGGAACAGGTAAGACGATGCTGGCAGAGCGGTTACCTACGATCCTTCCGCCACTCAATCGAGATGAGATCTTGGAAGTGAATTCGATCCATTCCATCGTCCATCCCATGGATGCGATTCGTATCCTTCCGCCCTTCATCGCTCCACATCACACTACGACGAAGGTTGCTCTTATTGGTGGTGGTTCATCGTGGGTAAGACCAGGAGCAGCATCTCAAGCACATCATGGGATCCTCTTCATCGATGAAGCACCTGAGTGTGACCCCGGAACGCTCGATGCGCTTCGCCAACCCATGGAATCTCACTCGGTATCGATCTCCCGAGCGAGCGGCACCTATCAATTCCCGGCGAAGTTCCTCTTGGTCTTAGCTGCCAATCCCTGTCCTTGTGGACGCTTGATAGGACGAGGGAAGGGCTGTACCTGTTCCTCGCTTCAAATTCGGCGATACTTGCATCGACTTTCGGGGCCACTTCTCGATCGCATTGATATCACTGTCACTGTCGACTCGCTGGGCAGAAGCGCATTTCAAAGCGGGTCACACTCCGTGACGAGTGAAGAGTTGAGGGCTCGAGTGATCTCGGCCCGCAAAGCCGCGAGAGAGCGTTTCGCGGGGGAGACGTTCTCCGTTAACTCCGATATCCCAAGTGATCTATTACGAAGTAGATATCGACCGGAGAGGAGAGCGATGACTCGATTGCTCGACCTTCTTGATGATGGTTCGCTCAGCGCGAGGGGCCTACACCGGATCATCAGATTGGGTTGGAGTTTCGCCGATCTCTCTGGTCGAAATATCCCCGGTGTCGATGAGATCGATCGAGGAATCGAGATGAAGATGCATATGGCGGGATCTCTCTGACCATGGATGCGATTCGCCAAGCGCGACTTCAGCTCTTCGAGGTGACCCACCCCGGTGATATTCGCATTGCCCAGCGAATCCATAGCGAGGGGATCATTGCGGTCCGAGACTCTTGGAGCGGCCCACTTCGCGATGCGGAATCGATCGAGGAGGAGATCTCTCTGTCAGGGGCGCATTTCGTCACACCAGAATCTCACTCATGGCCTCACGGGTTCAATGATCTGATCGCTCCACCGATTGGTCTTCTCGTTCGAGGCGCCCTGCCTTCACTTGCCAATATCTCCACTGCCAGCATCTCCATCGTTGGTACTCGAAACCCGACACATTATGGATTGTCGGTCACGAGAAATTTGAGTGCAGGTCTAACGGATCATGGCTTTGCCATTACTAGCGGTGGAGCGTTAGGAATCGATACCGAAGCCCATAGAAGCGCATTGGAGAGCGACGGAATCACGATTGCCATCATCGCAAGCGGGGTCGAGGTCGACTATCCAACATCGAATAAGAAGCTATTCGAATCGATCGCCGAACGAGGTGCGATCCTCTCTGAGGTCATGCCCAAGGTGACTGCCAGGCCCGAGCGATTCCTCACCCGAAATCGCCTCATCGCGGCGCTCTCTTCTGCAACTGTTGTCGTTGAAGCGGCTCATCGAAGCGGTTCGTTGCGAACGGCCAACGATGCTGCAGAGCTCTTGCGACCTGTCTTTGCAGTTCCTGGTCCGATCACCTCACCATCGAGTGAAGGATGTCATCGCTTGATCGCGCAGAGAACAGCAGAGATCATCACCTCGATCTCCGACATCATCGAGTTGGTTTCACCGCTGTGAATCACGATCTTTGAGCGGGTCTAGAGTGGGCAGGTGTTCAAGTCGGGATTCGTAGCGATCGTAGGTCGTCCTAACTCTGGTAAGTCGACCCTCATCAATGCTCTCTTGGGAAAGAAGGTGACCATCACCTCCCAGCATCCGAACACGACAAGGAATGCGATCAGGGCGATTCTCACCGATGACGATTTTCAAGCGGTTCTTGTCGACACACCAGGGATTCATAAACCGAAGACTTCTCTGGGTAGCGAACTCAATGCCATCGCAAAGGATTCTGTCGAGGCGGTGGACATCGTGATCTTCACAGTTCCTGCCGATGAGAAAGCCGGTAAAGGTGACACCTTCATTGCACGCTCTATCGCTCCACTTACCAATAGCAAACGATTCTGTTTGGTCACAAAGATCGATCGAGTCGGTAAGGATCGAGTGCTTTCAGCGCTTTCCGACGCTGCCTCGTTAGCGAGTGAGAATGGGTTTCAGTGGGATGAGATAGTCCCGGTCTCTGCTCTCAAGAACGAGCAACTCTGGATCGTCACGGACCTGCTCAAGAAATACCTGCCTGAAGGGCCTGCCTATTATCCGAGCGAGACTCTCGTTGACCTTGATATCGAACAGAGAATCTCAGAGGCGATCCGAGAGGCGACGATTGTCGGGACGTTGGAAGAGTTACCGCACTCGATTGCCGTCGTAGTCAACGAGATCGAGGAGCGCAGTGATCAACTCACGGCAATCGATGCAACGATCTATGTAGAGCGCGACAGTCAAAAGGGGATCATCGTTGGCAAGGCGGGGTCCAATATCAAGAAGATCGGGACCGTGGCCAGACCCGCAGTCGAAGCCATCCTTGGAAAAAAGGTCTATCTGACGCTAACCGTTTCGGTAGCCTCGAGGTGGCAACAGGACCCCAAGGCGCTGCGTAGGTTTGGAATCATTCGAGATCAGTGATCTCAACTCACTGGTGGTGTTGCCTTTCGACTTGCAAGGAATGAACCGAGAAGTACCAAGACGATGCCAATCGACATGGTGGCGGTGACTGGTTCATTGAGGATGGCAACTCCCATCACAACGGCCACCAAGGTATTGATATAGACGGTCAACGATGCTCGTGCAGGACCGATGGCGCTCAAGACTTTGAAGAAGACGATGAACGCTAGTGCGGTACAGATGGCGCCCAAGACGAAGACGCTTCCAATCGCTTCCAATGATGGAATTGGCGTTGGGAGCACGAAGAAGAGGCTTGGTAGGTAGACCAAAGTAGCAACTGTCAGAGCGATCGCATTGATCGCAAGCCCTGAGACCTCAGGAATCTTATGGTTGATCATCGACACTGACCCGGCGTAGAAGAGCGCGGCGATCAGCAACATGATGACAGCAAGGATTTGTTCCGACATCGATGCGCCCTCACCAACGCCATCGAAGCCAACCAAGAAGAAGACCCCGATGAATCCCGCGCCAAGGCCAATGACTCTTCGCCCGTGCCAGACGGTCTTATCCCCGTAGAAGTAAGCGAAGATCGAAGCCCAGAGCGGAACCGTGGCAATCAGAAGTGCAGAGGTCCCGGAGGGAAGGGTCTTCTGGCCCGAGGCGATCAAGAACCAGGGAATGACCATCTCACCGACACCGAAGAGCGCGATCACCTTCCAATGTTTGAGAGCTGGAATGAGAACGCCACGGTAATGGGCTATCGGCAGCAAGATCAGCGATGCTATGAGAACTCGAGCAAAGACGATGAGTGGAATGGGTGCGTCAGATTCCACTGCGATCTTGGTGAAGAAGTAGGGGATACCCCAGAGGAATCCCAGAAGTATGAATAGTCCCCACGCGCTCTTTTTCAATTGGCTTCGCTTCTCCGTGATCGTTTGGTCTCTCCCTCTTTCGGTGCAGAGACTCTCAAAACGTGATTCTAGTGAAGAAGAGATTGATAGAGCGAAAGCGTCATCTGGGCTATTCGATCCCAACCGAATTGGGATTGGACGCGCTCGCGCCCCGCTCTCCCATAGCGCGCCCTGCGAGCATCATCGGAGAAGAGAAGATTGACTGTCTCTGCAATGTCATATTCGAAATCCTCTGCTTTGGGAGAGTAAGGAACGAGGTCGCCAGTTACCCCATGGACGACAACTTCAGGGATGCCACCGACTGCAGATGCAACCACCGGGCACTCGCACGCCATCGCTTCTAGGTTCACGATTCCCAGCGGTTCATAGATCGATGGACAGAGGAAGATTTCGGCGCAGGTGAGGAGTTCCGTCAATTCATCATGAGCCAACATCGATTGGAACCACCAAACATTGGAACGCGTCCCCTGGAGTTCTTCGATCAGCTCCCCAACTTCGCGCTCGATGCCTCTCTCATCCGCATTGCCCGCCGCGATGACGAGACCCAATTCGGGATTGACTCTCCGCCAGGCACGAAGGAGATGAGCGAGGCCTTTCTGCCTCGTGATACGCCCGACAAAGAGTGCAAAAGGTCGATCGATCCCATGCATCTCTTGGAAACGCGTTGAAGAGTTGGGAGCGAATCTGTCGCTATCGATGCCGTTGTAGATGGTCTTTACCCGCGCCGGATCTAGAAAGGGGTAGCTCTCCAAGACATCGCTTCGCATCCCGTCACTGACGGCGATGATCGCATCCGCATTGCGATAGCTGGTCGATTCGATCCACGAGGAGATCTCATACCCGGATCCGAGTTGATCGGCCTTCCATGGCCTTCGTGGTTCGAGCGAGTGTGCTGTGATGACATGGGGGATGGAGCGAGCCCTTCGAGCGAGATCTCCCGCGAAGTTTGCGTACCAGGTGTGGGAATGAACGAGGTCGACCGCTCCCATCTTCATCGCGATGTCGTGATCGATCAGCAAGGTAGCGATAGCCGGGTTCAACCCGGCCAACTCATCATCGAGCTGGTAGCCATGTGCATCGCTTCGCACCCCATCGAAGCAGTGGACATCGACATTCGCTTTCGGAGTCGAATCGAGGTTGCGTAACGCCTGAACCAAGTTGTTCACATGTACTCCGGCGCCGCCATAGACCTTGGGTGGCCATTCGCGCGTGATCATGGAGACCCGAAGTTCTGACATGAGTAGAACTATAAGACAGCTCGATTCCCCTATACCGCGAAAAGCGTCATCGCTACACTCACGTCATGGTGAGCCGAAATAGACCGCTAGGCATCGTTCTTGCCGGCGGAGAGGGAAAACGGTTGATGCCGTTGACCGCGGATCGCGCAAAACCTGCAGTTCCCTTCGGTGGTTCATATCGTCTCGTGGATTTCGTCCTCTCCAATCTCGTCAATGCAGGAATGACGAGGATTGCGGTACTGACGCAATACAAATCGCACTCTCTCGATCGCCACATCACAACGACGTGGCGACTCTCATCTCTCCTTGGAAACTACATAACGCCTGTTCCTGCACAACAACGTCTTGGTCCTCGGTGGTATACCGGTAGCGCTGATGCGATCTTGCAGAACTTCAATCTCATCCATGATGAGGACCCTGAACACGTTCTCGTCTTCGGCGCCGATCACGTCTATCGGATGGATCCCAATCAGATGTATCAACAACATCGAGAGGCGGGGGCAGGTGTCACCGTTGCTGCGATCCGAGTGAAGCGATCCGAAGCCCATGAATTCGGTGTGATCGAACTTGCAGATGATGGCGTCACGATCAAGGCCTTCCATGAGAAGCCAGCAAATCCACCCGCGATGCCGGGTAATCCAGAACTCTCCCTGGTTTCGATGGGCAATTACATCTTCCGTCGTGATGCAATGGAGGCGGCCCTTCTTGCTGATGCACAGGATCCAGAGAGTCGCCATGACATCGGCGCCAACATCATCCCGATGATGGTCAAGGATGGCCAGGCTCGTGCCTACGACTTCGCACATAATCGAGTACCGGGTGAGACGGAACGTGATCGAGGGTATTGGCGAGACGTGGGAACGATCGATGCCTATTACGAGGCACATATGGACCTCGTCTCCGTGCATCCGATCTTCAACCTTTACAACGATGAATGGCCATTGCTGACCAATCCACCGTCACTTCCACCGGTGAAGTTCTCGAACTATGGCTCCGCTCAGGAATCGATCGTCGGTGCCGGATCGATCATCGCCGGCGGAACGCTCTTTCAGAGCGTTGCTTCCTATGATGTTCAACTCTCACAAGGTTCACGTGTCGAAGGTTCGGTCTTGATGCCATCGGTCCGAGTTGGTGACCATGCACAAGTTCGTAATGCAATCCTAGATAAGAACGTCGTCGTCGAAGATGGAGCAACGATCGGATTCGACCTGGAGAGGGACCGCGAGAGATTTACCGTCTCCGACGGTGGGATCATCGTCGTTGGTAAGGGCGTGCGAGTAACTCGTTAGATTTTGCCTTCTTCAAGTCCACTCAGAACCTCTCTTGCTCTCGATCTCACGCCATCAAGATCGCTCAAACGATCCAACCCCCTCACTTGCTGCGAGATGCGGTGATTCTTCGAGAATTCCTCGCGATGTCGATCGAGAAAATCCCAGTAAAGGGTCGTGAACGGACATGAATCACTCTCTGAACGTGTCTTGGGATCGAAACTGCATCCTTTGCAGTAGTTCGACATCCGTGAGATGTATGCACCCCCTGCGGCGTAGGGCTTGGACATCATCCGTCCGCCATCGGCGTGAACTCCCATGCCGATGATGTTTGGAACCATGACCCAGTCATAGGCATCAATGAAGACTTCTGACATCCACTCCAGGAATTCCTCTGGGTCGATCGCTGAGAGCAGAGCGAGGTTTGAGAGCACCATCAGGCGGGGGATGTGATGAACCCACGCACGCTCTTGGATCGATGTGACGATATCTCTGACACAAGCCATCTCGGTCTTTCGGGGATCATGAAAGAGCGGCAAGAGTTTGCGGTGGGCACCTAGTTGATTCTCGTTCCGGTATCTCTCACCGAAGAACCAATAGATTCCATAGACATATTCACGCCATCCGATGATCTGTCGGAGGAAACCTTCGATCGAAGGAAGCGGTACATCGCCTCGCTCGAATCGAGCGATCGCCTTCTCGATCACTTCCTTCGGATGGAGGAGCCCATTGTTGAGATAGGGACTGAGAAGAGAATGGTGTACCTGCCAGCTTTCAGCTGATGGTGGCATCGCATCCTCATAAGGACCGAAGTTGACAAGGTGCTTCTCGAGGAAGAAGTTGAGTTGCTCGAGCGCACCAGATCGAGTGGTCGCCCAGCTCCGATCCGGTTCTTTGCCCCAGAGTTTGGGGAAATTCTCTCGAAGCTCTGCGATCACCTCTAGGTCGATCTCATCGCGCTCATGGTGCAGGTATTCAGGCCATTGATAGTTCTTCGGTGGTCCAAGTCGATTTTCCTTGTCGAAATTCCAGGAGCCACCCAAAGGCTTCTTTCCGTCCATGAGGAGATTGAGGCGCACACGTTGCTCGCGATAGAAGTTTTCCATCAAGAGTGACTTCTTTGAACCGGCCCACTCTGCAAATCTCTGGCGAGAGGTCAGGAATAGATCGTTCTCGACGATGGTGAATTCGAACTCTTGAAGGAGCTTGAACAAGGAGAATGATGCAGGTTCCATCGCGAATGATGTTGCCCCTGGGAATCGCTCCTTCATCTCTTCGAAGGCCGCTGTGAAGTTCTTGCGCTTGAGATACTCGACTCGCAATCCTCGCTTCACGAGATCCGCTGCGAAATGCCGTGCTGAGGAGATGAGGAAGAAGGCTCTCTGAAAGTGCCAGCTGCGTGAGGAGAGCGTCTCTTCACTTTCCACGAAGAGAACCAAGGTCTTTTCGGGGTCGATCGTTCGCAACAGGGAGCTCTCTTCACTCAATTGATCGAAAGCGATGAAGAGAATCCGCGAAATCGGCGCTCCTTCGCTGGCCGAGGGCGGGGTCATAGGGCTAACGCTAGACTGGGGCTGTCAACGTTGACGAATCAATCGGGACAGATTCCGATCATGGATGCGAAAGAGATTCTTGCGATGAAGTTTGGTGTTCTCACTGGTGGTGGCGATTGCCCAGGACTCAATGCAGTCATACGCGCGGTGGTGCGAAAAGGTGTCAAAGAGTATGGCTATGAATTCGTGGGATTCCGCGATGGTTGGAAGGGCCCACTCGAGGGTCTGACGATGCCCCTGGATATCAAGGCAACGCGAGGAATCTTGCCTCGTGGTGGAACCATCCTTGGTTCATCCCGTACCAATCCATTCAAGATCGAGGGCGGCGTCGAGAGGATTCAGGCGAACCTTGCCAATATGGGCGTCGATGCTTTGATCGCCATTGGCGGAGAGGACACCCTTGGTGTTGCAACCAAGTTGGATTCGTTGGGCGTCAAGGTGATCGGTGTACCAAAGACCATCGATAACGACCTCAACAACACCGACTACACATTTGGTTTCGATACTGCAGTCAATATTGCCGTTGAGGCGATCGATCGACTTCACACCACCGCTGAATCACACCACCGCGCATTGATCGTTGAAGTGATGGGTCGTCATGCCGGTTGGATCGCGCTCCATTCTGGTCTCGCTGGCGGCGCTGCGTGCATTCTGATTCCTGAGGTGCCATTCGATATCGACAAGGTCTGCTCCTATGTCGAGTCACGTTTCACTCAGTCCTATGCGCCGATCATCGTGGTGGCAGAGGGAGCGCTACCTAAAGATGGCGACATCGTCACCAAGGATGCGACCAAGGATGCTTTCGGCCACGTCAAGCTCTCAGGTATCGGTGAATGGTTGGCTCAGGAGATCGAAAAGCGCACTGGGAAAGAGGCTCGAACTTCGGTCCTTGGACATATCCAGCGCGGTGGAACGCCGACCGCTTTTGATCGCGTCCTTGCTACTCGATTTGGCCTCCATGCGATCACAGCTGCCCACGAAGGCGATTGGGGCAAGATGGTTGCGCTCCATGGCACCTCGATCGAGCGAGTACCACTCGCGTCAGCGACGACCCAATTGAAGACGGTCGATCCTTCGCTCTATAGCGAAGCTGAAATCTTCTTCGGCTGATCCATCACTTCTCCTAGGCTTGGGCGGTTATGACTGATCTCGAACATCTCTTCGATCGTTCGCTCATTGCTGCCCAACAGCCGCCATGGCCGGATACGACAGCGCTCGCTGCCGTTGAAGCTGAACTTCGCAAGCTCCCTCCTTTGGTCTTCGCTGGAGAAGCAGACGCACTCAAGGCAAAGATCGCGGTAGCTCAAGAGGGAAAAGCATTCTGGCTCCAAGGTGGAGATTGCGCTGAGACCTTCGAAGCGGCAACTGCAGATTCGATTCGTAATCGAATCAAGACCATCTTGCAGATGGCAGCGGTGCTGCAATACGGCGCGAGTATGCCTGTGATCAAGGTCGGACGGATGGCCGGTCAATTCGCCAAACCACGTAGCAAGGATGATGAGGTTCGAGAAGGTATCTCATTGCCAGCTTATCGTGGCGATGCGGTCAACGACCTTGCCTTCACTCCGCAAGCGAGGCGACCGGATCCAGGGCGATTACTTCGCGTCTATCACACCTCTTCAGCGACGCTCAATCTCGTACGAGCTTTCACTCAAGGTGGATTCGCCGATCTTCGCAAGGTCCATGAGTGGAACAAGGGTTTCATCAAGGATTCCAAGATCGGTCCGCGCTATGAAGCGATGGCGAAGGAGATCGGTCGAGCGCTTGAGTTCATGCGCTCTGCTGGAATCGAACATGATGCGATCAAAACGGTTGATTTCTATGCATCGCATGAAGCCTTGATCCTCCCTTATGAGTTCGCGCTCACGCGTATCGATTCCAGAAGCGATCTGCCGTATGCAGTTTCGGCACACTTCCTTTGGATCGGGGAGCGAACTAGACAACTCGATGGCGCTCACATCGATTTTGCATCGAAGGTGAAGAACCCGATCGGTGTGAAACTTGGACCAAAGACGAGTGAAGATGAGGTCAGCGCGCTGATCGAGAGACTCAATCCAAACAATGAGCCTGGAAGGCTTACTTTCATCACTCGCATGGGAGCAGGGAAGATCCGCGAAGCTCTCCCACCGCTGGTCAAACGTGTTGAAGAGATGGGCGCCAAAGTGCTCTGGGTCTCTGATCCCATGCATGGAAACACCTATGAGGCGCCTTCGGGATACAAGACCCGTCGTTTCGAGGATGTGATCGAAGAGGTGCATGGATTCTTCGATGTCCACCGATCGATCGGTACGCATCCTGGAGGAATCCATATCGAACTCACCGGGGATGATGTCACTGAGTGCGTCGGAGGTGGCGAAGAGATCTCACACGAGGATCTCGCGACGCGGTATGAGAGCGCATGCGATCCTCGGCTCAACCACACACAGAGCCTTGAGTTGGCCTTCTTGTTGGCACAAGAACTTAGCGAGCGATGAGCGAGATTCTCCTTACCTCGATTACAACCCCGATAGGACCATTCAGTCTCGCAGTGGAATCAGGAGTGGTGATCGAATCCACCTTTGGCAGTACTCGTTCATTGCGAAGCAAGGGTCGAAAGGTCAATTTCATTCCAGGCGTCTCTATCGCGATCCGAAGATATTTCTCCGGTGATCTCTCTGCCCTGGATTCGATTCCCGTGGATCCTCGCAGCAACGGATTTCGCAGTAAGGTCCTCAAGGAGATGCGAAAGATCAAGCCGAGCAAGACGCTCAGTTACCAGTCGCTGGCATCACGAGCTGGCTCACCTCGAGCGAGTAGGGCAGTTGGATCTGCCTGCGCCACGAATCCGATCCCACTGATCATCCCGTGCCATAGGGTCGTGCCAAGCCAGGGTGGAATTGGGAATTACGGCTATGGAAGCGACAAGAAGGAGTGGCTCTTGGAATTCGAAGGTGCTATTTCGAGCTTGTAAGGAGTGCGACGATCTTCTCTCTCGCGACGTGGATCTCCTCTTCGTTGAGATCGCCGTGAGTGACGAGACGTAGGTATTTCGGGCCGAGTGGACCAGTAAGAATCCCATCCGCTTTCAGTCGCGTCGCCACTTCCGATGCGCTCAGTGAAATACCCATCAAGTCAATGCCAACGATGTTGGTCTGCACGGAATCTAGATTGACCAGATTCACATCAACCTCAGCGATGGCTTCAGCCAAGATTCGCGCGTGCTTGTGATCAGTGGCTAGGCGTGAGAGATGGTGATCGAGTCCATATTCAGCAGCTGCGGCTAGGAGACCTACTTGTCGCATGCCACCACCAAAGCGCTTGCGCCAGGTGCGAGCCGAAGCGATCCTCTCTTGCGATGAGAGGAGCATCGAGCCGATCGGCGCGCCAAGACCTTTTGAGAAGCAGAGGCTGATGGTTTCGAAGTACTTTCCATACTCGCTGAATGGGACCTTGGTTTCTATATGTGCATTCCAGATCCGTGCCCCATCGAGATGGAGCGCAATCCCTGCCGAACTTGCCATCCGATGCAACTTTTCGATTTCAGCCATCGGTTGGATGATGCCACCGCCGAAGTTATGGGTATTTTCGACAGCGATCGCCTTGGTTGAGACAAGGTAGGGGCCGGCATCGGGAGCCGCGAGTGCGAATGCGCTCTCAGCATCCAAGATGGAATTCTTGCTGGAGAAAGTCCTAGTTGTGATTCCACTCAAGACTGCAGCTGCGCCGAGTTCTGCTCGAACTACATGTGCCTTCTCATCCGCCAAGAGTTCTTCACCTTGATTGACCAGGACCCGTAGCGCTAGTTGATTGGCTTGCGATCCAGTTGCGGTGAAGAGCCCAGCCTCTTTGCCAAAGAGGGAGGCGACTCTCCTTTCGAAGGCATTGACCGTCTCATCGTCGCCGTAGACATCGTCGCCGACGGAGGCTTTCGTCATCGCTGCCAACATTCCTGGTGTTGGTCTTGTCACGGTATCGGAGCGAAGGTCGATCATCGCTTCACTGCTCACTCTTGCTGATCGAGTTCTCGGGCCGATCGGGTCTATCGGTTAAGAGGATCACATACATTCCTGCGGTCACCAAAGTGCCGCCGATGAGTACGCGTGATGTCAGCGGTTCGGTACCACTGATGATCGAGAAGAGCGCAGCGAAGAAGACTTCCGTCGTGAGGAGTACAGCAACGGTCGTCGATGAGATGATCGATTGTGCCCAGGTTTGAACCAGGAAGGCGAGCACAGTGGCGAAGAGCGCGGTGAAGAGGACAACTTGCCAGCCGTTGATTCCAACCGGTCCGGTGATCCCATCCGGAGTGGCAGCCACTGTCGTTAGAAGAGCGCAGGTGCCGAGTTGAACGGTGGTGAGAGCGTAGGTGTCGAACTCCTTGCTCCAAGCCCCCAGAGCGATGATGTGCGCGGCAAAGAAGACTGCACTCATGAAGACTGCGATCGCTCCCCATGAGATCTCGACTCCATTGAAGGAGAGGACAAGCAAACCTGCAGTGGCGAGGGCTATCGCGCTCCATCCGACGGCTCTGATCTTGGATCGGAGGAAGAAGATCGCGAAGATCGGTGTGATGACCACGTAGAGACCAGTGATGAAACCGGTGATCGCTGGGGTGGTGAGCGAGAGTCCAAGCGTTTGGAATATGTATCCGAATCCCAAGAAGAGCCCGGCGATCGATCCTTTCTTAAGGAGTGTGGCGGAGATCTGACGTAAGACCCGTGGCCTGATGGCGATCAAGATGAAGGTTGCGATCAAGAACCTAAAGCTCAGGAAATCATTGATTCCTTGTCGTTCGATGGGATCGACCATGAGTACGAATGCCATACCCCACATCGCAGCGACGGAGATGAGCGCGACGGGAGCTAGGGAGATCCGAGTTTCGGACTTCATCACTTGATGGACGCTCGCATCTTCTTCAGTAATTTCACTTCTCTTCCATGTTCGGGTTCTTCTCCTGGCGTCTCCAGGATCAGCGGCGCATTCTTGATGGCTGGATGCGCGAGCATCTCCTTGAAGGGTTCGGTTCCGATCTCACCTTCGCCGAGATTTTGATGGCGATCCTTGAGTGAGCCAAGGACATCCATCGAGTCATTGGCATGGACCAGCTGAATCCGCTCTACGCCGACGACTTCAACGAGGAGATCAAGTGTCGCCTTCATTCCGCCCTTGCTCTTGATGTCATGTCCTGCAGCGAAGACATGACAGGTGTCGAGACAGATCCCGACCTTCGGGTGATGATCGAGGGCATTGAGGTACTGCTTGAGATCCTCCAACCGCTTCACGAGCGATTGACCCTGCCCGGCGGTCGGTTCAAGGAGGAGCATCGGATCGTCCGCTTTGAGTTTATTGAGAATCGGCATCACGCCCTTGTTGATCTGCTTCCATGCGGATTCGACGAACGATTCATCGACCGCAGAGCCGGTATGGACCACCACGCCCAGTGCGCCGATCTCTCGTCCGCGTCGCAAGGCATATGCGGTTGATTTGAGTGAGTTCTCATAGGTACTCGGATTGGGGGATCCGAGATTGATCAGGAACGGTGAATGGATGTAGGTCTCTATGTCGAGCGCTTCCGCTTTTTCGCGAAATGCTGTGTCGGCCTTGGGATCGGGCTCTGGCATCGCCCAACCACGAGGATTAGAGGCGAAGACTTGAATCGCTTCCGCTTCGATGGTTTCGGCATATTGGATGGAACGTTTTGCCATGCCACCCGAGGTGGGCACATGGGCGCCTATCCGGGGTAGCCGAGCTTCCTTGGGTTTTGGGCTAGGCACCTAAGGAGTCTAACTGACTGTGATTGCGACGGTTGAACCTCGCTTGATTCGTTCGCCCACCTTTGGGTTGACCGCAGTGACAACTTTGTTTCGACGTGATCCGATCTCTCGAATCTCAACTTTCAATTCCAGGTCACTGAGGATCTTCCTCGCTTCATCGCTACTCAAGGAGAGGACATTGGGGATGAAGACGAATTCTGTACCTTGAGAGACGATCAGGATCACCGAACTTCCCTTCGGTAAGGTCTGATTCGGTGTTGGGTTTTGAGAGATCACTGCACCCAATGGCACCGTTTCGGAGTATTGGTATTGGACATCAACATCAAGGCCAAGAGCCGTGAGTTCATTGAGGGCTTGCTCGCCACTCTCTCCGAGGTAGCCCTTGAGCAAGACCTCCTCAGTTCCCTTGCTGACGATGAAGTTGACGAGAGAATCCTTCATCACTCGTGCGCTCGGAGCAGGATCTTGAGAGAAGATCTTGCCCTTCTCCACATCTGGAGAGAAGCGTTCTGTCACCGCTCCGACCTTGAGGTTGCTATCAGCCAATAGCTTCGTCGCCTCCTCAGGTGTGAGACCGCCAAGGGAAGGAACTGTGTAGCGCTCTTTTCCTTGGGAGACGATCAGATAGACGGTTCCACCTTCAGCGACACGATCGCCTCCAGCAGGATCACTACGCAGGACAAGTCCCTCTTCAATCTCTTCACTGAATGCTCGCTCTCGAACCTCAACATTGATGCCAAGCGGAGTGAGTTCATTCGTTGCTTTCACGATGGTAAGTCCAGCTACTGAGGGCACAACGATGCGGTTTCCTGGTCCGATGACGAGATACCAAATTCCCACGAGAAAGCCCATGACGATGGCAACGGCGATGGTGCGATTGCGCTTCACTCGCTTGGAGAGCTTCCGTTTCGGTTTCTTCTCACCTTTGCTCATCTGCGCACCCTCTTCTTTCACTTCAGCAGCAACGCCTGATGGCGCCTTGGATGGAGCGGCTGGTTGTGGAGCTGGCGGTAGATCCAATTCCAGACTCATCTGTGACTTTTCCGCAGTCGACGTAGCTGCAAAGAGTCTATCGAGTAATTGACTGGCATCATCTGGACGATCATCCGGATCAGATGAGGTTGCGAGATAGATCAGATCATCGAGCGCCGCTGGGATTCCAACGATGAGTTGCGAGAGTCTCGGCACACGTTCCTTGACATGTTTGAGAGCGACTTGGACTGGATCGTCTCCAGTGAATGGCTTCTCCCCAGTCAACATCTCGAAGATCACGATCGCTGCCGAGTAGACGTCACTTCGCGCATCAGAGATTCCGCGTTCAACCTGCTCTGGCGCCAAGTAGGAGACGCTTCCGAGGACAACAGACGATTCTGATGTCATGGTCTGACCGATTGCGCTTCCACGAGCAAGACCGAAGTCTGCGATCTTCACTCGACCATCTCGTGCGATCAAGATGTTCTCTGGCTTGATATCACGATGCACGATGCCGATTCGATGGGCCGCGGCGAGAGCGCTGAGAACTGGCTCCATGATCTTGACCATGGCAGGGATGCCAAGTCGTCCTTGATGTTCTATATGTTCCCGAAGAGTTGCGCCCTCGACCAGCTCCATGACGATGAAGACACAGGGCGTTCCGCCTTGATTCCACACTTGGTCTTGAATGGAGACGATGTTCGGATGAGAGAGCGCTGCAGCCGCCTTCGCCTCTCGGATGAAGCGAGCGACGTAATGCTCGTCATTTGCAAGATGGGGATGCATGATCTTGACCGCAACCTGACGATCGAGTCGAAGGTCGATCGCGGCATAGATCGTTGCCATTCCACCAGAGTCGACGATACGAGTGAGCTGATACCGCCCATCAATGATCTCGCCGGTCAGGTCTGCCACGCCGTGATTTTAGGTCGCAGGTGAGCAGAATCAGCTGAAGCGTGCTCCGTCGAAACGAAGGTGTGATGCATCGAATGTCGATTCTCGTTCAAAGTGCATCAGTTCCAGCCCCTGCCACGCCTGCATCTGACGGATGAAATCTTCTGGATCTGCCACCCGCTTGGAATCTCGTTCGATCACACGCTCCATCCCAGTTGCTGCATCGATCGATATCCAGATCATGGTGGAGGCAAAGGGTCTGACAACTCGCTGTGATGCTCCGACTCCTTCGAGGATCAGGTATTCATGACGTGGTATCGCCAGAGCCTCGCCTGGTGTATTTCTCAGCCAATCCCATCGTCGATAGCCCCCCACCTTGCCAAGCGAGATGGGTGTGAGGATGTGATCCTTAAGTACGGAGGTGAGCTGCGGAGTGAGCGCGTCCTGCCATCCGCGATAGAGGTCATCCATATGCACGATCGGCGCCTTGTTGAGTCTTTCGGATAGGGAAGCGGCCATCGTGCTCTTTCCTGCGCCAGCAGGACCATCGATGGTGATGACTCGCACCTCACCTCTGACCGGAAGTGATCGGCGTACCTCTTCCTCCGCGAGGGAGAGAGCTTGATCAAAGGGCAGCTGATGGACTTTGTGCACGTCGATACCACCTGACGAGACCCAGTAGTGCGATCGTGGTGAAGATGAAATAGACGATCGATGTGAAGTAACTGCCACCAAGCCAGTACTGAACTGTGAGCACCACATCGACGACGAACCAGATTGCCCAGTTCTCCCATTTCTCCTTGACCATGGCAAGTTGTGCGAAGGCGCTCCCGAGAAGTCCCAAAGTATCGCTCCAGATGTAGACCGCTCCGACTGATTGAAGGTAGGGAGTGAAAGCAATCCACGCTAGCGCGAAGGCGATCAACCCCATCGCTCGATACTTCCAAGGGATGCTCGCTGGATCCGCACCCTGTGGCCCCCAGCCAAACCAACCCCAGATTCCAAATGCGATGAAGATGAACTGCGTTGCAACGCTTGCGTAATACTCGTATTGATAGAACCAGATGGCATAGAGCGATGAACTCACCACCCACCAGGGCCACATGATGCGCTTGCCCGTCGTACCTAAGTAGACCGCGATGAGCGATGTGGTTGCCGCAATAGTTTCGAGGAACGTTACCTCATAACCCCAAGCAACGAAGAGGATGTGATTGAAGAACGAAGACAGAAATGACATGTTCCAACTCCCTAAGTCTGCATTACCAGACTGGTCATACGGTCGGTCTTGAGTTAAAGACCCTCTCAGCCAACTTTTGGCTCCCGTTGGGATGAAGGTTAGCATCTCGGCATGGAGCGATACGGATATCTCGCGATGATCCTCTTCACGGTATTCGGTTCGTTTTGGTTGGAGATCGTCCTCAAGACTCGAGTCTTGGTTCGGATCCGTCGTGCACTCCTTGCGATACTTCCAGTCTCTGCACTCTTCTTGCTCTGGGATTTCTATGCAGTGAGTCAAGATCACTGGCAATTCGATTATCTCCAGACCTTAGGAATCAATGGTCCCTTCGAGATTCCACTCGAGGAGTACCTCTTCTTCTTGGTCGTGCCGATGGCAGCAATCTTGACCTTGGAGGCGGTACGTAATGTGAAGAAGCATTGGATCGTCGGCGATGAGGATTCGAAGCGATGAGTTACACATCTTTGGTTCTATTCGCCATCGCTTTCACCGTGGTCAATGATCTCTTCATTCTCAAGACGCGATTGTTGACCCGTAAGATCTTTTGGACCTCATACGCGATCATCATCTTCTTCCAGTTGCTGACCAATGGTTGGCTCACCTATAACGAGATCGTCACCTATTCAGCCGATGTCATCCTGGGCGTGAGGATTGCCTATGCTCCACTGGAAGATCTAGGTTTTGGTTTCGCCCTGGTGACGAATGTCATGGCGCTTTGGATCTACTGGGGGCGAAGAGGAGTTCTTCGCTAACTCCAGAGTTTCCTCGCTTGCCACCACTCAGGCAGCGCAGTCTTCAATCTCCGCGCCATGGAGGTCTTGGCCCGACGCGTGAATACTTGATAATCGATGCGCTCGACCTCATCAACGATTCCACAATAGAGCTCACTAGCAGCCCGAATGCAGCCAGCTGCCTCCGGCACAAGGAGTGGAATGCTCTGATCGGCTTCGGCTTTGAGAGATCGAACCCTTTCGATTTGGAATCTCATCGCTGCAATGAAATTCTCATCGACGACCCCTTGCTCAAGCTGATGACGACTTACCCCGAACTGAGCGAGCTCTTCGAGCGGCAGATAGACCCGCCCACGCTGCAGATCCTCACCAACATCGCGAATGAAATTGGCCAATTGAAAGGCGATACCGAGTTTCTCTGCGCCCGAAAGAGCTGCGGGTAGATCGTCCTGATCCTTCACTCCTAAGACATGAACCATCTGAAGACCGATCACTGCTGCAGAGCCGTAGACGTACTCACGGAGCGCTTCGAATGTCTCATACTTGGTAACGGTCAGATCCATCGCCATGGAGTGCAAGAAGGCCTCGAAGTATTCGATCGGGATCTGAAATCTATTGACCGTATCGATCAGCGCCATCCCGATCTCATCGCTCGATCGACCCGCGCTCAGGTCAGCGAGGATCCTCTCACTCCATCCTTCGAGCCACCTTCTTTTCTCATCTGGCGAGAGAGTCGAGGAGAGGTCATCGACGATCTCATCGGCGTAACGCGCGAAACCATAGAGCGCATGCACGTGCGGACGCTTATTTGGCGGAAGGAGTCTGGTCGCGAGGAAGTAGGTCTTGCCATGTTTTGCATTGAGAGCTCGACATGCGAGGTAGGAGCGCTGTAGTTGTGGGTCGGTAATGCCAGCGGCAGTCAATTCGTCGGACAAGTGAACCTCTAGAGGATTCTTTCCGCAGCGAGTTTTCCGGAGATCAACACCATCGGCACTCCAACGCCTGGTTGAGTTCCAGATCCGGCAAAGACGATGTTCTCGTAACCCTTTGCCATATTGCGTGGACGGAATGGTCCAGTCTGGAAGAAGGTATGTGCGCTCGCAAAGGGTGCGCCGCGTTCAAGGCCCATCGCTTCCCACTCCAATGGCGTTGTCATCTCTTCAACTTCAATCGCCTCTTCGAAACCTTCGTATCCACGACTTTCGAGTGTCTGCAACATGCTCGAGCGATAACTGGTCTTCGCCCCATGCCAATCGATATCGGAATCAAGATTCGGAGTCGGGAAGAGGACGTAATAGGAGTGTTTACCCTTCGGAGCAAGGTCGGGATCATCATGTGAAGGCACCGTAACGAGAAGGCTCGGGTCAGACATGAACTGCTTCTTATTGATCAACTCATCGAAGACGCCATCCCATGAATGACCAAAATGAATATTGTGATGGGCAACATGATCGTACTTCTTGCTTGAGCCGATCAACATGGTCACAGCTGACGGCGAGTACTTCAAACGCTTCAACCTGGGTGGCATATGGCCCAAGAGTTCGCGCCATGCGACAGGTAGGTCTGGGTTGAGTATGAGAGCGTCGCACTCATACCGCTCGCCCTGCTCCGTGATCGCTGCGACTGCACGTGAGTTCTTCCGTTCGATACCAACGACTTTCGAGTTGTACTTGATCGTCACGCCATGCTTCTCGGCAGCGGCTGCAAGGCCCCTTGGCAGCGCATGCATTCCACCCTTCGGGAAGAAGACGCCAGCGACCGAGTCCATGTATGCGATGACGGCATAGATGGCAAGCGCTTGTTGTGGGCTCACACCGGCATACATCGCTTGGAAGGAGTAGACGCGCTGCGTCCTTGGATCCTTGAGGAAGTCATTGACGCGAGGAGCGAGGCGTCTAAATCCACCAATGGCTATCAGTCGCGCAAGGTTAGGAGTGAGAAGGTCGAAAGGGGAGTCAATGTTGCGATCGATGAAGTCATTCATCTCATACTTGTAGAGCTTGGTGACGAAGTCGACGTATCGGCGATAGCCCTGAGCTTCTTCGCTACCGATGACGCGAGCGATCTCCGCTTCCATCTGATGGACATCGGCGTGGACATCGAGTTGAGAGCCATCCGCAAAGAAGCCGCGGTAGAGAGGGGAGACCGGCATGAGATCCAGCCAGTTCTTCGTCGTCTCACCAACGGCGTTGAAGGCATCTTCGATCAGATCCGGCATGGTGAGGACTGTTGGTCCAGTATCAAAGCGATAGCCATCACGAGTGAGCAGACCATTGCGTCCACCGGGAACTGATTCCCGCTCGAGGATCGTCACCTCACGTCCTTGCCCTGCGAGGCGAAGCGCTGCACTTAAGCCTGCAAGTCCAGCACCGACTATGACGATGCGGTCAGTCGGGCCTTTGACCTTACGGATCTTGCTCTTACTCACAGTGGGCCTTTCGAAGATCTACAGGACTTCACGGATTTTCAATGGTTTCGAACCAGGGCCATATGCGCCATCAATTGCAGAAGAGGCTTGGCGCCAGGCGCGATTCTCTCTGATTCAAGGGCGAGATGAGCTTGCTCGGAACGAGAGCTAATCATCTCCTCTACGCGAGAGAGTGCGCCACTTGAGATGATCACTTCGCGTAACTTCTCGATGCTCTCTTGATCGAGATCTGGGTCACCGACTCGCTTCAATAGTTCCTTTGCGCTCTGAGGTGCTCGCTCCATTGCAAAGGCCATCAAGACCGTTCGTTTTCCTTCTCGTAGGTCATCGCCTGCCGGCTTGCCGGTTTCGGTTGGATCGCCGAAGACCCCCAAGATGTCATCACGTAATTGGAAAGCCTCTCCGACTGGTATTCCGTAGGCAGAGAGCGCGGCAAGGAGCGAATCATCTCCGCCCGCAATTCGTGCTCCAAAATGGAGTGGGCGCTCGATCGAGTACTTGCCCGACTTGTAGTTTGCAACCTTGAGCGAACGCGCTGGATCAGCGGTTGCAAGTGATTGTTCGTGGACATCAAGGTATTGACCTGCCATCAGTTCGACCCGTAACTCGTCGTAGATCGGAAGGACGGCAAGGAGAGCCTCCGATGCAAGACCTGAACGATGCAGGATGAGATCCGCCCAGATCAGTGCGAGATCGCCGAGGAGGATTGCGCTCGCCTCTCCATACTTACTGCTCGTGCCCGCAAGGCCGTCGCTTCGATGGATCGATTCGAAGTAGCGGTGGATCGAAGGGTTCCCTCTTCGAGTATCAGAGCCATCCATAACATCGTCATGGATCAAGGCGCAGGCGTGCAGGAACTCAAGTGAGGCGCAAGCCTTGATCGTCGCATCACTTGGGATGTCAGAACGAGGTGAATCCAAACGATTCTCTACTGAGAGCGATCCGATGACTCCGAGGAGCGGTCGAAATCTCTTGCCACCGTCAGTCAAGAAGTTGCGCATCGCTTCAGAGACTGGATGGAGCTCTGGACCAATCGAAGCTAAGTAGGCACATGCCTCATCAAGGAAGAGCGAGATCTGATTGTCGATTCGCTCTCTGAAGTGAGAGAGCTGGGCCTTCGCGGCTTGAGCAGCCCGACTATCGACTGAAGTCACGCGGGTAACGGTACCCTCACCGACTATGGATTTCAGCCTTCGACGGGATCAAGAGCAGCCGTCATTCTCGGTTGAATTCTTCCCGCCGAAAGATGAAAGTGGCGAGGCGCGGCTCTGGGATTCGTTGACCACGATTGCTAAAGAGCGGCCAGATTTTGTCAGCGTCACCTATGGCGCAGGTGGCTCTACACGCGACCGCACCATTCGTATCACTTCAGAGATCACCTCGAGAACCTCATTTGCAACGGTGGCTCATCTGACATGCGTCGGCGCGACGCGCCTTGAGATCGAAAACATCTTGGATCGATATCACGAGAGTGGAATCAGAGCGATCCTTGCGTTACGCGGTGATCCAGAAGGTGGCCCTCGAGCTACTTGGGTCGATAGAGCCGATGGATTCAACCACGCAGATCAACTCGTTGAGCGAGCGGTCGCAAGGAATTTCGTGGTTGGAGTGGCAGCCTTTCCCGACGGTCATCCTGCCTCAGCAGGTGATTTCGACCAGGATGTCAAAGTCCTCATGCGCAAATTCGATCTTGGCGCTGCATTCGCAACGACACAATTCTTCTTCGATGTCTCGCGCTATGAGGTACTGAGGGAGCGACTGCAAGCGAACGGCTATCAGCAACCGATCATCGCGGGCATCTTGCCGATCACGAATGTCAAACAGTTGATTCGCATGGCAGAGTTAGGCGGAACTGCTCTGCCTGATCGAGTCGTCGCTCGGATCTCTCGCTTCGAGGGCGATGGCGAGGCTGTCAAACGCGAAGGAGTCGAGATCGCATCCGAACTCGTCGAAGAGATCATTGCAGCAGGCGCGCCTGGACTTCACTTCTATACGATGAATTCGGCCAGCTCCACGATCGAGGTCATCAAGAGAGTCGGTCTTCGATGATGGATCGAGAGATGATGGATCGGGAGGATTTCTTCGCGCAATGGAGCAAACTCCATGGTGGCGCCGAGATCAAGGGGATCGTTCGCTGGTGGCTCAGGTGGGCCTTTCAGATCTCACGTTCACTGGCGCGATTGCGATTCACCGCTAACGGACTCACTCTCGCAGGTCTCCTGCTTGGGACAGGTTTGATCGCCACTCTCGCTGATGCGAGATCGTCACAATCAGAGTGGATTGCAGTCGCCATCGTCATTCTCGTCCTTTCACTCATCGCAGATGGAGTCGATGGATCCTTGGCATTGATCACATCCTCAGCTTCACGATTTGGTGCCGCATTCGATGCGATTGTCGACCGTCTCGTAGAGAGTCTTTGGGCGTTAGCACTGGTCATGATCGGAGCAGACCACCTCATCGTCCTCATCGCCTGGTTGACGGCTCAAACGCAGGAATACATTCGTGCTCGCATCGGTGGATTAGGCGTCACGGAGATCGGCGTTGTGACCCCTGCTGAGCGACCTGTAAGAGCATCATTTCTCTTTGTAGCTCTTCTGGTCACGTTCATCTACTCGTTCATTGAGTCGAGTGAGATTCTTGGTTTCGCAAACGATGAGGTGATCTCGTTGATCGCACTTCTCTGGCTCGCACTTCAAGCGATCTCGCTCGTGATGGTTGCAAAATTCGCAACCAAGGCGCTGCAACCTTAAGACTTCCTATTTGCCTCTCGAGAGATTGCCTCTGCGACGATCTCACCACTGAGACCAACAAGAGGTAATCCTCCGCCTGGATGCGCCGATCCTCCAACGTTGTATAGACCCTCTACTCGCGAAACATTGGGTGCACGTCGGAATGCTGCCCGCATCCCATTACTTGATGGACCATAGATCGATCCTCCGAGGCTCAGATAATCTCGTTCGATATCAAGGGGTGAGCGAAACTTCTTCACCACGATTCGATTGCGGAAATCTTCGCCGCAGCGCTTGATGAGTAGATCGATCATCCGTTCACCGTAGCTCTCGACGGTCGATGGATCACTCCAATTGAAACCGGCATCGGGCTCGTGACGAGGTGCATTGATCAAGATGAAGAGATTCTCGCCACCTTCGGCGGGAACCATTGCAGGATCATCGGGAGAGCAGATGTAGATCGTTGGATCGGTTACCGGTCTCTTCTGATGGAAGATTTCATCGAATTCCGCGTCATATTCCGCAGGGAAGAAGACCGTGTGGTGATGATCAAATGTGCGTTTGGCAGCAGGCTTAAGTCCCAGCAAGATGGAGAAACCTGAAAGAGATGGTGTCGTGCGATTGAGATTTCGTCGTTCTTTCCTTACAGCCGAGGTATCGATCATCGAGTTGTAGAGGTGATAGGCGTCGGCATTGGAAATCACGACATCGGAAGCGATGAACTCACCAGAGCTCAATCGGATTCCAGTGACCCTTTCGCCCGATGTTTCTATTTGCTTGACCGATCTACCCAGGTTGATCTCGACGCCGTTCTCTTTGGCTCGAGTTTCTATCTTCTCGACGATCTTTCCTAGTCCGCCGCGGACATGCCAGGCACCGAATGCCTCTTCGACGAAGGCGATCGTCAGAAGGACCGCAGGAACCTTTCGAGGATCGGAACCGGTATATGTCGCATATCGATCAATGATGTAGCGCAATCTCTGCTCCGAGAGTCGCTTCTGGGTGAAGGAGCGAAGCTTCGCTAAGGGGGCGATGAGATGAAGGTCCCTGAGAACTCTGCTACGCCGCAAGAGCTCTGAGAACGAGGGAAGTGCGCTTTCGACGAAATCAGTCCTTGATGCTTGCCACATCTGTTCCGCGCGAAACATCAGACTCTTCCACTCCGATGCGGCTCGATCGCCGAAGACTTCGGAGATCTCTTTGATCGCTCGATTTCGAGAGAGATTAGGTAATCGCAATCGGCTGCCATCTGCGAAGTGGTAATCGAATGCCGGATCGAGCGGAACGAGATCAAGGTCGACCCCTTTACCGGTCTTCATGAAGAAGTCTCGGTAGACGGCAGGGAGCGTTAGAAGTGAAGGGCCAGTGTCGAATCCAAAGCCATCAATCCACTCGGTGTGACATTTTCCGCCAACGCGGTCACTCTGCTCGAAGACTCGGACGATATGGCCACGCCTTGCAAGTCGTGCGGCAACAGTCAATCCACCGACTCCGGCACCGATCACGGAGATGGAGAGCGACCTTTTGTCCTTACGTTGATGGCTCATACTTCGATGATCCGATCACGCCAACTCAATCGTCCCTGTGACTTGAGGATGAAGGAGCGGATCAAGATGTAGAGCAAGATCGCAACGCTCACCGGATGGAGCAGGAAGCTCTGCCAGAAGGATCGTGTTCGCATCGCTGCGATGAGACGTGAGAGCGAGATGAAGAAATAGGCGATCCAACCCCATGGGTCACCGGTAAGTGCGACTACGAGAGGGAGCCACGAGGTTGCAAGGAGAAGTAAAGCTGCGATCGCTGCTCCGAGTGGAGATCCGAAGGCGCGCCAGAGAGATTTGCTGTAACCGTCGATGAGCTCCGCTCCGCTCTCATACATCCGACATGTTGCGATCGCGCTACCGTCAATGACCGAACCCTTCTTATCGGCGCGCCAGAGTGACCTGGCGATTTCAAGATCCTCTAACACCTCCGATTTCACAGATGTAAAACCATCGATCTCCTCAAGAGCACTTCGCTTGACGATGAAGAGCTGACCATTGGCTACCGCCATTGAAGGAGTTCGAAGGCGCGCTGCCAACCGTAATGGGACGGAGGCGAACCATGACCATTGCAGGAGGGGCTGGATCATTCGCTCTATAAATGAGAGAGCGATCTGTCGCGGGTATGGAGAGGTGAAGTCCCAACCGCGCTCGATCATCACATCGATGGAGCGAACGATCGCTTGCGGTTCAAGTCGAACATCGGCATCGATGTAGACGAGGTAATCGCCACGTGATGCACGAAAGAGCCTCTCTTGCGCAGCCGGCTTTCCCAGCCATCCATCCATCGGACCATCGCTACCAATGATCTTCATCTCTTCCAGGTGCGACTGAGAATCCAGGAGGAGTTGATGAGTCTGATCGCTCGAATCATCATCTAATGCGATCACTTCCCAGTGATGAAGGGTTTTCGATGGAGCTATCTGTTGAGCGATCGAATCGATGAGCTCCTTGACGTTCTTCGCTTCATTACGAAGCGGAAGCAGTATGGAGATATTCATCGAAGTAGAGCTGGGATTCGTCTTGGGATCGAGGTTTGGAGTGATGATGGTGGCGGCATTGATGAGAGTAAGGAGGAGCGCTAAAGATGCCAGCGCAAGAAGGGTTATTTCAAAATAGAACAATGGTTTGCCTCTTAGAAGTCACTTCGGCCAAGCCGCTGCATGATGAAATAGGGGAGAAGATAGAGAGTGAAGACGATTCCGACTGAAATGCCGATCTCTGGGTAACCGAAGAAGAAGATATTCCCAATGACGCCACCAAAGATGGTCCAGAGCAAGAAGAAATCCGGGATCGCCGAAGAGAGTCCGCGTTTACGCCTCTCCCTTGGAAGTGTGAGATGTAAGAGCGCCATCAACCCCATCCCGGTAAGAAGCCAACCGAAAGTATTGGAGAGTGGAATCATCGGTTGAAATGGAACGGTTGCGCCCTCGATCTCCCAACTCCATCGTCCGGCATTGACCATCTGTGGATCCAAGAAGAGATCCCAGATCATCAGTCCCAAGCCACCGTAGAGGAAGACCCACCGCGGAGCGACACGTCGCGCGACCAAGAGAATGGGATAGGACATCATCACCCAGGCAAAGGGAACAACGAGTGGCAGATCAAAGACTTGATAGGCAAGCGAAGCGTCATATTCATAGACGCCGAATGGCCAACCTGTTCGATGCCCAATCTGTTCGACGATCGTCGAATAGAGGAATGTGATCAGCAGAAAGCGAAGTGCGAATGTGAAACCGAAGGAGAAGAAGGAATGCAGGAGCATTGCACCCGCACCCCAGTAGACGATCGCCAATGTGACGAGGCGTAGCGCCTCACCTTCGAGAAGTGGGTACGAGACCTGCAGTAAGAGCGCCACAAAGAATACGAAATAGAGTGGCAGCGCCTCCGAGATCGAGAATTGTTGGCGAAGTCGACGACGAGGTACGTATTGTCGAATCGACATAGCCGAATAGTAACTTTCTACCAGTCTCCGGACTCTTCAGTGACGGCGAATCGAGCGAACATCTCCTCCGAATACCAGCCAATTCTCTTCGTGGCCTCGATCGCATCTTGATGGGCTTTCGATCGATAGGCGAAATCAGTGATGGCTCGGGGTGATTCCCAGATCGAGAAGGTGCCTTGTAGGCCGATCGGAGCCTCTCCGATGCCAATCGCTTCGATGAGACCTGGTGCGGATTTGAGCGCAAGGTTGACTGGCGGCACCGATCGCCAAAAGAGCCTGTTGTAGCGCCACTTGATCCGTGCCCGAGTTATCGCAGCAACACGGCCTTGCCAACTCTTTTGGTCGATCGACTCAACGCTTGAGAATGGGTTCCTTCGCGACCATGATCCATTGACGGATAGAGGGTTGATGGTGATCTCCTTACGAGCGATAGCTCGACGATCCCAATGTTTCATTTCGGGGAATTTCTCACCCACCATCAATACGCCCCATCGATAAGGGTTCGCATCTCCCACGGTGAAGGTCTCGCCACTACCAGTTCCCAACAACTTCCAGAAACTCAACTCACTCTTGCGAAGTGATCGGCGATCGAGCGCCATCCGGATGAAAGCCCAGATCACATATCGGCGCGGAACTCTCCAGAAGATGATCTTTGCCTGCATTGGAACTCTCACCATCACTGAGCTTCACTCATCGATGATGTCAAACGAATCTCGGCTAGGACTTCATCGACACTGTCCCACATCGGTGCGTGTCCACTGGCAGAGAACGTGACCCATCGTGCATGTGATGGTGCAAGGGATCTTTCCTGACAGCTCTGCGCTGGAAGGGTGTTGTCGCTATCGCCGAAGATGATGGTGACGGGAATTGATGGGGAAATTTCGCTCTCGAATCGCTTCATCAACATTCCATCGAAAGCAGGGTAGTAGCCGACTGAATCACTCATTGCGCGAACTGCGTCCATGCAGGTCGTGTAATCGAATCTGCGCCATCGTGGACTCACCGTCGCGAACCCAAAAGACTTGGCCCATTGGAAGTGCAAGAAGAGCGGGGTGAGAATCCTCGTCGACTTGGCGAACATGCGAAGGAAAGCGGTAGCGGGATAACGTCGCTGAAAGGGATTGATCCACATTCCTGCTGGTGCTAACGCAGTAACAGACTCTGTCTTCGCATCGAAATGAGCAGCAAGTTCAAGGCAGACCCAGCCGCCTAGCGAATTTCCAACCAGGTGATAACCATCGGAGATGGGGTCGAGCGTGTCACTGACCATATGCGCCAATGAGATCGGATCCATCGCCATCCCCCTTTGATAGGGGCTCTTTCCATGTCCTGGAAGATCAACTGTGATGACTCGAAAGTCTTTACGTAGATGCGGAATCAAGAGCCGCCAGGCAGTACTTGCGGAACCCATGCCATGAATCAAGACGATGTCGGGAACGTCTCCTACTTCACCCTTTCGTAGCGAAGGAATGATTTGAGTTTCGAGCTTCACTACGACCTAATCACCAACCACCATAGCTCTAGCGCTGGTCACTCGCCTCAACTCTTCGAAGTTGGTTGGAAAGACAGCATGAGGATGACCGGCTGCAGCCCAAATCACTTGATAGTCAGCGAGTGCCTGATCGATGATTACCGTTGCGCGAATCGAGAGGTCTTCGCTCTCCCAACCAATCGGAGAGACGCCACCAACTGAGAAACCACTGACGCTCTTGACCCACTCAGCATCGGCACGTAGAAGTTCGGTTACTCCCAACTCTCTCGCCACCAATGCTGTATCAACTCGGTGTCGACCGGATGTGATGATGAGCAGAGGCGATTGATCTGGGAGCTTGAAGACGAGAGAGGATGCGATCTGTCCGACTTCGATACCCAACCCGTTAGCCGCGTCTTTCGCCGTCTTCGCACTCTCAGCGAGCACTTTGATCTCTCCGGGTAGTGCGTTCGCTTCGATTGCAGCTTGTACTCGTCGAACTGCGCTGCGAGTGAGGACTTCTTCCATGGAGATCTCGTGCGCTCCTTCGCGTCGTGATATAGCGATTGTCTAGTTGATGAACCAGGTCTCTACCAGGGTAAAGATAGCAACGGCGAAGAGAAGTAGGGCAAAGGATCGCTTGAGCAACCCTTGCGGTAGCGAAGCACTCTTTCGCGATGCGATACGAGAGATGAGAATCGCAACCACGGCCATGGCGACGGGAAGCGACCAGTCAAGCGAGTGCCAACTCTCGTTGCGTGCGAGAAACGAGATGGTGGAGTTGAGGAAGATGATCAGGAGCGAAGTTCCGGCAGCCTTTGCTGGCGCAGTGTTGAAGAAGAGCACCAGGATAGGAATGGCAATGAAGCCCCCGCCTATCCCAAAGAGGCCGGTGATCATGCCAATCAACGATGAGAGTAGGACCAGAGCAAGAATCGGCATTCTTCGTTCTGAGCCGGGTTTGATCGGCTTTTGGAGCATCGACCATCCGGCGAGGAAGAGAACGGCCGACAGGCCGGTCGTGATCAGATCGCTGGGGAGATCTGAGACGATCGAGGCGAAACCGATATTGGATGCAATGCCGAGAGCGGAGATGGTCAGCGCCTCGCGGATAAGGACTTCTCTACGACTGAACTTCTCAATCGCACCTGAGAGTGCAGCAGAGCCAACCACGACGAGCGAGGCCGTCGTTGCTTGAACTGGGGTGAAGCCAAAGAAGTAGATCAACATTGGGACTGCGAGCATCGCACCACCTGCGCCTACGAGCCCGAGAACTAGGCCGATTGCGCCACCTGCAAGGAGCGCACCGAAGAGTTCCATGTTGAAACTATCCCATAAGAAAACCCCAGCGGTGATGACCGCCGGGGTTTTCTGTAGTGAACTCTTCGTTACATATCGAAGAAGTGATCAACGGTGACAGAAGGACCGAAATCGGTGCCCGTGGCCACGAGTGCGAAGATCACGAGCGCTGCACCAGCGAGGGAGAGGTTCTTGAAGAAGCTGATCATCTCTGTCTGCTTGGCTTGTGCATCTGAAATGGTCCAGAAGTTATGCATCATGAAAGCCGTTGGAACAAGGAAGAGTGCGATGAGAAGTGCACCGAGGTCTGCATAGATACCAGCGGCAACAAAGACGCCACCGAGCAGGATCATGAAGCCGGTCACGAGGACCATCAACTTCGCGGCGGGAACCTTCTTGAACTGGGCATAACCTGACATCGCTTCACGCTGAGTGAAGTGAGCGATTCCAGAATTGATGAAGAGCAGTGCAAAGAGCACACGTCCAACGAGCAGGACGATATCCATGTTTCTCCTTTGGGTTCTTGTCCTTGAAAGAAGGACCGATTGTGAGGAAGGGTAAATCGAATTTGTTGAAATTTCAATCAAATTGCTCCTCTGCGTGTCGCATGCATCGCTTTAAGCGGGAGTTTGACGGTGTCAGGGGAGGGTCCTAAGGTTAGAACAAATGTTCTAAAACCCTCAAGTGAAGGTTGAACCATGGTTAACCCAGAAACCCCAGGCTCTGAGATCGCCCTCTTTGATGGTGAGCCGATCGAATTCACCTATCGCGGTCGTCGTTATCGGATCCACGCAGTCCTTTCGAGATGGCGAGAAGCAGGCGGCTGGTGGAATCGCGCAAGTGATGGCAACTATCGCCCCGACGATGGAGCGCGCGCTCTTTGGCGAGTCGAAGCTGCACCACTTGGCGCGATGACGACCTTTGAGATCGAGCGCATCGATAACGCCGACCTTACCGACGAGCAGCGTGCTCAAGGTTTCCTCTGGCGGATCAGACCTTCATCACGCACGCATGCTCGATCCCAGTATTCGCAATCTGGTCGTGAGCTGGATGAATTCAAGAGCGATGCTTCATGATCCTTTCATCCACCTTCGTTCGGTCAGTGGATACTCTTTCAAGTTCGGAACCAGTTCACCTCGTGATCTGATCGCTAGGGCAGCGGCCTATGGAATGCCTGCTTTAGCGTTGACCGATAGGGACACTCTCGCCGGAACGATTCGATTCGCCAAGGCTGCGATGGAATTCAATGTCACTCCGATCATCGGTATCTCCATCAAGTTCCTCGACGAGCGCAGTCGCATCACACTCCTTGCTCGTTCCAATGGTGGATATTCAGCCTTGGTTCGATTGCTCTCTGCGATCAATCTCAAAGATGGCATCGACTCCGAAACCGGTCGATGGATACGGAATGAAAAACCGATCCTTACTCGAGCGATATTGGAAGAGAAGAGCGATCTGACGAAAGAGTTGATCCTCTTGCACGGTCCTGATTCCTATCTGCATGAGAGCATCACCAATCGTCGCCATGATTTGGCCCTCAAGCATTATCGATCGCTTGCTTCCTTCTTTGCAGAACAAGCGCTCGAGTGCGTCTCCCATCTTGCTCCTTCCGGACCAAGATCGACGGTCAGTGCAGCACGGGTCCTTTCCTTTGCTCGCGACCATGGGATCAGCGCCGTAGTGAGCAATGAGATCAGGATGCTCGATAGGGATGATGCGCCGATCGCCGATGTCCTCGATTCTGCACGGCATCTTGCGCCGCTGCATGAGAAGAATGTGAAGCGGATGAATGCTGAAGCCTTCTTCAAGTCAGGCGCAGAGATGGCAGAGGTGATCCGAGATATCGCGCTCGCCGCTGGAGAGCGAAGTACAGAGCGATTGGTTCGAGAGACTCGAGAGTTGGCGGATCGAGCGATGCTTTCTCCGGAGCGAGATATCGGCATCGGCGAGATCCACCTTCCAGAACCCTCGATGGTCGGAGCGAGAGATCAGAGCGAGATGATCCAGATCTTCAAAGAACGCAACCTCGCTGGACTCAATCAACGCTATGGCCATCTCTCGAGTTCTGAATATGAACGAGCGCTTACAAGGATGCGCGAAGAGTTGGATGTGATTCGCATCCTTGGTTTCGAGTCCTACTTCCTGACCGTCTCCGATATCGCATTGGCAAGTCGCGAGCGGGGCATTCGTGTCGCTGCGCGCGGTAGTGGCGCAGGATCGCTGATCTGCCATCTACTTGGCATCAGCGCCATCGATCCACTCGCGCATGGCTTGATCATGGAACGTTTCTGTTCACCACTTCGCAGGGAGTTGCCGGATATCGATATCGATGTTGAGTCAGCGCGCAGACTTGAGATCTACGACTTGGTCTTCGACAAGTATGGGCGAGAAGTAGCGACGGTTTCGATGGTCGAGAGATATCGCGCTAGGCAGGCGATTCGCGATGTCGGACTTGCGTTGGCGATATCGCCGACCGAGATTGAGATCCTCGCAAAATCGATGCCACATATCCGAGCGGGTCGAATCTCTGAAGTGATGGCAAAGCTCCCTGAACTTCGCTCTTTGGAAGAACGGCGATCGAAATCTTCACTCGTGGCAATGGCGATTGGACTTGCAGAGCGGTTGGATTCCTTGCCGCGCAACCTCGCTATGCATCCATGTGCGGTAGCGCTCTCCGATAGGGCATTCCAAAGCAGGGCACCACTTGAGATCAACGCGAGCGGTTATCCGATGATCCAATTCGATAAGGATGATGTGGAGGATATCGGTCTACTCAAACTCGACATCTTGGGTGTTCGAATGCAATCTGCTCTTGCTTACACGGTGAGTGAGATCGAACGTATCGATGGGAAGTCACTCGATATCGATGCGATTGCACTCGATGATCCGAAGACCTTCGAGTTGATCCAATCCACGAAGACGCTAGGGCTCTTCCAGATTGAAAGCCCAGGTCAGCGGGAATTGGTCGGGAAGTTCTCGCCATCCTCATTCAATGACCTGATCATCGATATCTCGCTCTTTAGACCAGGACCAGTGAAAAGCGACATGATCTCGCCGTTTCTCAATGCGCGACATGGTTATGCGCCACCAAAGATGATCCACCCTGATCTGCAAGAGATCTTGGCTGAGACCGCAGGTGTCGTGGTCTTCCACGAGCAGGTCATTCGAATCATCTCCACGATGACGGGAAGTTCGTTGGCAGAGGGTGATGAGAAGCGGAGGGAGTTAGGTACTCCTGAAGGACAACAACGAGTCTGCGATTGGTTCTATCCGACCGCTCTCGCTCGTGGCTATGAGAAGCGAGTCGTCGATGAAGTCTGGGAGGTACTTCGTGCCTTCGCATCCTTTGGATTCTGCAAAGCCCACGCCACAGCATTCGCGCTACCTACCTATCAATCCGCTTGGCTCAAGACCCACTATCCCGCCCATTTTCTAGCTGGTGTTCTCACCCATGATCCAGGGATGTACCCCAAGAGATTGATCTTGGATGAGGTGCGCCAGTGGGGAATTCCGATACGACAACTCGATGTCAATGAATCAGATCGTAGTTATCGCGTTCTCAAAGAGGGGGTCAAAGAGGAAGAGCGGTACGCGATCTCTCTAGCGTTATCTGAAGTGCAGGGAATCAGTGACGAAGAGGTATCGAGCATCATTGCCAATCGTCCCTACAGCGACCTTGCCGATTTCGTCTATCGATCAGGTGCAAGCCAACCGATCACGGAAGCGCTGGTCTTGGTTGGCGCTTTCTCAAGTATCTACGGCAAGGATGCAAATAGGCGAGACCTGCTTCTTCATCTTGGGGATATCCAAAGACTCGCTAAGGGTCGTGAGAAAAATCTCTCTACCGGGCAGATCAGCTTAGGTTTTCGAGCGGAGTTTGCCGAGAGTGGTTTGCCGAGATTGAGTAAGAGTGAAGAGGTTCGGATCGAGATGGATCATCTTGGTATGGATGTATCCCACCATCTGATCGATTTCTACGCAGACTTTCTCAACCACATCGGCGCAGTTCGCTCATCGGATCTTCTTGGGCAGCGAAGCAATAGTGAGATCCTGGTAGCGGGGGTGAAGGTGGCGCTACAGACACCACCGATACGCTCGGGAAAGCGCGTCATGTTCTTGACGCTCAGCGATGGATACGGTTGTAGCGATATCACCTTCTTCGAGGATGTCCAGGAAGAGTCCGCTGAACTGCTTTACTCCAGTTCGCTCCTCTTGGTTCGTGGCATCACGCGGCGCACCGGAGCGCGCGGTATTTCACTTCGCGCCACCAAAGCGTGGGATCTGGCGCTCTCCTATGAAAGGTGGCGTAGCGTTGCAGTCTGTGAGTGAGCGCTCCGTGATCCTTCACGTCGATATGGATGCATTCTTCGCATCGGTGACCGAGTTGGATCATCCAGAGCACCGAGGTAAACCATTGGTCGTCGGCGCAGGAGCGAGAAGCGTCGTGCTCTCCGCGAATTACGCGGCGAGAAAATTCGGAATCAGGGCTGCCATGCCGGTCGCTAAGGCAGAGCGGATGGCGCCACAGGCGATCTTCCTTCCGCCAGACCATCGACGATATAGCGAAGTCTCAGATCGCATCATGGAGATCTTCCATCGATTCACACCGAAAGTAGAACCACTCTCGCTCGATGAAGCATTCCTCGATGTAACAGGATCACAGCGACTCTTCGGCACTGGCAGAGAGATCGCCAGTGAGATCAGGAGAGTCGTTGAGAGTGAAGAGCGAATCACTTGCTCGGTCGGAATCGCATCATCGAAATTCATCGCAAAGCTTGCATCGGGAAAGTGCAAACCTAACGGGATGCTCGAGATCGACCACGAACGGGTCCTTGAATTCCTTCATCCACTCCCAGTCGGCGATATTTGGGGAGTTGGCCCAAAGACCAATGAAGTCCTTCTCAACCTCGGACTTCGAACCGTTGCCGACATCGCTCATACCCCGATCTCAACCCTCAAGCGCGCACTCGGAGAGGCATCAGGTTCTGCGATCTATGAGTTGGCTTGGGGGAGGGATGAACGTGAAGTCATCAGCGGTGACGACGAGAAGAGCATCTCCGCAGCAGAGACCTTTGCATTCGATCTCGACAATGACGAGGAGATACTGACCGAGCTCCTTCGCCTCACGGAGCGAGCCACCTATCGATTGAGGCGCGCAGGGCTGCGCTCTGCAACAGTGGGAATCAAAGTTCGATTCGCTGACTTCAAGACCATCTCACGTTCCAAGACCCTTGCCAATCCGGTCGACGGCATCGTCGAGACCTTTGCCGTTGCAAAGCAACTCTTCCTGTCGCTCAAACTTTCGGGGGTAAGAATCCGACTTGTTGGCATTTCGCTCGAGGGGTTGATTCCTGCGGCAGAGGCGCCTGAACAGTTGGAGTTGGGGGCGCGGACGCGAGGTTGGCGAGAGGCGGTCTCAGCCGTTGATCAGGCGTTGGAGCGCTTTGGAAAGGGCTCCATCCGCCCGGCCCGTTTGGTCGAACCTGAAGAAGACTCAGCGGATTCTGACCCCCGCGGGTAGTTCCCGACATGACGAGCCCATCTGAGTGGGACTACTCTTTTGCTATGCCTCTTTCCGATGAAGAGAAGCGCCTATTGGCTGAGATGGAAGCTGCGCTCGCAGTTGATGACCCGAAGTTGGTCTCCACTCTCTCTGGCAAGGCTCGCACCCCGAAGAAGAATCGCATGTTTGCTGGAATCGCTCTCTTCTTCACAGGGATTGCCACACTCTTAGCTGGATTGATATCCCAAACAATCCCAGTTGGAATCGTTGGCTTCATCTTCGCGCTGATCGGATTGGTCCTCGTGATCAGCAATCTTGCAACGAAGAGCGAGGCAGTCACAAGAGAACGAAAGTCGCGCCAGAAGCCAAAGTGGAGCGCCACGCTCGAAGAGCGATGGGATCGCAGACAAGAGAACGACAACTAGCGCATAAAGAGCGCGTTGAGTCTCCTCGCAGTGAAGAAAGTCCCCAAAAGAATCATCGCCACGAAGTAGCTGGTATGGCCCAGTAGCGCCCACGAGATATCTCCCAGCATCAAGCCGCGAACGAGTTCGATCGCATGCCAGAGCGGTAGCGATTGGATGACTCCTTGGATCCACCCAGGAAATACCGAGATAGGGTAGAACGATCCCGAGAAGAGGAACATCGGGAGCATCACGACATTGATCAAGTCCATCTGCTGGTAGGACTTCATGTATGAAGTGAAAGCCATGCCAACTGCAGAGAATGCGAAGGCGATCACCACTGCTGCTGGAATGGCGAGGATCGCCCACCAACTCGTGACCAGCCCAAGTGGCGTGACTATTGCCATGAATCCGGTTGCATACATCAAGCCTCTAAAGAGCGCCCAAATGATCTCGCCGAGAGCGACATCGAGCGTGCCGAGGGATGTCGCCAACATCGATTCGTAGAGTCGGCCATGCTTGATCTTGAAGAAGACGTTCCATGTCGAGTCGTAGATCGCGCCATTCATAGCGCTCGTCGCCAAGAGTCCTGGTGCGATGTACATCGCATAGGTGATCTCTTTTCCGGCCGACGGCGCGACGGTGCCGATCAATTCACCGATGCCATAACCGAATGCGAAGAGGAAGAGCACTGGCTCTATGAAGCCGGTGAGGACCACGATCCAGGTCGATGACTTGAATGCGATGATGCTTCGTTCGATCACAGCGGAGGTACGACCAGCGAAGTATTGCTCGCCTAATTTCCCTACTCGACGCTGCGCGATCGCAACTGCGGAATCGAGGATCACTTTGCGAGCCTCCGTTCGAAGTTCTTGAATGCCCAGAGCAGACCGGTGATGAGTAGTACCAGCATCACGACGATATGAACCATGACCATCACGCTGGAGATCGGGTAGTCATAGGTCAAGAAACGTCCCAGCTCAGTCGCATGCCAGATGGGAGAGATCCAACCAATGGGTTGCAGGAAGATCGGCATATTCGACAAGGGGTAGAAGGTCCCGGAGAAGAGGAACATCGGCATGATGATCATGCGATTGACGACTGTGAGGAAGAGGTCTTCGTTGTCGATGAATGAGATGAGACCCAACATCAGCGCGCCAAATCCAGCGCCAGCGAGGATCGCGGTGACGATGGCCAGCCATGCGCGATCAGATTCGAGTGCACCAAAGAGGTAGAGCAAGATCCAATAGCAAGTGACTGCGAAAACGGTACGAACCATCGCAGCGAGAAAGACCCCGGAGGCAATCTGCCTTGGCGTGATGGGTGTGGCATTCATCGCGAAATATGACTTCTGCCATTTGAAACCATCGAGTGAAGGGAAGACCACTTCATCCATCGCGCTTTGGATCGCTGTCGTAGCGAGGAGGGCAGGAGCGAGGAAAGTGAGGTAGGAGACGCCACCGACTCCATCTTCTCCAAGGTTCTGATCGACGAGCGAGCCGATGCCGATGCCGACAGAGATGAGATAGAGCATGGGATTTGCGAGAGCTTCGAAGACGATGACCCAGAGGAACTTCGCCATATTCCGAAGTCGCGCTTCAGCAACGGAGAAGGAACCCCTGCGGGCGATACGAGCGGCGTTGACGAGTTTGAGTGAACCCACTCGTTCTTGTTTCTCGACTTCTAGACTCATCGCTTCAATCTCTACTTGATACCGATTACTCGATGAGTGATCGGCCGGTCAAGCGCAGGAAGACATCTTCAAGAGAAGACCTGCGCACCAGTGATGTGATCGGGTGAAGGCCTTGCTTATAGACACGTTCTAAGAGTTCTTCACCATCTTCTGAGTACATCAATATTCGGTCGGGAAGAACTTCGATTCTCTCGCAGAGTGATGTGAGCTGATCTGCGAGGGCCTGGTTGCGATCTGAACCGAAGCGGACTTCAAGGACTTCCTTAGTGGAGTAGATGCGAATCAATTCTTGAGGAGATGCCTCAGCCATGATCTTCCCTTTATCCATCACGATGAGGCGATCACAGAGTTGTTCGGCTTCGTCCATATAGTGAGTGGTGATCAGCAGGGTCACGCCAAGTTCTTTGAGACGAAAGAGTCGGTCCCAAAGTATGTGGCGAGCTTGCGGATCGAGACCTGTGGTCGGTTCATCGAGCATCAAGATTTCCGGCTCACTGATCAGCGATCGGGCGATGGTGAGGCGACGTTTCATTCCACCGCTGAGCGCTTCGACTTTGGTGTCCCGCTTCTCTTCCAACTGCGCGAACTCGAGAAGTTCTTCGATCTTCTTCCTGATGAAAGTGCGTGATAGACCGAAATACCGGCCGTAGATATAGAGGTTCTCTTCGACAGTGATTTGAGTGTCGAGATTGTCTGCTTGGGGCACGACGCCTAGGTGGGCGCGAATCTCTGGACCACTGGTATCTGGGTCCTTGCCCAAGATGTCGATGGTGCCACCACTGCGCTTCGAGGTAGCGGCGATGATGCGCATGGTGCTCGATTTGCCAGCCCCATTGGGCCCCAAGAATCCGAAGGATTCTCCCTTTCGGACCTCGAAATCGATTCCTGCGACTGCCTCGAAATCACCGTAGCGCTTGGTCAGGCCCCTGGCCCTGATGAGGGGTTCGCCCTGTCCGTAGGTATGTGAAGTCGATGAAAGGGACGAAGAAGACATAGAAGGACGAGCCTAGCGAGAGGCGCTGGGGTGATTTCGCCACCGCCTCGGGGGAGCCATGAGTGGAGGAGAAAGGGCCCGGAGGGGGAAATAAGTGGCGCTAGGTGGTTGAAAAGGGAGGAAAAGGGAGTAAAGTGGGGAATAGAGCCAAACGGGGGTTTAGCTCAAAAGCAAGGAAATAAGGGGAAAAACAGTGTTTTTGGGGACGCACGAACCACGACTCGATGAGAAGGGTCGATTGATTCTCCCCGCAAAATTCCGTGAGCCCCTCGCACCTGGCCTGGTCATCACCAAGGGTCAAGAACGCTGCCTCTACGTATTCCCTGCGGAGGAGTTCGCTCACATCACCGAGCAATTGCGTCAAACACCGCTCACCGCCAAGAGCGCTCGCGACTACATGCGCGTGATGTTCGCCGGAGCACATGACGAGATTCCCGACAAACAAGGTCGAGTCACCATCCCTAACGCATTACGCGAGTACGCCTCGCTGACAAAGGAGTGCGTCGTCATCGGAGCAAATACCCGCGTCGAGATTTGGGATGCAAAGTCGTGGCAGAGCTACCTCGCTGATCGCGAAGGGGATTTCGCCAACGTTTCAGAGGAGATCTTCCCCGGACTCTTCTGATGCCTTCCAAGAGTTGAAAAAAGCAAAAGAACTACATAGCGACGAAGCGAAGTGTGAGCCGTTCTGGCCACTGTCGACCTTCACATGAATCGGCACTGCTTCCCCGGTGCCGATTTATCCCCCCATCCGTCGGCCGACAGTGACCAGAGCGCCTCAACAAAAACGTTTCATCGCAGATGAGCAAGGAACATAGCAAGAAGCAGTAGAGGAAGACTCAAGAGAGCGAAAGGCGAGTGATGGCAGAGATTCACATCCCAGTTTCACTTGAGCGAAGTATCGAATTGCTGACGCCAGCGATCGAAGGGCGTGAACACCCGATCATCGTCGACGGAACGCTTGGACTTGCAGGTCATAGTTTCGAACTCTTGTCACGATTTCCTCATCTGACCATCATTGGAATCGATCGCGATCCTGATGCGATCACTCATGCAGCGAAGCGGCTGGAGCAATTTGGCGGTCGCGCGAAGATCTATCGAGATACCTATGACAATCTAGGTCGGATCCTCGATGAATTCGGCACGGAATTCGTCGACGGGATCCTTCTCGACCTTGGCGTCTCTTCGCTTCAACTCGACACGATCGAGCGCGGTTTCTCTTACTCGCAAGAGAGCAATCTTGATATGCGCATGGATAGGAGCCAGGGCCTCACCGCAGCCGATGTCCTGGCTACCTATTCAGAGGCGGATTTGACTCGGATCCTTCGTGAATTCGGCGAAGAGCGGTTTGCGCCACGCATCGCACGAGCGATCGTCCAAGATCGTGTGAAAGAGCCGATCAAGAGCAGTTCAGCGCTCGTCGAGTTGATCAAGCGCGTCATTCCTGCCCCCGCCAGACGTGTCGGTGGAAATCCAGCGAAGCGCATCTTTCAGGCGTTGCGAATCGAAGTCAATAGTGAACTCAGCATCTTGGATCGAGCGCTTCCGATCGCGTTGGAGCGACTCGCAGTCGGCGGTCGCATGGTCGTGCTCTCGTTCCAATCCCTTGAGGACAGAATCGTCAAGCAACACTTCGCAAAGGTCACAAAACGCAATGACCTTCCCGGATTACCTATCGAACTTCCGGGGGAATCAGCGAAGTTCACATTGATATTCAATGGAAGCGAGAAAGCTTCTGCGGAAGAGATCTTGGTAAATCCGAGAGCGACCTCGGTACGTATTCGTGCGATCACGAAGGTAGCTGCATAATGGCGTTACGAGATATCGCTCCCACTGCTGCAGCGACTTCGAGGGCCCTTCCAGCACGAGAGCCTGAAGAGAGAGCGAAGCGAAGACTTTCACTCGTTCCGCCGCTCACACAATTGAGTGTTCGATCGATCACTCATCAAGACCGTGATTCGAAGAGTTTTGTCACCATCTGTATCGGGATCGCAACTGCAGGGCTCTTGACCATGTTTGGCCTCAATATGGCGCTCACGGAGGGCGCATTCACAGTTCGAACCTTGAAGCTCGAGGTGATCGAGATGAAGGAACTGAGACAAGCTGCGCTGACAGAGGTTGCCTACGTCTCGTCACCGGAACGTCTCGCTCAATCTGCGACGCGTCTAGGCATGGTCCCCTCGGGTAAGCCGAGATTCCTTCAGATTGAAAGCGAGTAGCCCTTCGGATCATGAGCATCGCCACCGACCGGAGGTTGCAGCCTAAGCGAATTCAAATCGCGGTGGCCTTGATTGCAATCGTCTTCTTGGTCTTTGCGATTCGATTGATCGATCTTCAAGCGCTCCGTTCACAAGATCTCATGCTGCGAGCAGCTGGAGAGTTGAAGCGCACTGCGATCATCCCAGCGCCGCGCGGTGCGATCATCGATGCGCAAGGTGTCGAATTGGCACGCAGCGTCCTTTCCTATCGAGTCGTGGTCGACCAACTCTTGATCCATGATGCCAAGAAGGTCGCAAAGGTGATCGCTCCGGTCCTCGATATGGATCCAGATTTCCTTACAGAACGTTTGACGGGGGATCGCCGTTATGTGGTCATCGCAAACAAGGTCAAGCCGGCACTCTGGCGCGCACTGGAGAGCACGATCGATGGATATAACGAGGAGATCGTCAAGGAACGAAACGGTTACGCGAAGCGCATCAGTGGATTCTGGGCGGAGCGTCTCTACGATCGTGAATATCCTGCAGGACGACTTGCAGCTTCACTGATCGGTTTCACCAATGCAGAGGGCGTAGGTGCTGCTGGACTTGAGTACAGTCTCAATGCGCATCTCACCGGTCAAGACGGGGCATTCACTTACGCCAATGCGGCTGGCACGATCATCCCTGGCACTCAAGAGATCCTCAAGGACTCGGTTCCTGGTGAGACGATCCAACTCACCATCGATCGCGATGTTCAATGGGTTGCACAGGAAGCGATCAAGAAAGTGGTGCGCTCCTCGCGCGCTCTCTCGGGAACTGTGATCGTCCAAGACCCGAAGAGCGGTGAGATCCTCGCTCACGCGACCTATCCGACATTCGACCCGAGTAATAGAGGGAATGTCGATCCGATCCTCTTTAGGAATTTCACGGTGGAAGATATATACGAACCAGGTTCTACTGGAAAGGTGATCACCTACGCAGCAGCTCTGGAAGAGGGAAAGATCTCGCCGGAGACGATCATCACGACTCCCTACAAACTCAAGCGCTACGGGAAGTTCTTCAAGGATCACGATTTCCATAAGACGGAGAAGGTCACTGCCGCTGGAGCGTTTGCAAACTCCAGTAATACAGGAGCGATCAAGATAGGAGAGATGCTCGGCAAGGATCGCCTCTATGACTATCTCAGAGCCTTTGGCCTCGGCGAATCGACTGGTTTGCGACTACCAGGTGAATCCGCAGGAAAACTCGCACCCGTCGATCAATGGTCGGGTACCTCTCTACCTACCTTCTCTTTCGGCCAGGGATATTCGTTGACTTCGATTCAAGCGACATCGATCTTCTCGACTCTTGCAAACGACGGTGTTCGCGTTGCCCCGAGCGTCATCAAAGGCACCATCTCGCCCTCAGGTTCCTTCACTGCGCAAGCGAAATCAAAGCCAGTACGCGTCGTCTCTGCTGAGACAGCACTGAAGATGAGATTGATGATGGAGAGCGTCGTCGGACCGAGCGGCACGGCAGCGAGTGCAGCGATACCTGGATATCGGGTCGCTGGTAAGACTGGTACTGCGCAACGTTACGATCAAAGTTGTGGTTGCTATCGAGGTCACACCGCATCATTCATCGGTTTTGCCCCCGCTGATGATCCTGCATATGTCGTCAACGTAACGATTCAAGCCCCAAAAGGTATTTACTACGGAGGTTACCTTGGTGGCCCCGTATTCAAAGAAGTCATGAGCTACATTCTTCAATCTCGAAATATCCCGCCGACGGAGAAAGTCGAAGCACCTTACGCGCTCACGTACAAGGATTATCTACGTAAGATCAACCTTGGAGAGAAAGAAAAGAAGAGCGATAAGAAGGAGAAAGAGAAGGTCGATGCCCGTGGCTGACCTACTCGAGGCGAAGAAATCGCTAGTTGATATCTCAAATTATCTTGGTGATACCGGAATTGAACTCTCAACGCTCAGCGGAATTGACGTCACAGATATCACGAGTGATTCGAACTCTGTCTCACCTGGAGCACTCTTCGTAGCGATCAAGGGGTTGACCCGACATGGGGCAGCTTTTGCGGATCGAGCGGTCAAAGATGGTGCGGTTGCAATCTTGACCGACCGCGATGGCGAAACCCTTATCGCAGAATCAGGCGTAAGCGAACTTCCAGTGCTTGTCGTCTCAAGGCCAGAGATTGATCTCGGACATCTAGCACATTGGTTCCATGGCGACCCGATGCGTTCTATGCATGCGGTTGGCATCACAGGCACGAACGGGAAGAGCACCACGACAACACTTCTCTACGAGATCTGGGAGGCTGCTGGCTTCACCTCAGGATTGATGGGAACCGTCTCCACCATCATGCCTGGGCTGGAACTACCGGCAGGGCGAACCACCGAATCTGCTGATGTGGTGGCCCGTCGTTGTGCCCAGATGGCAGAACTTCACGTTCGATCCCTTGCCATGGAGGTCAGCTCCCATGGGCTCTCGCTCCATCGCCTCAATGGCGCTCGTTTCGCGGCAGTCGGTTTCACCAATCTCTCTCAAGACCATCTGGACTATCACGGAGATATGGAGAGTTACTTCGCAGCGAAGTCTTCACTCTTCACTCGTGAATTCTCGGATAGAGCAGTGATCAATATCGATGACCCCTATGGATCGAGATTGTCCGAATCCACGTCATTGGAGGTCATCTCCCTCTCACTTAACAATCCAAGAGCAACATGGTGCGTTACGGAGATGGAGCGGCGACCTGGTGGTCATCACCTTCGATTGCGAGGTCCAGGCGGAATCCTGATTGAGAGTGAGATCAGACTCGTTGGCTCTCACAACGTGGAGAACTATCTCATGGCGGTTGCTTTTGCGGTCGATAGTGGTGTCGATCCACTCGTCATTGCAGAGATCTCGCCGCGCCTTAGAGGAGCGGCAGGGCGCATGGAAGAAGTGGAGATCGGACAACCTTTCCTCGCATTCGTCGATTACGCCCATTCGCCCGATGCGGTAGCGCGAGTATTGAAGGCGCTGAGAGAGAATGTCGAAGGAAGAGTAATCGCAGTACTCGGTTGTGGCGGTGATCGTGATCGCAGTAAGCGTCCACTCATGGGCAAGGCGCTTCACGACGGTAGCGATATTGCTATCTTCACCAGCGACAATCCTCGCAGTGAAGATCCAGCAGCGATCTTGAATGAGATGGTCCAAGGTCTCGAGATTGCCAAGCCTTCGAAGATAGAACTCGATCGCCGAGAAGCGATCAAGAGCGCCGTGGCACTGGCAGAGCCAGGAGATGCGGTGATCATCCTCGGCAAAGGCCACGAGAAGGGTCAATACTTCGCCGATCGAGTCGAAGATTTCGACGATCGTTTGGAGTTAGCACGCGCAATTGAGGCCCGGAAATGATCTCCATAGCTGAAGTGGCTGAGGTGGTCTCCGGGCGAGTGATCAACTCCACCGGTGAAACTTTGACCAATGGTTCGCTCTTCTTTGACTCGCGAAGACCTATTGAAAATGGAATCTTCCTAGCTCTCAAAGGGGAGAAGATAGATGGCCATGATTTCGCGGCAGGGTCCGGTGGCGCATTCGCATTGGTAGAGCGAGAAGTTGCATCGCCTGCGATCCTTGTCGATGATGTCATGGCCGCAGCGAGCGCTTGGGCTACATTCCATCGGAATTCCCTCTCACATCTCAAGGTCATCGGTATCACCGGTTCACAAGGCAAGACAACGACCAAGGACATGTTGGCTCACTTGCTTGCTTCCTATGTTGGTGCCGCCAACGTTGTTGCTCCAGCTGGTTCCTATAACAATGACCTCGGTCTTCCTGTGGTCCTTACATCATGTGGCGCTGAGACGAAATTCTGCGTTGCAGAGATGGGAGCGAGGCATAGAGGCGACATCTCGCGGTTGGCAACGATTGCTGCTCCTGATATCGGAATCGTCCTCAAGGTAGGAAATGCTCACCTCGGCGAATTTGGAAGCCGAGAAGCGATCGCTGCCGCAAAATCTGAATTGGTCACGGGGATCAAGCGGAACGGCACCGCAATCCTTGGAACCTATGATGAGTTCACGCCAAAGATGTCTCTGCTTCGAGATGACCTTGATCTGATCACTTTCGGTGAACGAGGAGATGAGACAGTCCGTGCGACCGATGTCGAGGCGCGAGGTGGATTCGCACACTTTGAGTTGGTGACTCCACGTGGCCGCGAGATGGTCGAGCTACGGATCGCTGGGATGCATAACATCTCCAACGCACTAGCAACCGCAGCGGTTGGATATGCGCTTGGAATTCCTGAGAATGAGATTGCCACGGCGCTCTCCACCTTCGAGCCGTTGAGCAATTGGCGGATGGAATTGCATTCCATCCATGGTGTGACCGTGGTCAATGATTCTTATAACGCGAATCCAGAGAGTATGACGGCAGCCCTTGAGACTACGCGCCTCCTTGCTCAGGAACAGGGCGGGAGAGCCTTCGCATTCCTAGGAACTATGAATGAGCTGGGAGAGTCTTCTGATCGGATGCATCATGAGATCGCCGAGGCAGCTGCAAGACTGGGCATCGACTATCTCATCTCAGTCGGAGAGAAGCGATATCTCATCGATCGCGGATCGCTTGAGACAGGAGCTACGACAGAGACGATTCTGGTGGCAACGGCCGAAGCGGCCCATGAGCACTTCGCAGCTATCGAGCCGGGGGATTGCGTGTTGTTCAAGGCCTCTCGCAGTGTGGGTCTGGAACGATTGGCGAACGATTTCATCACCCTTCTCAAGGGACGTGAGAGTCTCGGCCAAGATCTTGCACGAGATTCTCAATGAAGATCATGAATGTGAAGGTCATGAATGTGAAGGTCATGAATGTGAAGGGTGGCAGATAGGTGAGGGGAATACTCCTGGCGGGTGCATTCTCTGCGCTCTTGGCTTTTGTCATCTCACCACTTCTTATCAAAGTGCTTTCACGTAGGGGGATCGGCCAAGTCGTCCGCGATGACGGACCTTCTTCACATCACATCAAACGGGGCACGCCAACGATGGGCGGTATCGCCATCATCTTTGCAGCCACGTCGGGATACCTGATCTCTCACCTGATCATTGGTGTGCCTGTCACCACGTCGGCACTTCTGGTCCTTGCACTGGTGATCGGAATCGGATTCGTCGGCTTCCTCGATGATTGGTTGAAGATCTCTCGCAAGCACTCCAAAGGATTGGCTGCCCGGTGGAAACTCTTCGGTCAAGCTGTCGTTGCAACCGCCTTTGCGATTGCCGCTCGCAATTTCCCCGATGAGCGAGGCTTGACGCCGATATCCGATCAACTCTCGACGGTACGCGATACCGCGATCACTCTCGCTCCTGCCGCTGTGGTCATCCTCGCGATCGTGATGATCCTTGGTACGAGCAATGCCGTCAATCTCACTGACGGATTGGATGGGCTCGCATCTGGTGCTGCCATCCTCTCCTTCTTGGCATTCATCTTGATTGGTGTATGGGAGTTTGGTCAAAGCTGTGGTCTCGAACCATCTTCGAAATGTTATGAAGTTCGAGATCCGCTCGACCTCGCAGTCCTTGCGGCGGCCTTCGCAGGTTCGATCGCAGGATTCCTCTGGTGGAATACCGCACCGGCGCAGATCTATATGGGCGATGTTGGATCGCTCGCTATCGGCGCAGCTTTGGCTGGTCTTGCGCTCACGCTGCGCGTTCAATTGCTTCTCGTTGCCCTTGGCGGCCTCTTCGTCATCATCACTCTCTCTGTGATCATCCAAACCGGATATTTCAAGCTCTCAGGTGGAAAACGTGTATTCAAGATGGCGCCGCTTCATCATCACTTTGAACTCTCTGGATGGAGCGAAGTGACGGTCGTGGTTAGGTTCTGGATCATCGCAGGTCTGCTCATGGCACTCGGACTAGGACTCTTCTATGCCGATTGGGTCGCTGGTTAATCGACTGACATGGATGAGTTGACTGCAGACCTTTCAGGACGATCAATCCTGGTCATTGGCGCAGGAGTGACTGGAAGAGCGCTTCACGATTTCTGTAGCGCGCGCGGTGCCAACGTTTCACTTCTTGATGAGCGGGCTGAGGATGCGGTGCGCGAGATTCCAGCGGGAGTGGAGCTCGCGATAGTCAGCCCGGGCTGGCGCATGGATCATCCGATCATCGATGAATTGAGATCGCGCTCCATTCAACTGATCAGTGAGATCGATTTCGCCTGGCAGATGAAGAAGGTCCTTGCGCCGAAACAGCGGTGGATCGCGCTCACAGGAACCAATGGCAAGACGACGACGATTCAAATGGTCGAGAGCATCTTCAAAGCGGCAGGTGTTCGCGGTGTTGCCTGCGGAAATGTCGGTCGTACCGTGATTGAATCGATCGATCCTGAATTGGATCTTCTCGCGATCGAACTCTCCTCCTTCCAGATTGCCTGGAGCCTTGAGCCACGTTTTGAAGCGGTAGCGATCCTCAACATCTCGCCAGATCACATCGATTGGCACGGAACATTTGAGGAGTATCGGGATGCTAAATTGAAGTTGATCTCGCTAGCAGAGCGCGCCTTCATCAATATCGGTGATGCGACGCTCAGCAGGGCCTGGCCGAAGTTGGAAGAGAGCTCAACGCAACTGATCGGATTTCACTTGGGCACACCCACCCTCGACGAGGTGGGTCTCGTTGAAGAGTTGATCGTCGATCGAGCGATGGTCTCCGATCCCATGAACGCTGAAGTCCTAGTTGAAGTCGCCCAATTGCCTTCACGGGCTCCGCATAACATCGCCAACGCCATGGCAGCGGCGATGCTCGCTAAATCGATTGGAATATCGAGCGATGCGATCTCACTCGGCTTGCAATCCTTTTCTCTCGATCACCATCGGATGCAGGTGGTGGGCGAGTTTGCGGGTGTCACCTGGGTCGATGATTCCAAGGCCACCAATCCTCATGCAGCGATAGCTGCGCTCTTCTCTTTTCCTTCAGTGATCTGGATCGCTGGAGGACTCGCAAAGGGCGCTGCAATGGATGAACTGGTTCGCGCCACACACTCCCATATTCGAGCCGCGATCTTGATTGGAAGGGATGCGCCCTTGATTCGAGATGAATTGATGAAGGTCAAACCTCAACTCAAGATCATTGAAGTGGATCCTCAACTGCGAGGTAAGGAAGTCATGGAGAAGGTCGTCACCTTTGCCAAGAACCTGGCATCAAAGGGGGATACCGTCCTGCTCGCACCTGCGTGTGCATCCATGGATCAATTCTCATCCTATAAAGAGCGTGGAGATCTCTTTCAATCTGCAATTCAAGAGTTGGTGGCAGGAGGAAAGAACACATGAGAAGACCGGTAGTCAATTTCTATGGCGTAGCGCTCCCAACCATGTTGATTGGGATCCTTGGTTTGGTCATGGTCTTCTCTGCTTCAAGTGTCAAAGCCCTTCAAGAATCAGGCACCTCTGTTGCGATCGTCGGGCGCCAGGCAATTCTCTTCATGATTGGAATTCTTCTCGCGTTCTTCCTCTTCAGGACACCGTTGGCATTCTTGAAGAAGATCTCTTCGCTCTCGCTCGTCCTCTCCATCGTCGCGCTCATCTTGCCGCAGACACCGCTTGGAAAAGAAGTGAATGGCAATACCAACTGGATTTCTCTCGGTGGTTTCACTTTGCAGCCGAGCGAGTTTGCAAAACTCGGATTGATCCTATGGATGGCTGGGCTCCTCGCTCGCCACGAGGAACGTCAAGAGAGAATGCAACGAAGTGGCGTTCATGATTCTGATTCCTACCTGATGACGCAGCTGATCCCAGGTCTTGCTGCGATGCTAGGACTCATCTTGCTGGGAGATGACCTTGGTACTGCGATGGTCTTTGCAGCGATCGCGGCGGGCATTCTCTTCATAGCAGGAGTGCAGATCCGATGGTTCGTCGCTGGTTTAGGTGCGCTGGCCTTGATGGCGTTGGTCTTCATCCTGATCCAACCCAACCGCATCTATCGCATCAAAGCATTGATCGATCCATTCTCGGAAGAGCACTATCAAAATGCTGGCTGGCAACCGGCCCACTCAGTCATGGGGCTGGCATCAGGTGGCATCTTCGGATCAGGGTTGGGTGCTGGCAAGCAGAAGTGGGGAAATCTCGCTGAGGCCCACACTGATTTCATCTTCGCCGTCATTGGTGAAGAGATGGGTCTTCTAGGAACGTTGACGCTACTAGGACTCTTTGCGTTCTTGCTCCTCTCGATCTTCAAGATCGCAATACGGTCATCGACTCTCCTAGAGAAATTCTTCGTCTCTGGAGTAGGGATCTGGTTTGCAGTTCAGATCATGGTCAATATCGGCTCCGTAACTGGCTTGATACCGGTCATCGGTGTGACGCTCCCTCTCGTTTCCTATGGTGGCTCTTCACTCCTAGCTTCCCTCAGTGCACTCGGCCTCGTGCTCGGAGTAGCCATGCGCGATCCCGAGGTGAAGCAAGAGATCAGAAAGAAGCTTTCGCTTTCCCTCAAGTACTCTGAGAAGTGATGAAACGAGTTCTCTTCGCTGCCGGCGGCACCATGGGTCACCTTGGTCCGGCTCTCGCAATCGCATCGGCGCTCGAAGAACGTGAACCAGAGGTTGGAATCACGTTCGTTGGTACGAAATCTGGGATCGAAAGTGGCATCTCTTTGGGTTTCCCGTTGCGAACGATCATCAAAGTTCCACTGCCGCGAAGGGTCGGCATGGAACTCATTGCATTTCCGTTCAGGTTCCTACTCTCGTTATTGCAATCCTTAAGAGTCGTCAAAGGACATCAGATCATCGTCGGTTTCGGTGGATATGTATGCACCCCGGTCTACATCGCAGCGCGAATACTGAGGAAAGATCTGATCCTTCACGAGGCTAATGCGCTACCAGGATTCGCCAATAGAGTAGGTAAGTCATTGGGGGCAGAGGCATTTACGAATTTCGAGAATGTAGCGAGGATGTGGCATGGCCGTGCCATCGGAATCCCATTGAGAAGAGAGATCATCGAACTCGCGAGATCGAAGAGCGACTCGAAAGATATCGATGGTACGAGTCGGATCTTGGTCATGGGTGGCTCACAAGGAAGTGCAACGATCAATCGAGTGATCTGGTCTGCTTTGGAAACCTTGCCACCGGATGTAGAAGTCCTTCATGCTGTGGGAGCCAAGAACCTTGAACAGGTTCCATCTCATCTCATCTCCGACCGCTATCAGGCGGTCGGCTACATCGAAGATGTCGCGAAAGCGTACAAAGAAGCAGATCTCGTCATCGCTCGAGCAGGAGCAGTGACCTGCGCTGAGATTCGCGCTCTCTCAAAACGAGCGATATTGGTGCCGCTCGGTCACGGCAATGGCGAACAGGCGGAGAATGCCCGTCAATTGGTGGAAGAAGGGTTTGCGATTGCCATCGCGGATCAAGAATTCTCGGCCCGATGGTTGGTCGAAAATGTACAAAGAGCGCTTCAACTCGATCCGCCCAAGGGATTAGACCCTCGTTTGGACGCGACGGAAGCGATGGTTGAAGCGATTCATTCTCGGAGTGGGCGACGATGAACGAGTTCAGATCAGGGGATGCGATCCATTTCGTCGGGATTGCTGGCTCCGGCATGAACGGCATTGCACGCATATTGCTCGCTCGAGGTTTCTCTGTCAGCGGTTCAGATGAGAAGGAGAGTGCAACGCTCTCGAGCCTCGCTTCACTCGGTGCAAGAACGTATGTCGGACACCGAGCTGAACAGATCAACGGAGCAAATTACGTCGTCATCTCAAGTGCAATTCCAGAATCGAATCCTGAAGTGATTGCCGCAAGAGAGGCTGGAATTCCGATCTTGCGAAGAGCAGAGGCCCTCGCGCGTCTTCTCCCAGGGCGATTCTCAATCGCAGTCGCGGGGACCCATGGAAAGACCACTACCTCGGGAATCTTTGCTCAGGCTCTCACCTCTATGGGACGAGAACCATCATTCGTGATCGGATCGAAGGTCAAGGATCTGGGCGAGAGCGCTACGGAAGGAAACGGATCGGAATTCATCATCGAAGCAGATGAATCCGATGGTTCATTCTTGGAGTATCGACCCGATGGCGCCATCATTACCAACATCGAACTTGATCATGTAGATAACTTCACCAGTATCGATGAGCTCCTCGCGCTCTTCAACGATTTTGCGAAGACGGTCAAGAGATTTCTGGTTCTCTGCCAAGACGATCCGTTGGCCGCGAGCATCTCGATTCCAGACCACGTCCGACGGATCTCATATGGAACGTCCACAGAGAGTGACCTTCGAATCTCTCGCTACATGGAGATCGATCATGGAAGTAGCTTTCACCTTCACTTCAGAGGAGAGCACCTCGGGGAAGTTCGATTGAAAGTTCCTGGGAGGCATAACGCACTCAATGCCACAGCAGTGATCGCCGCAACGATTGCAATGGAATTGGATCGCGACAGCGTCATTGCTGGGATATCTCATTTCGCGGGGACTGAGCGAAGGTTCGAACTCAAGGGCGTCGTTGGCGGCATCACTGTCGTCGACGATTACGGCCATCATCCGACGGAGATTGCGGCAACCATTGCTGCGGCGCGTAGCTACCTTTCCCAATCGGCCCAATCGGTAAAGGCAGATCAGGGATCCGGTCGACTTGCGATCATCTTCCAGCCACATCGTTACAGTCGAACTGCGGCGTTCTTCGATGGTTTTGCGAAGACGCTACAAGAAGCTGATAAGTGCTTCCTTCTCGATATCTACAGCGCGGGGGAGATGGTCATCCCCGGAGTCTCGAGTGAGATGATGTCAGAGCGGATCAAAGGCTCCGAATATCTCCCCTCATTCGATTCAGTTCTCGAGCGAATCACTGACTGGGCGCAACCTGGCGACCTGATCATGACCCTCGGCGCAGGAGATGTCACAAAGCTCGGCCCTCGCATCATTGCGGTGCTGGAATCCCATCAATGATCATGGCGCGCTCCGATGACTAAGAAGCGATTACTTGGAGCCCTAACCGCCATCTCCTTTGCGGCATTGATCTATCTCATCGGTTGGTCGTCACTCTTCTCGATCTCTACCGTGAATATCGAGACCAAGGATCCAAAGAACATTCCGCTGATTGAGTCACAACTCAAAAGATTCGATCAGGAGATCGCAATCGGGGATCCGATGGCTCGAATCAATACTCGAGCAATCGAGCGTTCTTTGAAAGCTCAAACCTGGATCGGTGAAGTGCGAATCGAGCGTGATTGGTTGCAGGGGTCGGTGTCGCTTGTCGTGAAGGAAAGGATTCCGCTCTTCAAGGTGGAGCGATTCGGTAGAGAGGTAGCGAGCTACGATCGAAGTTTCATGTCGACAGATGGCGAACTCTTCCAGTTACCCGGTGACCTGGCGGATGAATATCAATCGCTTCCCACACTTGAATTGCAGAGTGAATCCCTAGAGGATCGGATCTCTGCCATCACTCTCTTTGAATCGATCAATCGGGATTTCCCTGTGAAATCGTTGCGAGTGAGCGGAATCTCACGATTCGTCTCTGAACTGCGCCACCAAGATCGAACCGTTCAAGTCACGTGGGGAACTGCTGATGACATCGATAGGAAAGCGTTGGTGCTCTCGGAATTGTTGAATTTGCCAGCAAATAAGCGAGTTTCGCGCATTGACGTTGGCAATCCTGAACTTCCTATCGTGAGTAATTGATAGATAGAAGATTCATCCTCACCTTGAGACTTTGACTCGTGTCGGTATTTGAATGCCCGCCTCTGCCTCTCTATTTTTACGCGCACTAGTGAACTTAACTCTCAAGTAACGCTTGAGAGTTCCATTGAGAGGCGCAACGTGGCCACACCGCAGAATTATCTAGCAGTCATCAAAGTCGTCGGCATCGGCGGAGGCGGTGGCAAAGCTGTCAATCGAATGATTGAAGCGGGACTCAAGGGCGTTGAATTCATTGCGATCAATACCGATTCGCAAGACCTCTTCATGAGCGATGCGGATGTGAAATTGGATGTCGGTCGAAAGTTGACCAAGGGCCTAGGTGCAGGTGCGTCACCAGAGATAGGTAAGCAAGCTGCGCTCGATAGCATCAGTGAGATCGAAGAAGTCTTGCGTGGTGCAGACATGGTCTTCATCACCGCAGGAGAAGGCGGTGGAACAGGTACCGGAGCCGCTCCTGTCGTTGCAAAAGTTGCACGAGAGATCGGTGCACTCACCGTTGGTGTGGTCACACGACCATTTAGTTTCGAGGGCAAGCGTCGTTCTGCTCAAGCAGAAGAGGGAATCGAGAGCCTGAGATCCGAAGTCGACACTCTCATCATCATTCCGAATGATCGGTTGCTTTCGATCTCTGATCGCTCCATAAGTCTTGTAGAGGCATTCCGAAGTGCAGATCAGGTTCTTCTCTCTGGTGTTCAAGGCATCACTGATCTGATCACGACACCGGGATTGATCAATCTTGATTTCGCGGATGTGAAGAGCGTGATGAGTGGTGCAGGTTCTGCGCTGATGGGAATTGGTTCCGCCCGCGGAGAGTCACGTGCCTCGAAGGCTGCGGAGCTTGCAGTTTCCTCACCTCTACTTGAAGCTTCTATTGATGGCGCCCATGGCGTCCTCCTCTCTATCGCAGGAGGATCCGATCTCGGACTCTTTGAAGTTCACGAGGCTGCGGAGATGGTCGCTAAGTACGCACATCCAGATGCCAACATCATCTTTGGAACTCAGATAGACGACACTCTTGGAGACGAAGTCCGCGTCACAGTCATCGCTGCTGGTTTTGAGGGTGGTGAGCCAAAGCGGGTCTCAGTACCAGTGATCGACAGCGCTGCTCTGCTAGGGAAGGCTGATCCGATCCCAAGCAACGATCCGATCGCCGTTGCACTAGAGAGCGGCGATGAGGAAGTTGCTCAGCCGGTTCGACGTCGTGTTCGCTTCGAAGAGCTCCTCTCCGAAGACGATATCGATGTGCCTGATTTCATGAAATAGACCTGCGAACTGAAGACGAGCCCCATGGCGCGAATCTGGATGACGCATCGCCATGGCTTTCATCCTGCCTCCTCTGCGCATCAGATGCTCTCGCCTGGTAGAAGCGTTGCTCCTTACGACTCTCTCAACCTCGGTCTCAAGGTTGGTGATGATCGAGATGCAGTGCTGGCCAATCGTTCGGGGCTCGCGTCGGCCTGCGGTTTGGATCGAATCATCTTCATGGATCAAATCCATAGCGCTGTGATGTTGGAAGCCAATGATGGCGGTGAGCAGTTATGTGATGGGATCTTCTTGCTCCGGGGTCGCGAAGAGTCAGAGCGAATCGGGTTGGCAGTGCAGGTAGCTGATTGTGTGCCGCTTCTTTTGACTCACCCCGACTTCATCGCTGCGGTGCATATTGGTCGCGAAGGTCTAGTGAAAGGGATGACCGAGTCGGCGATCGGAAGACTCGAAGCGTTCATGGATCTAAAGAGTGCTGAGGCATGGATTGGTCCTTCAATCTGCGGTGATTGCTATCAGGTCTCTGAGGAGCTCTTGAAGGAATGCGGGAGTGCGTATCCCAAGAGTGTTCATTCGATATCGGACCGAAAGATCGATGTGGCTCAAGGTGTGATCTCGGTCTTGGAGTCGAAGGAGATCGAGTGGAGCTGGTTTGGTGGAGAACGTGAATGTGTCTCGTGCGATGCGAGCTATTTCTCCTATAGACGCGATGGTGTCACCGGCCGACAAGCAATGATTGTCGCTTGGTAACGGAAGTATGTAGAACGATGATGACTTCGCGAGCGGACGAGATAAGAAGTCGTCTCACGGCAGTGCGAGCGAGCATTCCGCCTGAGGTACAACTGATCGTCGTAACCAAGAACTTTCCGATTTCTGACATAGAGATCCTCTATGAATTAGGGGAGAGGAACTTTGGGGAGAATCGAGTTCAGGAATTGGTCTCGAAGCGAGAATCCTTGCCACGCGAGATCAGTGAAAACGTGACCTGGCACTATCAGGGCCAGATTCAGAGCAATAAGGTCAATGCCCTCAATCGTCATGCTGATGTGATCCACTCGATTGATTCCCTTAAAGTGGCGGCGAAGATTTCGGCTGAGAAGCGCGTCTTCTTACAGATCAATCTAGACCCGGCCCTGGATGGAAGTTCGAGTGAGATTCGAGGGGGTATCGCAGTCGAAGAGATCAATAACTATTCACTGGCTCTCAGGGAGCGGTTCGCAATCAACTTCTTGGGTGTGATGGGTGTCGCTCCACATTCCGTCGAGAGCGGAGCGGAGGGCGCCTCGTCCCTGGCTACGACGGCATTCAAGCGACTTCATGGTTATAGCTTGGATGTGATGAAGATTTCTCCTCACTCTCAATTCATCTCCGCTGGCATGAGCGATGACTATCTCGAAGCGATCGCTCAGGGAGCGACACATATCAGGCTCGGTAGCTCAATCCTCGGGGATAGAGCAGTCAAAGCCTAAAATTTCGCCTATGTCCAAGGGCCTAAGAAAGATGACCGACTATCTCGGTCTTACGGAACCAGAAGAGACTCCGATCAGGGAGATTGCACCTCGTCCGGCGCTCCGTTCCGTTGCTTCAACTTCTACACCACCTCAATCTGTCGCTCCATCACCTTCAACATCAGTACGAACCACACCGGCACAGCCGCTGCCGGGGATCAATGAGAGTGCGAACCTTGATCGCATCATCACGCTACATCCAAGGTTCTACAACGAAGCGCGCATGGTCGGAGAGCACTTTCGACAAGGCAACCCGGTCATCATCAATCTCAGCGATATGGACGATGCAGAACGTAAGCGGATCATCGACTTCGCATCAGGTTTGGTCTTCGGTCATAGCGGTTCGATCGAGCGCGTCACTTCGAAGGTCTTCCTACTCTCGCCTCCCAATGTCACGGTAAGCGCGGAGGACAAGTCTGCCGCTGCAGCTGCGTCGGCTGATTTCTTCAACCAAAGCTAAGGTCCGCTGATGAGCATCGGTTCGTTACTGATCCAAATCCTCAACATCTTCGTGCTCTTCTTGCTGGCTCGATTGATCTTGGATTATGTCCGCATGTTCAAACCAGGGTGGCGGCCTCGCGGAATTCTTCTTCCGATCCTAGAGATCGTCTACTTGGTGACAGATAAACCGTTGGCATTCGTACGTCGATTCGTTCCGCCGCTGCGCCTTGGACCGGTTGCGCTCGATCTCTCGTTCATCGTGCTCTTCTTTGGAATTCAGTGGTTAGCAATACCCCTGATCCGCGCTCTTCCGATCTAGATATTTCTAGCTAGATCCAGCGCTAAACCGAGTTCGTTCTCTGCGAGCGCGAGCGATGCATCGCGGACCATTTCAACGGCGAGGACCTCATCACTGATGCGCGCAACATGTTCTTCGATGGCTAAGGCGTTCTCCTCGAGGGCGTTCCACCGAACGATGATGCGATCTGAGATGTCGAAATCTCGAGCTTTTCGTTCATCCTGAATCAGACGAACAGCTTCACGAGCGATACCTTGCGAGATGAGTGCGGGCGTCAAAGTGAGATCCAGAGCGACGCTCTCGCCTTGTTCCGAGGCATAGGTCCAGCCCTGACGAGGAGTCTCGGTGATGACGAGATCCTCGAGGGTGATCTCGGCAGGAGTTGAATCCCCGGAGAAGTCGATGGCGAACCTGTTATTGCTGCGAAGCGCAGCAACCATCGAAGCTGCGTCATGGGAGGCAATGGCCTTGGCGATCGCTTGAACGGCAGAACCGTATCGAGCGCCAAGGGAGCGGAAGTTCGCTTTTACCGATACATCCACCAGGTCACCCGAAGCGGAGAGGTCGTCAAGCCCTTGGACATTGAGTTCATCTGAGATCTGATCTCGAAGTTCTGCTGGCAGGCTCGACCAACCGGTGGCAGCGATGAGGGCTCGTGAGAGAGGTTGTCGAATCTTGATCGCAGATTCTGCGCGTGCGGCACGACCAAGTTCCACCAGGCGCCTGGTCAACGCAACCTGCTCAGAGAGTTGAGTATCGATCAACGATGGATTGGCAACCGGAAAATCAGCGAGATGTACTGACTCGGGCAGATGAGGTCTCACTGGAGTAACCAAGTTCTGCCAGACATGTTCCGTGATGAAGGGAACCATGGGCGCCATCAATAAGGTCAGGTTCTCAAGACAGTAATGGAGAGTGGCAAGAGCCTCTTGATCTCCTTCCCAGAACCTGCGACGAGAACGTCGGACATACCAATTCGAGAGTTGATCTATGAACTCTGCAAGGACGCGTCCGCTCTCTTGAGAATCGAAGTTCGTCAGCGCACCATCGACCTTTTCGATCAACTGATGAAGTTCACTGATGATCCAGCGATCCATCATGTGAGTCGAGGATGGAACCTCGTTCTCTGCGGTCGGTATGAAGTTCGCTGCCCTGGCATAGAGGGTTTGGAACGAGACTGTATTCCAATAGGTGAGCAACGTCTTTCGGACCACCTCAGAGATCAAATCGTGGCCAACGCGCCGCGCGCTCCATGGTGAGCCTGCTGCAAGCATGAACCAACGGACAGCATCGGCGCCATGTTGATCCATCAGTGACATCGGCTCTAGGACATTGCCCAGATGCTTGCTCATCTTCCGACCATCCTTATCAAGGATGTGGCCAAGACAGAGAACGCTTCGATAGGAGGATTGATCGAAGACCAAGGTTCCAATCGCCATCAAGGTGTAGAACCAACCTCGAGTTTGATCGATCGCTTCGCAGATGAAGTCAGCGGGGTAGGCCGATTCGAAGATCTCCTTGGAGCCTTCACGGTGCGGATAGCCCCACTGAGCGAAGGGCATCGCTCCCGAGTCGTACCAGACATCGATGACCTCAGGTACTCGGTTCATGGTTTCACCGCATTGCTCACATGCGAAGGTGATGTCATCAACGTATGGCCTGTGTGGATCGGTGGCTGAGAGATCACGGCCAGTCAATGCACCGAGTTCCTTGAGCGAACCAATGCAGATGTCATGGCTCTTCTCTCCACTTGCACAACGCCAAATAGGTAGCGGCGTTCCCCAGAATCGATTTCGCGAGAGCGCCCAATCGATGTTGTTATCGAGCCAATCGCCATAACGACCATTCTTGATCGTCTCTGGATGCCAATCGGTCTTTGCATTCTCTCGAAGCAGGGCATCTTTGATCTGAGTGGTTCTGATGTACCAAGAGGGCTGTGCGTAGTAGATCAGTGGAGTGTGGCACCGCCAGCAGTGTGGGTAGGAGTGCTCATAGGGAAGATGTTTGAAGAGGAGCCCGCGCCCTTTGAGATCTTTGACCAGCGCCTTATCTGCCTCTTTGAAGAACTCGCCACCAACAAGTGGAACTGAGGTTTCGAATGTGCCATCGCCGCGAACTGGATTGACGATGGGAAGACCATAACGTCGGCAGACCGCAAGGTCATCTGCGCCGAATGCAGGGGATTGATGGACTAAACCGGTTCCATCTTCCACGGTGACGTACTCGCCTAAGACGATGTAATGCGCGTTTGGAATCTCTATCAGGTCAAAGGGGCGTGAATAGGTGATACGTTCCAGAGAGGATCCCCTGAAACTCTTGATCACCTTATGGTCGCCAACGATTCCTACGAGTTCCTTGGCGACGACAAGACGTTCGCCGTCTTCGTCACGTTCAACCAGGAGATACTCCACGTTGGGATTGACTGCGACTGCAGTATTCGAGACCAATGTCCACGGAGTGGTCGTCCAGACCAAGAACTTTGCTCCCAGGTCAGCCAACTCTCCCGAGGTCGCCGGGAATCGAACATAGACCGAAGGGTCAGTGACGGTTTCATAACCTTGAGCTAGTTCGTGATCTGAAAGGCCGGTGCCACATCGTGGGCAGTAAGGGGCAACGCGATGATCCTCTCCCAAGAGACCTTTCTTCCAGATCTCTTTGAGCGACCACCAGATACTCTCGACATATTCTGGGGACATGGTCCAGTAGGCCTGATCGAAATCGACCCAGAAACCCATCCTTCGAGTCATATTGGTGAATGCGCCGACGTGACGCTGGACTGATTCACGGCACTTGGCGTTGAATGCAGCGATTCCGAATTTCTCGATATCGCCCTTTCCGTTGAAACCGAGTTCTTTCTCCACTGCGATTTCCACTGGCAGTCCGTGACAATCCCATCCCGCTTTTCTTCGGACGTAACGCCCCTTCATCGTGTGAAATCGTGGGAAGACATCCTTGAAGACGCGCGCTTCGATGTGGTGAGTTCCGGGCATGCCATTCGCCGTTGGCGGACCCTCAAAGAAGGTCCACGGCTCTCCCGACTCTCGTGAAGAGAGAGATTTCGAGAAGATCTCGTTCTTATCCCAAAACTTGAGAATCTGATGCTCGAGATGCGGTAGATCGATATGGGGGGAGAGCTGAGGGTATTGGCGCTCGCTCATTCGCAGAAGCCTACCAATGCCACTACCCTCAGCCCGTGCCAACGAAGAAGAGCGCCCCAGCAAAGAAGAGTTCAGGATCGAAGTCCGCCCCTGCCAAGAAGAGTGCGGTCAAGAAGAGTGCGGTCAAGAAGAGTGCGGCGAAGAAAGCACCGATCAAGAAGGTAACGAAGAGCGCTACTAAGGCTGCTGCGAAGGCTCCGGCAAAGACTGTTGGAAAACCAACTGCAAAGCCGGCAGTGAAGAAGAACGCTCCCAATAAGCCTGTGATTGTCCATGGCAAGGCGAAGACCGCTCTCACATCTACGACTGCAAAGGGCGCAACGACGATCTCGGTCTACAAGCCGGAAGTTGAGGCAAATGCTGAAGCGATTATCGAAGAGAAGAAGCTGCTCATGCTTCCTCCTAGTCGCAATGCCAAGGTGAACGGTAAGGGTGCGACAACGAAGAAAGCGCCCCAACTCAAGCCGATCAAGAGCGCTCCGACTCCTATTGAAACTTCAGCAACCGATGAGCAGTGGAGCGCGACAGAATTGAAATCCGTCCGGGCTGAACTCGCCAAGGACTTGATTCGTCTCAAGGCGGAACTTGCTGAGATCGAGTCTGAGATGGATGAATTGATCGAACGAGATGGCATTGGTGCTGGTGATGATCAAGCTGATGCTGGAACCAAGACCTTCGAGCGCGAACATGAGATGTCCCTGGTCTACAACGCACGCGATATGGTCTTGCAGACTGAGCGCGCATTGGAGCGGATCGACAGCAAGACCTACGGTCGTTGTGAGGATTGCCAAAATCCAATTGGAAAGGCACGCCTCAAGGTGTTTCCACGTGCAACGCTCTGCATGAAGTGCAAGGCTAAAGAAGAGCGTCGCTAGTCAGCACAGTGCGGCCCAGCCAACGGCTTGCTCAGGCAAGAAGGAAGATCTTCCTCTTGGCGGTAACTCTCCTTGCGCTCGATCAAGGATCGAAGTGGTGGGCGGTCTCATATTTGGAGAAGCGTGACCCCATCGAATTTCTCGGCGGAGTAGTGAAGTTCAATCACACGACCAATAGCGGCGCCGCGTTCAACATCGGCTCGAACCTAACCATTTTCCTCACCAGCTTTGCGATCACCGTCGCGACGGGTCTGATCATTTTCGCTCGGAAAGTCGTGGAACCTAGGTGGGTGTTGGGTTTCGGAGTTCTCTTAGGGGGAGTGCTCGGCAACCTGACCGACCGAGTCTTTCGCGCCCCGATGTTCCTTCAAGGTCATGTCGTCGACTTCATTCAACTTCCGAATTGGCCAATCTTCAACATCGCAGATATCGCGATCACGGTAGCAGGTGTGTTGATGGCATACCTGCTCTTCAAGGATGTCCAACCTTTCGCTCGCTTTGGCAGTGAAAGCGATGAGGTGCAGAAGGATGATTGAGAAGAGCGCGGGCGAAGTACATGAAGTGATCATGGCTGAAGAGAACGATGGAATGCGCTACGACCAGACTTTGGCAAAGGAACTCGGAGTCTCGAGAAACGCTCTAGAGCCGCTCTTCGAATCTGGAGCGATCTCTCAGATCGGAAGTGGAAAGCTGATTCGCAAGTCCGATCGGGTCACTGCAGGGGATCGGGTTCGTATCATCTTTCCTGAACGCGTTGAGATTGAACCTTATTACGTCGAAATCCCCATCTTGTTTCAAGATGAGGATCTTCTCGTCATCGATAAGCCAGTTGGAGTCGCTGCACATCCCAGTCCAGGATGGAATGGACCTACTGTGACGAGTTCGCTACAGAATCTTGGAATATCCCTCGCTGCGCTGGGTCCGGATGAGCGAGAGGGAATTGTGCACAGACTGGATGTGGGCACCAGTGGACTGATGGTGGTAGCGAAGTCGGCCGATGCGCATCGCAACTTGAAGGCGCAGTTCAAGAATCGTGAAGTGAAGAAGATCTACCACGCGTTGGCGCAAGGTCACCTCGACCCCTCGGTTGGAACCATCGATGCCCCAATCGACCGCCACCCGAAGGAGGATCATCGCTTTGCAGTGGTTGCATCAGGCAAAGCAAGTATCACCCACTATGAAGCGTTGGAGTATTTTCCAGCTGTAACTCTTGCAAGAATCGAATTGGAAACCGGACGTACACATCAGATCCGAGTGCATTTCTCAGCGATCAAGCACCCACTGGTTGGGGATTTGATCTACGGAGCCGATCCGCGCCTGGCCCAGTCATTGGATATGCAGCGCCCGTGGTTACACGCCATGGAGTTGGAATTCAATCATCCAAGAACGGGTGAGCGAGTTCACTTCACATCACACTACCCGACAGATTTGGCACGTAGCCTCGAGTCCTTGCGAGCAAGTATCGGTGGATGAAGATACGCTCCCTGAGGTTGAAAAGAAGGGGAGAGAATCTTCCCCAGTTGATCTGCAGTAAAGCGGGGTGAGATCCATGAGACGAGAAGAGAACTTCGTGCACTTGCATGTGCATACTGAGTACTCCATGCTCGACGGCGCAGCACGCCTGAAGGATCTTGCAACCGAGGCCGCCCGGCAGGAGATGCCGGCCATCGCAATGACAGATCACGGCAACCTCTTTGGCGCATATGACTTCTACAAGACGATGAAGTCAAAGGGAATCAATCCGATCATCGGTCTCGAAGCCTACGTTGCGCCTGGATCTCGCTTTGAGAAGAAGCGAGTGAAGTGGGCTGAGGGCGGAGAGGACGATGTCTCAGGCGGTGGCGCCTATACTCATATGACGCTCCTTGCATTTAACAATGTGGGCGTTGCGAATCTCTATCGACTGGCCTCGCTCTCGTCATTGGAAGGTTTCTATTACAAGCCGCGCATCGACCGAGAGCTACTCTCGACATACTCTGAAGGTTTGATCGCGACCACCGGTTGCCCCGGTGGCGAGATTCAAACGCGTATTCGCATGGGTGCATACGACGAGGCGCGCAACGCTGCGGCAGAACTTGCAGAGATCTTCGGAGCTGGGAATTTCTACGTCGAGTTGATGGATCACGGGATTGAAGTGGAACGCCGATCTCGCGAGGATCTGATCCGACTGTCGAAGGAATTGGGTCTCTCTCTCTTGGCGACCAACGACCTTCACTACACATATAACAGCGATTTCTCGGCACATGAGGCCCTACTCTGCGTTCAGTCTGGATCGACCTTGGCAGATCCGAAGCGGTTCAAGTTCGACAACGATCAGTTCTACCTCAAGAGCGCAGCCGAGATGCGACATCTCTTCAGGGAGCATCCTGAAGCTTGTGACAACACGCTGCTCATCGCAGAACGAGTCGAGATTTCACTTCGCGAAGGCGAGAACTTGCTGCCACGATTCCCGGTTCCAAAGGGCGAGAGTGAAGATACGTGGCTGAGAACCCTTGCCAATCAAGGGTTGCGCGAGCGCATGGGGGATCTGGTTCCTGACGAATACCAGGAGCGACTTGATTATGAACTTGATGTCATGTGCAAGATGGGATTTCCGGGTTACTTCCTCGTCGTCGCTGACTTGGTCTCCTACGCGAAGAAGAACGGTATTTGGGTCGGCCCTGGGCGAGGTTCGGCAGCCGGTTCACTTGTCTCGTATGCGTTAGGCATCACTGCGCTCGATCCAATCCGTTATGGATTGCTCTTCGAGCGTTTCCTCAATCCAGAGCGAATTTCGATGCCCGATATCGACTTGGATTTCGATGAGCGTCGTCGTGCAGAGATGATCCGATACGCGACCGATAAATATGGTGAGGATCGCGTGGCGCAGATCATCACCTATGCGAACATCAAATCGAAACAAGCGCTCAAGGATGCTACCCGCGTCCTCGGCTTGCCCTATGCGATCGGCGAAAAACTCACGAAGGCGCTACCGCCGACCGTCATGGGTAAGGACATCTCGCTCTCGGGCGTCTTCGACGTCGAGGATGAACGCCATTCCGAAGCTGGAGAGTTCCGGCAACTCTATGAGAGTGATGATGAAGCGCGCCGAGTCGTAGATACCGCTCGCGGTCTAGAAGGTTTGAAGCGGCAGTGGGGAGTGCATGCAGCAGGCGTCATCCTCAGTCGCGAGCCATTGATCGATGTCATTCCGATCCATCGCCGCGAATCGGATGGTGCGATCATCACCCAATTCGATATGGGAGCCTGTGAAGCGACGGGCCTGCTCAAGATGGACTTCCTTGGGCTTCGTAACCTCTCAGTGATCGATGATTGCCTCTCCAACATCAAGCGAAACCAGGGGATTGAGGTAACCCTCTCGACATCGAATCTCGATGATCCGAAGACCTTCGAGCTCCTGGCTCGTGGCGATTCTCTCGGTGTATTCCAACTCGATGGCGCTCCGATGCGAGCACTCCTGAAGTCGATGGCACCTGATTCATTCGAGGACATCTCCGCTGTCATTGCTCTCTATCGTCCAGGCCCGATGGGCGTGAATGCACATAACGATTACGCCGATCGCAAGAATGGTCGGAAGAAGGTCGAGCCGATCCATCCAGAATTGGCTGAACCTTTAGCCGAGATCCTTGACGACACCTATGGCTTGATCGTCTACCAAGAGCAAGTGATGGCGATCGCACAGAAAGTTGCCGGATTCTCGCTTGGACGAGCGGATCTGCTACGTAAGGCGATGGGCAAGAAGAACAAGGACATCCTCGATAAGGAGTACGTCCACTTTGAAAGCGGGATGCGTGCGAATGGCTTTAGCACGGATGCGATCGAGGAACTCTGGAAGACGCTCATCCCGTTCTCCGATTACGCATTCAATAGGGCACATAGCGCAGGTTACGGCGTCGTTGCCTATTGGACCGCATATCTCAAAGCCAACTATCCGACCGAATATATGGCAGCGCTCCTGACCAGTGTTCGTGACGATAAGGATAAGAGTGCTCTCTATCTCAATGAATGTCGTCGCATGGGAATCAAAGTCCTGCCACCGGATGTGAACTCCTCGGAAGCTGATTACGCTCCGCGCGGAAATGACATTCGTTTTGGTTTGACTGCGATTCGTAACATCGGTGAGAACGTCGTTGCCTCGATCAAACGAAGCCGAGAAGAGAAAGGCGATTTCACCTCCTTCACCGATTTCCTTGCCAAAGTTGATATTCAAGTCTGCAACAAGAAGACCATCGAGTCCCTGATCAAGAGCGGTGCCTTCGATTCATTAGGCGCAACGCGTAAGGGTTTGATGGCGATCCACCTCGATGCACTCGATGCGATCGTCGAGTCGAAGCGGGCCGAGGCGTTGGGTCAATACGACCTCTTCGGAGACGCTGGAGCGAGCCTTCAATCTGTCGCAGGGGGAGAGATCGCTGTGCCGAAGGAGGAATGGGAGAAATCCCTCCTCCTCTCTTATGAGCGCGAGATGCTCGGACTCTACGTATCGGATCATCCTTTGCTCGGCGTCGAATCCCGCCTTCGAGCGCTCACAGATATGCCGATAAGTAATCTCGGCGACGAGAGCGTGGTCCATGAGCAGATCGTCACGGTCGCCGGGTTGATCACTTCGGTCAGTCGAAAGGTCTCGCGGCAGGGAAATGCGTGGGCGATCGTTGGACTTGAGGATCTGGCTGGAGCGGTTGATGTCCTCTTCTTTGCCAATACCTATACCCAGTATGCGGAGAGTCTGAGTGAAGATCGAATCGTCGTCGTCCGAGGTCGCGTCGACAAGCGCGAAGAGAACATTCGTTTCATGGCGCTCGAGATGACCATTCCTGATATCAACCAACGAGCTGGTGGTCCGGTTGTGATACGACTCGAAGCGAATCGTTGTACGCCACCTCTCGTTGACCGAATGAAAGAGATTCTTCGAGCTCATCCAGGTTCGCGAGAAGTCCACCTTCAACTCGTTGGGCGCTCGATCACAACGTTAAAGATCGATGATGCGTTGAAAGTCAGTGCGACACCAAGTCTTGGTGCAGACCTCAAGGCATTATTGGGTCCCGACTGCATACGTTTCTAAATTAGACTGGCCAGGTGATCAGGCGTCTAGATCTTCGAGGGAGAAGTGCCCCGCTGGACAAGTCGACGGTCAGGAGCTTGATTCCTCGCGCCGCGCTCTCCATCGACTCGGTCATGCCCCAGGTGCAGGAGATCATCGAGCGCGTCAAGAGCGGTGATGAGAGCACTGTCATCGAATTGGGCCGAAGTTTCGATGGCATCGCACCAGAGAGTATTCGCGTTCCGACGGAGATCATCAACAAAGCAGTCGAAGAACTCGATCCAAAGATCAAGGATGCGCTACAACGCTCGATCGAACGGATTCGAAGAGTGCATCTGGATCAGGTGCGAAGCGAGAAGAGCGTTCTCGTCGAAGATGGCGCAACGGTGACGCAGCGATGGATTCCAGTAGATCGCGTTGCGCTCTATGTTCCTGGCGGCAAAGCTGTCTATCCCAGCTCGGTGATGATGAACGTCATTCCCGCTCAGATCGCGAAGGTTCCAAGCATCGCAATCCTCTCTCCGGCGCAGATCGAGAATCAGGGATGGCCGCACCCGACGATCCTTGCAACAGCGGCCTTGCTCGACGTAACTGAGATCTACGCGTTAGGTGGAGCCATTGCTGTAGCTGCTGCGACCTTCGGTGTACGAAATGGTGCTGGTGAGTGGGTGATGCAGCCCGCTGACATGGTTACAGGTCCTGGCAATATCTACGTCGCTGCCGCAAAGCGGGCCTTACGTGGATTGATTGGTATCGATTCAGAAGCGGGCCCTACCGAGATTGCCATCGTGGCAGATGAGAGCGCAGATGCTGGAGTCGTCGCTTCGGATTTGATCAGTCAAGCTGAGCATGACGTCATTGCAGCGGCAGTCTTGATCACGGATTCAATTTCTCTTGGAGATGAAGTGGAGCGCGAACTCATTGAGCGAGTACCGCGTACTCGCCATAGTGAGCGGATTCGTCAAGCGCTTTCTGGAGAGCAATCTGCGATTGTCGTCGTTGATTCGATCGAGGACGCTGTTGAGATCGCAAATCACTATGCAGCCGAACATCTTGAGATTCAAACCAAGGATGATGCGCGATGGTCAGAGAGCATTCGCAACGCCGGAGCAGTCTTCATGGGGCGCTTTACACCTGTCTCGCTGGGAGATTATTCAGCCGGATCCAATCACGTGTTGCCAACCGGAGGCTGTGCCTGTCACTCCAGCGGTCTATCGGTTCAAACGTTCCTCAAGGGAGTTCATTTCGTTTCGTATGACGAACGCGCCTTCAAGGCGATTGCACCCACCGTGATCACGCTGGCGCAAGCCGAGAACTTACCCGCGCATGGCGAAGCCATCACTGCACGCTTCTCGATCGAGGATTCAAAGGAAGATGCATGAACCAGTGGCCTGAGTGGCTTCCACTGAAGCAATCGCTTCGTGGACGTACACCATATGGAGCCCCACAAGTTGAAGCAGAGGCTCGACTCAATACCAATGAGAATCCTTACTCCTTGCCTGATTCGGTGGTGGCGGCGATTGAGGACTCCATCCATTCACACCTCGCTGGATTGAATCGTTATCCCGATCGAGATGCTCTATCGCTGCGCGGACATCTTGCAAGATATATCGAGAGGTATGTACTCAAGGATCAGACCCACTCCATCACGGGCGCGAATATCTGGCCAGCAAATGGAAGTAACGAAGTGTTGCAATCGATACTCCTTGCCTTTGGCGAGACGGTAGCTGGATTCACGCCTTCCTATTCGATGCATCCCATTCTCGCCGAGTCGGTTGGGAAGAGTTTCAAATCCGTGCCACTGCGGGCTGATTTCGCTCCTGACTTCGAGATACTCAAAGGTTTTCTGACATCTCGAAAGCCTGACCTCTTCTTCGTGACGACCCCCAATAACCCCACGGGACGCTCGTTACGTTCCGCTGAGATCGCCTCCATCGCAGAATCCATGGCAACTCATGGCGGTCTTCTCGTCGTCGATGAGGCCTATGGTGAATTCTCCGACGAGAGGAGCGCGATAGAACTCCTCAATCTTTATCCCAATCTCATTGTCGTTCGAACGCTGAGTAAGGCGCTGGCGTTTGCGGGAGCCCGTTTGGGTTATGCGATTGCGCGTGAAGAGGCGATCAAAGCGTTACAACTGGTGCGATTGCCGTACCACTTGAGTTCGCTCACTCAGGCAGCGGCTATAGCTGCGCTCGATAATGCGGAGATCTTGTTGAGTGGTGTCTCCCATCTGAAGGTAGAGCGAGAGAGGGTTTCAGAGAGTTTGCAAGCAATGGGCCTGACCGTCATTCCGAGTGATGCCAACTTCATCCTCTTTGGTGGTGAACGACTGACCGCTGCTCAGAATCTCTGGCAGCGCCTCCTAGATGGCGGTGTCTTGATCAGGGACGTTGGAATTCAAGGCTATCTGCGGGTGACGATCGGTACCGATGCAGAGAATGAGAAGTTCCTAGAAACTCTCTCGCGACTTCTTCAAGGATCTTGAACGCGTAGTAGCCTTACGAAACATTCCTACCCATGCAATGTGCAAGACCTAACCGGTGAGAGAGTTGGATAGAGAGCAGTGGAGAGTATGAGAACCTCGCGGATCGAACGGACCACCAAAGAGTCCTCCGTCATCATCGATTTGAATCTCGATGGTTCAGGTCTGATCGATGTGCAGACTGGCGTCCCATTCTTCGATCACATGCTCTCGCAGTTGGGCAAGCATTCTGGTTTTGACTTGAAAGTTAAGACAGACGGTGATGTCGATGTCGACTCACATCACACAGTGGAGGACACCTCCCTCGCATTTGGAGAGGCCTTGCGTACTGCTTTGGGAGATAAGGCGGGTATCCGACGATTCGGTGACGCCATGGTTCCATTGGATGAAGTCTTGGTACAGGCAGCAGTCGACCTGTCAGGACGGCCGTATCTCGTTCATCGCCAACCAGAGATCGTCGAACTCATCGGAACTTTCGACACCACACTGGGTCGACATATTTGGGAATCGATCGTTGCCGAGGCGCGTATTGCTCTCCACATCAGAGTGCTTGAAGGAAGGAATGCGCATCATGTCTTTGAGGCGCAATTCAAGGCAGTCGCAAGAGCACTTCGTGACGCCGTCTCACTCGATGGGAGAGTCTCGGGCATCCCTTCGACCAAGGGAACTCTTTGATCGCATTACTCGATTACGGTTCCGGAAATCTGCGATCGGCCGAGCGCGCTCTCGCAACGACAGGCGCTGATGTCGTCATAACGAGTGACTTCTCAGTGGCGCTCGAAGCTGAAGGTCTCGTAGTCCCCGGCGTTGGAGCTTTCGCTAGTTGCATGAGTGGACTTCGAGGAGTCCGTGGCGAGGAGTTGATCCGTCGCCGTTTCGAGATGGATCGACCAACGTTGGGAATCTGTATCGGAATGCAGATCCTCTTCAGCTCGAGCGAAGAGGATCCAGGCGTCGATGGTGTCGGGATCTTTGCATCTCATGTTGAGAAGCTCACCGCGAGAGTTGTGCCACATATGGGATGGAACCGAGTCCACTCTGCTGACTCATCTCGACTCTTCACTGGCATTTCGCAAGAGCGCTTCTACTTCGTTCACTCCTACGCCGCGAAGAGATCTGAAGCGCTCGAGTCAGCTCTCGTTTCGAGGGCAACCTATGAGGAGGAGTTCATTGCGGCGGTCGAATACCGATCGCTCGCTGCAACCCAGTTTCATCCGGAGAAGAGTGGGGCTGTGGGTTTGAAACTATTGGATAATTGGGTAAAGGGCCTACGGTAACGAGGATCAATGTACGAAACTCCACAGCTGACCGTCATTCCTGCGATCGACATCAAGGATGGTCGAGCGGTGCGATTGCATCAAGGTCGAGCAGATGAGGTCACAGATTACGGCGATCCTGTCGAACGCGCCTTTGAATTCGAAAGAACTGGCGCACGTTGGTTGCATGTGGTTGATCTCGATGCAGCCTTTGGAACTGGTGATAACAGAGCCATCGTTGAGGCGATCGTCGAGAACGTGGACATTTCAGTGGAAGTCTCTGGCGGAATCCGAGATACCGAAGCAGTAGAGCGTGCTTTGCAGACTGGCGCACATAGAGTCATATTGGGCACGGCAGCTATCGAACAACCTGAGTGGGCCAGCGCGATGATCGAAAGGTTCGGCGCCAAGATCGCAATTGGACTAGATCTACGTGACGGTCATGTCGCTACGCGAGGCTGGACTCAGTCGGAGGGTGCAGTCGATGGATTCATTGCACGATTCGATCAGGCGGGTTGTTCCACATATATGGTCACTGACATCTCCAAAGATGGCACCCTCACTGGCCCCAACCTTGAACTCCTAGAGCGTCTCGCTCGGAGCACAAAGGCGAATGTCATCGCATCAGGAGGTGTGGCCACGCTCGAAGACCTCGCTGCGCTTCGCAAGCTTGTCCCAGTAGGAGTCACCGCTGTGATCGTGGGAAAGGCTCTCTACGAAGGTGCCTTCACGATTGCCGAGGCATGTGAAGTGGCAGAGCGCAATTAGATGAGTTCCTCGACCGCCATATCGCGCACGCATCATGACCTTGCCATTCGTGTCATTCCTTGTCTTGATGTAAAGGGCGGCCGAGTCGTGAAAGGAACTCATTTCAAGGATTTGAAGGATGCCGGAGACCCCGTCGAGTTGGCCGCAAAATATGGTCGTGAAGGAGCAGATGAGCTGACCTTTTTGGACATCTCGGCAAGTGAAGAAGGGCGCGACACAACTCTCGAGATTGTCCGAAGGACGGCAGAAGAAGTTTTCATTCCTCTCACCGTCGGTGGTGGCGTATCGTCACCTGCAAACGTCAATCAACTGCTGCGTGCCGGCGCCGACAAAGTTGCGATCAATACAGCAGCGATCACGAGGCCGGGGTTGATCGATGAGATCGCGCGAAATTTCGGTTCGCAAGTCCTTGTTCTCTCTGTTGACGCACGGAGAAACCCATCGATGAAGAGCGGCTTTGAAGTGACCACACACGGAGGGAAGAGAAGTGCAGAGCGCGATGCCCTTGATTGGGCTCGTGAAGGCGTTGAACGCGGGGTTGGTGAGGTATTGCTCAATTCCATGGATGCCGATGGCACACAGGCTGGATTCGATCTCGTCATGATCGAGCAGTTTCATCGGGCGCTCTCGGTGCCATTGATAGCGAGTGGTGGTGCTGGGAGACCAGAGGACTTTGCATCTGCTGTTCGCTCAGGTGCGGATGCAGTACTTGCAGCCAGCGTCTTTCATTTCGGGGAGATTTCAATCGCTGAAGCAAAGGCCGCAATCTCCCGATCAGATTTCACAGTGAGGAATTGACATCATGATGAACATCTCCGAGGTATCACAAGAGGAGGCCCTTGCCGCTTTCCCGGATGAAGAATCACTTCTACCCGTCATCGTCCAAGATGAGGAGAGCAAGGAGGTGCTGATGTTGGCCCACCTCAATCGAGAGGCCTTACGTCGAACTTTCGAGACTTCGCGAGGGACCTACTTCAGTCGTAGTCGTCAAGAGATCTGGATCAAGGGAGAGGTCTCAGGAAACCGTCAATGGGTCCGATCCATCGCCTTTGATTGCGACCGGGATGCATTCCTTTTCCTGATTCATCAAGAGGGTGTTGCTTGCCACACGGGGGAGCGCAGCTGCTTCCATAACGCTCTCCTATGACTCGCCCGCACTTCTGCCCTTGCCTATACTCCAGCCATGCCTAAGTCACCCAAAGAGAATCCCCGCGCTGCCCGTCGACATGAATCCCGTAAGGAAGAGGGAGACAAAGTAACTCGCTGGATCGTTATCAGCATGGTTGCGCTCGTCGTCGTCACTGCAGCAGTCGTCAGTCTCTTCTCTCAGAATACTCAGACCGACGAGGACCTCTCGGCCCTGGACGGATTCTCAGTCTCGGCGCCAGTTCAATCACTCGTATCGGATGAGGATGACAAGGCGATCGTCTTCAATCAAGGTGCCCCGCTCAAACTTTCCATCTGGGAAGACTTCCAATGCCCGGTCTGCCAACAATTTGAGTCGGCAATCAGTGGCTATATCAATGAATTAGTTAGAAGCGGAGAGGCTGAAGTCGCATTCCACACTGCGTCATTCCTCGGCCCTGAGTCGCGTCGGGCAGCAAATGCTGGTTATTGCGCGGCCAGTGAAGGTTACTTCCTCGACTTCCATGAAGCGATGTACACGATCCAATCTCCGATTGAGAATTCAGGGTTTTGGAATCCAGATACCCTGGTAAAGATCGGCGAGAAGATTGGAATCACATCCGAGTCGTTTGCAAGCTGTGTTCGCGATGATGCCAATAGAGCTCTTGTCGACACGGTTGCCGATTCGATGGCGAAGTACGGTGTAGAGGGAACGCCCACCGTCTTTATCAATGGCAAGGAATGGCAGCGAACCCAGGCTGGATTTGATCTCGCAGAGTTCAAGTCCGCTGTCGAAGCTGCAAAGGCAGAGTAGTAGTTGATGGGAGCGATCCCACTCTCGATACCATCGCCTAGTTCCTCCATTCTTGAACTCGGTCCGATATCGATTCGCTATTACGCGCTTGCCATCATCCTCGGAGTCGTCGTTGCGGTAACCATCGGCAGTAGGAGAGCTCAAGCAATGGGTGCTCCTAAACCGCTGGTGAGCGATGTAGCAGTCCTCGCTGTTCCCTTTGGAGTCATCGGCGGACGCATCTATCACGTCATCACAACACCTGAGCCGTACTTTGGCGCGAATGGTGACCTGGTCTCGATCTTCTACATCTGGGAGGGCGGTCTAGGAATTTGGGGCGCGATTGCACTGGGCGCCCTAGGTGCATGGATTGCGTTTCGATATTTCGAGCGAAAAGGTGAGGTGGGTATCTCCTTTGCGCAGTTTGCAGATGCAATCGCACCAGGGATACTCGTGGCGCAAGCGATTGGGAGATTCGGCAACTGGTTCAATCAAGAGCTCTTTGGACGTCCAACAGATCTTCCTTGGGGACTTGAGATCGAGATCGGGAATCGCCCCTTCGGATACTCTCAATTCGAGACTTTCCATCCCACATTCCTCTATGAGGCGATCTGGTCCTCTCTGATCGCCCTGCTCTTGATCGCCATCACTTCGAAACTAGCCTCACATCCCGGTCGCATCTTCGCGCTCTATGTTGCGCTCTACTCATTGGGTCGCCTCTTCATAGAACAGCTTCGTATCGATACGGCCAATGAGATCCTCGGTTTTCGATTGAATACCTGGACATCGATCGTCATCGCGGCGCTGGCACTCGTTCTCTTCTCACGCCTTAAGTCGGTGCCGGATAAGGCAAGTGATAGCAAGTAGTATCGCAGTATGCCCATTGATGATGTGATCAAGCGGAATGAAGACCATCGCACTCACCGTTCAGGATGGCTTCGCGCAGCTGTCCTAGGAGCCAACGATGGCTTGGTATCGACATCGGCGTTGATGATCGGAATAGCTGCTGCGGGTGCAAATGATGTCGTCTTCACTGCAGGTCTGGCTGGCATTGCTGCTGGCGCTATGTCGATGGCTGTGGGTGAGTATGTGTCGGTGCGATCTCAGAACGATATTGAGGATGCCGATCGCAGACTTGAAGAGGAACATCTCGCAGCTGATCCCGAGGGTGAACTTGAAGAATTGACTCTGATCTACATGGAGCGAGGTCTATCACGTCCGCTTGCCGAACAGGTTGCGAGAGAACTTCACGAGAAGGATCCGCTTACCGCACATCTTCGCGATGAGTTGGGTCAATTCCATCTCACGAGGGCGCGACCAGTTCAAGCCGCGATCGCATCTGGTTTGAGTTTCACAGTTGGCGGAGTAGTCCCTTTGATGGGAGCCCTTGCTCCAACCTTGGGTGGCAAGGCCCTCACCATCGTCTCAGTGACCATGGTGGGTTTGATCCTTGCCGGAATCTTTAGCGGCAAGACAGCCGGCTCCTCCATTCCGCGCTCCGTTTTTCGCATGGTCGCCGGCGGAGCCTTAGGAATGTTGATCACGGCCGGAATCGGTCAGCTCTTCCATATCAATGGGGTCTGATCTCGTCGCTGCAATTGATTCGGTAGTTCATTTTGATGTAGGCCTGGAGTCAAAGAAGGTTTAGACTTTCGACTCCATCGGGCCGCCGTCGTCCCATTTCACTGATCTCATAAGGGGCGCGGGCTGTGGCATTTTCGCTCAACAATCCTCCGGTTGAAGGACTTTACGATCCTTCATTCGAACACGACGCATGTGGTGTTGCGATGATTGCGACCCTCAACAAACTGCCTACACATGAGATCGTTGAGCAGGGACTTCAAGCGCTTCGTAACCTCGAGCATCGTGGCGCATCGGGCGCAGAACCGAATAGCGGTGATGGCGCAGGGATTCTCATCCAGATTCCAGATCGCTTTCTTCGCCAGGCAGTCGACTTTGCTCTCCCAGAACTTGGACTCTATGCAACGGGAATCGCATTCATTCAGGATCCATCGTTTGATCTGGTCCAACTCGATTCCATCGCCGCAGAAGAGGGGCTTCGCATACTTGGTTGGCGAGAGGTACCTACCGATCCCTCCGATCTGGGTAAGACAGCACTTTCTACGATGCCGCTCTTTCGACAGATCTTCGTCGAATCATTAAAGGGTGATCGTGACTTAGTACTTGAGCGGATGGCATTCTGTTTTCGCAAGCGGGTCGAGCACGCTTATCCGATCTATTTCCCATCGCTCTCTTCGCGAACGCTCGTCTACAAGGGAATGTTGACCACCGGTCAATTACAAGATTTCTTCCCTGACCTATCTGAGCCGACACTTGAATCAACGCTCGCACTTGTCCATTCAAGGTTTTCCACCAATACCTTCCCGTCCTGGCCACTGGCGCACCCTTATCGCTACATCGCCCACAATGGTGAGATCAATACGGTGCGCGGAAATAGGAATTGGATGTCCGCTCGCGAATCCCTTCTCGCCAGCGAATTGATTCCCGGCGACATCTCAAGATTGCTTCCGATCGTCAATCCTCAAGGTTCTGACTCTGCTTCCTTCGATGAAGTGTTGGAGCTTCTCTACCTGGGTGGACGTTCATTGCCACATGCTGTCTTGATGATGATCCCTGAAGCGTGGGAGAACCATCAGAGCATGTCTCAAGAGCGGAAGGATTTCTATCGGTTCCACGCTTCACTGATGGAGCCTTGGGATGGGCCGGCTTGTGTCACCTTTACCGATGGTCGACAAGTTGGCGCTGTCTTGGATCGAAACGGATTGCGTCCATCTCGATTCTGGATCACGAAAGATGGCATGGTGATCCTGGCCAGCGAAGTCGGTGTCCTCGATTTTCCCGCCGATCGCATCGCTCGCAAGGGTCGATTGCAACCAGGCAAGATGTTCTTAGTCGATATCGAGAACGGTCGAGTAGTTGAAGACGACGAGATCAAGGACCGCCTTGCGAGTGAAGCGCCATATGGTGAGTGGCTCAAGCAGGGAATCGTCAGGCTTTCCGATCTTCCAGCGAGGGAACACATCTTCTACCCACATTCATCGGTAGTTCGAAGGCAAAGGGCCTTTGGATATACCGAGGAGGAGTTGAGGATCCTGCTTACTCCGATGGCGAAGAGTGGTGCGGAGCCGATTGGATCCATGGGAACCGATACCCCGATTGCAGCTCTCTCAGAGAAGCCACGACTCCTCTTTGACTACTTCTCGCAACTCTTTGCGCAGGTGACCAATCCACCGCTCGATGCAATCAGAGAAGAGCTTGTTACTTCTCTCGGTGGCTCCATCGGCCCCGAGCACAATCTTCTTGACCCGGGCCCAGAATCGTGTCAACAGATCTCACTAGCTTTCCCGGTGATCGATAACGATGAATTGGCGAAGATCATCAACGTCAATGTCGATGGCGATCGACCTGGTTTCGAAGCACATGTGGTGCGAGGACTCTTCCCGATCGCTGATGGCGCTGAAGGACTTGTCCTGCGAATCGATCAGATCTGCGCCGAAGTCTCGAGAGCGATCGCAGATGGAGCACGACTTATCGTCCTATCGGATCGCGATGGCGATGCTGAGAACGCACCGATTCCATCACTCTTGCTCACTGCAGCAGTCCACCATCATCTGATTCGAGAGAAGAGTCGCACTCAAGTCGGTTTGGTCGTGGAGAGTGGCGAAGTTCGAGAGGTCCATCACGTAGCACTCCTGATCGGCTTTGGTGCAGCAGCAGTCAATCCATATCTTGCGATGGAGAGCGTGGAGGATTTGGTTCTTCAAGGAGTCCTTACGGGTATCACTCCAGAGAAGGCCGTCCGCAATCTGATCAAGGCGCTCGGTAAGGGTGTTCTCAAGGTGATGTCCAAGATGGGCATATCAACGATTGCTTCCTACACCGGCGCACAAGTCTTCGAGGCGATAGGCCTCTCGAAGGATCTCATCGACAGATATTTTGTCGGATGTACCTCCAAGCTCGGTGGCGTTGGTATCGAAGTCATTGCGCAAGAGACGATCGCTCGCCATCACATCGCCTATCCGCCTGGCGGTGAGATTCCGGGTAGCAAGAAGCTCCCCATCGGCGGTGAGTACCAATGGCGTAGAGATGGCGAACCCCACCTCTTCGATCCGGAGACCGTCTTTGCATTGCAACATGCAACGAGGCAGAAGCGCTACGACATCTTCAAGCGGTACACAACTCGTGTCGATGATCAGAGCAAGAGATTGATGACTTTACGTGGACTCTTCTCATTCAAAGAGGGGATGCGACCAGCTATCCCGGTTGAGGAAGTCGAACCGGTCTCCGAGATCGTCAAGCGTTTCTCGACCGGTGCGATGAGTTATGGCTCTATCTCTCAAGAAGCGCACGAAACCCTTGCAATCGCGATGAATCGCCTGGGTGGAAAATCAAATACCGGTGAAGGTGGCGAGGATGCTGCGCGATATGTGCCGCTGCCCAATGGTGATTCGAAGCGCTCTGCCATCAAACAAGTAGCGAGTGGTCGCTTTGGCGTGACGAGCGAATACCTCGTCAATAGCGATGACCTTCAAATCAAGATGGCACAGGGCGCGAAGCCTGGAGAAGGCGGTCAGTTGCCCGGCAACAAGGTCTATCCGTGGATCGCGAAGGTCCGTCACTCCACCCCGGGCGTTGGTCTCATATCGCCACCACCGCATCACGACATCTATTCGATCGAAGATCTAGCTCAGCTGATTCACGACTTGAAGAATGCGAACGAGCATGCGCGTGTTCACGTCAAGCTCGTTGCTGAGGTTGGTGTTGGGACAGTTGCTGCAGGAGTGAGCAAGGCTCATGCCGATGTGGTTCTGATCTCGGGTCACGATGGTGGAACCGGAGCATCTCCACTGACATCACTCAAGCATGCTGGTGCACCATGGGAATTGGGATTGGCCGAGACTCAACAGACGTTGATGCTCAACGGACTTCGTGATCGCATCGTGGTACAGGCCGATGGTCAGATGAAGACAGGTCGCGATGTAGTGATCGCCGCACTCCTCGGTGCTGAAGAGTATGGATTTGCAACTGCGCCTTTGGTGGTTTCAGGTTGCATCATGATGAGGGTATGCCATCTCGATACCTGTCCTGTTGGTGTCGCGACACAGAACCCAGAACTTCGCAAGAAGTTCAGCGGTAAGCCGGAGTTCGTCGAGACCTTCTTTGAGTACATCGCCGAGGAAGTGCGTGAGATCTTGGCCTCTTTGGGTTTCCGCTCTTTGAGCGAAGCGATTGGGGCGATAGAGGTTCTCGAGACCAAGGCTGCTATCGATCATTGGAAGGCGAGCGGCCTCGATCTCTCGCCGATCCTCACTCTGCCAAAGGCAGCAGAATCGTCACCTCGTCAGCGCACCATTGCACAGGACCACGGACTCGATAGAGCCCTCGATAGAGAACTGATCAAACTCGCCGCTCCCGCGTTGCAGTCAGGGGAGTCTGTAAACCTGCAACAGGCGATCAGCAATGGCAACCGCACCGTCGGAACCATGCTCGGATCTGAGATGACACGATCTGGCAGGCCATTCGCTGATGACACAATCTCGATCTCATTTACTGGATCTGCCGGCCAATCCTTTGGTGCTTTCATTCCGCGAGGATTGACGTTGCGCCTCTACGGCGATGCCAATGACTATGTCGCGAAGGGAATCTCTGGCGGGCGAGTGATCGTTCGACCGGACATCAATGCCTCCTTCGCCTCTGAAGAGAATGTGATCGCTGGAAACGTCATCGGATACGGTGCAACATCAGGCGAGATCTTCATTAGGGGAGTCGTCGGAGAGCGGTTCTGCGTGCGCAATTCTGGCGCAACCGCCGTCGTTGAAGCCGTTGGGGATCACGGATGCGAGTACATGACAGGTGGCGTTGTGGCGGTACTGGGTCCGACGGGTCGTAATTTCGAAGCTGGTATGTCCGGTGGCATCGCCTACCTTTTGGACCTCGATCCTAAGAAGGTCAACACAGAGATGGTTGATCTCTCTCCCCTCGATAGCGAGGATTCGGATCGACTCAAAGCGCTGGTCTCCAAGTTCCATGCTGAGACGGGATCGGAAGTAGCAGCAGAGCTTCTTGGTGATTGGCAAGGATCATTGGCGCGATTCACTCTGGTGATGCCTCGTGACTATCGACGAGTCTTGGAGGCGATTGCAAAGGCGGAGCGCGAAGGCTTGGATGTAGAGAAATTTGTGATGGAGGCGAGCAATGGCTGATCCAAAAGGGTTCTTAAAGACCGAACGCAAGACTCCTGAGCGACGCCCCGTCGATATTCGAATCCGCGACTGGAAAGAGGTCTACAAGGAACAAGACTTCTCCGAGCTACAGAAGCAAGCTGGTCGTTGTATGGACTGTGGCATCCCGTTCTGTCATCAAGGGTGTCCACTTGGGAATTTGATCCCAGAGTGGAATGACTTGATTTGGCGTGGAGAGAAGGAAGAAGCGATCGCTCGTCTTCATGCTACGAATAACTTTCCCGAGTTCACCGGTCGCCTCTGCCCAGCGCCCTGCGAGACAGCCTGTGTCGTTGGAATCAATGGCGATCCGGTCACCATCAAGCAAGTAGAGCTTCGAACCATCGAAGAGGCTTTCGAGCGCGGTCATGTGAAACCCCATCAACCAGATCGAATCACCGGAAAGGTCGTCGCTGTCATCGGTAGCGGTCCTGCGGGACTTGCCTGCGCACAGCAATTGACGCGAGCCGGTCATACCGTTTTGGTCTATGAACGAGCCGCGAAGATCGGCGGGCTCTTGCGATACGGAATACCTGAGTTCAAGATGGAGAAAGCCATCCTGGATCGGCGATTGGCTCAGATGGAGCGAGAGGGAACACGCTTTCGGGCAGGCGTGGAGGTCGGCAAAGACATCACAGTCGCCGAGTTGAAGTCACGTTATGACGCAGTCGTGATCGCAACTGGGGCGACACAATGGCGTGATCTTGCGATACCTGGTCGAGAACTACACGGTGTCTATCAAGCGATGGAGTATCTACCCTGGGGAAATAAGCAGGCGCTTGGCGAATTGCCATCGGAGCCACCCATCAATGCAGAGGGTAAGCGGGTTGTGATCCTAGGTGGCGGAGATACTGGTGCCGATTGTTTGGGAACTGCGCTACGGCAAGGGGCGCGATCGGTCACTCAAATTGAGATCATGCCGCGTCCATCCGATGAACGTCCTACCAATCAACCATGGCCAACATATCCGATGGTCTACCGCGTCAGCAGTGCACATGAAGAAGGTGGAGAGCGAATCTATTCCATTGCCACTGAGGAGTTTCTCGGTGATGAGAATGGAAACTTGCGTGCGCTGAAAGTGGTGGAAACAGAGTGGAAGGACGGACGATTCATCCCAGTGGAAGGAAGTTCACATGAGATCGAGTGCGAGCTGGTCTTCTTGGCGATGGGATTCACCGGCCCAGAGAAGGGTCCATTGATCACCGATTTCAATCTCACGCTCGATACTCGGGGTTCGATCTCTCGTAACGACGATTATGAGACTTCGGAAGAGAGCGTCTTCGTCTGCGGTGATGCAGGACGCGGTCAATCTTTGATCGTCTGGGCCATCGCTGAAGGGCGCAGTGCTGCAGCCTCAGTGGACCGCTATCTCACTGGGCGACGACAGTTGCCGATTGCAGTCTCACCCTCCGATCGACCATTGATGGTCTAGGTATAGACAGTAGAGCCCGAAAAATAGAAGAAAGATAGGATTTTCATATGTTCGCAGCGATGGATCTCAAACGTCGGGCAAAGATCGTTTGCACTATCGGACCGGCGGTTGCGAGCGTAGAGCGAATCCAAGAGTTGATTGCCGCAGGAATGAATGTGGCTCGCCTCAACCTTTCACACGGTGATTACTCAGAACATGAGCGCGTCTATTCATTGATTCGCGAGAACGCGGCTCGGGCAGGTCGTCCAGTGGCAATTCTGGTCGACCTCCAGGGCCCGAAGATTCGCCTAGGAAGATTTAGCAATGGGCCGCATCGCGTTGAAGCTGGTCACCGTTTCGCCATCACCATCGACGATATCGACGGCACAGCGGATCGAGCCAGTACGACATACAAGGGGCTTCCCGGAGATTGCTCGCCAGGTGATCTGATCTTGATCGATGATGGAAGCATCATGGCGAAGGTGATCGAGGTGAGCGATCGTGATGTGGTTACGGAGATCGTTCAAGGTGGCATGCTCAGCAACAACAAAGGAATCAACCTTCCAGGAGTTGCTGTCTCAGTGCCGGCGATGTCTGAGAAGGACCGCGATGATCTCCGCTGGGCTCTCAAAGTGGGGGCGGACTTGATCGCTCTATCTTTCGTCCGCAACGGGAAAGATATCGAGGAAGTCCTTGCCATCATGACTGAAGTTGGACGTCGCGTGCCAGTCATCGCGAAGATCGAGAAACCGCAAGCAGTTGAGAATCTCAACGAGATCATCGAAGCTTTCGACGGGTTGATGGTCGCTCGAGGTGACCTAGGCGTCGAGCTGCCCTTTGAAGATGTTCCGATGGTTCAGAAGAGATGCATCACTGCGGCACGCGAGATGGCGAAACCGGTCATCGTTGCGACCCAGATGCTCGATTCGATGATCAACAATCCTCGTCCCACGCGTGCTGAAGCAACCGACTGTGCCAATGCAGTCCTCGATGGTGCCGACGCCCTGATGCTCTCAGGTGAGACGAGTGTGGGTCAGTATCCGATTCAAGCTGTTGAAACCATGGCGAGAATCATCGAGAAGACGGAGAGCGAGGCGCTCGATCTCATCCCGGCGCTCAAACATGCGCCAAGGACAAAAGGCGGTGCGATCACGAAAGCGGCGACAGAGGTTGGAACGATCATCGGCGCGAAGTACTTGGTCGCTTTCACCCAGAGTGGAGATTCTGCTCGAAGGATGTCGAGGCTCCGCTGCGCGATTCCAATGCTTGCATTCACTCCTGAAGAGGGCACTTTCAATCGACTGGCACTGACCTGGGGCGTTGAACCCATCATCGTTCCGATGGTGACCACTACCGATGAGATGGTGAGGCAGGTAGATCAGATCCTGATCGAAAGTGGAACTGTCGCAAAAGGCGAGAGCGTTCTCATCGTTGCAGGCTCGCCACCGGGAATCCCTGGCTCAACCAATGCTATGCGCGTTCACATCATTGGAGCAGCGGTCGACGGGGTAGCGGCTGCCTACCGACAGTAGCCTCGCTATAATTCGGCCTCACGCCTCGGTACTCCAACGGTAGAGAGGGCGGTCTCAAACACCGCATAGTGTCGGTTCAAATCCGACTCGAGGCACATGACATATCGGATCGTGGTCGCCGAAGATGAGGCGCTGATCCGACTCGACCTCGTAGAGATGCTTCGCGGCGGTGGCTATGAGGTTGTCGGCGATGTCGCCAATGGCGCAGAGGCAATCGAGATGATCCGTGAGCAAAGCCCTGATCTGGCGATATTGGATGTCAAGATGCCGGTGATGGATGGCATCACCGCCGCCGAAAAGATCCACGGAGAGTGCGCGATTTTGATCCTGACTGCTTTCAGTCAAAAGGAATTGATTGACCGTGCCAGCGAAGCTGGTGCCATGGCGTATGTAGTTAAACCATTCACTCTCACCGAGCTCCAACCTTCGATTGAAATAGCGGTTGCACGATTTCGCCAGATGAAGGCCCTTGAAGCTGAGGTGAAGGACATCCATGAGCGGCTTGAATCTCGAAAATTGATCGACAGAGCAAAGGGCATCTTGATGGGGGCCCTCAACCTCAGCGAACCAGAGGCCTTCTCCTGGATACAAAGGACAGCGATGGATCGCCGAATCTCCATGAAGGCGGTTGCTGAGGCAGTCATCAGCCCGGAGAAGTCCTTATTTTGAGCGATTCCATCCCACGATGTGAGACGGACCCGAAACTTTCTTCTCACATTTATTGAGAATTGGGTGAGGGTGAGAATAGCCTTGACTCTCCAAACCGCTCCCTTTGATTGTTAGGGAGTGGCTTAAACAATCGAGAGGCAAAAAATGCAGAAATCACTCAAGGTGACCCTTCTTGCAGTACTTGCGTCCCTAGGTCTCGTCGTTGCTGGTTGCTCCAGCGACGGTGGCGAGAGCTCAGGTCCGCTCAAGATCGGTTCACTTCTTCCTGAGACTGGAAACCTCGCATTCCTTGGACCACCAGAGTTCGCAGGTGTTGATCTTGCAGTTCAAGAGATCAACGATGCAGGTGGCGTTCTTGGCAATCCGATAGAGCACCTTCGTGGTGACTCCGGAGATACATCAACAGATATCGCGCAGCAGACTGTCGATGCACACATCGCAGCTGGTGTCAGCGCAATCGTTGGTGCAGCATCTTCAGGTGTTTCACTCACCGTTATCGACAAGATCACCAGCGCTGGGATCGTTCATTTCTCCCCAGCTAACACCTCACCAGATCTGACAACCTATGCAGATGATGGTTACTACTTCCGTTCCGCTCCATCAGATACTTTCCAGGGCGCAGTCCTCGGTCAGTTGATGGCAAATGACGGTGCATCAAACGCGGTCTTCTTGAACCTCGATGATGCATACGGCAACGGTCTTGCGAAGTATGGAATCGCTGCATTCAGCGGTACTTCAACAAACATCGTCTACAACCCACAAGCAGCTGAGTTCTCAGCTGACGTTGCGAAGGCAAAGGCTGCAAATCCTGACGCTATCGCGCTCATCGGCTTCGATGAGACTGCAAAGATCATCGCTGAGATGATCAAGCAGGGTGTTGGACCGGACAAGGTGCCGCTCTATCTCGTCGATGGAAACCTCTCCGCTCAGGCATACAAGGATCTGCCAGCAGGAATCATGAAGGGCGTCAAGGCGACCCTTCCTGGTGTTCTCGCATCTGCAGACCTCCAGGCCAAGCTCCTTGAGGTAGACCCATCACTCACCGACTTCTCATATGCTCCTGAGTCATATGACGCAGTCATGCTGATCGCCCTTGCTGCTGAGCAGGGTGGCGCGACTGATGGTGCAACCATCCGCGACAACCTCCAGGCAGTCTCTGCAGGTGGCACCAAGTGCTACACCTTCGCAGAGTGCAAGGCGCTTATCGCTGACGGTGAAGATATCGACTTCGACGGTGTCTCCGGACCAATCGAATTCGACAGCAACGGAGACCCATCGGTTGCAACCATGGGTATCTACCAGTACTCAGCCAATGACAAGTTCGCAGCTCTTGCTGATGAATTCATCACTGGTGATGTACCAGCTCAGGAATAACCTGAACTAACGAAAAGGGCCCCGGTAGCGATACCGGGGCCCTTTTTCTTGTATCTAATTCTTCTTGAACGTAACTCGCTTACTTCTTCTCTTGACCCAAGGTACCAAGATAGAGCTCAACAACTTTAGGATCCACGGCAAGGCTCTTGCCGCTTCCTTCGTAAGCATTCTTCCCTTGATCGAGAACGTAGCCTCGGTCGACGATCTGAAGGCAGCGACGGGCATTCTGTTCAACGATGATGACGGTGACTCCAGTTTGGTTGATCTTGCGAACCAAGATGAAGACTTCATCTTGGAGCGCAGGGCTCAATCCGGCACTTGGCTCATCGAGTAAGAGAACCGATGGGTTCATCATCAATGCTCTTGCCATAGCGACCATTTGGCGTTCACCACCGGAGAGAGAGCCAGCCTTCTGGGTACGACGTTTTGCAAGGGTTGGGAAGAGTTCCATCACGTAGTCGGCACGCTCTTGGAATTTATCCATCGATTGGAAGGCGCCGATCTCGAGGTTTCCCTGAATGGTCAAGGAAGGGAAGACGTTATTCGTCTGCGGAACGAATCCAATCCCTAGCTTGACCAACTCGTCAGCGCGCTTATTGGTGATCTCTCTTCCCTTGAGCGTGACGCTTCCTTCACGAACCTTGACTAAGCCAAAGAGGGCCTTGAGAAGGGTCGATTTGCCGGCACCGTTGGGACCAATGATTCCGACGAGCTCGCCTTCATTGGCGTAGAGGTCACATCCATTGAGGATGTTGACTCCGGGGAGATAGCCAGCGATGAGCCCCTTTGCTTCAACAAGAGCGGCCATGACTAGAAAACTCCGTTCTCTTCAAGACTCTCATCGTGGTGGGCGCCGAGGTAGGCATCCACCACAGCCTGATTGCGCATGACTTCGTGAGGGGTTCCTTCCGCCACGATCTTGCCTTGTGCCATGACGACGACCCAGTCGCTGATATCCCTGACCATATCCATGTCATGTTCGACGAAGAGGACGCTCATGCCATCATCACGAAGCGATTTGATATGGCCAAGCAGTGATTGCTTCAGGGCAGGATTGACGCCAGCCATGGGTTCATCAAGCATCACGATCTCTGGATTGACCATCAGCGCCCGCGCCATCTCAAGGAGCTTTCGTTGACCACCGGAGAGGGCTGCGGCGAAATCATCCTTCTTATCGATCAATTTGAATCGAACCAAGAGTTCTTCGGCTCGAGCAGTGATCTCCTTCTCTTGGTCGCCCCAAATCCAACGAAGCGGAGAGAGGAGAAGGGACTCGCCACGCTGGCCTGTCGCAGCGAGACGCATGTTGTCCATGACAGAGAGGCGATAGAGCGACTTGGTCAATTGGAACGTTCGGACCATACCTAGCTTTGCCACCTTGTGCGGGCCGAGTTTTGAGATCTCGGTACCGTTGAATTTCCAACTTCCCTCTTGCGCGGTGTCGAAACAGGTCAAGAGATTGAAGAGAGTTGTCTTGCCTGCGCCGTTAGGGCCGATGAGGGCGGTGATGCCGTGGCGTTGTACTTGTAGCTGGTCGACATCGACAGCAGTGAGTCCACCGAAGACGCGTTTGACCCCTTCAGCCACGATGATGGGATCTGGCTTCGAGACACCAGGCTGACCATCTACTTTCGCAAAGACCGCTTTCGACGTTGCGGCGTAGTCATGGTTCTCTTTAGGCGCGGGCATCGAGAGCCAACTCCTTTCGATCACCGAAGATTCCTTGTGGGCGGAAGATCATGAGCAACATCAACCCTAAGCCGACCAACATGAAGCGGACCTGGCCGACTTGATTGGGGCCGATGAGCCAATCTGGAATGAGATTCTCACTCACTGCTTGGCGGAGAGTCTGCTCCACGAAGACCAAGAGGAACCAGAAGATGATCGAACCGACGACAGGGGAGAAGACGCGTGCTGCTCCACCCAAGATCAAGACGGTGTAGGCAAAGAAGGTAAGGGCGGTACCGTAATTGTCTGGCTGAACTGACTGGCGCGAGATCGCGTAGACGGCGCCACCGAGCGAACCGATGATTCCGCCGATGATCAATGATTGCATCTTGTAGAGGTAGACGTTCTTGCCGACGGATCGAACGGCTTCTTCGTCCTCACGAATCGCCTTCATCACTCGACCCCATGGTGAGTTCACCAGGAGCCACATCACGCCAAGCACTGCTGCGACTAGAAGCCAACCAGTGATCACAACCCAGAGGTCATTAGGTGTGAATCGGAGGATCGCGATGTCGATCCCTGATGTGAATGGATTGAGATCGAAGAACTCTTTTCCGAACTTACCTGTGATTCCATCAGAGCCACCGAGCGTCTCGTTGAAGGTCGCCGAACGCGCGATCTGTCGGATGATCTCCGCGGCTGCAATGGTGACGATAGCTAGGTAGTCAGCTCGAAGTCTCAATGTGGGAAGGCCGAGGATAAGCGCGAAGACTGTGGAGGTCAGGATGCTTGCACCGAGAGCAGCCCAGAGTGAGAAGCCGTACGAGACGACGAGAACCGCGGTGGTGTAGGCACCCACAGCGAGGAAGCCTGCTTGACCGAAATTGAGCAAACCGGTGTAGCCAAAGTGCATGTTGAGACCAATCGCTGCGAGAGCGAAGATGATCGTATTGACCCCGATCGCTGAGCTGAGCGATTGCTGGATGATGAAGAGGAAGTCCATTTATCCCACCCGGTCTTTCTTTCCAAGGATTCCTTGTGGGCGTACCAAGAGAATCACGATGAGAACGAAGAGGGCACCAACGTATTTGAGTTCAGTTGGGATGAAGAGGGTTGAGAGCTGAATGAAGATTCCAATCACCATCGAGCCCACGACCGCGCCGTGAGCGGTGCCGAGTCCTCCGAGAGTCACTGCAGCGAAGATGAGCAGGAGATTGTCTTGCCCCATCAAGAAGCTGACCCCTTGGTTGACGGTGATCATGATTCCAGCGAAACCAGCGAGCACTGCACCCAATATCCAAACCGATCGGATCACCTTCTCCACCTCCACACCGGAAGCTGAGGCGAGGGCTGGGTTATCTGCAACTGCCCTACTGGCCTTACCCATACGAGTCTTGAGCAGCCAGAGCGTTGCGAGAATCAAGAAGACAATTCCAACTGAGGTCGTGATGATCGACTTAGGAGTGATTGAAACTGGGCCGAACTGGAGTCCTGCTTGGCCGGCATACTCTGGAAGCTGCCTGGTATCGCCGCCAAATATGAAGAGGAAGAAGTAGCGGACCAATATCGCGAAACCAATAGAAACTACAAGCATCGCAATGAGGCCAGTACCTCGTCGGCGAAGTGGTTTCCAAAGGAGACGATCTTGAAGATACCCACCGACGATTCCTGCCGCGATCAAAGCCAGCGGAATGGCATAGAAGACGCGAAGACCTACGATCGCGCTAAAGAAATAGGTGAAGAGACCACCCAAGGTGAGCAATTCGCCATGCGCGAAATTCGTTAAGCCGGTAGTTCCATAGACGAGGTTCAATCCAAGCGCCGCGAGGGCAATGATCAACCCAAGAATCGCACCGTCGACGAGAAGTTGCATCGTCTGATCGAAGGTGGATGACTTGGGTGCGCCTTCGCCAATCGGGAAGAGAACGCTGAGGCTGCCACGTAACTGCAAGACATTGACTCGCCGCTCCTCCGGAATACCCGCGGTCAGAGTCTGGCCCTCGGGAAGCGTTGCGAGGTTGATCTTTACGAAGTAGTTGCCGGTCTTCGTTGCAACGTAGCTCCAACTTCCGGTGGCATCCGTTGTGACCGTTGCGAGGGTCGATGCATCATCTCGTACGGTGAGCTCGACTCCCTCCAGCGGGGCCTTATCACTATCAAGGATTACACCCTTGATGGTCGCGCTCTCTGCGAAGGCGGTCGGCGCAATGACCACTGACATGACCACCGAGAGGAAGCCTGAGAGCAGAAGCGCGAGAGAGAGTCTCATTGCTCTGGAAATCACGAGGATGTTCAACTCCTAAGGTTCGGGCCTATCTGTCGGACGATCGACTGGCGGGCGATCGAGCCGTGGATATTCAAGAAGTGGGAATAGTAGCCAACGACCTCACCCCGCGCACTAGCTTTGGTAATAAATCTAAACAATAGGAAAGACTGACCCTCAGGAGGGCAGGGGTTGAGGCGGTCGATCCAGGAGGAGACAGGTCAATCGTGCGGTGCAGGTCTTGATGCCTTCTTCATTGGTGATGACGATTTCGTAACAGGTGATGGTTCGCCCGAGCGAGATGGCTGTCGCAACACCGGTGACAAACCCTGATGTGGCTGACTTGTGATGGGTGCACGAGAGCTCGATCCCTACCGAAGTCCTATTGAGTCCAGCATGAAGCTGTGATGCGATCGAACCAAGACCTTCGGCCAGGACTGCATTTGCGCCACCATGGAGCAAGCCAATCGGCTGACGATTGCCTTCTACTGGCATGCGCCCAACGACGCGCTCTGGCGAAGCCTCGATGATCTCGATCCCCATCTTGGCTCCGAGTTCACCACTTCCTCGCTTCATAAGGAACTCCATGTAATCGGTGATCGAGCCATCTCTAGACATGTGGTGATGATAGTCGTGAACCTCAATCAAAGCCTTGCTGTGGCACACTCACTGGCGTGAAGACCGGGAACCAGCGAAAGATCCTTCTTCTTGATGGACATTCCTTGGCGTATCGAGCCTTCTATGCCCTCCCAGTCGAAAACTTCACCACCTCCTCCGGACAGTCGACCAATGCGATCTATGGCTTTGCCTCGATGCTCATCAACCTCTTGGCACAGGAGAAGCCCGATCAGGTGATCGTCGCTTTCGATGTTTCGCGCAAGACCTTTCGAAGTGAGAAGTTTCCAGAATACAAAGCGAATCGCGCTCGCTCTCCCGAGGAATTCAGATCTCAACTCTCATTCATCAATGAGATCTTGGCAGCCTTCGACATTCCGATCATCGAACGAGATGGCTACGAAGCAGACGATCTCATCGCGACATTGGCTCGAGAAGCGCTCGAGCATGACTCATCGGCGCAGATTCTCATCACCACGGGTGATAGAGATTCTTTCCAATTGATCCGACCCGGAGTGACTGTGCTCTACCCGAAAAAAGGTGTCACTGATCTTGCTCGGATGGATGAGGAGGCTGTGATCGAGAAGTACGGAATCACGCCGGCTCAGTATCCGGATTTTGCTGCTCTTCGCGGAGATCCGAGTGACAATCTTCCTTCGATTCCCGGCGTAGGAGAGAAGACGGCAACGAAGTGGATCCAGGAATATGGATCACTTTCGAATCTGATCTCCCATGCCGATGAGATTTCGGGAAAGTCAGGAGAGGCACTTCGAGGCGCACTCGCTCAACTCTCTCTCAATCGCGAGCTGACTCATTTGGTCGACGACGTACCTCTTGGCGATGCTTTGGTCAACGAACTCGTTTCGCAGTCGTGGCAAGGCATCGATCGGGCAAAAGCGTTGGAGATCTTCTCAGACCTCGAGATCAGGACGTTGCGGGATCGGATTGAAAAGCTCCCTCAAGGTCTGTCGAGCGCTCACCATGGTGGAGAAGCAGAGAAGCCTTCGGAGAGCCAGATCGTGGCCAAGAGAGTGAGCGAAGATGAATTGGCCGAATTCTTCGCCGACTGCTCTGCTCATGGAAAGGAAGTAGCTTTCCATGTTGCCGGCTCGCATCGCCTGGGCGATGCCATTGCACTCTCAGCGGATGGTCTCCACGTCCAATGGGCCGAAGTTCGATCGCAAGCAACATTTCTCAATACAGTTCTTTCCAAGATCACTGTTGCCATATTTGGCCATGGTCTGAAGTCTCAACTGCATGGCATCGACGAACAGATTCAGATCGATCTCATATTCGACACGGAGCTGGGGTCCTACCTGCTCAACCCAGGAGCGCGCGATCTGACCCTAGAAGAGTTGGTGATGGAGCGATTCGGGTATCAACGAAACAGTGAATCGACCGAAGCAGATCTCTTCAGCGACCAATCCTTCGACCCTGAATTGGCAGCGTACCTCTGGCCGTTGCGAGAGAAGATCACGCAAGAGCTCGCTGCTAGTGAACAGAGTGAACTCTTACGTCGCATCGAACTTCCGCTGACTCTGATCTTGGCGCGGATGGAGGATCGTGGGATTGGATTCGACCTTAAGAAGGCAGAATCACTTCACCAGCATTTCGCACTCGAAGTGAAGAATCGAAGCGCAGATGCCTTCGCCACGGCCGGGCATGAATTCAATGTGAACTCACCGAAGCAATTGCAGGTCATTCTCTTCGATGAACTCAAATTGCCGAAGACGAAGAAGATCAAGAGCGGCTACAGCACAGATGCTGATTCCCTGCAGTGGCTCTACAGCGAAACAGAGCATCCCTTGTTGACCTCGCTCCTTCGAATCAGAGAAGTGAGTAAGTTGCAGAGCATCATTGAAGGACTTCTTAATTCGGCGCGGGACGGCCGCATTCACACCACTTTCCAACAGACTATTACCGCCACCGGACGACTCTCCTCAATCGACCCGAACCTGCAGAACATCCCGATTCGCTCCGATGAGGGCCGGAAGATCCGCGATTGTTTCGTAGCAACTGATCCGTTCGAATCCTTGATGACCGCTGATTACAGCCAGATCGAGATGCGGATCATGGCTCATCTATCTCGGGATGCAGACCTGATTGCTGCATTTGCTTCGGGGGAGGACCTTCATAACACGGTGGGTTCACGAGTCTTTGGCGTACCAGCGAGTGAAGTGACCGGTGAGATGCGTCGCACCATCAAGGCGATGTCCTATGGATTGGCCTATGGACTCTCTGCGTATGGATTGGCACAACAATTGGATCTCACGCCCGGTGAAGCACAACGGCTGATGGACGACTACTTCGCACGATTCGGTGGTATTCGAGATTATCTTCAGGCCGTCGTCAAAGAAGCGAGAAGTAAGGGATATACCGAGACCCTCCTAGGAAGACGTCGATACCTGGCCGACCTCAATAGTGAGAATCGTCAGCGTCGGGAAATGGCAGAACGGATGGCCCTCAATGCTCCGATCCAAGGTTCTGCGGCCGACATCATCAAACTCGCCATGCTGGGAGTCGAGGAAGAGATTCGCCGGGGAGGACTTCATTCCAGGATGATCCTGCAAGTCCATGACGAATTGATCATGGAGGTGGCCCCAGGGGAGCGCGAACACCTTGAAGAGATCGTACGTAGGGCGATGGGTAGCGCGTTCCATCTTGATGTGGCGCTGGAAGTGAATGTCGGAGTGGGTCATAGCTGGGAGTTGGCAGCTCATTGAGCGGGAATGGCCAGTTTGACCCGCTCGCTCGCGCCTAAGTACCCTTCACCCGCTTCTTAGCGGCACTACTGGATCGGTCTTTCCGATAGAAAAATCCTCCGGAGATCTCGTTTCGAGGCGTGTCCCTGTCCCTACTAGTCCCTTAATCCAACGGAGCATCTTGTCCACTAACGTCACACTCAACGATGTCGGTACTGCTGAAGATTTTCTCGCAGCGATCGAAGGCACAATCAAGAATTTCAATGATGGCGATCTCGTATCAGGAATCGTCGTACAGGTAGATCGCGAGGAAGTCCTCCTCGATATCGGATACAAGACAGAAGGTGTGATCCCATCACGCGAACTCTCAATCCGTAATGACCTCGATCCATCAGAGATCGTCAAGGTCGGAGATCGCGTCGAAGCTCTCGTTCTTACCAAAGAGGACAAAGAAGGAAGATTGATCCTCTCCAAGAAGCGCGCTCAATATGAGAAGGCGTGGGGAGAGATCGAAGAGAAGAAGAACAAGGATGAAGTAGTCGTCGGAACAGTGATCGAAGTGGTCAAGGGTGGTCTCATCGTTGACATCGGTCTTCGAGGCTTCCTTCCTGCCTCACTCGTCGAATTGCGTCGAGTCCGTGACCTCACTCCATATATCGGCAAGCAGGTCGAGGCACGGATCATCGAGCTCGATAAGAATAGAAACAACGTCGTTCTCTCTCGTCGCGCTTATCTCGAGCAGACGCAATCGGAGTCACGGACCTCGTTCCTCAATCAATTGCAGCGGGGACAAGTCCGTACCGGAACCGTCTCATCTATCGTCAACTTCGGCGCATTCGTCGATCTTGGTGGCGTCGATGGATTGGTTCACGTATCAGAGCTCTCATGGAAGCACATCGATCATCCAGGTGAAGTCGTTGCAGTGGGCGATGAAGTGACTGTTGAGGTCCTTGAAGTGGACTTCGAGCGCGAGCGAGTCTCACTCTCACTCAAGGCAACCCAAGAGGATCCATGGCAAGCGTTTGCACGGACCCACACCATCAACCAGGTAGTTCCAGGTGAGGTCACCAAGCTCGTCCCATTCGGTGCATTCATCCGTGTCTTTGACGGCATCGAAGGTTTGGTTCATATCTCCGAATTGGCAGAACGCCATGTCGAGATTCCTGAGCAGGTGGTTCAGGTAGGCGATCAGCTCTTCGTGAAGATCATCGATATCGATCTCGAGCGTCGTCGAATCTCACTCTCATTGAAACAGGCAAATGAAGGTCATGATGTTGAGATCGAAGCATTCGATCCAACTCAATATGGAATGCCTGCTCGCTATGACGAGAACGGCAACTTCATCTATCCGGAAGGCTTCGATCCTGAGAGCCAAGAGTGGAAGCCCGGCTTTGAGAAGGAGCGCGAAGAGTGGGAGCGTCAGTACGCTGAAGCTCAAGCTCGCTTCATAGCTCACAAGAAGCAGAAGGCTGAGGCCAAGGCAGCGGACGCTGCCGCAACCACAACTGATGAGACATCCGAGGTTGCAGGCGAGTAGTTTCATCCCGTGTTGACCGTAGCTCTCACTGGAGGCATCGGTTCTGGGAAGTCACTCGTCGGTGAATACCTCGAGGCGCTTGGCGCCATCGTCGTCGACTCTGACCAGCTCTCGCGAGAAGTCATCGAACGCGGGAGCGAAGGTTTCGATGCCCTCATAGCTCACTTCGGCGATTCCATCTTGAAAGATGGCGCTGTCGATCGAGCGGCCCTCGCTCGAATCATCTTCGATGATCCCTCGGAACGCAGAGCCCTCGAGGCGATCGTTCATCCACGGGTGCGTGCTCGATTCGAAGCTATCGTTTCCAACGCTGGTGATGGTGCGGTCGTCGTCAATCAAATTCCACTTCTCGTAGAGACTGACGGTGCGAAGCGATTCGATCTCGTGATCGCAGTGGAAGCCGATGTAGGAATCCGAGTCAAACGTGCAGTGGCGCGTGGACTCAAGGAGTATGAAGTTCGAAAGAGAATCGACTCTCAAGCGAGCGATGCAGAGCGGCGGGCAATAGCTGATTTCGTCATTGACAATAACGGCACGAAAGAGGAATTGCTCTCCCACGTTGAACGCCTCTGGGAAAGTGAGATCCTCCCGAGGCGAGTGAGCGAAAAGTGACTAGAGCGCTGGTGAGTAGCCCGCGAGGTGGAAAACCCTTTCAAGTGATCGCCGACATCAAACCCTCAGGCGATCAACCTCAAGCGATTGAAGAGCTCTCGCGACGGATCAATGCCGGAGAGGAGGATGTCGTTCTCCTGGGTGCAACCGGTACCGGAAAGTCGGCCACAGCTGCTTGGTTGATCGAGAGGCTGCAACGCCCAACGCTTGTCATAGCGCCTAACAAGACTCTGGCCGCGCAATTGGCCAATGAGTTTCGAGAGCTGATGCCGAACAATGCGGTGGAGTATTTCGTCTCTTACTACGACTACTACCAACCAGAGGCCTACGTTCCTCAGACCGATACCTTCATCGAGAAGGATGCATCGATCAATAACGAGGTAGAGCGATTGCGTTACTCCGCGACATATTCGCTCCTGACTCGACGCGATGTGATCGTCGTCGCCACGGTCTCATGCATCTACGGCTTGGGTACTCCGCAGGAATACATCGATCGAATGATCCATCTCAAGCGAGGTGAAGAGATCGAGAGGAATGCTCTACTTCGTCGGTTCGTCGATATCCAATACAAGCGAAACGATGTTGCCTTCGAGCGTGGAACCTTTCGGGTCCGAGGCGACACGATCGAGATCATTCCTGTCTACGAAGAGCTCGCCATTCGCATCGAACTCTTCGGTGATGAGATCGAGCGGATCACACACCTTCACCCACTGACGGGTGAGATCGTCGATGAGGTGGATGAAGTCTTCATCTTTCCAGCGACGCACTACAGCGCTGGTCCAGATACTATGAAGCGAGCGATCGGAGAGATCGAACGTGAGTTGGACGTCAGGCTTAAGGAGCTAGAGAAATCCAATAAGCTCCTTGAAGCCCAGAGATTACGAATGCGTACCACCTTCGACATCGAGATGATGTTGCAACTCGGATTCTGTTCTGGCATCGAGAATTACTCTCGTTATATCGATGGTCGAGAGGCAGGTACGCCACCTAACTGCCTCCTTGATTACTTTCCGGATGATTTCCTCTGCATCATCGATGAATCGCACATCACAGTGCCACAGATCGGCGCGATGTATGAAGGGGATGCCTCGCGAAAGCGCACCCTTGTTGAATATGGATTCCGTCTGCCCAGCGCCCTCGATAACCGTCCACTCACCTTCAATGAATTCTTGGAGCGGAGCGGTCAGAAGGTGTACCTCTCGGCAACCCCAGGAAAGTATGAGTTGGGAAAGAGTGGCGGTGAATTCGTCGAGCAAGTCATTCGTCCTACAGGTCTTGTCGATCCGAAAGTGGTGATCAAGCCGATCAAGGGGCAGATCGATGACTTGTTAGGTGAGATCAAGGTGCGAGTTGAACGGGATGAAAGAGTGCTGGTCACGACACTGACCAAGAAGATGGCAGAGGATCTGACGGATTACTTCATGGAGAGTGGCATCAAGGTGCGATACCTCCACTCCGATGTCGATACGTTGCGAAGGGTTGAGCTCTTGAGTGAATTGAGAGCTGGTCTCTATGACGTGCTCGTCGGCATCAATCTCTTGCGGGAAGGTCTCGATCTCCCTGAAGTTTCACTCGTGGCGATCCTCGACGCGGATAAGGAGGGTTTCCTCCGTTCGACGACTTCGCTCATCCAAACCATTGGTCGAGCTGCTCGAAATGTCTCTGGTGAAGTGCATATGTACGCCGACAACATCACAGAATCCATGGCTCGAGCGATCGATGAGACGAATCGACGGCGCGATAAGCAGATCGCGTACAACAAGGAGCATGGAATCGATCCAACTCCGCTTCGGAAACGAATCGCCGACATCACCGAGATGTTAGTGAGGGAATCAGAGGACACCAGCGACCTCCTTGCCTCCAGCAGGAAGCGCTCAAGCGCTCCGGTTGGAGTTCACACCAAGTCGCTGGTACAAAGGCCGCAGGAGGAGCTCTTAGGACTGATCGAGTCTTTGACTGAGCAGATGCGAGAGGCGGCTTCACAGCTGCACTTCGAGCTTGCGGCACGTTTGCGCGATGAGATTGCTGAACTCAAGAGGGAGCTTCGCGACATGGGGATTGCGGGAGTGAAATGATCGATCATCTCGTCGTGCGTGGCGCTAGGGAGCACAATCTCAAGAATGTCAGCCTTGAGATGCCACGCAATGCACTCATCGTCTTCACCGGGCTCTCCGGATCGGGGAAGTCATCCTTGGCTTTCGACACGATCTTCGCCGAAGGTCAACGTAGGTATGTCGAATCACTCTCTGCCTATGCCCGGCAATTCCTGGGTCAGATGGATAAGCCTGATGTCGATTTCATCGAGGGACTCTCTCCTGCAGTTTCGATCGATCAGAAGTCGACGAACCGTAATCCGCGCTCAACGGTTGGCACAATCACCGAGGTCTATGACTACTTGAGACTGCTCTTTGCACGTGCCGGACGGCCACATTGCCCCAAATGCGATAAGCCGATTGCGAGGCAGAACGCCCAGAACATCGTCGATCAGATCCTGCAATTGCCCATTGGAACCAAGTTCCAGGTTCTTGCCCCTGTCGTGAGGAGTCGCAAAGGGGAGTTTGTCGACCTCTTCAAAGAGTTGCAGTCGAACGGCTACTCACGCGCCCGTGTGGATGGCGAGACGATCATGCTCGATGCGCCACCGAAATTGAAGAAGCAAGAGAAGCATTCAATCGAAGTCGTCATCGATCGATTGACGGTCAAGGCTGAATCGCGTTCTCGGATCAACGATTCGATCGAAACAGCGTTGAAATTGGCGGACGGACTTGTGATCTGCGACTTCATCGATGGTCTAGATGAAGGAAAAAAGGGTGAAGGAAAAAAAGGTGAGGGAAAGAAGAAGGAGAAGGAGCGGACCTATAGCGAGAAGTTGGCTTGCCATGATTGTCAGATCTCCTTCGAAGAGTTGGAGCCTCGCTCATTCTCATTCAACTCACCTTTTGGAGCATGTCCAGAGTGCACGGGTATCGGTTCGCGCCTGGAGGTTGATGAAGAATTGGTGATTCCCGATGACTCGATCTCCATTGAAGAGGGCGCTATTGCTCCGTGGTCAGGTGGTCAATCCTCCGAATATTTCCTACGCCTCCTCGAGGGATTATCGGGCGATCTCAAATTCTCGATGAAGACGCCATGGAAGAAGCTCTCTGCGAAGGCCAAGGATGCAGTACTCCATGGCTACGAATATGAGATCCATGTTAAGTATCGCAATCGTTACGGGCGGGTTCGCAACTACTCGACCGGATTTGAAGGAGTAGTGCCCTTCATTGAACGACGACATGCTGAGACTGACAGCGATTACAGCCGCGAAAAGTACGAGGCGTATATGCGCGAGACTCCATGTCCCAAGTGCAAGGGGAGTCGACTCAAGCCGGAAGTCTTGGCAGTCAAGATCGGAGAGCGCAACATCTCAGAGATCGCAGAGATGTCGATCGATCAATGCGCTTCTTTCCTTCGGTCGGTCGAATTCACGCAACGGGAGGCGAAGATCGCTGAGCGAGTATTGAAAGAAGTGCATGCTCGTCTCGGGTTCTTGATCGATGTTGGCCTCGATTATTTGACCTTAGCCAGAGCGGCAGCAACTCTCTCGGGTGGCGAGGCGCAACGCATCAGGTTGGCAACGCAGATCGGATCAGGGTTGACCGGCGTTCTCTACGTCCTGGATGAGCCGAGTATCGGTTTGCATCAGCGAGACAATCGACGATTGATTGAGACTCTCACTCGCCTGCGCGATATCGGCAACACTCTGATCGTTGTCGAACATGATGAAGAGACGATCCGCACCGCAGATTGGATCGTCGATATCGGCCCTGGAGCAGGGGAGCACGGTGGTGAAGTCGTCGTCTCTGGCGACTATCAAGCGTTGATCTCATCGGAGCGATCGATCACCGGTGATTACATCTCAGGGCGGAAGGAGATTCCTCTACCAACGGTGCGACGCCCCGTCGATCCAAAGCGATCCCTTATCGTCAAGGAAGCGAAGGCAAACAATCTCAAAGGGATCGACGTCACCTTCCCATTAGGTCTCTTCGTCGCAGTCACTGGAGTCAGCGGATCTGGAAAATCAACGCTCGTCAATGACATCCTCTATTCAGTCCTTGCCAACAAGCTCAACGGTGCACGCATCGTTCCTGGACGCCATCGCACCATCGCAGGGCTCGAGCACTTGGACAAGGTCGTTCACGTTGATCAATCTCCGATCGGTCGCACACCGCGCTCGAATCCAGCCACCTATACCGGAGTCTTCGACAAGATCCGAGCGCTCTTTGCTGAGACGACTGAAGCGAAGATCCGTGGTTACCAGCAAGGAAGATTCTCATTCAATGTAAAGGGCGGTCGCTGCGAGAACTGCGCCGGTGATGGCACCATCACGATCGAGATGAACTTCTTGCCAGATGTCTACGTTCCCTGCGAGGTCTGCCACGGCGCGAGATATAACCGCGAGACACTTGAGGTCCATTACAAAGGGAAGACCATCGCGGAAGTCCTCGACATGCCTATCGAAAAGGCGACCGAATTCTTTGAAAGCATCCCTGCAATCCATCGCTACCTCAAGACGCTCTGTGATGTGGGGCTAGGCTATGTCCGCCTCGGTCAATCTGCGCCGACGCTCTCTGGTGGCGAAGCGCAGCGAGTGAAGCTGGCGACAGAGTTGCAGCGTCGATCTACTGGACGCACCATCTACGTCTTGGATGAACCGACGACTGGCTTGCACTTCGAAGATGTGAGAAAACTCCTTCTCGTCCTGTCGCGCTTGGTCGAAAGTGGGAATTCGGTGGTGGTGATCGAGCACAATCTCGATGTCATCAAATCTGCTGATTGGGTGATCGATCTCGGGCCTGGCGGTGGGTCATCAGGTGGCTCAGTCGTTGCCGAAGGAACCCCGGAGGCAGTAGCCAAGGTGGAGGGAAGCTTCACTGGAAGTTTCCTTGCTGAGATTCTCACGAAGAAGTAGTAGAGCGGGCTCGATATGACCGATCCGCAGAGTTATCGACCCACCGGTGTTCCTGAGGAACCAGGCGTCTACAGATTCTTCGATGAGAACGATCGAGTCATCTACGTCGGCAAAGCTCGTTCATTGAAGAATCGACTCAATTCCTACTTCCAGAAGAATCTCACCGAGAAGACGAGAAGGATGGTCGAGAGCGCGGTTCGAGTTGATTGGACTGTCGTTCAAAGCGAAGTTGAGGCGCTTCAACTCGAGTTCAGCTGGATCAAATCCGAATCTCCTCGGTTCAATGTGGAATTTCGAGACGACAAGTCCTATCCCTACCTGGCGATCGCGCTCCACGAGGAATTTCCACGTATCTACATCACTCGCTCAGAGAAGCAAGATGGAGTACGTAGATTCGGTCCATTTACACATGCGTGGGCGCTAAGGAATACCTTCGATGTGATCCAGCGAGCCTTTCCTGTACGTAGCTGCAGTCGGTCCAACTTTGAGAAAGCGAAGCGCACGAAGCGACAATGCCTCCTTGGCGATATCGGCAAATGTTCCGCGCCTTGTATTGGTCGGATCAGTAAGGGCGATCATGATGCGCTCGTTTCTGGGGTGATCGACTTCCTGGAGAAGGGCGATGATGAAGTCCTAGCTCGTCTGGCTCAAGAGATGGAAGAAGCTTCAGCTCGAGAAGAGTTCGAGCGAGCAGCGACGATTCGCGATCGAATCTCATCGATCACCAAAGCGCAAGAGTCCACTGATGCTGCATGGTCAGAGACTCTGACCTGTGATCTCTTCGCACGACATGATGATCTGACTCACTCCGCTATCTCGTGGTTCACGATTCGAGATGGTCGAATTCTCGGCTCTCGCTCATGGGTGATCGATATGAAGTCGATTCCTGAAGATGCCTCTGTTATGGCTATTGCGCTACAACGTCATTACGAGAAATCGACAGAGATTCCGGGAGAGATCCTGCTCTCTGATGGTGAGGATCTCGAACCGCTCTCGACTCTCCTGACGCAGCTTGCGGCGCGCTCGGTCGAGGTGAAGGTTCCGCAACGCGGGGAGAAGTTAGAGCTGATGGCGATGGCTAAGCGAAGCGCTCACTACGCACTCGTGCAATTCCTTTCGAAGCGTTCCAATGACACAGCCGTCACAGGAAACGCGCTTGAAGAGATTGCCGCCGAATTGGAGCTATCGGAGATCCCACTGCGCATCGAGTGTTTTGACATCTCAAACATCCAAGGGACGACGATCGTTGCCTCGATGGTTGTCTTTGAAGACGGACAACCACGCAAGAGTGAATATCGTCGATTCTCGATTACAGATCCCTCTATTAAAGATGACTTCTCTTCGATGGCGCATGTGATCACTCGAAGGTTCAATCGATACCTTTTGGAACGTGAGATCGATCTTGCGGAAGTAGATATCTCGGGCGGAAAGCGACCAAAATTCGCCTATCCACCGCAGCTGGTTGTGATCGATGGCGGAAAAGGGCAGGTCAATGCTGCATGGCATGCGCTCTCCGAGCTGGGCATCTCAGGAATCGCCATGGTCGGTCTGGCAAAGCGATTGGAGGAGGTCTATCTACCCGAGCGCAGTGAACCGATCATCTTCCCTCGACATAGCGAAGGTCTCTACTTACTACAGCGGATCCGAGATGAAGCTCATAGGTTTGCGATCACCTTCCATCGAAGCAAGCGTTCGAAGTTGATGCTCGACTCCTTGCTCGATGAGATTCCGGCTCTAGGAGAGATTCGCCGGGCTGCTCTACTCGAACACTTCGGCTCGGTGGCGGCGTTGCGCAAAGCCTCACTTGAGGAGATCTCGAAGGTGCCAGGAATTGGACCGAGAATCGCGGGGCTCATATTCGACCATCTGGGTAGCTTCTCGCAGGAGATGATTGATACCGCCACGGGCGAGATCCTCATCGTGCAGCAAGGCGATGAAGATGCGGCTGGGGAGCAGTAGAGTGCGAGCCATCATGAAGGAACGTGAATTACTCGTCATTTCAGGCATGAGTGGAGCAGGCAAGTCCTCTGTCGCCAATGCCCTTGAGGATGCTGGATGGTATGTGGTCGACAACTTGCCACCAGCTCTCATCTCATCGCTCTTTGCCATGACGGAGCAGACAGTTCGAGCCATCGCCGTTGTGATCGATGTTCGAGGTCGTGAGCATTTCGATGACCTCAATAGGTCGCTATCTGAGCTCAAGAGTCAGGGGATAGCCACTCGGATCCTCTTCGTCGACGCATCCGACGATTCGCTGGTACGTAGATTCGAGGCAACCAAACGGCCACATCCACTGCAAGCGACTGATCGAGTCCTTGATGGGATCAATCGTGAACGCGAAAAACTTCGAGATATTCGCACCAACTCCGACATCATCGTCGATACCAGTGAGATGAATATCCATCAATTGGAGCGACGGATCGATCAACTCTTCGAACATGAAGGGAGAGTCGATCTTCAGATGAATCTGATCTCATTCGGATACAAATACGGATTACCGGTGGATGCCGATCTCATCCTGGATTGTCGTTTCATATCGAATCCACATTGGGACCCCCAATTGCGTCCACTCAACGGGATGGACACTCCAGTGTCACAACGAGTACTCGGAAGTGATGGGGTTGAAGAATTCTTGATCCGAGCTACGGAATTGATCGAGTCGATCACTCCAGGATTCATCCGCGAAGGCAAGAAATTCGTCACGATCGGAATCGGCTGCACCGGTGGCAAGCATCGCTCGGTCGCCATCACCGAGGAGCTGAATAAGAGATTGCGTGATTCTCAGAGGCTCAATGCGGATTTCTCACTCCTCGTTCAATCTTCGCATCGTGACGTGAGACGTGACGTCTAACGTGAAACTTCGTGTCACCGCTTTGGGTGGTGGACATGGTTTGGCGGCGACCCTTAAAGCGCTTCGACTCTGCAATCTCGACATCACGGCGATCGTTACCGTCGCAGATAACGGCGGCTCGTCGGGTCGTCTGCGCAAGGAGTTCGACTCATTGCCACCGGGGGATCTAAGAATGGCGCTGGCAGCGCTCTGCGGAGCGGATGCCTGGGGAGAGAGCTGGGCGGAGATCTTGCAGTATCGCTTTACCTCTCAAGGAGAGATGAATGGACATGCTCTCGGCAACCTTCTTCTTACCGCACTCTGGGATCGTGAGTTGGATCCCGTCAAAGGTCTCGATCGAGTGGGAGAACTCCTCAAAGTCGTAGGACGAGTATTGCCAATGTCGCTCGAACCGTTGGAGATCGAGGCTGACTTTGCGGATGGAAAGACGATCACGGGTCAGGTCGAAGTGGGAAACCATCGTGGCGATCTGATCGACATTCGGATCACACCTGAACATCCTCAACCAACTCCCGAGGCTGTCGCAGCGATCGCTGCAGCAGATTGGATCACGATTGGTCCCGGCTCATGGTTCTCAAGCGTCATGCCACATCTGCTTGTCAAGGATCAGCTCGACTCCATCATCGCCTCGCCGGCTAAGAAGCTGGTGCTCCTCAATCTCGATGATCCCGCAGGGGATGAACTCGCCGGTACTTCGCCAATGCATCATCTCGATGTCATCAAACGATTCGCCCCCGAGTTGAAATTCGATGTCATCCTGGGCGATATCTCGCTTGCGCGATATGGAGAGACCTTGGTCGATAAGGCCCGAGAGATGGGCGGAACGCTACAAATGTGGGATTTAGCACAATCGACTGCGCGGAATTATCACGATGGTGAGAAATTGAGTCTCGCTTTCCGCCACATTTTCGATGGCGAGCGTGTTAGATAACGCCCATGGCTATGACTTCGTCTGTCAAAGATGAACTCAGTCGCGTTGCGATCAACAAACCCTGTTGCCGCAAGGCTGAGGTTTCCGCGATCCTTCGCTTTGCTGGAGGTCTTCACATCAACTCCGGTCGAATTGCAGTAGAAGTTGAATTGGATACTGCTCAAGCCGCACGTCGACTACGCAAGGACATCGCAGAGATATACGGTCACGAATCAGATGTTGCGATCATCAGCGCTGGAGGACTGCGGAAAGGCAACCGTTATCTGGTGCGCGTCCTTGAAGATGGGGAAGCGTTAGCCCGACAGACGGGCCTGATTGATTCACAAAATCGCCCGATTCGTGGATTGCCGCCACAGATCGTCTCTGCAGCGATCTGTGATGCCGAAGCTGCATGGCGTGGCGCATTCGTGGCTCATGGTTCTTTGACGGAACCTGGCCGTTCATCTGCACTTGAGATCACCTGCCCCGGTCCGGAAGCTGCACTAGCGCTCGTTGGCTCAGCGCGTCGGCTTGGGATTTCGGCGAAGGCGAGAGAGGTGCGAGGCGTTGATCGAGTTGTGATTCGCGATGGTGATGCCATCGGCGCGCTCCTGACTCGGATCGGTGCTCACGAGAGTGTGCTAGCTTGGGAAGAGCGAAGGATGCGTCGCGAGGTAAGGGCTACGGCAAATCGCCTTGCCAACTTCGATGATGCCAACTTGCGCAGATCTGCCCGCGCAGCGGTAGCCGCATCCGCACGAGTGCAGCGTGCGCTCGAGATTCTTGGCGATGAGATACCTGATCACTTGCGTGAGGCAGGGGAGTTGCGGATCAAGCATGGACAGGCGAGCTTGGAAGAGTTGGGCTCTCTCGCGGTTCCAGCAATGACGAAAGATGCGGTTGCAGGTCGCATTCGAAGGCTGCTCGCTATGGCTGATAAGCGAGCTTCAGAATTAGGGATTCCGGATACTGAAAGCTCGATTTCGCCTGAAATGCTCAACTAGAGGTCATTGATAGACTCTGCTCAGGTTCCACGGTGCTGTGGCTAGCGATTCTTTCGATCCTTGACCCCTGAAGTGAGTCTTCGGAAGACGCGTCGATCTCAACGTATGACGGGATAAGAAATGATCAAAGTAGGTATCAATGGTTTTGGCCGCATCGGCCGTAACTTCTTTCGCGCAGCTCTCAAGCAGAACGCTCAATTCGAGATCGTTGCGGTCAATGATCTAACCGATAACGAAACACTCGCACACCTTCTCAAGTACGACTCGATCCTCGGTCGACTCGGACTTCCCGTTACGCACACCGAGGACTCCATCACGGTCGGCGGGAAGACCTTCAGAGTTTTCGCTGAGAAAGATCCAGCAGCGATCGCATGGGGCGATGTTGATATCGTGGTCGAATCGACTGGACGATTCACCAAGGCGGCCGATGCGAAGAAGCACCTCGATGCAGGTGCAAAGAAGGTCATCATTTCGGCTCCTGCGACCGACGAGGACATCACGATCGTCCTTGGTGTCAATGAGAAGTCATATGATCCTGCAAAGCATCACATCATCTCCAACGCTTCGTGCACCACCAACTGCCTTGCACCCATGGCCAAGGTGATCCATGAGAAGTTCGGCATCAATCGCGGTTTCATGACTACGGTCCATGCTTATACAAACGACCAGGTCATTCTCGACTTTCCTCATAAGGATCTGCGTCGAGCTCGCGCAGCAGCAACGAACATCATCCCGACATCGACTGGTGCCGCAAAGGCAATTGGCCTCGTAATGCCAGAGCTCAAGGGCAAGCTGGATGGTTATGCACTTCGCGTTCCCGTCCCGACTGGCTCCATCACTGACCTCACAATCGAATTGGCGAAAGAGACGACTGCAGCCGAGATCAATGCCGCAATCAAGGAAGCATCAGAAGGTGAACTCAAGGGCATCCTCTATTACACCGAGGATCCGATCGTCTCTAGCGATATCGTCACTGATCCACACTCATGCATCTTCGATGGTGGAGTTACCAAGGTGATCGGAAATACTGCGAAGGTCGCCGGCTGGTACGACAATGAATGGGGTTATTCGAATCGACTCGTCGACTTGATCTCCTATGTCGGCAAGAGCCTCTGACGGATAGATAACGAGACCTCAGATCACTTCGATGCCCCTGCTCACGATCGATCAGATCGATCTCAAAGGAAAGAGCGTCATCCTTCGCTCCGATCTCAACGTACCCGTAAAAGAGGGTCGGATTGGCGATGATGGTCGGATTCGTGCCTCTTTGCCAACCCTTGAGAAATTGTTGGCTGCTGGAGCGGCGGTAGTCGTCATTGCCCATCTTGGAAGACCTAAGGGTGAACGAAAGCCGGAGCTGTCACTTCAACCGGTTGCTCATCGACTCAGCGAACTCCTTGGGAGGGAAGTTCTCTTCCTGCCTGAGGTTGATGCCGAACTTCCTGCCGACTTTGCGCAAAGAGGTGGCGTCGCTCTCCTCGAAAACATTCGCTTTGAATCCGCTGAGACCAGTAAAGAAGAGAGCGAACGTAAAGAACTCGCATCAAGACTCTCGCGCTTTGGTGATTTCTATGTAGGTGATGGCTTCGGAGCCGTCCATCGCAAACATGCATCAGTCTTCGAGCTGGCACAACTGCTTCCTCATGCAGCGGGTTATCTCGTGGAGAGTGAAGTGAAGGTGCTTGAGAGCCTCAATGGGTCACCCGAAAGACCCTACGCCGTCGTTCTCGGTGGCGCGAAGGTTTCAGACAAGATTGCTGTCATCACCAATTTGATCGAGAAGGTCGATCTGCTTGTGATCGGCGGCGGGATGCTCTTCACATTCCTCGCCGCGCAGGGGAAGGCTGTTGGCAAGTCGCTCCTCGAAAGTGATCAGATCGAGACGGTCAACGAGATCATGGCTCGAGCCGCCCAACGAGGCGTGAAGGTGCTACTTCCCGTCGACGTGAAAGTTGCCCCTGAGTTCAAAGACCTTGAGGGCAGAATCGTCTCTATCGATGCAATTGGAGAGGACGAGATGGGTCTTGATATCGGACCTCAGTCCGCTGCGATCTATGCAAAGGCGCTCTCATCGGCTCGGACCGTCTTTTGGAATGGACCTATGGGTGTCTTCGAATTCTCCAACTTCCAAGAGGGGACTCGTGCCATTGCAACTGCACTCACTGAGATCGACGGCATGACCGTTGTCGGTGGCGGAGATAGCGCTGCGGCGATTCGCGCCCTGGGATTTAAAGACGAGCAATTTGGTTACATCTCAACCGGAGGTGGAGCGAGTTTGGAGTATCTCGAAGGGAAAGACCTTCCTGGATTGGTGGCGCTGCAATGAGCAAGGACGATAAAGTGAAAACTGAGGCGATCGATTTAGATGAGAAGAAGCCGCTGATTGCTGGCAACTGGAAGATGAATCTCAATCATCTCGAGGCGATTGCGGTGACTCAAAAGCTCGCATACTCACTCGAAGATCGAGATTTCGAGAAGGTGGAAGTAGCGATCTTCCCACCCTTCACAGATCTGAGATCGGTACAGACCTTGGTTGATGGTGATCGACTCAAACTCAGTTATGGCGCTCAAGATCTCTCACCGGAGAAGAGCGGCGCGTTCACCGGCGATATATCTGCGAGCATGCTGGAGAAGTTGGGCTGCTCCTATGTGATCGTTGGACACTCGGAACGACGCGCTATCCATCAAGAGAGTGATGAGTTGGTGAATCGAAAGTTGCGAGCTGCAACAGGAGCGGGGATCTCACCAATCCTCTGCGTTGGCGAAGAACTTGCTGTTCGTGAAGAGGGAAGACAGATCGAGCACGTCATCTCACAACTTCGAGCGGCGCTCAAAGGTATCCACAAACCAGATATCAAGAAGATGGTCTTTGCCTACGAGCCAGTCTGGGCCATTGGTACAGGTCTCACAGCAACGCCAGAGGATGCTGAAGAAGTCTGTGCAGCCATCCGAAAGGAGTTGCGAAAGATCGGGTCCGATGAGATCGCTGAGAATGCAAGGATCCTCTATGGCGGATCGGTGAAATCAGCCAATATCGTGGACATCATGAGGCAACCGAATGTTGACGGAGCCCTTGTAGGTGGAGCGAGCTTGGAACCGGAGGAATTCGCACGTATTGCCAAGTTCCATCGCGTCCTATAACGGACTGATAGAATTCCGACTCTTGTCGGGCCGAGTTTCCATGGAATCGGCAACTAGAAGTCGAAGGAGAAGAGTCACGTGGTCGTAGCGCTCTCAGTGGCACTCATCTTGATCAGCGTACTCATGATCATCCTGGTCCTGCTGCATAAGGGTAAGGGAAGTGGACTTTCCGATCTCTTTGGCGGTGGAGTCTCATCAACCTATGGTGGTTCCTCGGTGGTAGAGAAGAATCTCGACCGTATCACCATCGTTGCAGGCGGACTCTGGTTCACATTGATCGTGGCCTTGGGTCTTGTGCTCAAATAGCATCGAGAGAAATTTCTAAGATTTAAGTCAAGGAATTGCAATCAAGGAGTAGGAATCAGGAAGGGAGTAGCTCATGGCGGGTGGCAGTGCAATCCGTGGTTCACGTGTTGGCGCTGGACCAATGGGAGAGGCCGAACGTGGTGAAGCGATTGCCCGTTTCAGAATTTCATATTGGTGCCTCAACGGGCACGAGACTCGACCTTCCTTTGCTGATGATGGCACTGTTGAGATTCCTGCGGAGTGGGATTGCCCTCGTTGCGGATTCCCTGCTGGTCAAGATAAGAACAATCCGCCCTCGCCGAGCAAGAATGAGCCTTATAAGACTCACCTTGCCTACGTGAAAGAACGTCGCACTGAGGCTGAGGCGAAGAAGATCCTCGAGGATGCGCTCAAGCGCCTTCGAGGCGATGACGACGAATAGATACTTAGGCGAAACTCTTCAAGAGGGTTTCAATTCCGCTTTTCGTGTCGTCCAAATGTACGTTCACGACTGGACTCCCTGACTCCACGAGCGCTACTCGGTCACCTTCAGCTTGAGCATGGATCAGTTCCTTAAAACCAAATGAGCGACCTGGTATTGCGAGATCAAGGCTCGCACTCGAAGTGATCGATAGGAAGAGACCGAACTTTGGTCCACCTTTATGGAATTGTCCCGTCGAATGAAGGAATCTTGGTCCCCATCCGAAGGCGACAGGTATGTGAAATCGTCGCTCCAAGAGCTCTCGCAAATCAAGGATCTGAGCATCTTTGACAGGATCGAGATATGCGCAGATAGCGATGTATTGCCGGTCTGCGATCTTGGATTCAATCTCTGAAGCGAGTCGATCCAATGGAACGGAGTGAGCAGTTGGATTAAGTGACGAAATTGATTCAAGAGCCTGCGATGTCTTCGTCTTCGTCGCTTGAACATCAGGTTGATCAAAGGGATCGACCTTGACGAGATAGCCAAGAAGCGCAGTGACCCACTCCCAGAGGATGAAATGCGCTCCCAAGGGTCCAAAGAACGATGTTGAGAAATCTATCGTTGGATGGGAGGTGTAAGCGCGGCTCTCTCCGAGGGAAATGGGCAGGACTCCAACTCCTGATTTTCCAGTCGATTCCGCGATGAGTTGCTCGATCCAATCTCCCAGTCCAGGTACCTCGCTTCGGGAATCCTTGATGTAGATGAAACGTTGCGAGGCCAGGAACGATGCAATCTTTACGGAAGGAATATGGATCTCATGGATCATCTCCGCGGCATCATCGAGCAACAAGGATGGATCGACACCAATCAATGCGGCAGGTAGAAGGCCGAAGACTGAGAGTGCAGAGAACCTTCCACCGACCTGAGGATCACCCGCGACATATTGCCAAGAGTTGTCGCGAGCGAGACTTTCAAGCGGTGAGCCGGGATCCGTGACGACGATGATGTGTTCAGCCTCCGGAAGTCCTTGCTCGCGAAGTTCTGCTCTGATCACGGCAAGATGTGAGTTGGTCTCAATCGTCGTTCCCGACTTAGAGCTCACGACGAAGAATGTCTTCTTGAGGTTCTGTGCCACGATGGCGCGGACACGATCCGGATGCGTCGAGTCGAGAGTGATCAATTCCCGATCCAATTCTCGTCGATAGCTCTTGGCAATGACTTCTGGAGCGAGGGAACTGCCTCCCATTCCAGATAAGACGATTCTGTCGAATCCACCGTCGCGCATGCGGACGGTCAAGGCATCGAGTAGTGGCAGGAGTGAGCGTGATCGCTCAGGCAGCGTAACCCAACCTAATCGCGTTGCGGCTTCAGTGCCTTCACCCCAAATCGTGGCGTCACTCTGTGCGAGGCGCTGTGAGATGCCTAGAAGTGAAGGATCAACTTCGATTGCATCGATGTAATCCGGTAGCACTATCGTCGATGTCTTCACTGTGAAATGAGATCCCTTACCTGTCTATGTAGGTCAATCCATGGCGTGACGAACTTTGAGAGCCCCTCTTCTTCCAGAAGTTGGCCGATATCTTCGATCTCGATTCCCAGCTTCGCAAGATGGTCGATGTGCGCACGCGAGGCAATGAATCTCTCAGAATCGTGATCGATGGGTTGAAGCAGATCCGTGATCTTTGATGAGGCAAGGAGCGTCTTCTCCGGCATGGTATTGACCGAATCAGGCGTGAGCAGCTGATCTACATAGAGAGTCGGTGAATACTCAGGGTCCTTCACTCCGGTAGATGCCCAGAGTGGGCGTTGGATGTTCGCCCCGAGTTTCGCTAGCCCCAACCATCTCTCACTCCTGAGCGCAGCGAGAAAAGTTGAATATGCGTTGAGGGCGTTGGCAACGCCTGCCCGCCCACGTAACTTGCGATACACCGTCTCATCGAGCACAGAGCGGAGCCTCTTGTCGATCTCAGTATCGATGCGACTTACAAAGAACGATGCAACTGAATGGATTGAATCGAGCGCTTCACCGCGAGAGGCCCTCTTCTCTAAACCTGCGAAGTAGGCATCGAGGACTTCCTCGTACCGCTTCGGAGTGAAGATCAGCGTGACGTTCACGCTCACTCCGCGGTCGGTCAGTTCTGTGATCGCCTCAAGTCCTTCACTCGTTGCCGGGACCTTGACCAAGAGGTTCTCTCGCGAAATCTCATTCCAGAGCGAGAGGCCCTGATCGATGGTGTTCCTTGTATCTCGAGCAAGCTCAGGGTCCACTTCAATCGAGACTCGGCCATCTTTGCCTCGTGATCTCAGAAAGATGGGATGGAAGAGATCGCACGCTGAGCGGACGTCGGAAGTGGTGAGCTTGCGGACAATCTCATATTCATCGAGACCCGCCCTGGCATAACTGACGATGTCATCTCGATAGAGATCCGATCCGGATATCGCCGCAGAGAAGATGGCTGGGTTGGTGGTCACTCCGACGACATGCAACCGCTCGATCATCTCGGCAAGCTCTCCACCAAGTCGCTCGCGAGAGAGATCATCGAGCCAGATCGAGACTCCAAGTTCAGAGATCTGCGCTAGCGAACGGGACATCTCATGAACCTTGGATGAGGTTTTTGACAGCGCTCTTGATGCGTTCTGTGGTGAAGCCGAATTGGGTAAAGAGCTCTGATGCGCTGGCTGACGCTCCGAAACTCTCTAGTGAGATCGATATGCCTCGATCACCGATCCACTCTCGCCAGCCTTGACTGATGCCAGCTTCGATAGAGACTCTCGCCGTTATCGAGGAGGGGAGGACCTTCTCTCGATATTGAGAATCTTGCTTTGCGAACCACTCCAACGAGGGAGCACTGACAACGCGAACCGAGATACCTTCTTCGCTGAGCTCGCGCGCTGCGATCATGGCTAGATGCATCTCCGAGCCGGTAGCGATGAGGATCGCGGCAGGGTCCTGTGAATCGAGCGCAATGTATGCACCCTTCGAGACACCGGCTTCGAGACTCTGCTGCGCAATATCAAGAACGGGCAGATTCTGTCTCGAGAGCAGGATCGCGGCAGGTTGTGGAGTCTGCATCAACGCCTTCCATGTTGCTGCGACCTCATTACCGTCGGCTGGTCGCACCACAGTCAGATTGGGGATAGCTCGCAATGCCGCTGCATGTTCAATCGGTTGATGCGTCGGACCATCCTCTCCGAGCCCAATCGAGTCATGAGTGAAGATGAAGGTAACGGGCAGATTCATCAAAGCGGAGAGGCGAATGGAACCGCGCATGTAATCACTGAAGACCAAGAAAGTTCCTACATAGATCCTTGAGAGGCCATAGAGTGCGATTCCATTGGCTATCGCTCCCATCGCATGCTCACGAATTCCAAAGTGAATGTTCCTGCCATAGGGATCAGCACTGTCAAAGGAGGATCCTTGAGGCAGGAATGACTTCGCCTTGTGGATCATCGTGTTGTTGCTTTCAGCGAGATCGGCACTCCCGCCCCAGAGCTCAGGGATCGTTGAAGCGATCGCTTGAATCACATCTCCAGAGGCTTTCCTTGTCGCGACCGAACTACCAATCTCAAAGCGGGGAAGTGATGATGCCCATTCCTTGGGTAACTCAGCGGACGATAGTCGGTTCAAAAGGGCGGCACGGTCGGGCCATTGTTGCTGCCACTTCTCGAACTCGAGGTTCCATTCCGCTTCCCATTTCGCACCACGAGATATCAACTCACGACCTTTGTTGAGGAGTTGATCGGGGAAGGCAAAACTTGAATCTGGATCAAGACCTAGTTCTCTCTTTGTAGCAGCGACTTCGTCCTTGCCAAGTGCGGATCCGTGTGATTTTGCAGTGTTGCGCGCTTTGGGTGCCGGCCAGGCTATGACACTCTTCATTCGAATCAAGACTGGTCGATCATGGATCTTAAGAGCGGAATCGATGGCGTCATTGAGCTGGGTCAGGTCGATATCACCATCGCTCTTGGTCGCAACTTCAAATACTTCCCAACCATAGGCAAGGTAGCGAGCCGATACATCCTCGGTGAAGGAGAGATGAGTATCACCTTCGATGGAGATTCGATTATCGTCATAGATCACCTTGAGATTGCCGAGGCGCTGCGTGCCAGCGAGTGATGAAGCTTCAGCGCTGACGCCCTCCTGCAAATCACCATCGGAGGCGATGACCCAGATATTGTGATCGAATATCGATTCGTTAGGCGCGCTTTCCGGATCGAGAAGGCCGCGAAGGTACCGCTGTGCCATCGCCATGCCGACAGCATTAGCGATTCCTTGACCGAGCGGACCTGTTGTGGTTTCAACCCCAGCGGTATGTCCAAATTCAGGATGGCCAGGAGTCTTCGAACCCAGCGTTCGGAAGGACTTCAAGTCCTCCATCTCTAAACCAAAGCCTCCAAGGAAGAGTTGCGTGTAGAGCGTTATCGAAGAGTGTCCGCAGGAGAGGATGAATCGATCTCGCGCCATCCATCCGGGATTCCTTGGATTGTGGCGCATCGTCTTTTGAAAGAGCGTGTAGGCAACTGGCGCAAGCGCCATTGCGGTACCAGGATGACCGTTGCCGACCTTCTCCACCGCGTCCATGGCTAGCGCCCGGCAGTGGGTGATGATGCTGTCATCAAGAGCGGACCATTCCTTCGTTCGCACTCTTTCAATCGGCACGCCAAGACCCCCTAAGTTGTGACCAGCTATGAAGTAATTCGGGCTGTTGCAGGGGAAGGTTCTCGGGAGGTTACGGTACCGGTGATGTGGAAGTTCCAAAGGGAGAGCCACACCGAGACCGCGCCCAACAGATGAAGGATCACCAGGAGTTCAGGGACTCCCGTGAAATATTGGATGTACCCAAGCGCGCCTTGAGATAGCGAGATGATCGCAAGTAGCGAGATCCTTCTGATCAGGATGGTCTTCGAAGGTTCGCGTTCTCCGAGGCGAATGGCGACGTATATCGCCGCCATCAATCCGAGGAAGGCGATGACCAAATCGGCATGGAGCCACGCCACGACGCGGATGTCGAAACCAAATCTTTCACTCGAGGCATCTCCAGCATGGGGTCCGGTGCCAGTTACGACGCTTCCCATGACGATCACGAGAAATCCGAGTGCGGTTAGTGCTCGAGAAAGAGTACGGGTCAACGGGGCAGTCTCGAAACTTCGAGGGATTCGACCATAGACCCGTTGCCTCAATGAGAGCGCTCCCGAAATGAGAAGGATGGAGAGCAGGAGGTGAGCTGCCACAGTCGTCGGGTGCAGGCCAGTCAAAACTGTTATTCCACCCAGCACTGCTTGTCCGACGATTCCAAGGAATTGTCCGGCAGCAAGGAGTCGAATTCGACGATGTGGAATCAGTCTCAAGGAATAGAGCAGTGCTGCTAGGGCAGCAAAACCCAGCACGAAAGTGATCAATCGATTGCCGAATTCGATCCAGATGTGAAGTGGATCCTCCGATTGATCGGGACTTGGCGTGTAGGAACCAGGGGCGCATTCGGGCCAGGTGGGGCATCCAAGTCCAGAGCCAGTGATACGCACGATTCCACCGGTGATGACGATCGCACACTGGAGGAAGAGGAGGACGGTGAAGATGCGACGGCCGCCACCCACACGATTGAGATACAGATCTCTCTCACTCATGGCTGTGCGCTCCCTTGGCTTTGCTCGAGGTTGGGCAATGAGTGAAATCTAACTCCTGACGAGCTACGAGGGGCCATTCTCAGGTGGCAGGGTCGCGCGATTTAGGTAACATTCCTGTTGTGAAAAACAATCAGCTCACCGAAGAGCATCGAACGCGTGAAGTAGTGGCGCGGGCGATCCTCGAAGGCGGTCCTGCTACGGCTGCGGACCTAGCCGAGAAGCTGATGATCACTCCCGCGGGAGTCAGGCGCCACCTTGATTCATTGGTCGCTGACGGAGTCTTGGAAGCGCGTGATCCGCATCTTCGCAGCGCTGCGAGCCGGGGTCGAGGGCGCCCGGCGAAAGTATTTGTGATGACGGATCGAGGTCGAGAACAGTTCGAACACTCCTACGATGACCTCGCTTTGATGGCGATCAAGTTCCTCGCGGCTACATCAGGAGAGCAAGCGGTCACAGAGTTCGCTCGATATCGAGCAGAAGACCTAGAGCGTCGATCAATCGCGCGTATCGGCGGATCGGTAAAGAGCAGGAGCGAGAAGATCGCTTCACTCTCGAAGTTCCTGACTAAGGATGGATATGCCTCGAGCGTTCACCGCCAAGGACTTGGTCACGAACTCTGTCAGCATCATTGCCCCATTGCGCACGTGGCTGCGCAATATCCTCAACTCTGCGAAGCAGAGACAGAGGCATTTGCCAACGCACTTGGTACCCATGTGCAACGTCTAGCGACGATCGCACATGGTGACGGAGTCTGTACCACTTTCATCCCTGACTTAGATCTAGTAAAGCGAAAAAAGAACGAGAAGAGAACGACAAGAGCTGAAGGAAAGGTAGCCAAGCGATGACCCAGATTGCGCATCCCGAGCTCGAAGGGCTCGGAAAATATGAATACGGCTGGTCTGACAAGGACGACAAAGGAGCCAACGCCGAGCGCGGTCTCAATGAGCGCGTAGTGCGCGACATCTCTGCGAAGAAGAATGAACCGCAGTGGATGCTCGACCTGCGCCTAAAGGGCCTCTCACTCTTCGATAAGAAGCCAATGCCAGATTGGGGTTCTGATCTCTCGGGAATCGATTTCGACAATATCAAGTACTTCGTGCGCTCCACGGAGAAGCAAGCACAGTCATGGGAAGACCTGCCTGACGACATCAAGAACACCTACGACCGACTCGGTATCCCTGAGGCTGAGAAGAATCGCCTGATCGCCGGCGTAGCCGCGCAATATGAGTCTGAAGTCGTCTATCACTCGATTCGCGAGGATCTAGAGAAACAAGGAGTTCTCTTCCTTGATACCGACACCGGCCTCAAGGAACATGAAGATATCTTCAAGGAGTACTTTGGATCGGTCATTCCAGTAGGGGATAACAAGTTCGCAGCGTTGAACACCTCAGTTTGGTCAGGTGGATCCTTCGTCTACGTTCCGAAGGGCGTCCATGTCGATATCCCACTTCAAGCGTATTTCCGTATCAACACCGAGAACATGGGTCAATTCGAGCGCACGTTGATCATCGCCGATGAGGGAAGTTACGTGCATTATGTCGAGGGATGTACCGCTCCGGTCTACTCCTCTGATTCGCTCCACTCTGCAGTGGTGGAGATCATCGTGAAGAAGAACGCTCGGGTTCGTTACACCACGATTCAAAACTGGTCGAACAACGTCTATAACTTGGTGACGAAGCGTGCAACATGTGCCGAAGGCGCGACCATGGAATGGATCGATGGGAACATCGGATCCAAGGTGACGATGAAGTACCCAGCGGTCTTCTTGATGGGTCCGCACTCCAAGGGCGAGACGCTCTCGATCGCATTCGCAGGGGAGGGGCAACATCAAGATGCTGGGGCCAAGATGGTCCACGCAGCGCCCTATACCTCGTCAAGCATCATCTCTAAATCAGTCGCACGTGGTGGTGGCCGCACTTCGTATCGCGGATTGCTTCAGGTGCAAGAAGGAGCTCATCACTCCAAGAGCACGGTCAAGTGTGACGCGCTCCTCGTTGACACCATCTCGCGCTCTGACACCTATCCCTATGTCGACGTCAGAGAAGATGACGTCACACTCGGTCACGAAGCGACGGTCTCTAAGGTCAGCGATGATCAACTCTTCTACTTGATGTCACGTGGCATGGAAGAGGATGAGGCGATGGCGATGATCGTTCGTGGTTTCGTAGAGCCGATCGCTCGAGAGCTACCCATGGAGTACGCACTCGAACTCAACCGATTGATCGAACTTCAGATGGAGGGTGCCGTCGGCTAATGAGCGTTTTGCAGACGAATTACCTAGAGCCGACGGGTCGAGAAGAACGCTGGCGATTCACTCCACTCAAGCGCCTCGCCGGTCTCCATCTCAAAGAGACGAAGGTGACATCGAATCTCTCCATCGCACTCGAAGGTGTCGCCGGTACGGGCTACACCCTGACGACCAAGCCGGCTTCCGAGTTAGCACCGGTCTCAACATCAGACGATGCCATCGTTGCGCGAGTTCGTGTGAACGTCACCGAAGTGGGCTACTTGGAGATCGCAAAGGATCAAGAGATCGCAGAGCCGATCATGCTTCGACGAAAGAACCTAGGTTCTGCTGAAGTCTCTCGAACGGTGGTGCGTGCTAAGAGCCACTCGAAGTCCGTTGTCATCCTCGAGAGTCAAGGAAGCGCACTGCTCGGGGAAGAGATTGAGATCATCCTTGAACCGGGCGCCAATCTCACCTTCATCACTTTGCAAGAATGGGCAAGTGACACCGTCCATTTAGGAAGACATCATGCAATCGTTGGTCGTGATGCATCTTTCACTTCGATCACGGTCTCTATCGGTGGTTCTTTGGTGCGCCTCCTTCCCTCGGTCGAATATGACGGCCCTGGTGGAAGCGCCGAGATGCAAGGCATCTACTTTGCGACCAATGGCCAACATCTGGAGCACCGAGTATTCGTCGATCACAATGTCACGAATGCGAAATCTCGGGTCAACTACAAGGGTGCGTTAGCGGGTGCGCAAGCACGGACCGTCTGGTTCGGAGATGTCTACATTCGCAAGAACGCCGAAGGCACCGATACCTACGAGATGAACCGCAATCTCCTGCTCACGGATGGTGCACGTGCAGATTCAGTGCCGAACCTTGAGATCGAGACCGGTGAGATCGTTGGTGCCGGACATGCCTCAACGACAGGACGATTCGAAGACGAACACCTCTTCTACCTGATGTCGCGAGGCATCAATGAGGCAGATGCAAGGCGCCTGGTCATTCGCGGATTCTTCGCTGAGGTCATCACCCAGATTCCAGTCGAGTCGATCAAAGAGCGTCTATCCGCTCGCATTGATGAGGAATTGGTGAGGTTAGGTCGATGATCGAACTCAAACTCAGCGACCTTATCGATAACACACCTCAGCGGGTAGAGATTGATGGGCAAGATGTTTGCGTCGTGCGCCAAGGCAGCGAAGTCTTCGCAATCGCAGACCTCTGCTCCCACGCTGAAGCATCTCTCTCTGAGGGAGATGTCTCTCCTGGTCGAATCGAATGTTGGTTGCATGGCGCTGAATTCGACCTTCGCACCGGTGAAGCGCTAACACCGCCGGCAAGTGCGCCTGTTAAGAGCTACAGCGTGAATATTGATGGGGATTTAGTCAAGATCGCCGATTGATATCCAAAGAGCGTGAGAATTGAGAAAAGGTAGCAAGTCTTAGGAAACCACAGGAATTGAAGAAGAGAGCGAAAGGGAAGAAATGACCACACTAGTGATCAAGGATCTCAAAGTTGGTGTTGAGACCGATGCTGGAATGACGGAGATCCTCAAGGGAGTCGATCTCACGGTCAACTCCAAGGAGACTCATGCGATCATGGGGCCAAACGGATCAGGTAAATCGACCCTTGCGTATTCGATCGCCGGCCACCCGAAGTACACGATCCTTGGTGGCAGCGTCACTCTCGATGGCGTAGACATCCTCGAGATGTCGGTCGATGAGAGAGCCCGCGCTGGACTATTCCTCGCCATGCAATACCCCGTTGAAGTTCCAGGCGTCTCCGTAGCGAACTTCCTAAGGACAGCTGCAACTGCGATTCGAGGAGAAGCGCCTAAGCTGCGCGAATGGGTCTCAGAGATGAAGAGTGCGATGGCCTCACTCAATATCGATCCTGCATTCGGCGAACGAAGCGTCAATGAGGGTTTCTCGGGTGGCGAGAAGAAGCGTCACGAGATCCTGCAGCTCGAACTGCTCAAGCCGAAGATTGCTATTCTCGATGAGACAGATTCGGGCCTCGATATCGATGCGCTGCGCATCGTCTCCGAAGGAGTGAACCGAGTCAAAGAGAGTAGCGACGTAGGCGTACTCCTCATCACCCACTACACACGCATCCTTCGCTACATCAAGCCTGATTACGTCCATGTCTTCGCAAAGGGACGCATCGTCGAAGAGGGTGGCCCAGAGCTCGCAGAGCGCCTTGAAGAGAAGGGTTATGCCGATTACGTCAATGCGTAATGCGCGCTATTGATGATCGAGCGAAAGATGTTGCAATGCCTATCGACGTAGCGAAGATCAAAGCGGACTTTCCGATTTTGGGAAGGACCGTTCGAAATTCGCGACCTTTGATCTACCTCGATAGCGCTGCAACCTCTCAGAAACCCGAGTCAGTCATTGAGGCCGAATCGAATTTCTATCGACACCACAATGCGGCGGTACATCGCGGTGCCCATCTGCTCGCCGAAGAGGCAACCGATGCCTATGAAGGTGCTCGTGCCATCGTTGCGGATTTCATTGGCGCAGCTGTCGATGAAGTGATCTTCACGAAGAGCGCGACAGAATCGCTCAATGCGCTTGCATATTCCTTTGGAAATGCGCAGCGAACAAGTCGATTCTCGATCGGGGAGGGCGATTCCATCGTTCTCTCGGAACTAGAACACCATGCAAACCTGATTCCTTGGCAGGAGTTGGCTCGGCGAACCGGTGCGACGCTCCGTTGGTTCGAAGTGACGAGCGAAGGGCGAATCAATCTCGACGATATCGACCGGGTCATCGACAGTTCAACGAAGGTCGTTGCAATCACACATCAGTCGAATGTCACTGGAGCCATAACAGAGCTTGCTCCTATCGTTGCCGCTGCACGCGCTCATGGCGCACTCCTCATCCTTGATGCCTGTCAGTCAGCTCCTCATTTCGCCATTGATGTCAAAGAACTTGGAGTTGATTTTCTCGCCTTCTCGGGGCACAAGATGGTTGGTCCAACTGGTGTGGGAATCCTCTGGGGTCGATCCGAGTTGTTGGAAGAGATGCCGCCATACCTCTACGGCGGATCGATGGTCACATCAGTCTCAATGTCCGGCGCAACTTATGCAGCGCCACCGAAACGATTCGAAGCAGGTGTGCCGAATATGGCGCAGGCAGTCGGCCTGGGATCAGCCATCCAATACCTGCAAGGAATTGGAATGAACGAGATTCATGAACATGAGGTAGCCCTGACCAAGAGGGCGTTGGAAGGTCTCGATCAAATAGAAGGTCTTCGGGTGATTGGACCGAGAGAGAACAGGATGCGAGGGGGCGTCATCTCCTTCACACTCGAGGGTCTCCATCCACATGATGTAGGCCAGGGTCTCGATGACCTAGGAATCGCGGTTCGCACCGGCCATCACTGTGCGTGGCCGTTGATGAAGAAGATGGAAGTCAATGCAACCACGAGAGCCAGCTTCTATCTCTACAACGATCTCTCCGATGTGGAAGCGCTTATCGAAGGCGTGGAGCGAGTTCAAAGCTTCTTCGGGGGCAGGGGAGTCGGAAGATGAATCTGGAATCGCTCTATCAAGAGTTGATTCTCGATCACTACAAGAATCCGCTCAATAAGGGCCTTGAAGCCGATCCTGAGATCTCAGTTCATCATGTCAATCCTTCATGTGGCGATGAGATCGATCTCAACTTGCGAACCGCTGTGGGTCGCGTTGATTCCGTGACATGGGATGGCGTGGGATGTTCGATCTCACAGGCATCAACATCTGTGATGAGTGATCTCGTCGCAGGAAAGAGCTTCCATGACGCGAGCGCACTCATCGATGCTTTCATGGAGTTGATGCAGAGCAAGGGCAGCGAATCGGGCGACGAAGAGCTCCTCGGCGATGCAGTCGCTTTCGCAGGTGTCTCGAAGTATCCGGCGCGAATCAAATGCGCGCTCCTTGGGTGGATGGCCTTCAAGGATGCGCTGGTCCGGTTGGATCATTATCAAGGTAAGAATTCCTAAGGCGAAGCAGAGATAGAATTCAACCCATTGGGAGGGCACTATGGAAAAGAAGAGCGCTACTGTCGAGGACATCTCCGAGGCGATGAAGGATGTCATCGATCCTGAACTCGGGATCAATGTCGTCGATCTCGGATTGATCTATGACATGACCATTGAAGATGATGATGTTGCCATCTTGGATATGACACTGACATCGGCTGCTTGCCCACTCCAAGATGTGATTGAGGATCAGACTCGCCAAGCCCTTGCAGAATTGGTCAATGATGTGCGAATCAACTGGGTATGGATGCCACCATGGGGTCCAAATCGAATCACTGATGACGGTCGCGAACAGCTCCGGGCCATCGGCTTCACCGTCTGATAGCAATCTGAGGACCCTTGAATTCAAACCCCGTGAACTGGGGGAGCGCTAGATGAGTATGCACGCGATGTGGATGACGCATCGCTCCATGACCGCGGATCAATCGGTGAAGGATCAAAAGCTTCGCCCGGGAACCATCAGGCGAATAGCGCGTTACGCCATCCCGTACAAGAGTTGGCTGATCGCATACTTGATCACTGTCGTGATCGATGCGGTACTCGTCATTGCAACGCCGCTTTTGATCAAGCGCTTGATCGACGATGGCGTGGTGCCGGGCAACTCGTCTCTGGTTACTTGGCTTGCACTATCAGTGGCGGTCATCGCATTGCTCGATGCCCTCTTCAACATGATCGGTCGTTGGTATTCGGCTCGCATCGGTGAAGGCCTGATCTTTGATCTGCGCACCGAAGTCTTCACTCACGTGCAACGTCAATCCATCGCATTCTTCACCCGCACCCAAACAGGCGCACTCATCTCGCGCATCAATCAAGATGTGATCGGTGCGCAGCAGGCATTCACTGCGACCCTCAGTGGTCTGGTCAGCAATCTCTTGAGTTTGATCCTCGTGATGATCACGATGCTGATTCTTTCCTGGCAGATCACCCTGATCTCACTCGTCCTTCTCCCTCTCTTCCTGGCGCCGACGAAGTGGGTGGGAAAGAAACTGCAGAGACTCACCAAGGATTCCTTCAATTTGAATGCAGAGATGTCCTCTTTGATGACGGAGCGCTTCAATGTCTCTGGCGCACTCTTGGTGAAGCTCTATGGCAATGAAGCGCTTGAGTCTGAAGGTTTCAAAGAGCGGGCCAAGAAGGTCGCCGGCATAGGCATCTTGATTGCGCTCCTGAATCGATCCTTCTTCATCGCTCTCACCTCAATCGCTGCGATTGCCACCGCTATCGCATACGGTGTAGGCGGCCACCTTGCGATCAATCAGAGCATCACGCTAGGGACTCTCTTGGCGATTACTACTCTCTTGGTCCGGCTCTATGGGCCGCTCACTGCGCTATCGAATGTTCGAGTGGATGTGATGACCGCTCTCGTCTCTTTTGAACGAGTCTTTGAGGTATTGGATTTGAAGCCGATGGTGGCAGGTCCAGCTTCACCCATCACTCTGCCCAAGGGTGCTCTCTCGATTCAATTCGATCACGTAGGTTTTCGCTATCCAACTGCCGACGAGATCTCACTTGCCTCGCTCGAATCCGCCGCACGAAGCGATCTTGTCGAGACGGGAGAGGTGCTCAAAGACATTTCCTTCACGATCACTGCCGGCACGATGACTGCAGTCGTTGGTCCATCGGGAGCTGGTAAGACAACCATCTCATCATTGATCCCACGTCTCTATGATGTAACAGCAGGATCGATATCTATCGGTGGCATCGACTTGCGCGATATCTCGCTGCAGGAACTTCGTGATTGCATTGGAGTCGTACCGCAAGATCCTCATCTCTTCCATGAGACGATCGCCGCAAACTTGCGTTACGCAAAGAGTGATGCAACGGAAGAGGAATTGCGTGCCGCGTGTGATGCAGCGCAGATCCTCGCCCTCATTGATTCGTTGCCACAGGGCTTTGAGACCGTGGTTGGCGAACGTGGACATCGACTCTCCGGTGGTGAGAAACAACGCTTGGCGATCGCAAGAGTTCTCCTCAAGCGTCCACAGATCGTGATCCTCGATGAGGCGACTGCACACTTGGATTCGGAAAATGAGCGCTTGGTCCATCAAGCACTGACTGCCGCGTTGACCGGTCGAACGAGTGTGGTGATCGCGCACCGTCTCTCAACAGTGAAGGCAGCGGATCAGATCATTGTTCTGGCCGGGGGAGAGATTGTCGAACGCGGCACGCACGACGAACTGCTAGCGAAACATGGACTCTATTTCGAATTGGTCTCTAAACAGAGCTTCGAGTAGAACTCTCTTCTCTTGCTATCAATATTCGGCCAAAGATGACGAGGAGGCCGAAGAACCACCATTGAACCGCATAGGCCAGATGTGGTCCATCACTGAGGGCAGGTAGCGCTGTTGGAACTTCAGGCACGAAATCACCGGCTATGAGATCGAAGTAGAAGCTCTCACTCTCTATCGCTGCCTCTTCGTTCCATTTACGTAACTCGGAGTCACCATCGCCAGTCGCGAAGAAACTTCCTTTGATCTTCGCATCAAGGGCGTCAGAACGGTAGCGAACTTGAAGACGAACGCGATCCGTCGGCACTGGAACTACCTCGGGCGGCGTCGTTGCTGATGCGCCGGCTCTGACCCAACCTCGATCTATCCACACCTTTCGACCATCATCGAGCTGAAAGAGGGTTGCAACCCCATAACCGTATTGCTCGTCGTGGTAGCGATTTCGCATCAGGATCTCATGTTCCGGCATGAACACACCATCGATTGAGAATTCTCGCCAAAGTAGATCGCGCTCAGACTGAAATGGAACTGTTGCGAAATCAGTGACCGGAAGATCGAAGTTGCGCTCGATCTCACGATTCTCTTCTCGTCTATCCATGCCTCTCTCCCATTGCCACTGCCCGGCCATGAAGCAGAGCAGGAGGAGAGAAGCTGCAAGAACAGTGAGTCCTAGATTGCGAATCGGGGAGAAGAGAGCTGCGAATCTCATTGAGCGGAGGGTAATCCTCGCGAACCATCAAGACGCTTGGCTCGTCCGAAGATCGTCTCCCGCCCTGCGTTGGCGACGACCACTGCAATGTAGGGGAGTGTCACTGCCCCGAGCAACGCGAACCAGCGATAAGGGGATGGAAGGATGACAGCGAGGATGAAGCATGCGGTTCGAATCATCATGGAAGCGAAGTAGCGTTTCATGCGCCCTGCTTGATCCTCAGAGAGCGCAACTCCAGCATCAGTGATGGCCTGTACTTCAACCTTCACGGTTTCGTCGCGCTTGGCCATTTGCCAAGGGTAGGGTGGCGTGACTACGCCAGCGAGCTGAATTTGCTGAATTTCCGTCCACGGAGAGAATCAGATACCCTCCACCCAGGGGTTAACTCCCCGGCATGAAGTGAGGTCGATTAGAACCTCCACCTGTATCGCCTAGGCGATCTGGTCAACAGTTCCATTGCCTTGCTTCCTGCCGTCTTCACAGAAAGGGAAGCAACTATCTCTACTGAACCTCGCATCAATGATCGTATTCGCGTGCCTCAAGTGCGTGTAATCGATTCCGATGGGACCCAGGTCGGTGTCATAACGATTGACTCCGCACTTGCTATGGCAGAGGAGGCAGGACTCGATCTCGTCGAGATCGCTCCTGATGCGAATCCGCCGGTCTGCAAAGTCATGGACTTTGGCAAGTACAAGTACGAGATGGCGCAGAAAGCTCGTGAGGCTCGAGCCAATCAATCGCATATCGTGGTCAAGGAGATCCGATTGGGATTGAAGATCGAGGCGCACGACTATGAGACGAAGAAGAACCAGGTGCTGAAGTTCCTCGGTGCTGGAGACAAAGTGAAGGCAACGGTCCAATTCAAAGGTCGCGAGCAGACTCGCCCTGAGATGGGATTCAAGTTGTTGCAGCGTCTCTCTGAGGATGTTCAAGAGATGGGTTTCGTCGAATTCGCGCCGAAGCGAGAGGGTCGAAGCATGACCATGGTGCTAGCTCCCGTTAAGAAGACCGGCAAGAAGTAGTTCACGAGAAAAAGGGGTAGAGATGCCAAAGATGAAGACGCACAGTGGTGCAAAGAAGACCTTCAAGGTCACAGGCAAAGGTCGAATCAAGCACGAGCGTGCCGGAAAGCGTCACCTCCTTGAGGGTAAGTCCTCTCGTCGTACCCGTCGTTTGGGTCAAGAGTCAGCCGCTAAAGATTTTGCTACCGGCCAGGCGAAGCGCCTGCTCGGTATGAAGTAGTCAGCACAGGATCGCGAAGGAGAATAAGAGATGGCACGAGTTAAGCGCGGTGTACATGCCGCCAAGAAGCGACGCACGATCCTGGAGCGAGCAAGTGGATACCGGGGACAACGTTCACGACTATTCACAAAGGCTAAGGAACAAGTCACACACTCTTTGGTCTACGCTTTCAATGACCGCAAGGATAAGAAGGGCGATTTCCGCCAACTTTGGATCACGCGCATCAATGCGGCGAGCAGAGCAAATGGGATCACCTACAACCGTTTCATCCAAGGCTTGAAGGCAGCGGGTGTGGAAGTGGATCGCCGAGTTCTTTCAGAGCTTGCGACGAACGATCCAAAGGCCTTCACCCAGCTCGTTGAGATCGCCAAGCGAAACATCAAGTGATCACTAGTCTCACCTCGCCCAAGATCTTGCGAGTGAGACGTCTTCTTGAGACTCATTCGCCGAGCGAAAGAGAGTCGCTTGGAGAGTTCGTCGTGGAAGGCCTTCGGGCCGTTACTGCGATCCTGGATCATTCGAGATCACAGGTGATCGAGCTCTTTGCTTCCGAGAAGTGGATAGCGGATTTTCCGGAAGCAACCCTGATCTCAGATGAGGTTGCAGCAAAAGTCTCCGACACGGTGTCACCGCAGGGCATCTTCGCAACAGTCAAGATTCCCAAGAGTGGGATCGATCTGAGGGATCGAAACAATGTGGCGATCTTTGTCGAACTTCAAGATCCAGGAAATGCTGGCACTGTCATACGCAGCGCTCATGCGTTTGGAGTTGATGCCTTAGTTCTCACCAAAGGGTCTGTCGATCCCTATAGCTCCAAGGTGGTACGAGCGAGCGTTGGTTCGCTTCTCTCGACGCCTTTAGTGATTGGCGCAGATCTAGAGGAGACGATTGGATCGCTTCGATCGACTCATCAGCTTCTTGCATTCGATATGGATGGAATCGATATCCGACGTTTCGCACAGGTTGGCCCAGTTGCCATGATCTTCGGTAATGAAGCGCGCGGGCTCCCTGAGTCGATCATCAACGACGACTCGATAACGCGCGTGAAGATCCCGATGGTCGGAACCGTGGAGAGCCTCAATGTCGCAAGTGCCGCAACCATTGCTATGTTCGAAATATCCCAACCTGCGAACGAGTGAGAAAGTAGACTGAGAGGGTGTCTGATATCGTCGCAAGGATCGCTGACGCCAAAACGTCTGCGATCGCAGCTATCGAAGCCGCTACTGACTTGGATGCCCTCAAAGAGATCAAATCGGTCCACGTAGGCGATAAATCAGAGATCTCCCGGATCAGCCAGTCGATGGGTTCGGTGCCAGCCGATCAAAAGGCTGCAGTTGGCAAAGCGCTCAGTCAGGCCCGTGAAGAGGTAGCGAAACTATTCGATCTCAAGCAGAGCGAACTTGATAGATTGCGCGACGAGCTTGTGATCGCCCAAGAGCGCGTTGATGTGACCATCGCAGCATCTCGATTTCCGCGAGGCGGAATTCATCCACTGACTCTTTTGGATCGTGAGATCGGAGAGATCTTCACCAGACTGGGTTATCGAATCATGGAGGGCCCCGAACTGGAATCGGCTTGGCTCAATTTCGATGCGCTCAACATTCCTGCAGATCATCCCGCGAGAACGATGCAGGACACGTTCTTCATAGAGCCGCTCGAGAGCAACCTAGTTCTAAGAACTCATACCTCGCCGACTCAGATTCGAACCATGCTCACTGAAGAGCCTCCGATCTATGTCATCTGCCCTGGACGCACCTTCCGAGCCGATGAACTCGACGCTACTCACACCCCTGTCTTCAGCCAGGTCGAAGGACTTGTTGTGGACGAGGGAATCACGATGGCTGATTTGAAGGGGACGTTGGATCACTTTGCGAAATCCATCTTCGGTATTGATGTCATCACCCGATTGCGTCCATCCTTCTTTCCCTTTACTGAACCATCCGCTGAGGTGGACATCTTCTTCAATGATCGCTGGATTGAATGGGGCGGATGCGGAATGGTCAATCCTCACGTTCTCGCGAACTGCGGCATCGACACCGAGAAGTACTCAGGTTTTGCATTCGGTATGGGCCTCGAGAGAACCTTGATGGTCAGGCATCAGATCTCCGATATTCGTGACATCGTCGAAGGTGACCTTCGTTTCACTCGACGTTTCGGTATGGGTGGTCGCTGATGCGTGCACCACTTTCATGGCTCAAAGAGTATGTAGATCTCCCTCTCAACCTTAAGCCCGAAGCGATCGCCCAAGCGTTCATCAAGGTCGGTTTCGAAGTCGAAGAGGTCATATCGCTCGGAAGCGATATCACCGGTCCACTCGTGGTGGGTCGGGTGCAAGCGATTGAAGAGTTGAGTGGTCATAAGAAGCCCATCCGTTACGTGACTTTGGATTGCGACGAGGGTAGAGACCGATTTGTCATCTGCGGTGCAAGCAATTTCAAAGTTGGTGATCTCGTGGTAGTTGCCATGCCGGGCGCGGTCTTGCCAGGCAACTTCGCAATCTCAAGTCGCGAAACGTATGGCAAAGTCTCCGATGGGATGATCTGCTCTGCGCGCGAGCTCGGAATGGGTGAAGATCACTCTGGCATCATCGTCCTCGATTCCAGTCAAGCAACTATTGGCGAAGACGCTCTTGCATTACTGCAATTAACGGACACAGTTTTTGATATCGCAGTCAATCCTGATCGTGGCTATGCGCTCTCCATAAGAGGTTTAGCGAGGGAGCTTGCCGGTTCACTCGATCTCTCCTTTACCGATCCAACTCTCACTGCGATCAATCTCCCAGATCGTGATAGCGCTCCGATTGCACCTCGTATCGAAGACGGCGCTTCACAGATCTACTTGCGGTCGCTCTCAGATGTAAAGGTCGATACGCCGACGCCGCTTTGGATGAGGCGAAGGATTGAGAAATGCGGAATGCGCTCTATTTCATTACCTGTGGACATCACGAATTACCTCATGCTCGAGCTTGGTCAACCACTACATGCATTCGACACTGCTGAGATTTCGAATTCGCTCCGAGTTAGAAATGCCAAGTCCGGTGAATGCCTGAAAACCCTGGACGGAGCAGTCCGCGAGCTCCACGAAAGTGACCTCGTGATTGCAGATGGAATGAAGGTCTTAGCCTTAGCCGGCACCATGGGGGGTGAGCAAGGTGAAGTGGGAGTCGCGACGACTGGTATTTCCATCGAGGCTGCTCACTTCTCCTCTGAACGAATCGCAAAGAACGCTCGCACGCACAGACTCTCAACTGAAGCTTCTCGTCGCTTTGAACGGTTTGTCGATCCGCAGTTGCCAAGCTTTGCTTCGGCAAAGGCTGCGGAGCTCTTGATCTCGTTGGCCGGCGCAAAGTACCTAGGGAGTGCCGATGATGGGTCGATAGAGGAAGCAGTTGTGGTCGATGTTGATCTCGATGCCATCAATCGCCTTCTTGGTCGCGAATACTCGATCTCCGAGACGGAATCTGCGCTGCGAAGAATTGGTGCCACATGGAGCGTCGAAGGAAGAGTCTTCCATGTCGTTCGGCCATCTTGGCGCCCGGATCTATCGGGTAACGCAGATTTCGCCGAAGAAATCGCGCGGATTCATGGCTATGACCTGATCCCACTACGCCTGCCCGTTGCAAAGATCAAGGCAGCATCTGAGATTAAGGATTTCAGTGGGAAGATTCGACGTCGCAGACTCATCGCGGATTTCCTCGCAGCACGAGGACTCTCTGAGACGCAGAATTACCCATTCACCTCACAAGATTTCATCGATTCACTAGGTTTCGAAGGGGCTCGTGCCAGGGCCTTCAAGCTTGCTAATCCACTGAGCGAGGAATTTCCTCTCCTTCGCACGCATCTCTTGCAAAGTTTATTGCCGACTGCAGTTCGCAATCACAATAGAGTGAATGGGCACTTGGCGCTCTTCGAAATCGGAAGCGTCTTTCGTGCCCCAGAGTCCCTCTCCAAAACTCCCATGTTCGCAACAGGTATCCGTCCGGATCAAAAGTCGATCGATGAACTCTTCCTTGCGGTTCCTCATCAACCGTTGATGGTGGCAGGTGTCATGACCGGAGAGCTGGATCGATCAGGGTGGTGGGGCGAAGGAAGGCCAGCCTCCTGGAGTGATGCGATTTCCTTGGCGGGAGAGATCATTTCCCTGCTTGGTTCCGAATTTGAAGTGAGGGCATCTGACTTTGCTCCTTGGCATCCGGGGCGTTGCGCCGAATTGCGGGTAGGGGGAGTTGCTGTCGCTCACGCGGGTGAACTTCATCCGAGAGTCGTCGAGCTCCTAGGTTTACCGAAGCGAGCCGTTGCTTTCGCGCTCATAGTCGATGCGGTGCCGATCGCTGAAAGAGTCTCTCCTGGAAGGCTAGCGACCATGCCACCCGCGATCCAGGATGTTGCACTCGTCGTTGATTCCGAGGTCCCGGCGGCGGAAGTAGAGCGGGCGCTCGTCAGAGGGGCGGGCGAGTTGCTTGAGTCGATCGAACTCTTCGATCGGTATGAGAAGTTCGCGCCAGGAAAAGTCTCACTGGCCTTCACTCTGACCTTCCGATCAGCGGAGCGGACGTTGAACGCAGAGGAGATCGCTGAGATTCGAAACCGAGCAGTTGAAGAAGCCAAGCGCTCAGTAGGGGCTGAACTTCGAGGTTAGGGTTTGATGTATATTTATGCATCAATTTGTATAAATATGCATCAATGATACCCTTCGTGAATGCGAGTCGGGATCATTGGGGCAAGTGGCTATAGCGGTGGCGAACTGTTGCGTTATCTGGCCCGCCATCCTTTCTTCGAAGTCGATTACATTGCCGCAGGCTCTAACGCAGGACAACCGATCACTTCGGTTCATCCTCAGCTCTCCCATCTAGCAGGAGAGAGCTTCGAGCCGTTATCTCTTGAACGCGCTGGGGGAGTCGATCTCCTCTTCCTTGCAATGCCTCACGGAGAGTCAGCGAAAATCGTGGCTCAATTGGATTCCAATGTGCGTGTCGTCGATCTTGGCGCCGATTTCCGGTTGAATGAGAAGAGCGCTTGGGAAAAATACTACGGTGGCGAGCATGCAGGATCGTGGGTCTATGGCTTGCCGGAATTACCATCACAGCGAGCGAAGATTGCTCAGAGCGCTCGAGTTGCAAACCCAGGTTGCTATGCCACTGCGATCATTCTTGCTGCCGCTCCCATGGTTCAGGCTTCAGCCATCGATAGTGGCGACATTACAGTTGTTGCCGCTTCGGGGACGACGGGCGCTGGCAGGAGTGCGAAGACGAACTTACTTGCTAGCGAGATCATGGGATCTTTGACCTCGTACAAGTTCGCTGGAACCCATCAGCACACCCCCGAGATCGAGCAAGCCCTCTCTTCTCTAGGGTCGCCGAGTGTCATCTCTTTTACGCCGATCCTTGCACCTATGCCCCGTGGCATCCTCGCAACCGTGACTGCTAAGAGCTCTCTTGGGTCGAGCGAGGACGTCAACGAAATCTTTCATGATTTCTATCGCAACGAACCCTTCGTTCATCTACTCGAAGGGTCGATGCCAAAGACCAGCGCAGTCGTGGGTAGCAACAATCTTCATATATCCGTGGCACTGGATTCTCACACGTCTCGATGGGTTGCTTCCGTTGCAATCGATAACCTCGGCAAGGGTGCAGCTGGTCAAGCGATACAGAATGCCAATCTCATGGCGGGTTTTGAGGAGTCGAGCGGGCTAGAAGGTGTTGGAATCGGTTCATGATCACTTTCCCACAAGGTTTCCGCGGCGGCGCACTAGCAGCAGGGTTCAAGAATTCCGGTGCATCTGATCTAGCTCTGATCATCAACGAAGGGAGCGTGCGAAGCGCAGCAGCGGTATTCACCAAGAACAAGGTCCAAGCTGCACCCGTTCTCTGGTCTCGCCAAGTGGTTGCGGATGGTGAAGTCTCTGCGGTCTTGCTCAATAGTGGTGGAGCCAATGCATGCACTGGTGATCAGGGATTTCTAGATACTCACCGCAGCGCTGAACTGGTTGCTGAGAATCTAGGAGTCTCCGCTTCGGATGTCGTCATCTGTTCAACTGGCATGATCGGCGTGCCCCTTCCGATGGAAAAGATGGAAGCTGGTATCGAGAAGGTTTCTTCGCTCTTGTTGACTGGCGATGTCGAGCCAGTCGCTCGCGCCATCATGACCACAGATAGCGTTCCGAAGTTGGCAGAACATAAGGGTGCGGGCTGGTCCATCGTAGGTATCGCCAAAGGGGCTGGAATGCTCGCGCCGTCATTGGCCACCATGTTGGTCGTGATCATGACCGATGTGAAATTTGATCACAAGATCTTGAATACGTCTTTGCGGCGGGCCACGGAGCAGACCTTCGATCGGATCGACTCCGATGGTTGCATGTCGACCAATGACACCGTTCTCTTGATGGCGTCTGGTGAATCATCGAGCACGCCTTCAATGGAAGAATTTCAGCAGGCATTGACCTTGGTCAGCCAAGAATTGGCTCTTGGGTTGATATCAGATGCCGAGGGCCATACGAAGGTGATCGAGATTGAAACTTCGGGAGCAATCTCGGAAGAGGATGCCCTCGATGTTGGTCGATCGATAGCGCGCAATAATCTCCTTAAGTGCGCTATCAATGGCGAAGACCCAAATTGGGGGAGGATCCTCGCCGCGATGGGGACAACCTCAGCTCGATTCGATCCGCTTTCGATCGATGTATCGATCAATGGAATCAAAGTTTGTCGAAACAGCGCCCCTGGGGAACCGAGGGAGAGGGTTGATATGACCGGCAAGCGGGTCAAAATCTTGGTGGACCTCAAGGCCGGCGAAAAAAGTGCCGTGATATGGACCAACGATCTCTCTGCGATGTATGTTCACGAGAATTCGGCATATTCGACATGATCGTCCTCAAACTTGGTGGCAATGCGCTCTCGAAAACAGCAGATCTCTCCTGGATTTCGATGCTAAAGGAGCGGTTGGATCGAGGCGAGAAGTTCGTTCTGATCCATGGAGGTGGACCGCAGATCGATCACGAGTTACAGATCCATTCGATTGAGAAGACTTTCATTGAAGGATATCGTTTTACCGACGAGAAGACCTATGGGATCGTTGAAATGGTTTTGGCTGGATCGGTTCAACAAGGCTTGATTCGTCTTTTCAAATCCTTTGGAATTTCGGCTGTAGGGATCACGGGAAATGATGGAGCGACGCTTCAGGCACGTAAGAAGGTCCTGGCAAGCGGAGTCGAGTTGGGCCAAGTTGGCGAGATTGAAAAGGTCGATACTCGATTGATTACGCTCCTGCTCGATCAAGACTATGTGCCTCTCCTTTCGCCGGTTAGCAGTGATGCTGATGGAAGAGGTTTCAATATCAATGCAGATCTTGCTGCGGCAGCGATTGCAGGAGCGCTCTTGGCAAAGGCGGTGATCTTCATGACCGATGTAGCAGGAATCTTTCGAAATTACCCGGATGAGAGCTCGCTGATCGAGGAGATATCCATTTCTGAGCTATCAGGCATGGAGGGTGTGTTCTCGGGTGGAATGCTCCCGAAGGTTGAAGCTGTTCAAGAGGCGATTGAGTCTGGCGCTGAACGCGCGCATGTCATCGATGGTCGTGATGGCAGTGCCCTGATTGCGCTGCTTCAAGGGGAGAAGATTGGGACGACGGTGAGACGTGGCTAGAAAAGGAAAGTCCACCAACGCGTCACTACAACGCGAATTCATCGATGTCATATCACCAAGTTATGCAACGCCCACCCTCTCTTTGGTCGCGGGAAAGGGTGCATCGCTCGTCGATGCCGATGGAAGAAAGTTCCTTGATTTCATCTCGGGAATCGCAACCAATGCCCTCGGTGCAGCACATCCAAAGATCATTGAAGCAGTAACGAAGCAAGTTGCCAGGATCTCGCATATCTCCAATCTCTACTCAAATCCACAGTCGCTGCGCCTTGCCAATCGTTTGCGAGGATTCACGGGTGATAGTGGTGCGAGAGTCTTCTTCTGCAATTCAGGTGCTGAGGCGAATGAGGCGGCTATCAAGCTCTCGCGACTCACAGGCCGAAAGAAGATCGTCTCGATGACTGGTTCGTTTCATGGTCGCACCATGGGAGCACTCTCTATCACCGGACAAGAGGGTAAACGCCGACCATTCCTTCCCCTTCTTTCGGATGTGAAATTCGTGCCTTACGGGGACCTTCGAGCGTTGAAACGAGTGGTCAATCGAAGAACTGCGATGGTGATCGTCGAACCGATCCAGGGCGAGAACGGAGTTGTGGTCCCACCTCCTGGTTTTCTCGAGGGAGTAGAAGAGATCTGTAGGAAGAGGGGAGCACTCTTTGCAATTGATGCAGTTCAAACCGGCATGGGTCGGACAGGAAGTTGGTTCGGATATGAGGCGGAGGGCGTAAGACCCGACATCATCACCTTGGCGAAGGGGCTTGGCGGTGGCCTCCCGATGGGCGCAATGATCGCCCTCTCCTCGGCGCCACAGTTCTCACCTGGTGAGCACGGAAGTACCTTTGGTGGTAACCCCATCGTTGCAGCTGCTGCAAATGCCGTCATCGATACCATCGAGGATGAAGAGACGATGAAACGGGTCAAGGAATTTGAACTTTTCTTCAAGGAACATCTGATCACGATCACTGGAGTGAAGCAGGTTCGTGGCAGGGGCCTCTTGCTCGGAATCGTGCTCAAAGCCCCCAGGGCAAAAGAGGTGGTTGCTGCACTTCAAGAGCAAGCAGTTCTCGCCAATGCAACCGGTGATGATGTGATTCGCATAGCTCCGCCTTTGATCATCTCGAAGAAGGATGCTCTTACCTTCGTTGCGAAGTTCGACAAAGTGATGGCAGGCCTGCAATGACAGCAGTTCATCGCCGAGAGAGGCATCGCATCATCCAGGAAGCTTTGATTGCCGGCCTGATTCACTCTCAGCAAGATGTGGTTCGAATCCTCAAGCGGGCAAACATCAAAGTCACTCAGGCGACAGCGAGTCGTGATCTGGAGGAGCTTGGAGCAGTCCGGGGAAAGGCGGCCAATGGCGAATCCCTCTATCTCTTGCCCGATGCACCTCGCATAGTCTCCGAAGGTTTGACGTTGAATGTCGATGAGGCGGAGAGAATCCTGGTCCTCAAGACAAGTCCTGGAGCGGCGCAGTTGATCGCCGGAAGAATTGACCGTGCTGGGTTGGGAAGCGTTGTCGGCACCATCGCAGGGGATGACACGATCTTCGTGGCCTGTGCGAAAGGTCAATCAATGAAGAGAGTGAGAGAGGAATTGAACTCCGTGATCTCGGGTCAAGAGAGCAAGGTGCGAAATAGTCGAACATCGAAAGCCCGTAGATGAGAGAATCTGCCGTGCGATCGGAAGGCAATCGATGACTCTCTGGGGTGGTCGTTTTTCAAAGAGTCCTGCTGAGGCAGTCTTCAACCTCTCGCGGAGCGTCCACTTCGACTGGCGCCTCGCTCCTTATGATCTCGTCTCTTCAATGACGCATCTGGAAGGTTTGAAGCGGAACGGTTTGATAACACCACAACTTGCCACTGAGATTGACAGTGCGCTCAAGAATTTACTGCAGGGTGTTCTTTCGGGAACCTTCTCTCCGCTTGCGCAAGATGAAGATGTTCATAGCGCCCTTGAGCGCGGGTTGATCGAGATCCTTGGCGATAAGGGTGGAGCACTTCGTGCGGGTCGAAGCAGGAACGACCAAGTCGTTACCGACACCAAGCTCTACCTGCTCGATGTCTTCAATGAGATATCGCAATTATTGATTGAGCTAGCCCACTCCCTCCTTGGTCGTGCCGATGAGCTCCTTGAAGTTGTGTCACCAGGCTTCACTCATCTACAACACGCACAGCCAGTCACTTTTGGTCAAGAGATCGCAAAGCACGCGTTTGCAATCGAACGAGATCTTTCCCGAATAGAGGATTGGCGCAAGCGAACTGAAGTATCTCCGCTTGGATCGGGAGCATTGGCCGGATCCTCTCTCGTTCTTCAACCCGAAGAGAATGCCAGATCTCTCGGTTTCGATAGGGTCGTTGAAAACAGTATCGATGGGGTGAGCGATCGAGATTTCGCAGCCGAAGCACTCTTCATCCTCGCGTTAATCGGTACCCATCTTTCACGGATTGGAGAGGAGTTCACGCTCTATTCGAGCAGTGAGTTCGGCTGGGTGAAAGTGGCAGATGCCTACTCCACTGGTTCGTCGATCATGCCCCAGAAGAGAAATCCTGATGTTGCGGAATTAGCTCGAGGAAAATCCGGACGTCTCTTGGGAAATCTAGTCTCAGTGATGACCGTGCTGAAGGGACTGCCTTTCGCCTATAACAGGGATCTCCAAGAGGACAAGGAGCCATTGTTCGACTCCATTGACACTCTCTTCGTTCTCACTCCGGCACTGATCGGAATGATTCAATCAGCGCAGTTCTTTCCATCAGAGATATCAAAAGGTGCAACGACGGACTTTGCCTTGGCCACGGAGGTTGCTGATTACTTGGTTCGCAAGGGAGTTCCATTCGCCTCTGCCCATGAGATCACTGGCGCAGTCGTCAAGGCTGCGGAGCGAGAGGGAGTCGACCTAGGCGACCTTTCATTAGACGCGATGCAGGCAATCGATGGACGTATCGAAGCCGATATCCATGACACATTGACCGCGCTGGCAGCGGTTTCTTCGCGTAGCTCTATTTTGGGAACCGCACCCTCTAGTGTTGGGCGTGCGAATGCGGAATTGAGGGAACGCCTCGCTGGATATAGGAAGTCAATCGATCTGCGCAAGGCTCAGTTTGATAAGGTGATGAAGAGATGAACCTTCTTGAGGATCTGACGTGGCGAAATTCCATAGCTCAGACCACGGATATTGAGGCCTTGAAGAAGGATCTAAACGAAGGCCCCATCTCGCTCTATCTTGGATTCGACCCTACCGCCCCCAGTTTGCACATTGGAAATCTGGTCGCACTAGTCGTGTTGCGCAGGTTTCAATTGGCGGGCCATCGCCCTATTCCACTCGTAGGGGGAGCGACAGGACTAGTTGGTGATCCCAGCGGGCGAAATCAAGAGCGTAGCCTCAATGATTCCGATGTTGTCGCGGAGTGGGTCGAGCGCATCAAAGGACAACTCGCAGGTTTCCTGGATTTTGAAGGAATTCCCAATAGTGCGCTGATGGCAAACAATCTGGATTGGACGAAGAACCTATCCGCAATCGATTTCCTTCGCGACATTGGAAAGCATTTCAGCGTCAATCAGATGCTCGCTAGGGATTCCGTAGCATCCCGATTGGAGTCAGGTGGAATCTCTTATACGGAGTTCTCCTATCAAGTCATGCAGGCGTACGACTACTTGGAGTTGAATCGGCGACTTGGTTGCACACTTCAAATCGGTGGAAGTGATCAGTGGGGAAATATTGTTGCGGGGGTCGATCTCATTCGACGAGTCGAAGGAAAGAGCGTGCATGCGCTCACGATTCCATTGTTGACCAAGGCTGATGGAACCAAGTTCGGTAAGACGGCAAGTGGTTCGGTTTGGCTGGATCCAAAGATGACTTCGCCCTATGCCTTCTATCAATTCTTCCTCAATAGCGATGATCGAGATGTCATTGGACTGTTAAAGACCTTCTCGTTCAAGAGCCACGAGGAGCTGTCGACGATCTTCGATGAACATGAGAAGAATCCTGGCGCACGCACAGCACATCGAGCTCTGGCTCGCGAAGTGACTGGATATATCCACGGAGAATCGCAATCTCAAAAGGTAGAAGATGCAGCACGGGCGCTCTTCGGGCAATCGGAGATTCGCGATCTCGATCGAGAGACGCTCCTAGGCGCCATTGCTGAACTGCCACGAGTTGAAATTGGCCGAGGCGAAGAGATTTCATGGATCGATGCCATGGCGACTTCACCATTGATCGATTCCAAGAGCGCTGCCCGGCGGATCATCAAAGAGGGTGGCGCATACCTGAACAATGCCAAGGTTTTGGATGAGGGAACTCTCATCACAGAGGCGGATTTCCTTCATGGTGAGGTATCTCTCCTTCGTAAGGGTAAGAGAGACATCCTCGCCTTGGTTAGAAAAGCTTGATTTTGGCTGGTATTTGAAGGTTTTGGCTTCTGCGAGGCGATCGTGTGCCCAATTTGACCCATATTCTGGTTAGCCCTATAGTTCACCCCTCGCTATGGAATGGACAGTTCCGATCGATTCTTGATCGGGTGGCCGGATAGCAGATCTTCCTCCAAGACTTACGTCTCCCTTCCGGGGTGGAGTGCGCTCTGGCGCAATTTGCTCTGGGAGTGCTTGATGCCGTAGGTTAGGAAGTCGCCCTAAAGGAGAGCGAAAGCTCGAATGAAGTGCGCAGCCGTAACTTGAGAACTCAACAGCGTGCCACAAAGTCAATGCCAATTACCTCAATGAGGTATGACAGCAATGTCGTACTCGTTGAAACCTTTGTAATAAATCTATTGGTCAAAGACAGAAATAAACGACAGTTGTTTATGTCTTTCGCCGGAGTCAACGATTCGTTGAACAAAAATTCAATGGAGAGTTTGATCCTGGCTCAGGACGAACGCTGGCGGCGTGCTT